>Ga0307277_10000181_pt1 | contig 21139 bp, 13 predicted proteins | sample ER_DNA_116_FD_194473 | JGI IMG/M metagenome (GOLD analysis project Ga0307277, IMG submission 194473) | Bulk soil microbial communities from the East River watershed near Crested Butte, Colorado, United States - ER_DNA_116 | ecosystem: Environmental > Terrestrial > Soil > Floodplain | place...
CTCGGCTGGCCGGCCGGTCGAGGCGTGGACAGCAAAACCGAGGTTGGCGAGCAGCGCGACCGCGATCGAACCCAAGCCTCCGGCCGCTCCGGTCACGATCACCGGCCCGTGTCGCGGCGTAAGTCCGTGCCGCTCGAGCGCCATTACCGCCAGCATGGCGGTGTACCCGGCGGTTCCGATCGCCATCGCGCCGCGCGCGCTATTGCGCGCCGGCAAGCCTACCAGCCAATCGCCCTTGACCCTCGCCTTTTCCGCGTAGCCGCCGAGATGGGTTTCGCCCAGGCCCCAACCATTGACGATGACCCTGTCCCCCGGCTTCCACTGCGGATGCGAGGAGGATTCCACCGTGCCGGCGAGATCGATCCCGGGAATCATTGGGAAGCGACGAACGACCGGCGCCTTGCCGGTGAGCGCGAGTCCATCTTTGTAATTCACCGTCGACCATTCGACGCGGATGGTGACATCACCGTCCATCAGATTTGCTTCGTCGAAATCGCCGAGGCGAACCTTTTGCCCGCCATCGCTCTTTTCGATTACAATTGCCTTGAATGTCGGCACGCATTTCTCTCCATTCTTACGCGCTGAAAGCTCTAGCGTGGGCTGCCCACCGCCGCAACTTGACGTCGGGATTGAGCGCGCTTCGAGACGGAGCCGCGCTTGGGCGCGGTCCCTTGCCGCCGCCGCTCAGGCCGTCCGCTGAGCCCCGCCCCGCAATGACGTTGGACAGGTACCCGGCGATATGACCGCTCGCTGCGCAGATCATGCAGGCTTGTCCATGGACGAAATCCACGTGTGGACAGCACGCCTCGTCGACGACCGGCAGGTGACGGCGGCCTCGCTGCCACTGTTGAGCCGAGAGGAGCAGGCGCGGGCCGCGGAGTTCTCGTTCGAGCATGATCGGACGCGTTTCATCCAGGCACATGGCTGTGTGCGACAGATACTCTCCGAGTATTCGAACGTCGGCGCCGCGGCACTCACCTTTGCTCGCAACCGGAATGGCAAGCCATGTTTGGTTCCGCAGGCAAACGGTCCCAAGCTCCAGTTCAGCCTCTCGCATAGCAGCGATTGCTGCATGGTCGCAGTGCGACTCGATCAGCCAGTCGGCATCGATGTCGAGAAGATCCGTGATCTGCCGCGGGCCATCGACATTGCGCAAGCGTATTTTGCATCGGCGGAAAGCCGAGCATTGAACGGTTTGCAGGGAACGGCCCGGCGCGAGGCGTTCTTTGCCTTGTGGACGCACAAGGAGGCGACGGTTAAAGCGCTGGGCATCAGCTTGGCGCCCAATCTTGCTCGCGTCGAGTTCGATCTCGATCCTGTCGGCAGCCCGCGGCTTTCGGCATGGGACGGCGATCAAGCCGTTGCGCAAAGTTGGTCGGTTCTGCGTCTCGCTCCAGCGCCGGGCTATGTCGCCGCGCTGGCCACTGCGCATCCGATCGGGTCGCTCGTGTGCAAGGCCTGGAGCCAGTGACCCAGATGCTACTCATGCGATTGCGAGCCGTGGACATATATTAGGAATTGTGTAATGTTTGCAGCGCAATCGGTGGCGTGAGACCGTCCGGACGGGAGCGCCGTGCAATTGCAGACGGGGGTGTCTCAATGTTCTTCGATGACGCGCGGCCGCATCCGTCAGACGCCGACATCCCCGAGTCCGGCATCCGTTTTGCCATGATGTTTGGCGAGCTCTGGCATGACTGGCTCGAGGCAATGTCGGAAGTGGCCTACCAGACCCATCGAGCCTGTGAATTTTTTGCTCAAAACGGAGCGTCCTCGAAGGGACAACACGGACACTTCAACTTCCGTGAGGCGTTCGATTTTCGCGCCTCACCCAGCGATCATGGGGAGCCGAACCGCTCTATCGACATGGATAAGCTCAGAGAGTCCTTACAATCGATGGATTCCATGCAAGCGGCCCGGGTGATGCATGCCGTTCAAATGATGCAAACCATGGAGGCTATCCTGAGAAGGCGACGATCGCGCGCAAGCCAGGCGGAGGGTGACGCTTGGTAGGGTTTTGACGGGCGGCGCAGGGCGGCAAGCGGGGCACTCATGAGCCCTCATTGGTTGAGCGAGCGATTGCGATCCTGGGGTGATCGGCCGGCGCTGATTGGACAGAATGAGAGTTGGTCGTTTCACCAACTCTGCGAAGGCTGTGATGCCTGGCTCCGCGAATTGGCGCAACGCGGGGTCAAACCCGGCGACACGCTTGCAATCTGTGGCGATTATTCGCCGAACCTCTGCGCGTTGCTTCTGGCCGCTTTCCTGAACCGCAACATCATCGTCCCACTGGCGTCCGCAACCGCGCCGCGGTGGAAAGAGTTGATGCAGCTGGCGCAGGTGCAATTCGCCGTTCGGTTCAACCGCGACGATTCCTGGCATGCCGCCGCACTCGACCATGCCGCGAGCCACCCGCTGCTGCGGGAGCTCAAGCTCCGCCAGGCTCCCGGCCTGGTTCTGTTCAGTTCGGGCTCGACCGGCGAGAGCAAGGCTTCGGTCCTCGATTTCCATCGGCTATTGGCGAAGTTCGAACAACCGCGGCCGGCGTATCGTACGCTCGTCTTTCTACTGCTCGATCATATCGGCGGTATCAACACGCTTGCGCACGCGCTGTGTCACGGCGGGACCATTGTCACCATCCGCGAGCGCCATCCAGACGCGGTGTGCGCCGCGATCGAAACGCACCGGGTTCAGCTGCTGCCTACGACACCGACGTTCCTGCGGATGCTCCTGATCGCCGACGCCATACGGCGTTACGATCTCTCCTCGCTCGAGATCATCACCTACGGCACGGAACCGATGCCCCCAACCATCCTCGCGGCGGTCCGCGAGGCTTTGCCGTGGGTGAAGTTCAAGCAAACCTACGGATTGTCGGAGCTCGGCATCCTGCCGACTCGATCACGCGATTCCGATTCAGTCTGGCTCAAACTCGGCACCGGGTTTGAACACAAAGTCGTCGCCGGCGTCCTCTGGATCAGATCGCCGAGCGCCATGCTGGGCTATCTCAACGCGCCGTCGCCATTCGACGCCGACGGCTGGTTCAACACGCAGGATTTGGTCGAAAGCGACGGCGAGTACATTCGCATTCTCGGACGCAAGTCGGAACTGATCAATGTGGGCGGCGAGAAAGTGCATCCGACCGAAGTCGAGAACGTTCTGCTGCAGATCGACAACGTCAAGGACGTCACGGTGCGCGGCGTACCGAATGCGGTCACCGGCGAGCTGGTCGCGGCCAAGATCACCCCGCTCGTTCCGGAGGAACCCGACGCACTCAAGCGGCGCGTCCGCCAATTCTGCCACGCACGACTCGAGCGCTACAAGGTTCCCGCCGTTATCGACGTGGTCGTGGAGGATCACCACGGTGCGCGCTTCAAGAAATCACGAGGTGCGGCATCGATCCGGCGCCCCACGGCAGACGTCGGGTCGTAATGTGGGTGTGAGGACGCGACGAACATGCCACAGGCCACAAGGGTCGCGCTGGTTAGCGGAGGAAGCCGCGGCCTAGGGGCCGAGCTGGTATCGGGATTCCTCGACCGGCAGTACGGCGTAGCGACGCTGAGTCGGACGAAGACAACTTTCATCACCAATATGTTGCGCGCGCGCAAACGTCGGAGTTTCCATTGGCGTGCGGTGGACGGACGCGATCACGAGGCGTTGCGCGCCTTCGTGAAGGAAGCAGGCGAGCGGCTTGGCCGAATCGACGTGCTCGTCAACAACGCCGGCATCGCGATGGAAGGTATTCTGCCGACCATGCGCATGCGCGACATCGTCGAGGCGATCGAGGTAAATCTCACGGCGGCTCTCGTCCTGGCGCAGGCTTGTTCGCGGTTCATGCTGCGCCAGGGCGCCGGATGCATCGTCAACGTGTCCTCGGTCCATGCGATCCGCGGCCATGCGGGCGTGGCCGTCTACAGCGCGACCAAAGCAGCGCTCGATGGCTTGACGCGCAGCCTGGCGCGCGAGCTCGGACCTCGTCAGATCAGGGTCAATTCGGTCGCTCCCGGCTACTTCGAGAGCGACATGGTGAGCAACCTCCCTGAGGCGCAGAAGAAGCGCATCGCTCGGCGCACGCCGCTCGGCCGCCTCGCGCGCATAGATGAGGTCGCGAACGCCGTTCACTTTCTCACCTCCGACCAAGCGTCTTTCATCACCGGACAGACCCTCGTGGTCGATGGAGGCATCACGTGCTGACGGCACCGACGCTGGGGCAAATCGAATCCATTGTGCACGAGCGTATCCGAGCGATCTTGGCGGAGCGGGCCGAGGAAATCGCCCACCTGTCCGGTAGCGAAAAGCTCAACGCAACGCTCGGCCTCAGCTCGCTCGATTTGGCGTTGCTGGTGGCCGAATTGGAAGCGCAGCTTGGGGTCGATCCATTTGCCAAGCTCGTTTCGATTACCAGCGTCCGGTCGGTGGACGATCTCGTGCGAGCCTATCAGCAGGCGTTCTTTCCGGAGCTCCAGCGCCGGGAGGATCACGCGATCACGGCGGCGGCGGTCAAACGCGCTCAGACCAGGCAGGCGCGGACCAAGAGGAGATGATGGGCGGCAACAATTCCGCCGGTGTTGCGATTGTCGGCATCGCCTGCCGTTTTCCAGGCGCTGCCCATCCCTCGATGTTTTGGCAAAATCTCTGCGACGGCGTGGAATCGATCAGCGCGCTGAGCGATGCGGAGCTCCTGTCGGCGGGAGTGCCAGCCGAGCTGTTGCGCGATCCGTCCTATGTCAAGGCCGCCGCATTACTGCCCGACATCGACCAATTCGATGCGGCCTTCTTCGAGTACTCGCCTGAGGAAGCGCGGCTCATGGATCCGCAGCAGCGGCTGCTGCTGGAAGTGGCCTGGGAGAGCTTCGAGGACGCGGGAGAACGGGCCGGCGATTCGGCAAGATCGATCGGAGTTTTCACGGGACTGGGCGGAGTAGTGACCAGCTATCTGCTCGATCGGCTGCCCTTACGGGCGGACCTGCCGGGTACCACGGGCAATCTCGCGCACCTCGGCAACGACAAGGATTTTCCGAGCACGCGCATCTCCTACAAGCTCAACCTGACCGGGCCAAGCATCAACGTGCAGACTGCCTGCTCGACGTCGCTGGTCGCCGTGCACCTCGCCTGCCAGGCAATTCTCGCAGGCGAATGCGACATGGCGCTTGCGGGAGCCGCCACGGTGCGCGTGCCCCAGCGCGTCGGCTATGCCAGCGTGAAAGGGGGCATCCTATCGCCCGACGGGCATTGCCGTGCGTTCGATGCCGACGCACAAGGCACGATTTTCGGCAGCGGGGTCGGCGCGGTCCTGCTCAAGGATGTCGCCGCCGCACTCGCCGACGGCAATCACATCTACGCAGTCATCAAAGGATCGGCGATCAACAATGACGGCGCCGACAAGGTCAGTTACACGGCCTCGAGCGCGGCAGGCCAGGCGCGGGCGGTGATCGAGGCCTTGCTCATGGCCGACGTCTCGCCGGACGACCTTGCTTATGTCGAGTGCCATGGAACGGGCACCATCGTCGGTGATCCGCTCGAGGTCGAGGCATTGACCCGCGCGTTCCGCAGCAGAACGGACCGGCGCGGCTTCTGCGCGATCGGCTCGGTGAAAAGCAACATTGGACACCTGGAACAAACTGCGGGACTTGCTGCCCTGATCAAGACCGCCATGGCATTGAAGCACGGGAAAATCCCGCCGAGCCTCAACTTCCGCAATCCCAACCCAAAGATCGACTTCGCCGCGAGTCCCTTCTTCGTCAATACGCAGTGCCGCGACTGGCCCGCAGGCGATCATCCTCGGCGCGCCGCGGTCAATTCGCTCGGGCTCGGAGGCACCAATGCTTTCGTCGTGCTGGAACAACCGCCCACGGCGACTGCGGTCGTGCATGAGGCAGGTCCTAGCTTGTTCGCGCTCTCGGCGAGGACGCCGGCCGCATTGGCTGCGTCGGTCGAGCGTCACCTCTCGTGGCTTGCGCGCGAACAACCGCAATTGCCGGACGTCTGCTTTACCGGCACCAGCGGGCGAACGCATTTTCCCGCGCGTTTTGCCGCCGTTGTCGACTCAATAGAAAAACTGCGAGAAGCACTCCTCGCTCGAGCCGGCAGCGGCGCGGTGCCTCAATTCGCCGGGGAGCGCCGGCTGGCTTTCCTGTTTTCCGGACAGGCGTCGCAATACGCGCGGATGGGCGCCGAGCTTTATCGTCATCAGCCGGTGTTCCGGGATGAAGTCGACCGCTGCGCCGAGATCGTCGGCGGCCGTTTGGGACGTCCGCTCCGAGACGTGCTTCTTGGCGACGATGCGGATTCAACTCTGATCGACGAAACCGCCTATACGCAGCCGGCGCTGTTCGCGGTCCAGGCCGGCCTCATTGCGCTGTGGCGGTCCTGGGGCATCGTTCCCACTATGGTCTTGGGGCACAGCGTGGGCGAGTTTGCGGCTGCCTACAGCGCAGGCGTCTACACGCTGGAACAAGTCCTGGACCTGGTCGTAGAACGTGCGCGCCTCATGCAAGCTTTGCCGCGGGATGGCGCCATGGCTGCCATTTTCGCGAACCAACAAATCGTGGCGGCGGCGATCCAGCAATTTGACCATGAGGCCGTCAGCATCGCCGCGCTGAATGCGCCGGAGAACACGGTTATCTCGGGCGCGCGGGACGCGGTTACGGCACTCGTTGCACGGTTTGAAAGTCTCGGGATTCGATGCCGATTGCTGACTGTTTCCCACGCCTTCCATTCTCCATTGATGCGCAACGCCGCGGACGAGTTGGGGCGTATCGCCGCTCGCGTCCGGGGCCGGCCTCCGAAGATCCCCTGGCTCTCGACGGTGTCCGCGACGACGATGGAAGGACCACCGGATGCGAAATATTGGCGCGACCACGCGCTCGAGCCCGTGCGTTTTGCCGACGCAGCGCGGGCATTGGATCAGATCGGCGTTTCCGAGTTCCTCGAAATCGGCCCGGGCCGCACCTTGCTCGCCTTTGCGCGGCAGTGCGTGAATGAAAATGCAAAGGCATGGCTCGGCTCGCTCGGCAAAAGAGGCGAGCTGAACGCGATCTTGACGAGCCTGGGCGAGCTCTATTGTCGCGGCTATGACGTCGATTGGGACGGATTCAATCGACCATATGTTCGTCGTCGCGTGCCGCTGCCGACCTATCCTTTCGAGCGCCGCCGCTTCTGGATAGAAGCCGACGCGACAACGCGAGCCACAGCATCTCGCTCCGATGGCCTAACCGGCGTGCGCTTGCGCTCGGCCATGCCGGATACCCAGTTCGAGAGCGCCTACAGCTTGCAGCGTTTTGCTTATCTCGCCGATCACCGCATCTATGGCATGCCAGTGCTGCCCACGACGGCGGGCCTGACGGCGTTGCGCGAGGCGGCCCGCCAGCATTTTGGGTCCGACGCAGTCGAGATCGCCAATTTGCAATACCGCGAGGCAATGGTCCTTCCGGAGAGCGGCGAACGCATCGTGCAAACGATCCTCACGCCGCTGGACGATTCGACGGCCGAGTTTCGCGTCGCCAGCATCGGCACTAATGGCGCCGACACGTGGCGATCCCATATGCTGGGCGTCGCGCGCAAGGAACCCTCGGAGCGGAATGGTGTGCCTGCTCCACTCCAGCTCGCTCACGTTGGGCAGCGCTGCGTCAGTTCGATCGAGATCGACGGCTATTACGAAAATCTGCACGCCTCGGGATTGGAATATGGCGCATCTTTTCGCGCCATCGAGAGGCTGCAACGGGGTGACGGCGAGGTCTTGACGCGTGTTCGGCTGCCGGCACATCTCTCGGTGGATGGGCAGGCGGGACTCCATCCGGCGCTTCTCGATGCCTGCCTGCATCTCTACCCGGCGCTCATCGACGCCCACGGCGATTTCTCGCGCGTGGCCCACGAGTCGCGGCGCGTCTACTTGCCGGTCGGCATCGAGCGATTCCGCTGCGCCGACGTCCGCGCTCGGGAGGTTTGGGTTCACGGCGTGCATCGGCAACCGGCACACGGCGAGCCGGAAATCCCCACGGTCGACATCATCATCTATGACGACGACGGCCGTTTCGCAGCAGCAATCGAAGGACTGTCCCTGAAGCCATTATCGGCGGAGGCGTTGAGGCAACCAGCCACGGCAGCAAAAGCTGATTCTCGCGGCCACACATCACAATCGGGCACGGCCGCGACCACGGCGCTTGGCATGGACGCTGCGGCAGTCAGGCGAGGGCTGCATGAGGCGACGCGGGAGAGACGCCGTGAATTGCTCGTCGGGTTGGTCCGGCAGCAGGCGATGAAGACGTTAGGCATCACCGAGTTGATCGAATCGGCTCGCCCGCTGCGCGAGTTGGGACTCGATTCGCTCATGTCGGTGACGCTTGCGAATCGGCTTGAAGCCTTGGTCGGGGTCAACGTCTCGAACGTAATGTTGGTCCAGGGGCCGAGCATCGAGGAAATCGCGGACGAGATCCTACAGATGATGCCGACCGAGGCCGGCGCTGTGGTGCAACCGGTTCAACCTGAACCCTCTGCTGGCGTTTTGGCAACAGGCGTGACGAGCGGCGACGTCAGTGTGCCCGAACAAATTGTGGTTCAGCGCGAACATAGCCCCCGCAATTGGCCGATCGCCTCCCCTGCAATGGTCGGCGAAGAAGACCAATCGGCCCCGATCGCCAGCCGCCCCAAAACTCAGGCCGGCGGTTGGCTGGTGATTGTGGGCGCACGAGCGACTCCCCGACTTCGCCTGTTTTGCTTTCCGTTCGCCGGCGGAGGTTCCGCCGTGTATCGAACCTGGGCACAGTTCATCGATCAGGCGATCGAAGTAGTGGCCATCGAGCCACCCGGCCGTCTCGCCCGTATCGCTGAAACACCGGTTGCCGATATGAAGGAGTTTGTCGAGCAGCTTGTGCCCGCAATGCATGGACTGCTGGACCGGCCGTTCGCGTTCTTCGGTCATTGCCTGGGCGCCTTGACCATGTATGAGACCGCACGCCAGCTCATTCAGACGAGCCAAGCCCGCCCCAGCCACCTGTTTGTCTCGGGGGCGCGGCCGCCTGATCGGATCGCTGACCAGGGTGATTTCGAGCAACGTCTGATGCACGATTTGTTGAAGCTGGCCGAATTCCGCATCAGTCTTCCCGCCTACGCGCAGCCGGATGACGTGTTCGCCGAGCTCATTCGGCATTTCAATATTCAAGCGACTGAAGAGCTGCTCAGCCACCCCAAATTGCGGCAGTTGATTCTGCCGGTCGTGCGCGCCGAATTTCAGATGGCGACCAATTACCAGTTCGTGCGCGAAGCGCCATGGGAAATTCCGATCACGTGCTTCGCGGCAAAGGGCGATCCCTATGTCTCGCGCAAGCACGCGCTCGGCTGGGGACGTTTCACCAATTCGCGTCTGCATGTCCATATCCGCGAGGGCGCCCATTTCGCCGTCGTGGACGATGTCGCGTTTATCCACGACGTCATCAATCAAGAGCTGCAGGCCAGCGCGGACTTCGTCGAGCATCGCGCCAGTGCGGCGCCGTGGTGATCGAGATGCGCCGAGCTTGGCACGATAGCCGCCGCGAATGGCCGAAATCATTGACCCGGCCGACCGCGGCGATACGATGCAACTACCGGGAGAACCGCAAAAGCTTGCAAGGCGATTTAGGATGGCTGTCGAGAGCGACCGCCTTCGTATTCGAGATCTCGTAAGGAGACTATTTGGTCACGTGGTCCACAACCCTGGGGGAATGCACATGAACACGCCGACGGACGCGAAGGATGTATCGAAGGAGGTTACGGTTCCGGAATTCGTGCCGTACAACGGACAACAAAGACGGTTCAAGCGAGCGATTTGCCTCGGCGGGGGTGGTCCGGCGGCCGGGCTGCACATTGGCGTGTTGGAGGGCCTTGCAGCGAACCGAATAAAATTCACTCGAGAGAGCGATATATGGGCGCTGTCGTGCATCGGCGCCTGGGTCGGGATTCTCTACAACCAGGCCAAGAAAGATCATGAGATCGAGGAAACCTACAATTTCTTCCGCGGCATATTTCGCGACAATAAATCTTTCCAAAGCTTTCCTATGAACACGGTATTTGCACCGGATTATGCAGCCGATGCCGAGGCCATGTTGGATTATTTGCTCGAACCGAGACATTACAGAAATTTGTTCTTGCCGAGAGAAATCATGAAGTCATTCATGCACACCATGTCGGCCCTGAGAGGGATGGCCACCTCGAGGCGGTATAAGTTCAGCGAAGGGGATTTCAATCGATGGATCCTCAACGACGTCTTGGCGGTGAACCCGGCGGTGCGTTTGTGGACGGGCATGATCTACAAGTCTGAGATCACCGGCTTGGCCAGGCTCTACTACCCGGACAGCAAGTTCTTAAGAGACATCAAATTCGATCGGCTGGAACACGACCACAAGCCCTACCTCTTTCACAATGCTTGGAACCTACGCTGGCAGGACATCCAGTTATTCTCGAATCGAGACCCCGGTCCGCCGAGTCACGACAGATACAAACGGATTACGCCGCAAAGCCTGTGTGCCTGCTCGGCGTTGCCGTTCGTCGAAGAGACCGTAGAGATCGACGGCGAACCCTATTGCGAAGGAGCCCTGAAGGATACGGTCAATTTCAAGGACTTGCTGAAAGACCACCATCATCCTCCGCATGACCCTCTCGATGAGATATGGATCAGCCGAATCGTCGACGCCGACCAAGTTCGCGCGCCAAAAGACCTGCATGACGCGCTGGCCAATCTGTGCCAACTGTTTGCCGCGACGGTGGGCGAAGACGATGTGAAGCTGTTCCTATGCAAAGTGCGTGCACATGAACACGATCGAGATCCAGCAAAATCCTACAAAGGCACGATCGTCGGCATCCCGACAAGCAGCCATATCACCTACGAGTGGTCTCACAGGAATCTCGAGGCCGGGCGACACTACGGTCGGATCGCGGCACACAAAGCAGTCAACGAATACATGGCCTGCGGCGGTCCGCGACCTTATGGCCACCTTAGAATCATTGGAGATAAACTACGCGAGGACGAAAGAGACGAGATCAAGAGACGGCGCCGAGAAGCGTATTCGCATCCTTGAGGTCCTGTGTGTCGAAGCCCTCCTTGAAGCTCGCGTAGATGGATGAAAGGAGGTCGCGCGCCTCGACACGCTTGCCTTGATTGCTCCACAGCCTGGCGAGATCGGTCGCGGCGCGAAGCTCGAGAGATTTTGCCTGCTGGCGGCGCGCTGTCTGCAAAGCCTGCTGGAGCAAAGCCTCCGTCTCGGCATCCGAGGCGCCGCGCATGAGCAACGCGCGAGCCTTCAGCCGATAAAGTTCCGCCTCGAAAAATCGTTCGCTGTTGTGGTTGACGATCGCGAGTCCGTGATCGATCACCTCCAGCGCCCGCTCGGATTCGTTGCGCAGCAGCAAGGCCGGGCACAGCAGCACGAACTGCGCCGTGACCCCGAGCTGATAACCGGCGCGTTGGTATTCATCGAGCGCCGTCTTCACCTCGTCGAGCCGGCCCGCCGAGGCATCCAGCATGGCCGCGCAAACGCACCGGATCGCGTGCGCCAGTCCGAGCCATTGGCGGAACCCGTGTTGCTCCGATATGGCGAGGCAACGCTCCGCATACGTCTGGGCAATCGCCGGCTCTCCGCGCAGCGCATGCAGAACCGAGGCGTAATACCAGGCGTAAGCGTGGGTGTGCGCATGCTGCACCGCGTCGGCACGCTCAAGGGCAGCGGACATGCGCGTAACCGCCTCGTCGACTTGTCCGAGAATCCACGACACCCATCCCGCAAACGCCAGCATGGCTACGCCGGCATCCTGACCGGCAGCGCGCGCGGCGAGTCTGTCGGCCTCCTCGCTGGCGCCGAACATCTCGATGGCGCGCTCAAGCTCCTCTCGGGCCTCCACGATGCGGCCCATGAACATGAGAATCATCGCCCGCCCGCGGATCACGTTGAGCAATGCGCCCCGGTTGCCGCGCGCCTCGGCGGCACTCGGCATGTCCTCGACGGCCTCGAGCGCCTGCGGCAGCTCGCCCCGCACGACGTTCACGGTGGCGAGCCAGAACCTCACCTGAACAGACTCGGGCGGTTCTCCGAGCCGCTCGCACAGCTCGCGGGCGCGGCCGAAGGTGGCGACCGCGGTATTGGCGGCCGGCCCCTGCGTTGCGATGAGACACGGCCCCAACACCAGCTGAAAATCGAGCTCGGACCTGTCCCGGCTCTTGTCGGCGGGCAAGCGGCCCGTCAGCTCGATGCCTCGCCGCAAGTGGGCGATTGCCTCTAGATTGGCCGAGCGCTGGGCCGCGTTCTTGCCGGCCTGGAGCCAGTATCCGATCGCCTTTTCGAACAGTCCGGCTTCCGTGAGATGGTGCGCCAGAGTTTCCGGCTGCGTTTGCACGATGTCCGGGAACTGTTGCTCGATCGCGTTCGCAATGGCGGCGTGCAGATGCGCACGGCGGCTTTTCAGCAGGCTCGCATATGCGGCATCGCGCACCAGCGTGTGCTTGAAGGTGTAAACCGCGTGTGGGCTCTCGCCGCGGCGAAAAATCAATTCCGACCGCACCAGCTGCCCGAGCGCATCGTCGAGCTTCTCCTTCGGCATTCCGGCCACGGCATGCAGCAACTCGTAGTGGAAGTCGCGACCGGCGACGGCGCCGATTTGTGCCACCTCGCGCACGGGCGCTAGCCGGTCCAGGCGGGCCATCAACGACGCGTGCAATGTCGTCGGAATGGCCAAAGTCGGCAGCGGACGTTCGAGCACGTAATGCCCATCGGATTCCTGCAACAGCCCGCTTTCCAATACCGTCTTGGTCAGTTCCTCGATGAACAACGGTATGCCGTCGGTGCGAGCGAGAATCTCGTCCGTCACCTCCTTCGGCAGCGCCTTGCCAGCCGTGACCCGCTCGACCAATGCCGCGCCGGCGCGCCGGTCGAGACGCGTGAGCGGGATCGTGGCCGTATGCGGGTAACTCGGCCAGGGCGGCGTAAATTCCGACCTGGTCGTGAGGAGCAGCAGCACCCGAAGCCGCGGCACGTGCTCGACCATGGCGGCGAGCAGCTCCAGCGAGGTCGGGTCGATCCAGTGGATATCCTCGAAAGTCATGAAAACAGGTTGTCGCGCCGCCGACCCCTCGAGCTGAGCCAACAACGCCGCAAACGTCTTCTCCTTGCGTTTTTGTGGACTCAGCTCCTGCAGTCGGAACTGATCGTCAACTGGCAATGCCAGGAGATTGGCCAGGATTGCGACGCGTTCGGGATCGACGGCGGATTGCGCAACGAGTGCTTCAAGTTTTGCCCACTTCTCCGTTGGCGAGTCGCCGCGTTCGAACCCGGCGGCACGTTCGACTTGGCCGATGAAGGGGAATAGGGCGCTGTTGGTGTGGTGCGCGGAGCAGAAATAGCGCAACGTGCTGTGCGGCTCGCTCTGGAGCTGCTCGCCGAACGCCAGCGCGATGTGCGACTTGCCGATCCCCGGCTCGCCCATCAGCAAGACCATTCGACCTTCGCCCTGCGTGACGTACCGCCAGCGCCGCAACAACAGCTCGATCTCCTCGTCACGCCCGAACAGCTGCGGCAGCTTGGTCTTGTGCATCGCCTCGAAGCGGCTGGCGACGCCACTCGGCCCCAGCACCTGCCAAACCGGTACCGGCTCGGCCCAGCCTTTGAGCGCAACGGCGCCCAGATCGCCGTAATCGAAGTGCCCTCCCGTGAGCTGGCGCGTCTGCGGGCAGATCAACACTGTCCCCGGCTCCGCTAGCGTTTGCAGGCGCGCGGCGAGGTTGGGCGTCTCGCCGATCACCGTCTGTTCCGCCGGGGCGTCATCGATCACGAGCTCGGTCACGACGACGGTGCCGGTGGCGACGCCGACGCGGACCTGGAGCATGGCTTTGACGTCGGTTTGGAGATTCGCTACGGCATCGACCAGTGCAAGTCCGGCGCGCACCGCCTGTTCGGCATCATCCTCTTGCGCGCGTGGATAGCCGAAATAGGCGAGCACGCCGTCGTCCATGTAGCGTGCGATCATACCGTTGTGACGGCTGACGACGTCGGCGATGCAGGCATGATACGAGGCGATCACGCCCCACATGTCTTCTGGATCCAGTCGCGCCGAAAGGGCAGTCGAACCGACCAGGTCGCAAAACATGACCGTAAGCTGACGTCGCTCGGCTTCGTCCCGCGGCACCGGTTCGGTCGATGCTTCGGTCAACTCAAGAGCGGTCCCATCGAGCTCGGCAATGGCACGCAGCAACTTGCGGCGATGCCCAAGCGGAACGCCGAGTTCTATCAGATCCTGATCAGTGAGATCGGGGAGCACGCTGGCATCGACGTGATGCTCGGCAAAGCGCTGCGCGTACTCGGCGAGCCCGAGTGATGCCAGCCACTCTGCCATCGTCCGCACAGTTACTCTTCTCCCCGCCGCCTCGCAGAACTATAGCATTGTTGCGCTTTCAGGTGGAGTGGGCCTACCGTTTCCAACGTCACAAACGGGATCGAGATGTCCTCTATGGGGAACCTTCAGGGCCAACTGCTGTTTGACCCAGCCGAGGTCCACCACGTTTCGGCAATTCCCCAATAACGGTTCACTCCGTCACCGTGGCGCTCGCGGCCGCGGTCGCTCCAGTCGATGTCTGACCCATCGGCCAGCGCGCTGAGTTCCTGTTCGGTGAGATCGACGTTAAAAGCCGCGAGTTTTCGATCATAGGTGATCCTGGAACAGGGGATAGGTAAACGCCTCTTCCCAATACAGTCGTTGAAGCTCAGGACGACGCAAGCGAGATTGTCGCTGCGCTGGTCAATAATTACTCGCTCAATTGTGCCGATTGTGGTGCCGTCCATGCTACGCACCGGCGTTCCTTCGAGCCGATCGCTCGCGGTTAAATTATGAGGTTCCGAAGACGTCGAGTCGGTCTGCATCATCGCCTCCGTAAGTAAGTCTATCCCGCGAATCGGGCACAAGATCAGTGGCGGGCCTTTACAGGTGCGCATTTCCTGCTTCCGGCGCTATGCAATGGTGTAACTTGCCTTGGTCACGCCGGATGTGAAGTGCCTCACTAGATGGGTGTGAAGCGCCTCACCGAGTGCCGCGAGAAGCCCACCGTGAGACGTCATGCCAACAAGCCGATGCGCGATAATTACTCTCAGGCCAGAGCGACAGCTTCACGGGGGGCACTGCGGATGTCGCGCTGGCGAGCGTCAGTGGTCAAACATCCACGAAACCGGGCCGACGAAATGCTGTCACCATGATGAGCCTGGAACGGATTAGGATCGCCCATTGAAGCGATAGCACCGCTTTTTTACTGCGCTGCTCTCGATCCCGTTCGGCGAGCGCTACCCGCGATGGCGCTAAACCCCACGCAGCAGCTCCGGTTGAGCGGCACGGCAGCGTGCGCCTGCCCGAACGCCGTTCCATTTTTGACTGATTCGCTTTGCGCGGCTCGCGGCAGGCACCGACGGGCCGGAGGTAGGAGCGGATGGGGACGGGCAGGTGACAGTTGTTCCGCCCCCTAGATGCCTCGGGAGATGTCCCGCGACGGCCGTCTCTAGCGCTCGCAGTGTGGTGCGGGAGGCTCAGGTGTGATCATGCATGTCCCCATCCCCGAGAGTAAACAATCGCATTCATGCCGGCTGACTTGCACCTGATCCGCGGCAAGGGGACATATCGTCATGAGCGCCCGCGGCTCGCCTCGGTGCTTAAGGCCCGTCAGATGTCCAAACTCGTGCGCCCATACGAGATGGCGAAGCCGCCCGGGAGTAACAATTATCGACCGACGTTCGTTCGGCCAAGAACATCCTGCGAATCTCCCTGTCATGCCCTTGCAGAAATTGATTGCCTCGACGACTTTGATGTCGGAAGGCTCGCTGTGTACCGCGTCGACATCGGCCTCTGTATTTATGACGGCTGGAGTGTGACGCGATGCAAAGACGCTGAGTGGACCTTCCCGGCTGAACTTCACCCGGCACGCGACATTGTCCGTACGATCTACGTGGCCGGGGGCTTTCTTCAGCATTCTCGAGGCGTCGGCCAAGATTTTGTCTATGGCCTGCCTACTCACCTCAACACTGTGATGGTGACTGATCTTCAACGGGTACGTGCTCTGCGCGCTGGCCGGAGCAACCCACACCAGCAAAGCAAAACACACAAGCGCAATGGTCGATTTCATTCTCATGCGCCAAGGAGGGTTTTCCGCCGGCCGATCAACGAGACTGGTCGTACCAGGCAGGTAGCTACGTTTCGTCCAACTCGACGTACGAGATCGCCGCTCGAAGTTATTTCTTCCGCCGCTTGCGCTTCATTCGACCGTGTAGGCCGCGCAATTTTGCTTTAAGTTTCCTGCGGATCTTCGGATCCTTTTTAATGATGTCCCGGATCTCTGGAGAAGTTCGTACGAGGCGTATAGCGTGTTTTCTGAGGGTCTCGCGCTGTTTCCGATCCAGCGCCTTCAATTCCTTATCGGAGAATACAAGATCTATCTTTGCCATGGAGATGACCCCTTGAGACTAGCGTTGGTAGCTACATCAAGAACGAAGCTTATTTTCGCTTCAATCGGTTGTACGTGGGGCGGAGTTTTCGCCTAAGTATCTTATGAATCTTTGGATCTCGCTTTACTACTTTCCGGATCTCTGGAGAAGTTCGCACGAGGCGCCGGGCCAGCTTCAGGAGGGTCGCGTGGTGTTTCCGGGGGAGTGCCTTCAACTCCGAGGCGGTAAATAGACTGCCTATGATTGCCATGGATGTGTCTCCTGGGAATTAAGTTGACGACTGCATCACGAAGAACGACCAAGCAGGTACTCACGCAACCGACAGTTTCTCATTTGGTGAGATTGGGATTGTCGAGATTGGTCGCTCCGGCTGTGCCAGCATACGTTCGAGCACCTTGCGGAAATCTCGAAGCAGGCGGTCGATCGCCGTGGCGCGGAATAGGTGCGGTTTGTAGACACAGCATCCAACCAGCCCATGAACGCTTTCCCGCAGCATCAACATAACATCGAATGTGGTCAACGTCACCAGAGGCAACAGCATACTCGGATTTGCCTCCTCGAAAGCGATCTTGTGTCCGGAGGCCGCTACCGGGCGCAATGTGGCATTCTGAAGCAAAATCATCACTTGAGCCAATGCCGCAGGTTCGAGAGCGCGTTCGTGCTCGAGCGTCGCAACAAGCTCCTCGAAAGGAAGGTCCTGGTGGGCGAACGCCGCGAGAGTCGTCGAACGAACCCGACGCAAGACCTCACAAGGGCTAGGATCGCCACTGAGACTGGTGCGTAGAACCACCGTGTTGGCCAGCGGACCGATGAGGTGCTCGGTGCCTGGCCGGTTGCGATTGGCGACGAGCGTGGCCACACGCAAGTCCTCCTCGCCCACATAGCGATGCAACAGCGTTTTGAACGCGGCAACCAGCGTCATGAACAATGTACTGCCTTGTTCACGGCTAAAGCGCTTAGCCGCCTCCGATAGCGTTGCGGGCAATGCCACCTCCCGCCTCGCGGTGCGGAAGCCGTCTATCGCCCGTTTCCGACGAGCGACGCCAAGCTTCATCACAGGCAGCGGGTCATGCAGCTGCTCACGCCAGTAGGTCAGCTGCGACATGATGTCCGGATGTGAATTCCATTTTCGCTGCCACGATGCAAAGTCCACGTATTGAATCGGCAGAGGGGAGAGCGGCGTTGGCTGGCCGGCGGAGAAAGCGTCGTACACGGCGGTAAGCTCCTCAATGAGCACCCCGAGTGACCAGCCGTCGCAGACGACCTGATGCATGGTGATGAGCAAGAGGTGTTCCCGCTCGCGCAGACGAACCAGGCGAGCTCTCAATAATGGCCCTTGCGCTAAGTTGAAGGAATGCAGCGCTTCGTCTTGAACAAGGCGCTCTGCGGCGATCCCTTTCTTTGATGCGGGCAACGCCTGCAAATCGTCGAATGTCAGCGGCACGGTCAACTGCGACGCAACGACCTGCACGCGTCGGCCGTCACGGGAGGCAAAAGTCGTGCGTAGAACCTCGTGCCGGCGCACGATCTCGTTGATGCTCCGTTCCAGAACCGCCACCTCGACCGACGACATCACTCGGAGCGCGTAGAGGATATTCAAAAAAGGCAAATCCGGCAGCGCGTGTTGAGCCTCCCATAGACGCTCCTGGGCGATGGAGGCGGGGGCCCAATGTTCTCGGGCCGATCGCGCAATGGTTAAAGAAGGCCGCCGTGAATTGCCGGTTTCCATCAATGTCTCGAGATGGCGGGCTATTTCCGCAATTGTGGGTGCCTCGAAAAAGCGCGCGACCTCGACTTCAAGATGAATGACGTCGCGTATGCGGGAAAGAACGTGGACAGCCAGAAGAGAATCTCCTCCGAGTGCGAAGAAGTCATCATCGATGCTGACCTCTTTGATTTGAAGGATGCTTGCCCAAATGCCCGCCAGCTCATTCTCAAGGGATGTCCGGGGCGCGAGGACCGTCCGCGGCATGATCCCGCTGTTTGTGAGCCCCAACTTCTCGGCCAAGCCGACGCGCTTTAATTTGCCCGTCGGACCTTTCGGAAGCTCGGGTAGGATGAGCACTTGACGGGGGACCTTGAACTCAGCCATGCGGCCGCTGGCGAACTGACGTATGTCTTTCGGCGTCGCGCGGGAATGTCGCCGCAACACGACGGCGGACGCGATCTCTTCCCCTAGAGAGGCATGCGGGACGGCAAACGTTACGGCCTCTGCCACCGCTGGATGGTCCAGCAGTACTTCGTCGACTTCCTGAGGGGCCACTTTCTCGCCACCGCGATTGATGATCTCCCGTAGTCGGCCGACGAGAAACAAATAGCCGTCTGTATCGAAGTAACCGACATCTCCAGTCTTGAACCAATCGCCTGCAAAAGCGGCCTTGGTCGCGCTCGGATTGCTATCGTAGCCGGCGGTGACGCTTGCTCCCCGGACTACGACCTCGCCTGTCCTGCCGCTGGGCAGCAAAGCGCCCCCTTCGTCGTCCATGATTGCGACATCCAAGCTCACCGGGACGCCGACCGAGCCAGCCTTGCGCTGACGCGGGGGTAGCGGATTGCATGCAATGGGCGAGGAAGTGACTTCCGTCATCCCGTACCATTCGATGACGGGGGCATCGAAAGTTTGCTCGAGCTCCGCAAAGATGCGGGGTGGTAGAGGGGCTGACGACGAGCGCACGAAGCGGAGCCGAAAGCTTGTCAATCGCTCGCCATTATGCCGGGCCTGGGCGAGTATCGCCTGATGCATAGTGGGCACGGCGGAGTACCAAGTCGGCTCAAACGCGGTTAGCCATGCGGTGAAGCTGTTGACGTCGAATCCGGGGGCACATACGACGCTCGCTCCCGCCGCCAGCGATGCCGCCAACGTAGCGTGCAGACCATGCCCATGAAACAAGGGCAGGACATTCAAGCATCTATCTGTTTGCTTTAGCGCCAGTGCCGCTCCATGCGCGTAGGCTGACGTACAAATGCTGGCGTGGGTCTGCGGGACAATTTTCGGTCGCGAGGTCGTGCCTGACGTAGGCAGCAGCACCGCCACGTCGTTGGGGCTGATCGACTGCTGACTCTGCGCAAGGCGCCCGTCTTCATTGAACGTGAAGAGACCGGCCTCTTTATCGACTTGAGCCGAGAGTTCAATCACTCGAATGCCGCGCAAGAGCGCCACACGCCGCGCCGCCGAATCGACGCCTGACTGCGTGATCAATGCCCGAGGCTGCAGATCGGTGAAATATTTTTCCACTTCCTCTGTCGTATAAGCTGGATTCATCGGAACAGCGGCCGCGGTCGCCACCACGGTAAGCATGGCAACCGCCATCTCTGGACCATTCGGCAGCACCACTGCCACCCGATCACGACGCGCTATCCCCAAAGCTCGCAGCATGCGCCCCATGTGATCGACGTGCTGATAGAGGCGCCCATAGGTCAGCGGGGCGCGTCCAACAGCGAAGATCGCCGGTGCGTCGGGAATACGCTTGGCCTGATGTTCCAGTACGAGCGGGAGGCACAGAAACGCGTCTGAGCCCCTTGTGTCTATGGATCGTCCATTCGGCATGTTCCCGCTCACAAGCCAGGCGAATTACGGACTCGATTTGCGAGGTACATAGTCCCCGCTGTGCTCCCCTCGAAAACGGGACAATGATCCATTTGTAATAAGTGATCCGGAAATAGCCAAGCCACAGTCCAGAGCCGACCTTCCAGTTGTGCAGACGACTAAATTCGAGCTATTCATCGAACCTCAAGGCGCCTCGCGCCAACGAGGTGATGGACTGAGTTGTGAACACAATGAAACTTTCCCGCCGACGATTTCTGCGGCTCGCAGCTACTGCTGCCGCGGTCCCAGCCGCGCCGATCGTCGCAGGGTCGCAGGAAAGCTATCCTACGAGACCGGTACACTTGCTAGTCGGCTACGCAGCCGGCGGCCCGGCTGACATCGTCGCGCGCCTAACGGCGCAATGGCTCTCAGATCGGCTCGGGCAGCAGGTCGTGGTAGAAAATCGGGTCGGCGCCGCCAGCAATATTGCCGCCGAGGCGGTCGTACGGTCACCGCCCGATGGCTACACGCTCCTCTACGTTACGATCTCTAATGCGGTGAACGCGACGCTTTACGACAAGCTTAGCTTCGACCTGATGCGCGACCTTGTGCCGATTGCGAGCATCACGCGCTCGCCGGGAGTGCTGGAAGTCAATCCCGCGTTCCCGGCACAGACGGTTCCCGAGTTCATCGCGTATGCCAAAGCGAATCCGGGCAAGATCAATATGGCCTCAGCCGGCCCAGGGAGCGCGCCGCATCTTTACACCGAGTTGTTCAAGATGATGACGGGCGTCGACGTGGTCCAGGTGCACTACCGCGGCTCTGGGCCCGCCCTGCCCGATCTTATCAGTGGCCAGGTTGATGCCGTGTTCGACCCCATCGCTTCGTCGATTAGCCATATCAGGGCGGGTAAGGTCCGGCCTTTGGCCGTGACAACCGCGACACGCTTGGAGGTGTTGCCAGACGTTCCGACAGTCGGCGATTTCGTGCCGGGCTACGAGGCGAGTGGTTGGTACGGCATTGCCGCGCCCAAAAACACGTCCGCTGAAATCGTCGCCAGGCTCAACTCTGAAGTCAACGCCGCTCTTGCCGATCCCAGGGTGAAAGCATCGTTTGCTGACATGGGGACTACTGTGCTTCCTGGCTCGCCCGCTGACTTTGGCAAGATCGGAAG
>Ga0307277_10000182_pt1 | contig 21067 bp, 12 predicted proteins | sample ER_DNA_116_FD_194473 | JGI IMG/M metagenome (GOLD analysis project Ga0307277, IMG submission 194473) | Bulk soil microbial communities from the East River watershed near Crested Butte, Colorado, United States - ER_DNA_116 | ecosystem: Environmental > Terrestrial > Soil > Floodplain | place...
GCGGCCACGAGTGCTGCCTTCACCTGCATCGGGGTTGCACGGTCGAAGGCGCAGTAATAGGCAGCGAGCAGATCCTCGGCGAACGGCAGCCGTGCCGCCACCCGCCGGGCCTTGCGCCAGAACTCCCGCCGCACGCGCTCAACCTCGCGCGGGTCGCGCCAGTGAAAGACGCGTTCCCCCCACCATGCGGCTTGCCCGAACGGCATCATCAGGCGCCCTCGGACGCTTTGGCCAGGCGATCCATGGCTTGGGCGAGCTTGATGTCACGCTCGGTCACGCCGCCCGCGTCATGCGTCGCGAGCGTAACCTCGACCTTGTTGTAGACGTTGAACCATTCCGGATGATGATCGAGCTTCTCTGCGACCAGCGCCGCGCGGGCCATGAAGCCGAACGCTTCGTTGAAGTCGCTGAAGGTGAATCGCCGAGTGATGGCGTCACGATTTTTCACCTCGCTCCAGCCGTGGAGCTTGGCGAGCGCGCTCTTGCGCGCATTGCCGGTCAGTTTCTCTGCCATGGACGCCACCTCGCGCGTTTCCATTGTGCCACGAATTGCTCTCCCCCAGCCACTCGCAAAGGCCATGCCAGCGCCTACTTATTTACACGAGAGCCCGCCAGTTGATCTTGCGTCCCCGAATGATCAACGGCAGCCCATTGCGCCGTCTTTGCTTTTGCCCGGAGGCCTCGATGTCCTGGTCGCTCAATATCGGCACGATCGCCGGAACGGCGGTCCGCGTCCACGTGACCTTCCTGTTGTTTCTGGGCTGGATTTTCGCCGCAAGCTGGGTCGCCGGTGGCGCGGCGACGGCGTGGCAAGGACTCGCCTTCATGGTGCTCCTATTCGCCTGCGTGGTGGCGCACGAGTTCGGGCACATCTTCACGGCGCGCGCGTTCGGCGTGTCGACTCCCGACGTCACGCTGCTGCCGATCGGCGGCGTTGCCCGGCTCGAGCGCATCCCGGAGGAGCCGTCCGAGGAGTTCCTGGTCGCCATCGCCGGCCCGCTGGTGAACATCGCGATCGCGATCGCCTTGATCATGCTCGCCGGCGCGCACGTGAGTACGGGCGATCTCTACGCGGTCGAAAGTCCGCACACCTCGATGATCGATCGCCTGGCCGCCGTGAACCTCTTCCTCGCCGTCTTTAACATGATCCCCGCCTTTCCCATGGACGGCGGGCGGGTCTTGCGCGCGATCCTCGCCTCACGCATGGGTTATGTGCGGGCAACCGAAATCGCGGCGTTCGTCGGGCAGGGCGTCGCTTTTGCGCTCGGCTTCATCGGCCTGTTCGCAAACCCGATGCTGATTTTCATCGCGATCTTCGTCTATCTCGCGGCATCCTCGGAAGCTCACCTCGTCGCGATCCGGGCGATGTCGCGTGGCGTGCCCACGAGCGCGGCGATGATGACCCAATTCGCCACGCTCGCGCCCGAGGCGCACGTGGAGGACGCGGTGCAGACGCTGCTGCGCACGAGCCAGAGCGAGTTCCCAGTGGTCGACGCGGCGGGCAAGCCGGTCGGCCTGCTCGGGCGCGGCGACCTCATTCGCGCGCTTAAACAGCTCGGCCCCGACGCCCGCGTCGGTGCCGCCATGACGACGACAGTGCCCACCATCGGACACCGCCGCTGCCTGGAAGAGGCGTTCCGCATGTTACAGGAGAAATCGGCGCCGGCTGTCGCCGTCGTGGATGCGAGCGGCCGCCTCGTCGGTCTCGTCACCTCGGAGACCGTCGGCGAGATGCTGATGTTGCACGAGGCCTTGCCCGCAGGCGTGCGATTTGGCCCGTGGACGCGGCTGACCGGCGCGCGATAGCCTGTCCGGCGCGAGCCTGTCGTGTCCGGACTCGGCTCGCCGCCGTTATCCACCGTCACGAATCTGTCGCATAGGCGTCTGAATTGGCCGGCATCTTCCCGCTTCTTTCATGCAAAGAGAGGATCGTTCGTGATCGTGCGCGCCCCCTTGTCGCGTCGGCGGTTCCTTCTGAGGGCCGCCGCGTCCACCGCAATCTCCGCCGTTGGCGGCATCGCCAAGCCCTATCTGAGCCGGGCCGCCGACCGCCCTCTCATCACCCATGGCATCCAATCTGGCGATGTGTCAGTTGATTCCGCCGTGATCTGGGCGCGGGCCGATCGCCCGGCGCGCATGTTGGTCGAGGTTGCGACCTCGGACAGTTTCAAGACGGTCGAGCGGGCGCTGTTCGTGGACGCGTTGCCGGAATCCGATTTCACCGCCAAGGCGCTAATCGAAGGCCTGCCGGCCGGACAGGATATCTTCTACCGCATTTGCTTCCAGGACCTTGCATCGCCGACGATCACCGGCGAACCGATGGTCGGCCGCTTTCGTACCGCGCCGCGCGACCTGCGCTCGATCTCGTTCGTGTGGTCGGGCGATACCGCCGGTCAAGGCTGGGGCATCGACGAAGCGCGCGGCGGCATGCGCGCGTATGCGACCATGCTCCGCGCCCGCCCCGATTTTTTCCTCCACAACGGCGACACCATCTACGCCGACGGTCCGATCCTTGCCGAGCAGAAAATGCCGAACGGCGAGATCTGGAAGAACGTCGTGCTCGAGGAAAAGGCCAAGCCCGCGGAGACGCTCGCCGAGTTCCGCGGCAACTACAAGTACAACCTGCTCGACAAGAACATGCGAGCTTTCAATGCCGAAGTGCCGATCTTCGCGCAATGGGATGATCACGAGGTGACCAACAACTGGTGGCCGGGCGAGCCGCTGACCCGCGCTGAGCACCAGCGCAAGAAATATGTCGAGAACAATGCGTTGCTGCTCGCGGCGCGTGCGAGCCGCGCGTTCCACGAATACATGCCGCTACGCTTCACGCAGACCGAACCCGGACGCATCTATCGCAAGATTTCCTATGGGCCGCTGCTCGACGTGTTCATGCTCGACATGCGCAGCTACCGTGGGCCCAATGGCGAAGGCTTGGAGGAGAGCTACGGGCCGGCGTCGTACTTCCTGGGTCCCACGCAAGTCGCTTGGCTCAAGCGCGAACTGCTGAACTCGCAGGCAACCTGGAAGGTGATCGCGGCCGACATGCCCATCGGCCTGATCGTCGTCTACGACATCGATCGCAAGTGGGGCGTCGAGGCGATCGCCCAGGGCGACGGGCCGCCGCGCGGCCGCGAGCTCGAGATCGCCGATATCCTCAACTTCATCAAGCGGGCGGGGGTGCGCAACACCCTATGGCTCACCGCGGACGTGCACTACACCGCCGCGCATTATTACGATCCCAACAAGGCGGTGTTCCAGGATTTCGAGCCGTTTTGGGAATTCGTATCAGGCCCTATCCACGCCGGGAGCTTCCCGCAAAACCAACTCGACAACACGTTCGGACCGCAGATCAGGTACGTGAAGGCGCCGAGCACGCCGAACCAGCCGCCGAGCGACGGTCTGCAGTTTTTCGGTCAGGTCGCAATAGACGGGGCAACTCAGGTCATGACCGTGACGCTGAAGGACTGGGACGATCGCGCGCTGTGGTCGACCACGCTCGAGCCGAAGCTCGGTTAATTTTCAGGTAGGCCGCGCACTTCCTTCCTATAGTCTCGGCCGCCTGGTGAGAGGCCTTGGTCCCCATAGCTAAGCCGAGTTGCGCAGCGGCGCGAGATCCGTTGCCGGCGCGGCCGATGCCGTGCGCAGCTTGGTGGAATAATAGGACGCGTTCTGCTCGCCGCGCAGCGCCTCGCGCGTGAACTGAATGAGGTGATGGGCGATGAAGCCCATGCCGAACACGGCGTCGATCTGTCCGCGCCGCAGCGCGTAGCGCGTGGCCCGCCAGAACGGCTTGCGGTAATCCGAGAGGATGCCGACGTGCAGCACGAGACGGACGGCCAGCACCAGCGCACTCGACAGATTGTCCCAGTTCAGTCTGCCGCGCGCGGGTGGGATCATTCGATTGACGTAGGTCGCATCCATCTGATGACGGAAGCGTGCGAACAACCGCTCCGGATCGTTCGCATGGGCGATGCAGCGCCGCCACATCGCCACCACCTCGTCGTACGGCCGCGCAAAACGCACGTTGCTTTCGAGGCCCGGATCGGTTTCCAGCCGACCCGCCGCCTTCAGCCGATCCCACAACGGCGTCTTCGGCAGCGCCTGTAAGAGATTGATGGTCAGCATCGGAATTTGCGAAAGGTCGATGAAATCCTTGAGACGCGTCTCGGTGTCATCGGAATCGGTGTCGAGCCCTATAATGATGCCGGAGGTGACCTCCAACCCATAATCGTTGAGCGTCTTGATCGACTCCATCATCGGCACAGCGACGTTCTGGTTCTTGCGCATCGCCTTGAGCGCGTCGGCCTCAGGCGTCTCGATGCCGACGAAGAGGCCCAGGAACAAGCACTCCCGCATCAGCTTGAGGATTTCCGGCTGCTTGGCGATGTTGAGCGTGGCCTCGCAGGCGAACTGCATGGGGTAGCCGTGCTGCCGCTGCCAAGCGAGCAGATGCGGCAGCATATCCTTGGCGGCTTTGCGATTGCCGATGAAATTGTCGTCGACGAAATAGACGACCGGCGGATGCCCTTTCTGCTTACGCATGGCATCGAGCTCGGCGGTGATCTGGGCAGGTGTCTTGAGCCGTGGCTGCCGGCCGTAAAGGTTGGGAATATCGCAGAACTCGCAGAGATAGGGACAGCCGCTCGAGAACTGCAACGTCAGCATCAGATAGTTCTTCAGCGGGATCATGTCATAGGCCGGAATTGGGAAATCCTGCAGCGGCAGCCGATCCTTGGTTTCGAAGCGCAGCTGCGTGGCCGGCCGAGCGATGCTCTCGTCGAGGCGCGCGATGAGCGCGTCCGTGGCATCCCCCATTTCGCCGATGTGCAGATAGTCGATGTCCGCGTACATCTCCGGCGATGCCGATGCCGACGGCCCGCCCAACATCACCACCTTGCCGGCCGCATGCGCGCGGTTGGCGATCTCGTGGATCTGCGGCGCCTGAACGTGCATGCCGCTGACCAGCACAGCATCGGCCCAGGCGAAATCGGCCTCAGTCGCCTTGCGGACGTTCTCGTCGATGAAGCGGACCGGCCACGTCTGCGGCATGTAGGCGGCGATCAGCAGCAGGCCCTGCGGTGGCATGAACGCCCGCACCCCTTTCATCAGCCGATAGGCATGATTGAAGGTGCCAAACGCGGGGGTATAGCGCGGGAAAACGCACAGTACCCGGCGCCGGTTCGTGACTGGGACCGATGAGCGCACGCGGCCCTCCGCCCTGCGTGGACTCCATCGTCGCTTTCCTAGGGGGAAGACGCAAGGGGCGTCCAACCAAGAACAAGCGAATGGACTCCGGCCATCGGATGGGGGTCTCCATTCCTTCCTGCACCAGTGTTCCGCAAAACACTGCGAGAATGGAACACCAACGCTTCCGTCGACGGGCGCCCGTTTACTGCGGCTGGATGTCGAGCTCCTTCGCCAGCGCGCGCCAGTGCTCCTGCAGCTCGTGGATCGATTGCGCCGTGCCTTCGGGCGTGCCGGCGCCATCGGTATCGAGACCGAACGCAATCAATCTTTGCTGGATCTCGGCACCGTTCAGATACTCCGCGATCTCCCGGTTCAGGCGCGCGATGATCTCAGGCGGCGTGCCGGCGGGCCCGACCACGGCGAAAAATCCCTCTAGAACCACTCCGGGCAGGGTTTCGCCGACCGTCGGCAGATCGGGAAGACCGCGAAAGCGCCGCGCAGAGGTTATGGCGATGCGCCGGACCTGACCGGTCTCGACGATCGATCGCGCGGCCGCAATGGAACTCATCATCACCTGGTTGACGCCGCTTGCGATGTCCTGGGTCATTTGTGCGGCTGAGCGATAGGGCACTTCGACCAGGCCCAGGTCGGCACGCCGGTTGAATAGCTTGGCGGCGAACGCCGCCGCGCCAGCCGTCGTGTCGAAGGCCATCGATAGCTTGCCACGATTCGCCTTCGCATGAGCAATGAGCTGCGTCAGCGATTGCACCGGCAGCTCTGTGTTCACCGACACCATCTGCGGGGCTTGACTGCAAACCATCGCCACCGCCGCGAAATCCCGCGTCGGGTCGTAGGGCAGTTGTTTGAACGATATCAGGTTGATTGCCATGCCAGACGTGTTGGTGAACAGAAACGTGTAGCCGTCAGACGCGGCACGGGCGACCGCCTGATGCGCCAGGATGCCCGAGGCACCCGGCAGGTTCTCAACCACCACGGACTGTCGCAGACTGCGCGAAACACCGTCGCTCAACATCCGCGCCATCACATCCGTCGCAGCGCCCGGTCCGGTCGGAACAATGAGCTTGATGGGACGCGTGGGCCACGTTCCCTCGCCGGCATGCGCAGCCGCTAGCAGGACCGCATAACAAAGCAGCACGCGCAAAACCCTTTTCATGCATCCCTCAGCACTGCATGCTTATTTTGCGCGAGCACATAGGATCCGGTGAGTGTAGCTTTTTTTGCTCCGGATCCATCTGCCGTACAGGTGGTTGAAATGCTTGGCGTATTGCCGAGAAATGTCCGTTGTTCGTCCCAACCGCCACGCGGCCGTTGCAGGTAGTCCTATAGGATGCAATTGAACGCCAGAGCAACCCGCACCGCAACAGCGACCGTGCGACGTGAGCGTCATTGCCGACAGCAGTGCATGACAGAAAGAGATACAAAGAGAGGGACCAATGTTTCTGACAACCGAGTTCGCACTGCTGCTCGGAATCGGATTTGTTGCACAGTTGGTGGACGGCGCGCTGGGCATGGCATACGGCGTGCTGGCGAATACCGCGATGCTGAGCATGGGCCTGCCTCCGGCGCAGGCGAGTGCGCTAGTCCACACCGCCGAGGTTTTTACCACGGGCGCTTCGGCTGCTTCGCACATCTATCATCGTAACGTGGATTGGCGGATGGTGACGCGCCTGGGAGTGACCGGCGCGCTGGGCGGTATCCTGGGTGCCTGGATCTTGTCGAATCTCGAGGTCGCTGCCGCACGCCGACTGGTCTACGTCTATCTGCTGCTCATGGGGTTCTACATCCTCTGGCGCTCGATGCGGATCGCGTTGGCGCCGCGAAGGCCCTCAGGATGGCTTATGCCGCTCGGATTGCTGGCGGGATTTCTCGACGCAACCGGCGGAGGCGGCTGGGGGCCCGTAACCACCTCCACCCTTATCGGCTCGGGCCACGCGCCGCGCCAAACCGTCGGCTCGGTCAACACCACCGAGTTTTTTGTCACCGTTGCGACCGCGGCCACCTTCTTTGTTGAGCTCGGGGCCTCACCCCTCGAGCACCTCATTCCCCTCGTGCTGGGAGGCGTGCTGGCGGCGCCGTTCGGTGGCTGGGCGGTGAAGCACATATGGCCCCGGACGTTGATGGTCGCCGTGGGCCTGCTGATCGTGGTTCTCTCCGTGTTTCAGCTCGCCCGCACCTTCCGCTTCATTTAGTTCGGCAGCCAGCCGTGCCACTGAAAAACAGTAGGCAAAACAGCCCTTGGCTGGCTGCCCCGGGCGGAAAAGGAATGTGCGCGCTATCTGGTGATCCCCGGTGGCTTGCTTACTTGCGCGCCGTGGTCCGGGCGGACAGTTTGCTCTTGAGGCGCGGATAGGCGCGCAGCGCATTGCCCTCAAAGATCTTTTTCTTGTCATCGACCGAAAGCCCCGGGGCCCCCTCGACATAGCGCTTGGTATCGTCGAAATCGTATCCCGTCTGCGGATCCTTGCCGCGCACCGCGCCGACCATTTCGGATGCGAACAGGATGTTCTCGATCGGCACCACCTTGGTCAAAAGATCGATCCCCGGCTGATGATAGACGCAGGTGTCGAACCACACGTTGTTCTTCATCATCTCGTCGAGCGGCGGCCGCTTGTTGTTGATCGCCAAGCCGCGATAGCGGCCCCAATGGAACGGCACCGCCCCGCCGCCGTGCGGGATGATCAGCTTCAAGGTCGGGAAATCCTTGAACAGGTCGCCCATGATGAGCTGCATGAACGCGGTCGTGTCGGCATTGATGTAATGCGCGCCGGTGCCGTGGAAGTTTGGATTGCACGAGGCGCTGACGTGCACCATCGCGGGCACGTCGAGCTCGACCATCTTCTCATATAGCTTGTACCACCAGCGATCGGTCAGCGGCGGCGCGGTCCAATAACCACCCGAGGGATCGGGGTTGAGGTTGCAGCCGACGAAGCCGAATTCCTTCACGCACCGCTCGAGCTCCCCGATGCAGCTGTCCGGCGACACACCCGGGGACTGCGGCAACTGGCATACGCCGATGAAATTGTTGGGATAGAGCGTGCAGACACGATGGATCATCTCGTTGCACATCTGCGACCAGCCCAGGCTCACGTTGTAGTCGCCGATGTGGTGACTCATGCCCATGGCGCGCGGCGAAAAGATCGTCAGGTCGGTGCCCCGCTCGCGCTGCAGCTTGAGCTGCGCGCCTTCGAGGCTCTCGCGGATCTCGTCGTCGGAAACCTTCAGCGACGATTTGGACGGCTGCTTGGCAGGCTCTTTGACGTTGTCTACCTGCTCCTTGCGCCATCGCAGGAGGTCCTTCGGTTCGGTCGTGTAATGTCCGTGGCAGTCGATGATCATGACATCGTCGCGCTCGTTAGAATTCGTGCCCGGTGAATGCTACGAACCGACCTTCATCATTGTCAAACCAGGATTGGCGTCTGTTAGGATGCGCGCCGACCTGACCGCAGGGGAAAAGCATGGCCGATATTCCGCGTTTGAACGGCGTGATCCGCGCGCTGGAGGCCGGCAAGCCGGCATTCACGTCATTTTGCCAAGCCGATCCGGAGACGGCGATCGCGATGTCCACGGCCAAATACGACGGCATCGTCTATGAAATGGAGCACAATCCATGGGACATCCGGGCGCTGCGAGATAGCCTGCAATACATGCTCAACCGCGGCCAGATCGCCAAGTCCGGCTCGCTCGCGCCCTCGGTCACGCCGATGGTGCGCATCCCGCCCAACGGGGCAGAGAAGGCGCAATTTCACGCCAAACAGGCGCTCGACCTTGGCGTCTATGGCATCGTGTGGCCGCACATCTCGTCGGTGGAGGAGGCCCACAACGCGGTGGCCGCCTGCCGCTATCCGCGCCTCAAAAGCGCGCCGATGTATGAGCCGGCCGGCATCCGCGGCGACGGGCCGACTGCCGCCGTGCGCTATTGGGGGCTCTCGCAGCAGGACTATTACGCCCGTGCCGACGTGTGGCCGCTCAATCCCCACGGCGAAGTGTTTGTCATCCTGATGATGGAGGACACTCGCGGCATCGAGGCGCTATCCGACATCCTCACGAAGGTGCCCGGCATCGGCGCGATCCTCATCGGCGAAGGCGATCTGTCCCAGGAGCTTGGTTACCCGCGGCAGTACGAGCATCCCGAGGTGCTCAAATGGATGGCGCGGGTCGTCGATATCTGCAAGCGGCACAACGTCGTCGTCGGCCACCCGCACGTCGATGCCAACAATGTGGAACGGATCCTTGCCGAGGGGTATCGCTTCTTGATGGCCGCGCCGGTGCGCAGTTACGCCGCCCTGGACAAGGGGCTCAAGCTTGCCGGCCGGGCATAAGCTCGGATGGGAGGCGACGCGGAAGGAGTGACGCTCCTGGAGTCGCCTCCGCCTGTTCACGATCTGGCCCACTTCCGGCGCAAATCCTCTTAGGGGTAGAGTGCCTTGATTCGCGGACCGCTCGGCGGAAGGAGGCCCTTCGCCGCGCGATCCGCGAACCGGCAGTCGCCCGACGCCGGAAAATGCGGCAATGGGGCAAGCGGGAATGCCGGACACGATCCGGATCACCGTGGAGGGCTTTGGGGCTCATCCGCAGCACAAAGCTCGTGCGCGCGCATCCATAGCCCGGTGTCGGAGTGGGTTCCGTGCCGGCATCGCGGCCATATCGGTGCTGCTGCCGCGCGACGGCATGTGCGCCGCGGCGAGCAGGGGCTACGAATTCCCCGGCTTCGACGCCTACCTCGCAGCCCTCGCGTCGCCAGACCGCGACGATATCGCTGCGCTTGCGCTCACGCTCGGCATCCTCTGCTTCGCCGTCGTCAGCGCAGTCCTCTTCCTGCGCACGCGTCGGCACCTGGCCACGGTCGAGGCGGCGGCGCGTGACGAGGCGCTGGCAGCCAAGGCCGCGATCGACCGCGCCTACGCGCTGCTCCTGTCCGAGCCGCAAATCCTGGTCGCCTGGCCGGCCGCAACCGACGAGCCGGAAATCATCGGCGATCCGGGATTTGTGACCGCAGCGCACGCGGGCGTGCTCGAGTTCGGCGCTTGGCTCGAACCCGACGCCGCACGCGACATGGGGCATTCGGTCGACGCGTTACGCACGCACGGGCTCAGCTTCGCCAAGACGCTAGCCACGCTCGCCGGCCGAATTATTGAAGCCAAGGGCCAAGTGATCGGCGGCCGAGCGATCCTGCGGCTACGCGAGGTCAGCGGCATCAAATCCGAGTTGGCCGAACTCGCACGACGGCACCACAAGCACGTCGAGGATACGGCCGCCCTACGTGCCTTGATCGCAGCGATCGTCGCGCCAGTGTGGGCACGCGACGAGGCCGGCAAGCTCACCTTCGCCAACGAAGCCTATGCGCGCGCCGTCGAGGTCAAGGATTTCTCCGAGGTGATCGAGCGCGGGATCGAGCTGTTCGAACACGGCGGGCGTAGTGAACTTCTGCGCGCGCATGAGGCAGCCGCCCCATATTGCGGCCGCCTCGCGGCCGTCGTCGCGGGATCACGCCGCAGCTTCGACGTGACGACGGTGCCGGCGGGGCGCGGCAGCGCCGGGATCGCCGTCGAGGCCACCGAGATGGAGCTGATGCGTGCCGAGCTTAGGCGCATGATGGAGGCCCACCGCCGCACCCTCGACCAGCTCGCGACCGGCGTGGCGATCTTCGGGTCCGATCGACGGCTTTCTTTCTACAATGCTGCCTACCGCTCACTGTGGGATCTCGATGCCGGCTTCCTCGATCAAGGCCCCACCGATTCAGCCGTCCTCGACCGGTTGCGCGCGGCGCGCAAGCTGCCGGACGAGCAGGACTTCCGCCAGTGGAAGAGCGCGCTATACGATGCCTACCGGGCGGTCGAGGCCAAGGAGCACATGTGGCACTTGCCGCATGGCCGCACCATGCGCGTAGTCACCACGCCGAACCCCGAAGGAGGGGTGATCTATCTGTTCGACGACGTCACCGAGCGGCTCGATCTTGAACGCCGCTATGATGCGCTGATCCGCGTGCAGGGCGAGACGCTCGACAACCTGACAGAGGCGGTGGCCGTGTTCGGCAGCGACGGCCGGCTGCGTCTTTCCAACCCAGCTTTCGCGCGCATGTGGCGGCTTTCGCCCGACGTGCTGGCGGGCCGGCCCCACATCGAATCCGTCAGCGAGTCGACGCGGCCGCTGCATGATGACCATCCCGTCTGGCAAAGGTTGCGGGCGACGATCACGGCTATCGACAATCGCGAGCCCGCGCTCGGCCGGCTCGAACGCCGCCAGGGCTCCGTCGTCGATTGCGCCACCATGCCGCTCCCCGACGGCGCCACGCTGGTGACGTTCCAAGACGTCACCGATACGGTCAACGTCGAGCGCGCGCTACGCGAGCGCAACGAAGCATTGAAGGCGGCGGACAAGCTCAAGACCGATTTCGTTCACCACGTTTCCTATGAGCTGCGCTCTCCGCTCACCAACATCATCGGCTTTGCGGATTTCCTGGGCGATCCAGTCACCGGTCCGCTCACAGACAAGCAGCGCGAATACCTGAGCTACATCACGGCCTCCACCAACGCGCTTCTTGCCATCATCAACAACATCCTCGACCTCGCCAGCATCGACGCCGGGGCCATGACGCTCAACCTCGGCTCGGTCGATATCCGCAGGACCATGGAAGCCGCCGCCGAAGGCGTGCAGGACCGCCTGGTGAAGAGCGGAATCAGCCTTGAAATTCATGCTCCGCCGGAGATCGGAATCTTCATCGCCGATGAGCGGCGCGTGCGCCAATCACTGTTCAATCTGCTGGCTAATGCCGTGGGCTTTTCCCCCGCTGGCGAGATCGTTACCTTTGCCGCGCATCGGCGGCGGGATGCCATTGTCTTTTCCGTGACCGATCGTGGGCCAGGCATACCCGCCGACGTGCAGGACAAGGTATTCGATTGGTTCGAGACGCATTCACTCGGCTCGCGCCACCGCGGCACGGGCCTCGGACTTTCCCTGGTACGCTCATTCGTGCAGCTGCACGGCGGCTCGGTGACACTCGAATCGGCGGTCGGCCGCGGCACCACCGTCACCTGCGTCTTCCCGCTCGCTCATACGGCCGAGCGAAGCGCCGCGTGACCGACCATCACCAAGCCCGCGCCAGCGGGCCTCGAGTCATGCCATGACCAATTCCGGCACCTCGAGCTTCTCGGTGGCGCTGCCCGATGAGCGCGCGACGCGCCGGCTTGCGATCGATGTCGCCAATGCGCTCGAAGCGGGAGACGTCGTCACTCTCTCCGGCGATCTCGGCGCCGGCAAGACCACGCTCGCGCGCACGCTCATCCGCTATCTCGCCGGCGACCCCACGATCGAAGTGCCGAGCCCGACCTTCACGCTCATGCAGAGCTACGACCTGCCTCAATTTCCATTGGTGCATGTGGACCTCTATCGCGTGTCCGGGCCGGCGGAACTCGCCGAACTCGGTTTCGACGACCTGCCGGAACGGGCGGTGATGCTGCTCGAATGGCCGGACCGCGCCGATGGCCTTTTGCCGCCCGACCGACTCGACGTCTCGCTCACGCTGGCGCCCAAGCTCAAGCTCGAATTCCGCCATGCCCGCATTACCGGCTATGGCGCCCTCGCGCCACGCATCGACCGCGTGGCGGCGACGCGCCAATTCATCGCCGAGAGCGGTTACAGCGAGGCGCTGCGCGCACGCGTGCGCGGCGACGCCTCGACCCGCTCTTATGAGCGCCTTGCGCTGGGGGACAAGCGCGTCCTGCTGATGAATTCGCCACGCCGGCCCGACGGTCCGCCGGTGCGGGGTGACAAACCTTACAGCGCGATCGCGCATCTCGCCGATAACGTCGTGCCGTTCGTCGCCATGGCGAACGGGCTGCGGCAATGCGGGTTCTCGGCGCCGGCGGTGTATCAGGCCGATCTCGAGCAGGGATTCTTGATCATTGAAGACCTCGGCGACGAGCGTGTAGTCGACGGCGATCCACCAGCGCCGATCGAAAAGCGTTACGAGACCGCGGTCGACCTGCTGCTCGCGCTGCACGAGCGGCAGCTGCCGGATATGCTTCCGGTCGCCCCGCAGCTCGACTATCGCATTCCTCCTTACGACATTAGCGCGTTCCTGATCGAAGCCGAGCTGCTGTTAGATTGGTTCCTGCCGCGTCTCGACGTCACGATCGCCGACAGCGAGCGCGGCTCGTTCCGCGCGCTCTGGCGCGAACTGTTGCAACCGGCAATCGATGCGCCGCCGACCTGGGTGCTACGCGACTTCCATTCCCCCAACCTGATCTGGCTGCCGCAACGCCGTGGGCTCGCCCGCCTCGGTCTGCTCGACTTCCAAGACGCGGTGATGGGCTCACCCGCCTACGATCTCGCCTCGCTGTTGCAGGATGCGCGTGTCGACGTCTCAGAACAGATCGAACTCGCGCTGCTCGGCCGCTACGTACGGGGACGCGGCGGTCACCAGGCCGATTTCGATGCCGCCCAATTCATCAAGGTCTACGCCACGCTCGCCGCTCAGCGCGCGAGCAAGATCCTTGGCATCTTCGCCCGCCTCGACCTGCGCGACGGCAAACCGCAATACCTGCGGCACCTGCCCCGGGTCTGGGGCTATTTGCAGCGCTCCCTGAGCCATCCGGCGCTGGAAGCGCTCAACGCCTGGTATATTGCCCACGTGCCGTCGTTAAATACAATTTAAGCGCGACCGGGCAGAACCACATTGATGGCCGAAACGCGCCGAATGACAACCGCGCCGAAACGCGCCATGGTCCTGGCGGCGGGGCTGGGTACGCGGATGCGTCCCTTCAACGGACAGTTGCCCAAACCCCTCGTTCGGGTCGGCGGCAAGGCGCTCATTGACTACGTGCTGGATCGCCTCGCTGCGCAGGGAGTCGAGCGTGCGGTGGTCAACGTGCATCATCTGGCCGATCAGATCGAGCGCCACCTTGCGCAACGCCGGCAGCCGAAGATCGTCATTTCCGACGAACGAAGCGAGCTTCTCGGCACCGGCGGCGGCGTGGCCAAGGCACTCCCCCAGCTGGGCGACGCTCCGTTCTTCCATGTCAATTCCGATACGATCTGGATTGATGGCGTAAAACCCAACCTCGCCCGGCTCGCCGAGGCCTTCGATGGCGCCCGCATGGACGCGCTACTGTTACTCGCGCCCGCGGCGTCCAGCACCGGCTATAGCGGGCGCGGCGATTTCTCGATGGCGGCCGACGGCGGGCTTATGCGGCGCGGTGAGCGCGAGGTGGTTCCGTTCGTCTACGCCGGTGCCGCGATCCTGACGCCCGCCTTCTTCGCGGATGCGCCGCCTGGAGCATTCTCCATGTCGCCCTTGTTCGACCGCGCGGCCGACGCCGGCCGGCTCTGTGGGCTGCGGCTCGAAGGCGTCTGGATGCATGTCGGCACGCCCGAGGCCATTCAAGCCGCCGAGAAGGCGCTCCTCACCGCCGCGGTGTAGCCTCGGTCCATCCCAAAATTCGATTGTGTCATCGTTCGCGAAGGCGGATGATCCAGTAATCTCCTTGCCCACGAATCGATCGCCAGCGTGGCGGTGACTGGATGCGCGCCGCAAACACATGCGCGACCCGCACGCACGACAAGCCAATTGCACAATGGTTGCTCGTCCAACGGTGTTCACCATTCCCTCCTCGGTGCCGTTCGTGCCGACGCTCGTCCATGCGTTGGTCGATGGAACCCTCGTGCCGGGCTTTCCTCCGGCGCACGCGACGCTCGCGCTTGCGGACGCCACGCTCTACCTGCCGACGCGGCGTGCCTGCCGGCTCGCGCGCGACTTTTTCCTCGAGGCGACCAACGAGGACGCGGCGATCCTGCCGCGGATCATCGCGATCGGCGATATCGACGAGGACGAGATCGCGTTCGCCGACGCAGCAACAGGAGCGCTGGCCAGCGAGGCGCTCGAATTGCCACCGGCGCTCGGCGGCCTCGAGCGGCGCCTACTGCTCACGCGGTTGGTGCTCAAATGGGCGGCAAGCATTGCACCCGATCAGCACGGCGAGGCACCGCTCGTCGCCAATAATCCTGCCTCGGCACTCGCGCTTGCCGATGACCTCGCGCGCCTGATGGACGACATGATCACGCGCGGCGTACCCTGGGAGCGGTTGGATCGGCTCGTACCCGAAGCGCTCGACCGTTACTGGCAGCTCACGCTGGAATTCCTGCAGATTGCGCGTGAAGCTTGGCCAAAAATCCTCGCCGAACGAGGGGCCATCGAGCCTGCCGCGCGCCGCGATGCGCTGATCAAGGCGGAAGCGGTACGGCTCGCTGCGCACGGCGACGGACCGGTGGTCGCCGCCGGCTCGACCGGCTCCATGCCGGCGACCGCCGAACTCATCGCTACAATTGCCCAGCACGACCACGGCGCCGTCGTGCTACCAGGGCTCGATATCGACCTCGACCGGGACTCCTGGGATCTAATCGACGATCTGCAGGATGCGACCGCACGCGCTTCGGCCGCAGTCGAACATCCCCAATTCGCCATGCAGGCGCTGCTGCGTCGCATCGGCATTGCCCGTGAGCAGGTCATTCAGTTGGGCAGCCCCGCCGCGCACGGGCGCGAGCGCTACGTTTGCGAGGCCCTGCGGCCGGCCGCCGTCACCGAGCGCTGGCAACAGCTCGCCGCCGGGGACGCCTCCTGGATTGAACGCGCGCTCGACACATTGGCTGTGGTCGAAGCGGCCAATGCCGAGGAAGAAGCGCTCGCCATTGCCATCAGCCTGCGCGAGGCCTTGGAGACGCCGCATAAAACCGCAGCGCTCGTCACGCCCGACCGGGCGCTGGCACGCCGCGTGCTCGCGGCCCTGGAGCGCTGGAACGTCGCCGTGGATGATTCTGGCGGCGATGCGCTCGCCGACACCTCGGCCGGGCTGTTCGCTCGCCTGACGGCGAACGCGGCTCTCGGCTGGCTTGCCCCGGTCGCGCTACTCGCTTTGCTCAAGCATCCGCTTACGCGGCTCGGCGCCGCGGCCGACGCGCACGCGGCCGCGGTGGCCGCACTGGAAAAGGCGGTGTTGCGTGGCCCGCGGCCGCGGCCGGGCACGGCCGGCCTCGCCCAGGCCCTCGCGGCGTTCCGCTCCGAGCTCGCCAAGCTCCGGCGCGGGGAATCCTCCGATTTGCACCCTTCCGACCCGCGCGCCGGCTTGAGCGAGGCGGAGCTTGGTGCCGCCGCCGGGCTCGTCTCGCGGCTGACCGCGGCACTTGCCCCGCTCGAGGGGGTCGCCTCCGCCCCCTTCGCCAAAATTGCAGCCCTGCACCAAAGCGTTATCGCCGCGTTGAGCGCCGACCAAACCGGCGCCGCGAAGGCCTTCAATGGAAGCGACGGCGCGGCGCTCGCGCGGGCGTTCGAGGAGATCGCGACCAACGCAAGCGATGCCGATTTTGTCGTGGCGGCGGCAAATTATGCGGAGCTGTTCCGCACGGCGATCTCAGACCGCGTGGTGCGGCGGCCGGGGCTGCCAGGAGTTCGGCTGCGCATCTATGGTCTACTCGAAGCGCGCTTGCAAAGCGTCGATCGGATCGTGCTCGGCGGGCTGATCGAGGGCGCGTGGCCCCCCGAGATGCCTTGCGATCCCTGGCTGAGCCGGCCCATGCGCAGGGCCCTCGGGCTCGACCTGCCGGAGCGGCGCATCTCGCTCTCGGCTCACGACTTTGCGCAGGCACTCGGCGCGCGCGAGGTGATCCTCGCCTATCCCGCCAAATTGGCCGGCACGCCTACCGTCATCTCGCGCTTCGTGCAGCGCCTGGCGGCGGTGGCCGGAGAACAGCGCTGGAGCCGCGTATGCGCAAGAGGAGCGAACTATGTCGCCTGGGCGCGCTCGCTCGATCGTCCGGCGGAGGTGAAGCGCGTCGAAAAGCCCGCGCCGAAGCCGCCGCGCGCCGCGCGGCCGACCGCGCTCTCGGTAACCGACATCGAGAACTGGCTGCGCGATCCCTATACGATCTACGCTAAGCACATCCTCAAGCTGCGCGAGCTCGATCCCGTCGATCTGTCGCCCGGCGCGGCCGATCGGGGCATTGTCATTCACGCCGCGCTGAGCGACTTCACCAAGGCATTCGCGGCCGCGCTGCCCGCCGATCCGACCGCGGCACTCATCGAGATCGGCGCCAAGCATTTTGCCGCGCTCGAAGATTACCCCGAGGCGCGCGCCTTCTGGTGGCCGCGCTTCCGGCGCATCGCCCGCTGGTTTTCCAGCTGGGAGACGATACGACGCGCCAATGTCGCAGCACTCGCGGCAGAGGTACACGGCAAGATCGATATTCCCCTTGGCGAGCGCGTGTTCACGTTGCGCGCCCGTGCCGATCGCATCGAGCGGCTCGCGGGCGCTCGCTATGCCATTCTCGACTATAAGACCGGACAGGTGCCGAGCGAAAAACAGGTGCGCATCGGGGTATCCCCGCAGCTCACGCTGGAGGCCGCGATCCTGCGCCGCGGCGGATTCCCCGACATTCCTGCCGAGGCGTCCATCGCGGATCTGGTCTACGTCTCGCTCAGAGGCGGCGACCCAGCCGGTGACGAGGTGCCGATCGATTTCAAGGAGGGGGACGCGAACTTCCATGCCGACCGCGCGTTCGAGAAGCTCAAGGCCATCGCCGAGCGCTTCGAGGACGAGCAGCAGCCGTATCTGCCGCTGGTCCTTTCGATGTGGAAGAACCGCTACGGCACCTATGACCACCTCGCGCGAGTGAAGGAATGGTCGGTCGCCGGACCGGATGACGCGGAGAGTGGCGAATGAATCAGCTGCGGATCGATGGCCGCGCTGGTCGCGTCATTCCCGATGACCTGCGGCGACTGCAAGTGGAGGCCTCGGATCCGGCGGTCTCGGCCTGGGTCGCGGCCAATGCCGGCTCGGGCAAGACCCATGTGCTGGCGCAGCGCGTGATCCGCCTCCTGCTCGACGGCGTCGACCCGGCGAAAATTCTCTGCATCACCTTTACCAAGGCCGCCGCCGCCAATATGGCGAACCGCGTGTTCGACGAGCTGCGCGGCTGGACCGCGCTTGACGACACTGCGCTCAATGCCGCCATCACGCGAATCTCGAATATCGAACCGGATGCGACGCGGCGTGCGCTCGCGCGGCGACTGTTTGCCATGGCGCTGGAGACGCCGGGCGGACTGAAGGTGCAGACCATTCACGCCTTCTGCACGCGGCTGCTGCATCATTTTCCGTTCGAGGCGAATGTCGCCGCCCGCTTCGATGTGCTGGACGAAGCGGCGCAGGCGCAGCGCCTTGCCGAGATCAGCCTCGGCGTCCTGCTCGACGCAGCCTTGGCACCGGAAGGCGTGCTCGGCCAGGCGCTCGCCACCGCCATCGCGGCCGCCTCCGACCAGACGTTCAAAGACGTGGTCGGCGAGGCCATCCGCAAACGCGATGCCGTCCGCGCATGGATCGATCACGGCGGCAGCATCGAGGCGGCCATCGAGGCGCTCTGCGGTACCCTCGGCGTGGCCGCGAACGACACGATCGAGCGGATCGAAAGCGAAATGACGGAGGGGCCGCTGTTTCCGGCATCGCAATGGCGGGCAGCCGCCAAGGTCCTGGCGCAGGGCGGCAAGAGCGATCAAGAGCAGGCGCGACGGCTGCTTGACGCATCGGCGGCGAGCGGCTCGGAGCGCGCCACCATTTATCGTCAGGTTTTTCTGACCGGCAAGCTTGAGCCGCGCCAGCAACTCCTCACCCGATCGATGGAGGTTTGCCATCCGCAGCTTGCGGAGCGCCTGTGCGGCGAGCGCCAGCGCATTGTCGCATTGGTGGAACGGCGCAAGGCGGTGGCTTGCCGCGACCGCACGGCGGCGCTCATCACCATCGCCGACGAGGTGCTGACCCGCTACCGGGCGGCGAAGGACCGGCGCGGAGAGCTCGATTACGACGACCTGATCGAAAAGGGACTGTCGCTACTCGGCGGGGAGGGCTCGGCCTGGGTGCATTACAAGCTCGACCAAGGCATCGACCACGTCCTGATCGACGAGGCGCAGGACACCAGCCCGAAGCAATGGGAACTCGTTCGGCGCCTCACGAGCGAATTTTTCGCCGGCGCAGGTGCGCGGTCCATTACGCGCACGATTTTCGCGGTCGGTGACGAGAAGCAATCGATTTTCTCCTTCCAAGGTGCGGCCCCGCGGGAGTTCGAGGTCATGCGTCGCTCGTTCCATGGGCTGGCGGCAGGCATCGAACACGAGTTTCGGCATGTGCGCTTCCGCCATTCGTTTCGCTCCGGTCCAAACGTGCTCGGGGCCGTCGACGAGGTCTTTGGCCGATCCGAGGCATTTGCCGGGCTCTCCGCCGATGCCGTCAAGATCGTGCACGAGCCGCTGCCCGACGCCGCACCGGGAATGGTGGAGATCTGGGACACGATCAAGCCCGCAAGCAAACGCGAGATCGAGGCCTGGGACGCGCCGTTCGACCAACTGACCGAGACGAGCCCGCAGGTACGCCTTGCAGGCAAGGTCGCAAGGAACGTCAAGCTCTGGATGAAGCAGGGCACGCGTGCAGGCGACGTCCTGGTGCTGGTGCGCCAGCGCGGGCCCTTGTTCGAAGCCATCATCCGCGCGCTCAAGGAGTCGCACGTCCCGGTCGCTGGCGCCGATCGGCTGGTGTTGACCGAGCACATCGCCGTGATGGATCTGATGGTGCTCGCGGACGCGCTGTTGCTGCCCGACGACGATCTCGCCTTGGCGACCGTGCTCAAGAGCCCACTCTTCGGCTTGGACGATGAAGACCTGTTCGAGCTCGCCTGGAAGCGCAGAGGTTCGCTGTGGGCGGCTTTGCGGGCGAAGGCGCAGACCGAACCGCGCTTTACCGATGCGCTTGCCAAGCTCCAGTGCTTTAGCGAATGGGCACAGGGAATGCCGTTTGCGTTTTACGCGCGGGTGCTGGGGGCTGAAGGCGGCCGCAAGCGCTTCCTCGCCCGGCTCGGGCACGAGGCCGACGATGCGCTCGACGAATTCCTCAATCTCGCGCTCGAGTACGAACGGCGCGAGACGCCGTCGCTGCAAGGTTTCGTTGCCTGGCTGCGCGCCGCGCAAACCGACGTGAAGCGCGACATGGAGATCACGCGCAACGAGGTGCGGGTGATGACGGTGCACGGCGCAAAAGGCCTGGAAGCGCCGATCGTCGTTCTCGCGGACACCACGACGCCGCCGGCGGGACCGCCGCAGCGCCAGCCCCGACTCCTCTCGCTTGAGCCCGCGATGCCCCACTTGCCGAATTGCCTCGTTTGGGCCGGCGCGAAGGCAACCGACACCGCGCCGCTGTGCGCGGCGCGCGAGCGCGCGCGGCGGGAGGCGGAGGACGAATATCGCCGCCTCCTTTATGTGGCGATGACCCGCGCAATCGATCGGCTCGTCATTTGCGGAGCGGAGGGCGAGCGCGTGCGCCCCGGGGGCTGTTGGTGGAATCTGGTCACTGCGGCGCTCATGCCGGTATCGGTCGAGGAGCCTGCCGCCGATGGCGAGGGCTACGTGTGGCGCTATCGCAAGACACCAGTTGCGGCGGACGAAGCGCCCACCACCTGGCCTGCATCGCTGCCCACAGATCCACCGCCGCCCTGGGTCCATCGCAACGCGGCCGCCGAGCCGCCGCCGGTTCGTCTGCTCTCCCCGGCGGCCGCTTACGACGAGACGACGCCTGCACGCGCTCCCTCCGGCAGCCGCATGGAGCGCGACCAGGCGTTGGAGCGAGGAAGGCTGGTGCACCGGCTGCTGCAGGCGCTGCCCGACATTCCAGAGGCGGCACGTGACGAAGCCGCTCGGCGCTACCTTGCCCGATCGGCCGCCCGCTTTCCTGCCGAGGAACGCGATCTCATGCTCGCGCAAATTCGGCGGCTGCTCGACGATCCTCGCTTCTCGGCACTGTTTTTGCGGGGAAGCCGCGCTGAGGTTCCC
>Ga0307277_10000183_pt1 | contig 20997 bp, 17 predicted proteins | sample ER_DNA_116_FD_194473 | JGI IMG/M metagenome (GOLD analysis project Ga0307277, IMG submission 194473) | Bulk soil microbial communities from the East River watershed near Crested Butte, Colorado, United States - ER_DNA_116 | ecosystem: Environmental > Terrestrial > Soil > Floodplain | place...
GACGAACTGTCGCTCGCGCTCGAACGATCGCCGCAGCCGATCGAGCATGTCGTTGAGCGTCTCGCCAAGCCGCCGGACCTCGTCGTGGGCGGCCGGCAACGGCAGGCGCTCGTCGTCGTTCGACAGTGACACCTCGGCCGCCCGGCGGCGCATCGCCTCGACCGGGGCGAGTCCCGCCGTAGCCACGGCGTAGCCGAGCGCCGACATCAGCGCGATGGCCAGGACGCCGCCGACCGCGAACGAGGTGACCAGCCCGGAGAGCGCCACGTTGCGATCGTCGAGCGACTGGCCGACCACGACGACGGAGGCGGCCGAGCCTCCCGGGGGCGGGCGGGCCAACACGCGCGTCGATCCCTCGATCCCCGGGAGCCGCCGCTCGAGCATGAGCGGTCCGGCGGCGGCGCGCCGCACCTCGGCCGGGGTGAGCACCTGCGCGCGCAGGCCCGGGGTGGCGTCGAGCACGCGGCCGCCTGGGCCCAAAACCTCGCTGAAGCTCTCCTCCGGCTGGCCGCCGCCGGCGCCCGCCGACGGGACGCGCACTCCGTGGGCGTTCGCCACGATCGCCTCCGCACGCGTGTGGAGATTGGCGTCGACGCCCTCGTCCAGATCGGCGCGCAGGCGCACGTAGACGAACAGCCCGGCGCCCACGAGCACGACCATCGTCGCCAGGGCGAAGAGCGCGGTCAGGCGCACCCGGATGGGCAAGCGGCTCATGGGACGCCGCCGTCCTTGCGCAGTCGATAGCCCATGCCGCGCACAGTCTCCAGCGAGCGCACGCCGAACGGTCGGTCGATCTTCTGGCGCAGGTAGCGAATGTAGACCTCGACGACGTTCGAACGCTGCTCGTAGCCCAGGTCCCATGCCGCATCGAGAAGCTGGCCGTGGCTGAGCACCTGACCCGGCCGCCGCATGAAGGCCTCGAAGACGGCGAACTCGCGCGCCGAGAGCTCGATCTCGGCATCGCCGCGCCACGCCTGGCGTGTGGCTGGGTCGAGCCGCAGCGCGCCGACCGCGAGCACCGACGGGCGCTCGACGGGTCCACGGCGCACGAGCGCGCGCAGGCGAGCGAGCAGCTCGGCCAGCGAGAAGGGCTTGGTCAGGTAGTCGTCCGCGCCCGCGTCGAGGCCCCGCACGCGGTCGTCGACCGCATCGCGGGCGGTCAGCATGATGACCGGCACCCACACACCGGTCTCACGCATTCGCCGGCAGACCTCGAAGCCGTCGACCTCGGGGAGCATGACGTCGAGCACGACGACGTCGAAGGCGCCTGTCCGCGCCCGGCGCAGGGCCTCCTCTCCGGTCCCGGCGACGTCAGCCACGATCGCCTCGGCCCGCAGCCCGCGCTGCAGTGCCGCGGCCATGCGCACATCGTCTTCCACAACGAGCACCCGCACACGACCAATCATGCTCTGCCAGATGAGAGGACGCTGAGATCCGGTGAACGAATTGCACCGCTCTCATGCCCGTCTCATCCGCCGTCTCTACAGTCGCCGCTCTTCGCCGGGGGTGTCGTCACTCGGAGGAGGGGGAGGTCCATGAGGAAGTCTCGTTTCGCAGGTCGCGTCTCGCCGTCGATGGCGGTCGCGTTCATAGCGCTGCTGCTCGCCACGGGCGGAGCCTCGTACGCCGCTGTGAAGCTGCCGGCGCGCAGCGTCGGCGCCCGCGAGCTCAAACCGAAGGCGGTGACGCGGGCGGCGATCAAGGCCAATGCGGTCGACGGCTCCAAGGTGGCCGCCGACGCGTTGACGGGCAGCGACATCAAGGAGTCGACCCTGGCGCCCGTTCCGGCCGCCGCGTCCGCCACGTCGAGCACGCACGCCGCCGCGGCCGCCGCGCTCGACCGGGTCACCTATCGCGGTACGCCCGGGACCGTCGCGATCGCCGATCCGACGACCACGCACGCCCTCGGCACGGCAACCGCGACGTGCGACGCAGGCCAGGTGGCGACCGGTGGCGGCGTCAAGGTGGATGACACCGAGAACACCGCGGTCGTCGACAGCTACCCGGACGCAGGGGGCCGGGCCTGGACGGCCCGGGTCGACAACAGCGACCTGGGCGCCCCCCACACCTTCTCGGTCTTCGCGATCTGCGTGGCCGCGGTGAGCGTCGGCTGACCACCGGGCGGGATGAGATCGATTGGGCACAGGCGCGTCGCCGCCCTTGCGGTGGCGGCGCTCATCGCCCTCGCGATCGTGGGCTGGGCCGCCGCGCGGCAGATCCGCTCGCCGGCCCAGGTCGCAGCCGACACCGCCTCGCCGCAGCCCGCGCCCATCACGGTGCCTGTCGAGCGGCGCACCCTGTCGACCGAGGTCATCGTGCGGGGCACGGTGCGCTTCGGTGCCGCGCAGGCGGCCGTGCTCGCGACCTCCCGCGTCAAGCAGGGCAGCGACATCGTCACGCGCGCGCCGCGCCGCAAGGCCGAGCTCGGGATCGGCGACGTGGCGATGGCGGTCGACGGCCGGCCCGTGTTCGTGCTCGCGGGGGCGCTCCCGATGAGCCGCGACCTGCATGAGGGCGTCGACGGCCCCGACGTGCTTCAGCTCGAGCGGGCGCTCGCGCGCATGGGCTTCCCTCCGGGCCCGGTCGACGGGCGCTACGACGCCGGCACGGAGGCCGGGGTGTCGAACTTCTACCTGCGCCAGGGCTGGGCACCCTTCGGGCCGACCGACCTCCAGCTCGAGCAGCTGCGCACGGCACAGACCGCCGCAGCGCAGGCCCGCGACGCCCACCTGCAGGCGCTCAACAGCATCGACCAGGCCAAGACCGCCACGCCCGCGGAGGTCGAGCAGGCGCGCCTGGACGCCGTCGCCGCCCGGGACGCGCTCGACACCGCGGAGCTCGCCGTGCCCACCGCGGAGGCCAAGCTCGCGACGGCGCGAACGGCCGCCGCCAACGCGACGTCTGCGGAGGCGCTCGCCGTCGCCAACGCCAAGCGCGACCAGGCCGTGGCCGACGCGGACGTCGCCGCCAAGCGCGCCGCCCTCGACGGCGCGATCGACGATCAGCAGGTCGCGCAGCTCAAGGTCTTCGACGTCCCGCTCGACGCGCCCCCCTCCGACCGCGACGCGGCCGCCGCCGCTGCGCGCGCCGCCGCCGCCGCGGTCCCGCGCGCCCGGGCCGAGCTCGACGCCGCGACCGCGACCGCCGCCGCAGCCCGTACGGGAACGTCGGACGCCCAGCGCCGGGCGCGCGCCGACGGCGCCCAGGCGGCCCGCGACGCGCGGGTGGCCGCCGACGAGCTGCGCCGGGCGCGCCGAGCGCTGACGACCGCGCGCGCCACGGCGACGCTCTCGGCCCAGCGCGTGCGGATCCTCAGCGGTCCCGCGGACACGGCGGCCATGCACGCGATCGCGACCGCCGCCGCCGACGAGGAGCGGCGCACGCGGGCCGAGGTGGCGCGCCTCTCGGCCGAGGCGAGGATCCAGGTCCCGGCCAACGAGGTCCTCTTCTTCCCCACCCTTCCGCTGCGGGTCGACGCCGTGAAGGCCAAGCGCGGGAGCGCAGTCTCCGGGAGCGTGATGAGCGTCACCAGCTCGCGGCTGGTCGTCGACTCGTCGCTGTCGGTCTCGGACGCCAGGCTGGTCCGCCCCGGCGATCCGGTGGTGATCGAGGACCAGGACCTCGGGATCAAGGCCGGCGGCCGGGTCAGCCTGGTCGCCCAGACGCCGGGGACCAACCGCGTCGACCCCAGCCGGTTCTACCTCGCCGTGACGCCGGGCACCGGCGTGCGGGCGCTCGTCGGCGCCTCGGTCAAGCTGACGATCGCGGTCAAGAGCACGAAGGGCCTCGTCCTCGCGGTCCCGGCCAACGCGCTGTCGGTCGGCGGCGACGGCGACTCGCGGGTGCAGGTGCGCCGCGGCCCGCGGACATCCCTGATCAAGGTCGTCCCCGGCCTTGCCGCGCAGGGCCTCGTGGAGATCCGCCCGGCCGGTAGCGCCGCGCTGGCTCCGGGGGACCTGGTCATCGTCGGCTCGAGGCGCGGCTGATGCAGGCCGCCGCGGACGCGTTCGACGTCCGCTGGCCCGACGGGCCACCGGACGCCGCCGCAGTCATCGAGCTGCGCTCGGTCGGCCGTACGTTCGGCGCCGATCCCCCGGTGGTGGCGCTGGACGACGTCAACCTGCGGCTGACCCACGGGACCTCGCTGGCCATCGTCGGGCCGTCGGGCTCGGGCAAGTCGACCCTGCTGAACATCCTCGGCTGCCTGGACAGGCCCACGAGCGGGACCTACCTGTTCGACCGCATCGACGTCGGCGGCCTGACCGACGATCAGCGCGCCGCGCTGCGCGCGGAGGGGATCGGCTTCGTCTTTCAGACCTTCAACCTGCTCGCGCACCGCAGCGTGCTCGAGAACGTGATGCTCGCCGAGGTCTATCGGGGCAGGAGCGCCGAGGGCCGCGCCGAGCGTGCGCTCGAATCCCTGCGGCGCGTCGGCATGACCCATCGCTCGGACTTCCTGCCCACGCGCCTGTCGGGCGGCGAGCAGCAGCGCGTCGCGATCGCGCGGGCGCTCCTCGGCGACCCGAGCGTGCTGCTGTGCGACGAGCCGACAGGCAACCTCGACTCGGTCAACACCGAGTCGGTGCTCGAGCTGTTCGACGAGCTCGGCGACGCCGGGCTGACGCTCGTGATCGTCACCCACGAGGAGCCCGTGGCCCGGCGCGCGCGCCGCCGCGTGCGCATGACCGACGGCCGGCTGACCGAGGAGGAGCAGCCCTGACGCGGCGCCCCTCACCGGGGCCGCGCATGCGACCGCGCGACCTCGCCGGCGAGGCGATCGCCGGGCTCCTCGCGCGGCCGGCCCGCGTGGCGCTCACGGTGCTCGGGACCGTCATCGGTGTCGGCGCGCTCGTCGCGACCCTCGGCCTGTCGAAGACCGCGGCCAACCAGATCGTCGGGCACTTCGACGCGCTGGCCGCGACCGACATCGTGGTCAGCCCGTCGGCCCGCGCCGGGGGCGCCGGCGCCGCGGTGCTGCCGTGGGACGCCGAGGCCCGGCTCGTGCGCCTCAACGGCGTGGCCGCCGCCGGCACGCTGTCGGACGTCGACGTGCGCGGCGCGCTCGCGCGCTCGGTACCGATCAACGACCCGCTCGCGGCGGGCGCGATCCAGCTGCCGATGAAGGCCGCCTCCCCCGGCCTGTTCCGTGCCGTCCGGGCCCAGTTGGCCACCGGACGCCTCTTCGACGCCGGCCACTCGCGCCGCGCCGACCGCGTCCTCGTGCTCGGGCCCAACGCCGCCCGGCGCCTCGGCATCGCGCGGGTCGACCAGCAGCCCGCGATCTTCGTCGGCGATCGGCTCTACGCCGTGATCGGGCTGCTGGCGGGCGTGCGCAGACAGGCCTCGCTGCTGGGGGCGGCGATCATGCCCGAGGGCACGGCACGCCGCGAGTTCGGCCTGCGGGCGCCGGCCTTCGCGCAGGTCGAGACCCGCATCGGCGCCGTCGACCTGATCGCGCGCCAAGCGCCCCTGGCCCTGAGCCCCAGCGACCCGGGCCTGCTGAAGGTCGCCGCCCCGCCCGATCCGCGCCAGCTGCGCGGCGCCGTGAAGAACGACCTCAACGCGCTCTTCCTGCTCCTCGGCGGCGTCTCGCTCCTGGTCGGGGCGATCGGGATCGCCAACGTCACGCTCGTCTCCGTGCTCGAGCGCGTCGGCGAGATCGGCCTGCGCCGGGCCCTTGGCGCCGGGCGCCGCCACATCGCCGCGCAGTTCCTGCTCGAGAGCACCGCGATGGGGCTCGCCGGCGGGCTGATCGGCGCAAGCCTGGGGACGCTCGTGATCGTCGGCGTGTCGGCGAGCAAGACCTGGACCCCCGTCCTCGACCCCTGGGTCCCGCTGGGCGCGCCCCTCCTCGGCGCGCTGATCGGCCTGGCCTCCGGGACCTACCCCTCGCTGCGCGCCGCGTCGCTCGAACCGGTCGAGGCGCTGCGCGCGGGCACCTGAACCATGTCGACCACGGAGACCAGCATGCGCCTCGCCACACTCCTCACCATCGCGGCCCTCGGCTGCGGGCTCTCCCTTTCTGCCTGCGGCGGCAGCGGCAAGGCCGAGGGCAGCGGGACCAGCGGCAAGTCGGCCAAGCAGCCCACCGGTCCGGTCGAGGACCAGCTGGGGTTCGACACGGCGGGCATCATGGCGCGCCAGAGCCGCGTCGAGGCCGACATCCACGAGTGCATGAAGGCGCAGGGCTTCGACTACGTCCCGATCGACCCGTTTGCGCAGCGGGCCGCCGTCACCGGAGCCAGCCGGCTCAGCGACGAGGACTTCCTGAACCAGTTCGGCTACGGGATCAGCACGCTCTGGGGCCGCGGCGGCGCCCAGAGCGATCCCAATCAGCAGCTGCGCACGAGCCTCGGCCCGGCGGACCGGCGCGCCTACGACCGCGCCCTGTTTGGCGAGAACCCCGGTGCGACGTTCCAGGCCGCGGTCGACAGCGGCGACTTCACGAAGCTCGGGGGCTGCACCCGCAAGGCGACCGAGAGCGTCTTCGGTGGCGCCCAGGTCCTGACGCAGCTGCAGGGCAAGCTCGACCAGCTCGACGAGCGCATCCTCGCCGACCAGCGCATGGTGCGGGCCCTGGAACGCTGGACGTCGTGCATGGCCGAGGCCGGCTACCGCTACGAGGATCCCGACGAGATCGACAGCGACCTCACCAAGCGTATGGAGCGGATAGTCGGCCCCGTTCCCGGCCCGTTCGCGACCGGCCCCGGATCGGGCCAGAAGCCCGTGCCGTACGACCATGCGGCGCTCGCCGTGCTCCAGCGCGAGGAGGTCGCGGTCGCCCGCGCCGACTTCGCGTGCGAGCGCAAGGACATCACTCCCGTCGAGGCCGCCGTGCGTCCCCAATACGAGGCGCAGTTCCGCCAGCGTAACCAGACGCTGATCAGCCAGGTCAAGCCCGTGCGCTGATCGCCGCCTCAGCGCGGGCGCCGCGCGCGCACGCCGAGCAGCGCCAACCCCAACAGGCCGGGCAGGCCGATCGCGAGCGGCAGCACGCCGCCCGCGTCGATGCTCAGCCGCTCGGCAACGCGCGTGTCGAGCGCGGGCCCCGCCAGCGGCCGCCCGGCACCGAGGACGACGGCGTAGACCGCGAAGCGCCCGGAGTTGACGGCCGTCACGGTCCACGGGACATCGATCGAGGCGCCCGGCAACACGGGCGGCAGGTAGCGGGTGCGCTCGGACGACCAGTCCTCGGGATCGACGTACACCGCGGGATCGCGGCTGACGACGTCGAGGTGGGCGACGAGGCCCGACAGCGTCCCCGGGCCACGGTTGGAGATCGTCGCGGTGAAGCGGAAGTCCGCCCCGATCCGCGTTGACACCTGCACGCGGCTCATTGACACCTCAGGAGCCGCGATGGCCGGCGTCGCGAGAAGCGCGGCAGCGAGCGCGCATGCCGCACCGGCGCACACGACCCGCAGCCTCATCCGCCCACACCCCCGCGCAGGCGTAGGAAGCGCGGCATGACGGCGACTGCCACCACGGTCAGCGCGACCGCGGCGATCAGCGGCGAGGCGAGCCAGCCGAGGTCCCGCGTCCAGCCGTGCTGGTCGACGACGACGGCGCCCACGTAGTGCTCGGCCGCGGTCACCGGGTTGACGCGCAGCAGCGCCTCCCCCGCCCAGCCGTGCTGCGCGCCCGCCGGCAGCTGCGTCGGGGCGAAGAGGGCCAGCAGCGTGAACAGGCTCACCGACAGGCTGATCCGGTTGGAGTCGGCGAGCGCGCTCACGACGGTGCCGAACGCGGTCAGGCCCACCGCGAGCAGCGTGCCGGCGAGCGCCCCCGTCCCGACCGCCTCGCCGGCCGCGCCGACGTCGTGCCCGAGGAACCACACGTACGGGACGGTCAGCAGGAGCGCGCCGAGCCACAGTGACAGCGCGGCGACGAGCTTGCCGGCGACGAGACCCTCCCGCGCGACGGGCGTGAGCAGCAGGCTCTCGAGCGTGCCGCGCTCGCGCTCGCCGCTGATGGCGTCGGCCGCGGCTAGCAGAGCGAGCATGGCGCCGACCCCGACGGCGACCTGCAGGGTAAGGTTGACCGCCTCGCGGCGCTCGAGGAAGTTCAGCGCCTGGTTGGTGGCGCCGAGGTAGGTGATGGCACTGAGCAGGATGCTGAACGCGAACGCGAGTACCAGGCCGCGGCCGCCGATCCACAAGTCGCGAAGCTCCTGGCGGGCGACGACCGCCATCAGCCGGCCCCGGTCATCGCCAGGTAGGCATCGCTCAACCGCGCGCCCTCGAGCTCGAACGCGAGCACCGGGATGCCGGCTGCGCCGAGCGTCGCCGTGGCAGCCGGGACGTCGACGTCCGGACCGTCGAGCACCAGCCACCCCGCGCGACCGTCGTCGGGACGCACGCCGCCGAGGTCCGGGATCGCTGCGAGCGCGAGCAGGGCGCCGTCGCGGGCCTCGGCGGGGACGCGGAACCGTCCCCGCCTGGGCGCGGCGGCCTGCCGCGCCACCTCGGCGACGGTGCCGTCGGCCACCAACCGCCCGCGGTTGAGGATCAGCACGCGCGAGCAGACCTCTTCCACCTCGGCCAGCAGGTGCGTGCTCAGGACGACGGTCGCGGCGCGCTCCCGGGAGACCGCGCGCACCACGCGCAGGACCTGCTCCTGGCCGGCCGGATCGAGCCCGAGCGTCGGCTCGTCGAGGAAGACCACCGCGGGATCGTTGAGCAGCGCCCGGGCGATGCCGAGCCGCTGGCGCATGCCCCGGCTGTAGTTCGCGATCGGGGAGTCGCCGCGCTCGGCCAGGCCGACCTCGTCGAGCAGCGCGGCGGCGGCGGCGCGCGCGCTGGGGGCGGCGTGGCCGTACAGCCGCGCGTGGTAGCGCAGGAACTCGGCGCCCGTCTGGCGGTCCGGGTAGCCCGCGCTCTCCGGCAGGACGCCGATGCGCCGGCGGATCTCGGTGGGCCGCGTGTGCGCGATCCCCGCGACGGCGAAGCGGCCACCGCTGGGAGCGAGGATCGTCGTCAGCAGGCGGATCGCCGTCGTCTTGCCGGCGCCGTTGGGCCCCAGCAGCCCGATCACCTCGCCGGCGCCGGCCGTGAAGCTCAGCTCGTGCAGCGCGACGACGGTCCGGTAGGCCTTCGTGAGGGCGTGGGCCTCGAGGGTCATCGCGAGCTCGTCAGGGTCGGGCGCGCGATGTTAGGCGGGCCAGATGAGGAGAAGATGAGGGCCTAGACGGGCGGGTCGCGCGGCAGCGCCAGCGTGAACGTGCTGCCCGCTCCCTCCTCGCTGTCTACCGAGACGCGGCCGCCGTGGGCTCCCGCGATCTCGCGGCAGATCGCGAGGCCGAGCCCGCTGCCGCCGTTGTCGCGGCCGCGCGAGCCGTCGACGCGGTAGAAGCGGTCGAAGATGTGCGCGCACGCCTCGGGCGGGATACCGGGCCCGTCGTCGGCGACGGTGACGCCGACCTCCTCGGCCGAGCACCAGGCCGTGACGCGGACATGGCCGTCGGGATGGGTGTACTTGATGGCGTTCTCGACGAAGTTCGAGATCGCCTGGTGCAGCCGATGCGGATCGGCCTGAGCCTGGCATCCGGTCCCACCAACGTCGAGCTGCAGGCGCTTGGCGTCCGCCAGCGGCTGCAGTGGGCGGACCGCCGCGTCGATGGCGTCGCGGATGCCGACGCGCTGCGGGAGCAGGCCGAGGCGACCCTCGTCGACCTCGGCCAGCGTGAGGATGTTGTCGACCGTCCGCCCCATCCGGCCGACCTCCTCGCGGACGCTCTGGAGGACGGCGCGCGCGTCGTGCGTGAGCTCCCCGCCGCGCAGCGTGACGTCGAGCTCGGCGCCCATGACGGCGAGCGGCGTGCGCAGCTCGTGCGACGCGTCGGCGATCAGCCGGTGCTTCTCGTCGACCCCGCGCTCGAGGCGGTCGAGCATCGCGTTGAGGGTGACGGCGAGGTGGCCGATCTCATCCTGCGCTCGTGGGACCGCGATGCGCTCGGCGAGGTGGTCGATGCCGATGTCCTCGGCCTGCGAGATCATCCGCTCGACGGGGAGCAGCGCCTTGCGCGCCAGCCACCAGCCGCCGAGCGCCGTCGCGGCGAGCGCCGCCGGTCCCGCGAAGAGGAGCAGGACGATGACGCGGTCCACGGAGCGCTCGACGTTCGCCAGCGTCTCCGCCGCGACGACCACCTCTCGGCGCCCGAGCCGCCGCACCGGCACCGCCATGGCCCGGAAGCGCTGTTCGGAATTCCCCAGGCGGACCGTGAGGAGCTCCGTCCGGCCCGCGACGGCGCCGGCGCGAACCGCCGCTGGGACCATCTGCCGCGCCGAGACCACGTCGCCGTAGGTGAGCAGCACGCGGCCGTCGGCGTCGAGCACCTGCGCCGCGGAGCCACCCCTGGGCAGCGCGGTCTCGGCCACCTCGAGGAACTCGTTGGTGCCCTGCGCCGCATAGGCGCCGGCGACAGTGGCCGCCCCCTGGCGAACGTCGCGATCGACCGCGGCCTGCAGGTCCGATCGCAGCCGGACCACCAGGTAGGCGCCGAGCGTGACCACGACCACGGCGAGCACCGCTGCGTACCAGGCCGTCAACCGGGTCCGGATCGGGAAGCTCACCCGGACTCCAGCATGAACCCGACGCCGCGGATCGTCCGGATCAGCTGCCGGCCCGAGGGGTCCTCGAGCTTCCTGCGGAGATAGCCGACGTACACGTCGACGACGTTCGGCGATCCGTCGTCGTCGCCGTCCCAGATCTGCTCGAGCATCTGCCGGCGCGAGACGACCTGCCCATCGTGGCGGGCCAGGAGCTCGAGCACCTCGAACTCGCGCGCGGTGAGCTCGACCTCCAGCCCGGCGCGCGTCACAGTCCGGGTGGCGGAGTCTAGGCGCAGCCCCCCCGCCTCCACGACCGGCGCGCGCTCGGACTGGCTGCGCCGGCTGAGGGCGCGCAAGCGCGCGAGCAGCTCGCCGAAGTCGAACGGCTTGACGAGGTAGTCGTCGGCGCCCGCGTCGAGCCCACGGATCCGATCGGCCACGTCCGCACGGGCCGTGAGCATGAGGACCGGAAGGTTGCGCTGCCCGCGGCGCAGGACCTCGCACACCTCGAAGCCGTCGGCGCCGGGCAGCATCACGTCGAGCACGACCGCGTCGTAGGTGCGACCGCTGACGCGCTCGAGCGCCTCCTCGCCGCTGTGGGCGACGTCGACCGCGTATCCCTCGCGAGCGAGCCCCCGCTCGAGGGCGCGGACCAGCTTGCGGTCGTCCTCGACCAGCAGCAGGCTCGTCGTCGTGGGTATGTGCGTCATCTGGGCACCCTTGCGCATTGTCGCTGCGCCGGCGGTTGCAAACAAACGCAGCAGCAGGTATTATGAGAGAATAATAAGAGAGACAAGTCGCGGGGGATCCTGGCCGCTTTAGGATCGGGGGGACTCCGGAGCCCACCGGACTGACCGCCGGCAGCGCAAGCTGCTGAGCACGTGAGCTGCGTAGCACGGAGGCGCGGCGCAGCCCCGTCTTTGAGGCCAGCACAGGAGGGGCTTGCATGCCCTTACGCGAGGTGGGTGGGCGCGTCCGCACGTCGAGGCGCGACTCGGGCTGACGCCAGTCAGGGGGAAGTGAGATGCGACGTGAAGCCGTCGCGACGGCTTGCGCTGCCTGCGTCCTCGCGGTCGCAGGCGCCCCAGCCGCAGCGACCGCAGGACTCGATCCGGCCAGGTTCTCCGACCCGGCCACGATCGACAACGCCTGGTTCCCGCTGGCCCCCGGTACGCAGTTCACGCTGGCGGGCAGCGCGAACCGCGGCGAGGGGCAGCGACGTCACCGCGTCGTCTTCACGGTCACCGACCTGACCAAGATCATCGACGGCGTGCGGGCGCTGGTCCTGTGGGACCGCGACTACAACGGCGGCCGCCTCGAGGAGGGCGAGCTCACGTTCCATGCGCAGGACGACGCCGGGACGGTGTGGAACCTCGGCGAGTACCCCGAGGAGTACGAGCACGGCCGGCTGACGGGGGCTCCCGACACCTGGATCGCGGGGCTGTCGCGGGCGCGGGCCGGCATCCTGATGCTCGCCGACCCGCACGTCGGCACGCCGAGCTACCTCCAGGGCTGGGCCCCGGACATCGGGTTCGCCGACCGCGCGCGCGTGCTGCGGACGGGCGTGCGCAGCTGCGTGCCCGTGCGCTGCTACGGCGACGTGCTGGTCACGGACGAGTGGAATCCCGCCGAGCCCGGCGCCCACCAGCGCAAGTTCTACACGCGCGGCGTCGGGAACATCAGGGTCGGCGCGGCCGGCCATGACACGGAGGGCGAGGTGCTCGTCCTCGAACGCGTGCGCCACATGAGTGCGGGCGCTCGCTCGTGGGTCCGCAAGGAGGCGCTGAAGCTCGACCGCCGCGCCTACCGCGTCAAAGCGGACCTCTACCGACACACCCCACCCGCGGAGCCGATGACGGCCCCGTAGGAGAGAGAAGCCATGCGAGCGATCATCGGTGCGAGCCTGCAATTCCGGATCCTGGTGGTGGCCGCCGCGGCGGCGGTCCTCGCGCTCGCATTCACGCAGCTGCGCGACGCGCCGGTCGACGTCCTCCCCGAGTTCACGCCGGCGTACGTCGAGGTCCAGACTGAGGCGCTCGGGCTGTCGGCGGAGGAGGTCGAGCAGCTCGTCACCGTCCCGCTCGAGGCCGACCTCCTCAACGGGACGGCCGGGGTCAGCGTCCTGCGCTCCGAGTCGGTCCCCGGGGAGTCGTCGATCGTCCTGCTCTTCGAGCCGGGCACGGACATCATGGACGCGCGGCAGCTCGTGCAGGAGCAGCTCACGCAGGCGCACGCCAACCCGAACGTCTCCAAGCCGCCGCAGATGATCCAGCCGCTCTCCTCGCAGAGCCGGGTCATGATGATCGGGCTCTCGCCCGCCGGGCTCAGCCCCATCGAGACCTCGGTGCTCGCCCGCTGGACCATCCGCCCGCGCCTCATGGGCATTCCCGGCGTGGCGAACGTGTCGATGTTCGGCCTGCGCGACCGCCAGCTGCAGGTGCTCGTCGATCCGCAGCGGCTGCGGGACCGGCGCGTGACGCTGAGCCAGGTCATCCGCACCGCGGGCAACGCCCAGCTCGTCTCCCCGCTCAGCTTCCTCGAGGCCTCAACGCCGGGCACGGGCGGGTTCATCGACACGCCCAACCAGCGCCTGCAGGTCCGCCACATCATCCCGACCGTAACCCCGGATGACCTCGCACGGGTCCCCGTCGACGGCAGCGGAGGCGCCGGCGAGCCGCTGCGCCTCGCTGACGTGAGCACCGTCGTCGAGGACCACCAGCCGCTCATCGGCGATGCGATCGTCAACGACGCCACCGGGCTGGTCATGGTCGTCGAGAAGTTCCCAGGCGCCAACGCGGTCGAGGTGACCCGCGACGTCGACGAGGCGATCGACGAGCTGCGGCCGGGCCTCGCCGGGATGCGCATCGACACCCACGCCTTCCGGCCCGCCGACTTCATCGCACAGGCGATCGACAACCTGACGCTCGCGGTGGTCGTCGGCTGCGTCCTGCTGGCGCTGGTGCTGCTGGCGCTCCTGCGCAGCTGGAGGACGGCGCTGGTGGCCTTCGCCGCGTTCGCGGTCTCGCTGACGACCGCGGCGCTCGTGCTCGAGGCGACCGGATCGACGTTCAACGCGCTCGTCTTCGCCGGCCTCGCGGTCGCCCTCGGCGCGGTGATCGACGACGCCGTCGTCGACGCCGAGCACGTCGGCCGGCGACGCCGGTCGATCGTCGACGCCGCGAGCGCCATGCGCGGCCCGCTCGGCTACGCCACCCTGATCCTGCTGCTCGCCGCGGTGCCCGTGCTCTTCATCGAGGGCGTGACCGGCGCGTTCCTCTCGCCCCTTGTACGCGCCTATGCGCTCGCGGTCGTGGCGTCGATGGTGGTCGCGCTCACCGTCACGCCCGCGCTCGGATCGCTGCTCGTGAAGCCTCCGCCCGACCGGCCGGACACGGACGCCGCGCGAGCGCCCGACGGGCGCTACGGGCGCCTGCTCTCGGGCCTCGTCGCGCGGCCGCGCTGGGTCCTGGCCGGCGCCGCCGTCGCTGTCCTGGCCGCGATCGCGCTCATCCCGGCGATGAACGGGCCGGTGATCCCGTCCTTCAAGGATCGCGACGTCGTGGCGCGCCTGACCGCGGCGCCGGGCACGTCGCGTCCGGAGATGGCGCGCATCCTCGCCGGCGCGAGCCACGAGCTGCGCTCGGTCCCCGGCGTGGACAACGTGACCGGCCACCTCGGCCGCGCCGTCACCGGTGACCAGGTCGTCGACGTCAACTCCGGCGAGCTGTGGGTCAGCATCGGTCGCGACGCCGACTACGACGCGACGAAGGCCAGGATCGAGACCGTCGTCGCGGGCTACCCGGGCCTCGCGCACGACGTGGCGACCTACGAGCGCCAGCGCATCCGCGACGTCGCCGCGCTCGACGACCGCGAGGCCGGCGGCGTGGGCGCAGGAAGCGGCGACCTCGACGTGCTCACCGGGTCCGACCGGCGGCCGCTGCTCGTGCGCGTCTACGGCGAGGATCCCGCCACCCTGCGCGCGCAAGCGGCGCGGATGCAGCGGATGCTCACCCAGGTCGACGGCGTCGTGGATCCGCGCGTCGAGGCGCAGATCGAGGAGCCGACCGTGGCCATCGAGGTCGATCTGGCCAAGGCCCAACGGCTCGGGATCAAGCCGGGCGACGTGCGCCGGGCGGCGGCCACCCTGCTGTCGGGCATCGAGGTGGGAAGTTTGTTCCGCCAGCAGAAGGTCTTCGAGGTCGTCGTGCGCGCGACGCCCGAGGCGCGCCACAGCCTGACCGACGTCCGGGGGCTGCTGGTCGACACGCCCGGCGGCGGCCACGTGCGCCTGGGCGACGTGGCCACGGTGCGCGTTCGCCCGACGCCGGCCGTGATCCAGCGCGAGGCGAGCTCGCGGCGCATCGACGTCACCGCCGACGTGCGCGGGCGCGGCCTGCAGGCGGTCAAGGACGAGGTCACCGATCGCATCCGCCGGGCGAGCTTCCCGCTGGAGTACCACGCGCAGGTGATCGGCGACTCGAGCGGCGACGAGGCGACCGTGGGCCGGGTGCTGGCTGCCGGTGTGGCCGCGGCGATCGGGATCTTCCTGCTCCTGCAGGCGGCCTTCGGCAGCTGGCGGCTGGCCTTGCTGGCCTTCCTGACCCTCCCGATCGCACTCCTCGGCGGCGAGGTCGCCGGGCTGATCGACGGGACCACGTTCTCGCTGGGCGCGATCGCGGGCCTGCTGGCCGTGTTCGGGATCGCGGTGCGCAACGGGATCGTGCTGATCGGGCACCTCCAGCGCCGGGAGGAGCGCGAGGGCGCGTACCCGCGCCCTGCACTCGTAGTGCGCGGCGCCTACGACCGGCTCGCGCCGATCCTGATCGCGGCGGCGGCCACGGCGGCCGCGGTGCTGCCGTTCGTGTTCCTCGGCAACCGTCCCGGCTTCGAGCTCGTGCGCCCGATGGCCGTGGTGATGCTCGGGGGCCTGGTGACGACGAGCCTGCTGAGCCTGTTCGTGCTCCCGGCGCTCTACCTGCGCGTCGCGCCGGGTCCGCGCGCCAGGGCCGCGCCCGAGGACGAGCTGCTCTACCGCTGGGCCGGCGCCGAGGCCGAGCCCGCCCGTGAACGCGAGGAGGAGAAGGCATGAGCGTGGTACTTCGCAGGAGCCGGCCGGCGGTCGTCCTGGCCCTGGCCGTCGCCGCCCTGGCGGCGACGGGGTGCGGGGACTCGCCCAGCGAGGAGGGCGGCGGCGACGAGCAGGCCAAGGTCGCGCCCGTCAAGGGCACCGACCTCAGCAGCGTGACGCTGACCGCGCAGGCGGCCAAGCGGCTCGGGATCGAGACGGCGGCCGTCCGCCGCAGCGGAGCCGGGCGCACCGTCGTGCCCTACGACGCGGTCCTCTACAGCGCCGATGGCGCCACCTTCACGTATACGAGCCTGAAGCCGCGGGTGTACGTCCGCGCGCCGATCGAGGTGGTGCGCATCGGCGACGACACGGCGGTCCTCTCCAGCGGCCCGCCGGTCGGCACCGAGGTGGTGACCGTCGGCTCGCAGGAGCTCTATGGCAGCGAGTACGAGGTCGAAGAGGACTGAGCCGCCGCGATGCGCTGGATCATCGCCAAGAGCCTGCGCTACCGCTTCCTCGTGATCGCGGCCGCCACCGCGATGATGCTCTACGGCGCGGGCCAGCTCCGGGATGCGCGCGTGGACGCCTTCCCGGAGTTCGCGCCGCCGCGCGTGGAGGTCCAGACCATCTGCCTCGGGCTGTCGACCGCCGAGACCGAGGAGCTCGTCACGGTCCCGCTCGAGCAGGCGCTCAACGGCGTCGCGCGGCTCGACGTGATCCGCTCGGCCACGGTCCCGCAGCTCTCCTCGATCGAGCTCGTCTTCGAGCGCGGCACCGACCTGATCGAGGCGCGCCAGGTCGTTCAGGAGCGCCTGGCGACCGTCACGCGCTCGCTGCCGACCTGGGCGGCGCCGCCCGTGATGCGCCCGCCGCTGTCGACGACGAGCCGGGTCATGCACATCGGCGTCACGTCGGACCGGATGTCGCTGATGGCGCTGTCGACGACGGCCTACTGGAAGATCCGGGCCCGGCTCCTGCGCGTGCCGGGCGTCGTGAACGTCGCGATCTGGGGCGAGCGCCTGCGCCAGGAGCACGTGAACGTCGACCCGGCACGCATGCGGGCGCGCGACGTGTCGCTCGAGGACGTCATGACCGCGACCGCGGACTCGCTCGACGCGGGCCTGCTCGGCTACACGGACTTCGGGCGCGAGATCGGCACCGGCGGCTTCGTCGACACGGCCAATCAGCGGCTCGGCATCCGGCACGTCCTGCCGATCGTCAGGCCTCACGACCTGGCCCAGATCGCCATCAGGCGCAGCGGCCGCGACCTCGTGCGCATCGGCGACGTCGCGGTGGTGAACGAAGGGCCGCAGCCGCTCGTCGGCGACGCGGTCATCAACTCGGGGCCGGGCCTGCTGCTCGTGGTCGAGAAGGCCGCCGGCGCCAACACCGTCAAGGTCACCAAGGGCGTCGACGAGGCCCTGGCCGACCTCAAGCCGGGCCTGCCCGGCGTGACGATCGACGCCGACATCTTCCGCCAGGCCGACTTCATCGACATGGCGATCGACAACCTCACTCTCGCGCTGCTGCTCGGCTGCCTGCTCGTGGTCGCTGTCCTGATCGCCTTCCTGTTCCAGTGGCGCACCGCGCTGATCAGCCTGGTGGCGATCCCGCTCTCGCTCATGGCGGCCGTGCTCGTCCTCTACCTGCGCGGCGACACGATCAACACGATGATCCTGGCCGGGCTCGTGATCGCCGTCGGGGTGGTCGTGGACGACGCGATCATCGACGTCGAGAACATCTGGCGGCGCATGCGCGAGCGCTCGGGCGAGCAGGGCGCGCCGCCCGCGCGGATCATCCTCGAGGCGTCGCTCGAGGTGCGCACCGCGATCTTCTACGCGACGCTCATCAACGTGCTCGCGGTCGTGCCGGTGTTCTTCCTGCAGAGCGTGACCGGATCGTTCTTCGAGCCGCTCGCGTTCTCCTACGCGCTGGCGATCCTCGTGTCGATGCTGATCGCGCTCACCGTCACGCCGGCGCTCTCGCTCATCCTCCTGCGCCGGCCGCCGCGCCGGCGCGGCGACGCCCCGCTCGTGCGGTGGATGAAGCGCGGCTACGGGGGGCTGCTCGCGCTCGTCCTGCGCCGGCGCGCTCCCGCCTACGCCGCGATGATCGCCTTGGCGCTCGCGGGCGTCGTCGTCGCGCGGGGGTTCGGCGAGAACCTCTATCCCGCCTTCAAGGAGCGCGACTTCCTGATGCACTGGATCACGGCGCCCGGCACGTCGCACCCCGAGGAGCGGCGGATCGTGACCCAGGCGAGCCGGGAGCTGCGCACGATCCCGGGCGTCCGCAGCTTCGGGTCGCACATCGGGCAGGCGTTCCTCGCCGAGGAGATCGCGGGCGCGAACTTCGGCGAGAACTGGGTCAGCGTCGACCGCGACGCCGACTACGACAAGACGCTCGCCTCGATCGAGGAGGTCGTCGACGCCCACCCCGGGCTCTACCACGACGTGCAGACCTACCTGCGCGAGCGGATCGACGAGGTGCTGGCAGGCGCCGCGGAGCCGATCGTGGTGCGCGTCTTCGGCTCGGACCTCACGACGCTCAGACGCCAGGCCGCGCGGGTGCGCAGGGCGCTGTCGGGCATCGACGGCATGGACGACCTGCACACCGAGCTCGCGGCCGACGTGCCGGAGATCGAGGTCCGCGAGAACCTCGCCAAGGCGCGCCGCTACGGCCTCAAGCCCGGCGACATCCGCCGGGCGGCCGCGGTGCTGATGTCCAGCGAGGAGGTGGGCGACATCTTCCGCGGCGCCCGCGCCTACGACGTGCACGTCTGGAGCACGCCGGCCACGCGCAACAGCCCGACCGACGTGCGCAACCTGCCGATCGACACCCCGGCCGGCGGGCACGTCCTGCTCGGCGACGTCGCGACGGTCCGGGTGCGCCCGACGCCGAACGTCATCCATCGCCAGGATGCCTCGCGGCGCATCGACGTCGCCGCCAACGCGGGTAGCGACCGCAGCCTGAGCGAGATCGTCGGCGACGTCCGCCACCGGCTCGCCGCGCTCAGGTTCCCCGCCGGGTATCACGCCGAGCTGATGGGCGAGGCGGTCGAGAGCGAGGGCGCGCACAATCGCCTGCTGATCTTCGGCGTGGCGGCGGGGCTGGGTATCTTCCTGCTCCTGCAGGCGGCCTTCCAGAGCATGCGCCTCGCGCTGATGTTCTTCCTGACCCTCCCGATGGCCCTGGTCGGCGGCGCGCTGGCGGTGGCCCTCACCGGCGGCACGCTCTCGCTGGGCTCGTACGTGGGCTTCCTGGCCGTCTTCGGGATCGCGGCGCGCAACGGCATCCTGCTCATCAACCACTGCCAGCACCTCGAACGCCGCGAGGGCGAGCCGTTCGGCCCCGCGCTCGTGCTGCGCGGCGCTCAGGAGCGGCTGTCGCCGATCATGATGACCGCGCTCGCTACCGCGCTGGCGCTGGTGCCGCTGCTGATCGCGGGCACGATCCCCGGGCATGAGATCGAGCACCCGATGGCGGTCGTGATCGTCGGAGGCCTGGTCACCTCGACGCTGGTCAACCTGTTCATCGTGCCCTCGCTCTACCTGCGGTTCGGGAGGGCCGGGCGGCCCGTCGAACCGAGCTAGCCGTGGGCGCGGCGTCCCTTGGCCAGGATCCCGCGGGCCAGCGCCGCTGTGATCTCCTCCAGGCACTCGCCGACGGTGGCGTGGAGGCCGGCGCGCGATACGACCTCGTCGACCGTGTCCCAGACCTCGTCGTCGCTCAGCCCGAAGCGCCTGGCGGCGTTGAAGCTCGCTCGTAGCGGGGCCGTCACGGCCGAGCCTGTGTCCATGTCGCCCATTGGTGCTGGAGTATCCCCGGCGCGGGGGCCCGGAACACCTTCGTCGCAGAATGGCACGATCGTCTGAGACGATGATGAGAGGGCTATGCCGGCGCCACGATGCGCCGGCCCAGTTCGTTGACATCGCCGGCGCCGAGGACCAGGCAGAGATCGCCGTCGCGCAGCAAGCCGCGCAGGACGGGCTCGGCGGCGTCGAAGGTCGGCAGCCACAGCACCGGGCGCCCGGCGGCGGCGTCCGCGGCGGCCTCGGCCACCAGCAGCCCGGTGACGCCGGGGAAGTCCTCGGCGCGCTCGCGCGCCGGGTAGACGTCGAGCACGGCGGCGATGTCGGCCCGGGCCAGGGCAGCGCCGAAGTCGCGCGCCAGGCGCTGCGTGCGCGAGTACAGGTGCGGCTGGAAGACCGCGACGACCCGCTGCGGCCCCAGCGTGCGGGCCGCGTCGATGGTGGCGGCCACCTCGGTCGGGTGGTGGGCGTAGTCGTCGATCACGCTCGCGCCGCTGCTCGTCGCGCCGAGGGTCTGGAAGCGCCGGCCGGCGCCGGCGAAGTCCGCGAGCGCCGCGGCGGCGGCCGCCGGGTCGGCGCCGGCCAGCACGGAGGCCTCCAGGGCGGCGGCGGCGTTGCGCGCGTTGTGGGCGCCCGGGACGGCCAGGCGCACGGTGTGCCCGCGCCAGTCGAAGCTCGAGCCGCCGGCGTCGAGCGCCGGCGCGGGGACGTCGAAGGCCACGCGGGGAGCGTCGCCGCGCAGGGCGAGCACGTCGGCGCGATCCCACAGGACGGCCTGCGGCGCGCCGGCCAGCAGCGTGCGGAAGGCCTCGCGGACCTCGGCCAGCGAGCCGTAGGTCGCGTGGTGGTCGAGCTCGACGTTCGTCACCACCGCGACGTCGACGTGCAGCGAGAGCATCGAGCGATCCGACTCGTCGGCCTCGACCACGAGCCACTCCCCCGCGCCCCAGTCGGCGTTGAGTCCCGTGGTCGTGAGCGCCCCGCCGATGAGGTAGGCGGGCTCGAGGCCGCAGCGCAGGAGCACGTGCGCCGTCATCGACGTCGTCGTGGTCTTGCCGTGTGCGCCGGCGATGGCGATCGTGCGCTTCAGCGCACTGAGCTGCGCCAGCAGCTCCGCGCGCGGGAGGTCGGGCAGCCCCCGCTCGCGCGCGGCGGCGCGCTCGGGGTTCTCGAGCGGGATGGCCGTCGAGTGCACGACCTCGACGCCGTCGCCGGCGGGGACGTTGGCGGCGGCGTGGCCGACGTGGACCTCGACCCCGAGCTCGGCCAGCGCCCGCAGTCCGCCGGAGTCGGAGCGATCGGAGCCCGAGACGGCGGCGCCGAGCTGGCTCGCGACGCGCGCGTAGCCGCTCATCCCGGCCCCGCCGAGGCCGATCAGGTGCAGCCGCCGCCCGGCCCAGGGTCGCTCGTGCGCCATGGGCGCGAACGCTAACGACGGGGGCGGCGATGTCGTTCACCGCGCAACCTTCGCCCTGCCCGCCCGTTAAGAGCCGGTGATGCAGCCCGTCTCCCCCCATCGCTGGCGCGCCCTCCCCACCGCCATGATCGTCGTCGCGGCCCTGGCGCTCGGCGC
>Ga0307277_10000184_pt1 | contig 20975 bp, 25 predicted proteins | sample ER_DNA_116_FD_194473 | JGI IMG/M metagenome (GOLD analysis project Ga0307277, IMG submission 194473) | Bulk soil microbial communities from the East River watershed near Crested Butte, Colorado, United States - ER_DNA_116 | ecosystem: Environmental > Terrestrial > Soil > Floodplain | place...
GGTCGAGGCCACCCGCAGGATCGTCGAGGAGGGCCTCGATCCGCGGGACATCGACGAGAACGCGATCGGCACGAGGCTCTACGCGCCCGAGATGCCCGAGCCCGACCTCCTCATTCGCACCTCGGGGGAGCTCCGCGTGTCCAACTTCCTCCTCTGGCAGCTCGCCTACACGGAGCTCGTCTTCGTCGACACGCTCTGGCCTGACTTCGGCGAGCGCCAGCTGCGGCAGGCGCTCGTGGAGTACGCGGGCCGCCGCCGCCGCTACGGCGGCAGATGAGCCCCCTCCTCTCGCGCATCGCCGTCGTCGCGGCCGGGCTCCCGATCGTGCTCGGAAGCGCCTACCTGGGAGGGTGGTTCCTCGTCGCCCTCGTCGCGGTCGCCGCTCTCGTCGCCCTGCACGAGTTCTACCGCCTCGCCAGGCCGCTGCGCCCACTCGTGCTCGCGGGCTACGGAGGGGGGCTCGCCGCGCTCCTGGGCGCTCAGGTCGCCGGGGTCGCCTGGATGCTCGGCGGCTTCCTCCTCACGTTCGTGTTCGCCTTCGTCTTCGCGGCGGTCTCCGAGACGCGGCAGTCCACCACCGTGGCCATCGCGAGCACGGTGCTCGGTGCCGGCTGGATCGGCCTCGGCCTGGGCCACCTGATCCTCATTCGCGGCTTCGAGGACAAGGGGCGGCTCGCCGCCATCACCGTCCTCCTCACGATCTTCGTCTCGGACACGTTCGCGTATGCCGCTGGACGGCTGGCGGGCCGGCACAAGATGACGCCGGTCGTCTCTCCGGGAAAGACGTGGGAAGGATTCATCGTCGGCGCGGCAGCGGGCGTGTTCACGACCTTCCTCGCGCTCTACAAGGAGGACCTCTTCGACGACACGTGGCGGGCGCTCGTGCTGGGGGCCGTCATCGTCGCCGCCGGGACGCTCGGAGACCTCTTCGAGTCCCTGCTCAAGCGCGACCTCGGGACGAAGGACACCGGCCGCATCCTGCTCGGCCACGGCGGAGTCCTCGACCGCGTCGACTCAATCCTGTTCGCCGCCCCGGCCGCCTACTTCACGCTCGTCGCCCTCGGCTAGGTGTGACCAGCCTCTCTCTACACTGAATCGCATGAAGCGCGTTGCCCTACTGGGCGCGACGGGGTCGATCGGCAAGCAGGCGATCGAGATCATCGAAGCCCACCCGCAGCTCGAACTCGCGGCTGCCGCCTCCGGCTCTCAGGCGATCGACGGCCTGGCACCGCTGACGCAGGTGGGTGGTGACCTGACCGAGCTACTCGAACGGGCCGAGCCCGACGTCGTGCTCAACGCGGTCGTGGGGTTCGCAGGTCTCCCGGCGACGATGTGGGCCCTCGAGCGCGGCGTCGACCTGGCGCTGGCGAACAAGGAGAGCCTCGTGGCCGCTGGAGAGCTCGCGCTCACGGCCTGGAAGCAAGGCCGGGGGCGCATCCTGCCGGTCGACTCGGAGCATTCGGCCGCCTTCCAGCTCCTGGAGGGGCGCGACCCCGAGACCGTCGGCTCGCTCGTCCTCACCGCTTCCGGCGGTCCGTTCCGCGGTCGCGCGGGCGCAGAGCTCTCGAGCGTCACGCCGGCCGAAGCGCTCGCGCACCCGACGTGGAACATGGGCCCGAAGATCACTGTCGACTCGGCCACGCTCATGAACAAAGGGCTCGAGCTGATCGAGGCGCACTTCCTCTTCGACCTTCCCTACGAGCGGATCGAGGTCGTCGTTCACCCAACCTCCGTCGTCCACGCGCTCGTCCGGCTGCGCGACGGGGCTGCTCTTGCCCACGTCGGGTACCCCGACATGCGCGTCCCGATCTCTTTCGCGCTCACGTATCCGGACCGCGACGCCACGCCCATCGAGCCGCTGGATTTCTCGAGCGGGCTCATCCTCGAGTTCTCCCCTCCCGACGACGACGCCTTCCCCTGCCTGGGGCTCGCGCGGGCTGCGGGAGAAGCAGGGCGCTCGATGCCGTGCGTCCTCAACGCGGCCAACGAGGTCGCGGTGGGCGCTTTCCTCGACGGACGACTCCCCTTCCTCGGGATCGCAGAGGTCGTCGAGCGAACGCTCAACGAGGTCGAGGGACGCGACGCACGCGATCTGGACGATCTCACGGCCGCCGACGGAGAGGCACGCCGGGTGGCTTCAGCGCACACCAGACAGTTGGTCCATTGATGACGGCCGCCGATCTCGTCGTTCGCATCCTCGGGTGCGCTGCGAATCATCGCCTCGCGTCGTCCTCGGTCGCGCACGTATACGCATCCGCGTTCAAAATGCACCGCTCCCTGCGTCCTAGCGCCGCTCGATTCTCGCGGCCCAAGCACGCGACCTCCTCGGTCGGTGACCTTTGAGCATCGCGGTCGCCATCGGTGGGCTGGCCTTCCTGATCCTCATCCACGAGGCGGGGCACTTCTTCACGGCGCTGGCGGTCCGGATGCGGCCGCGCCGCTTCTACATCTTCTTCCCGCCTGCGGTCTTCAAGAGGGTGCACAACGGGATCGAGTACGGGATCGGAGCGATCCCGCTCGGGGGCTACGTGAAGATCCCCGGCATGCACAAGCCGGCGGGCGGCGACCTCGATGCGCACTTCGCCCGCGCGCTCGAGGAGGCGCCCTGGCTCGAGCGGTACGTGGCCCCGGCGAAGGCCGCGCTCGACGAGAGCGATCTCGACGCCGCACGAGCGGCGATGCCGGAGCTCCGCGGAGCCGTTGGCCGCGCCGACCTTGCCCCACCCACGCGAAAGAGCGTCGAAAGGGGCGTGAACGACGTCGACGACGGCCTCTCGGGAGACGCGTACTGGCGCGCTCCCGTCTGGAAGCGCGTCGCGGTCATCCTCGCCGGCCCGGCGACCAACCTCGTCTTCGCGGTTCTGCTTCTGGCGGTCGTCTTCATGCTCGGCGTGCCCGACAAGGTCGAGCCGGTCGTCGACAAGGTCGATCCCGGGACTCCTGCGGCCCAGATCCTCCAGCCAGGCGACCGCATCGTCGCCGTGAACGGGAGTCCGGTCACCGGCCTGCAGATCTCGGAGCGAATCCGCGGCAGCAACGGCAAGCCGGTCAGCCTCACCGTGGTCAGGGACGGCGTGCGCACGACGGTGCAAGCGACGCCGGTACAGACGGAGGGCGCGTACCGGCTCGGCTTCACCCTCACGCTTCTGTACAAGAAGTACGGGCCCGTGGCCGCCATCGGGCTCGCGGGTGGTCGCACCTGGGAGGTGACGAAGGCGATCGGGAGCTCGCTCGGGCACCTCGTCACGGGGTCGGGCCGGGAGGACGTCGCCAGCCCCGTCGGCATCGTGCAGGCCTCGAGCCAGACCCTGGAGGTCGACTACCGCGAGTACCTCGGCGTGCTCGCGCTCATTTCGCTCTCGCTGGCGCTCCTGAACCTCCTGCCATTTCTTCCCCTGGACGGGGGGCATATCGCGTTCTCCATCATCGAAGGGATCCGCGGCCGCGCGATCTCCCGCGAGGCCTACGAGCGGGCCTCCGCGGTCGGGATCGTGCTCGTGCTGTTCCTCTTCTTCATCGGCCTCTCGAACGACGTCGGCCGGCTGAGAGGCGGCTAGAAGCGGCTAGAAGCGGGCTAGACTCCTCGGGGATGGCGAGTCAGCGGCAAATCAAGGTAGGCAACGTCCCCATCGGCGGGGGTGCGCCCGTCGTCGTCCAGTCGATGACGCTCACGTACACCCACGATGTCGACGCGACGATGGAGCAGATCGCGCGCCTGGCGTCGGCGGGCTGCGAGGTCGTACGCGTCGCGGTGCCCAAGAACGAGGACGCGGAGGCGCTGAAGAAGCTCGTCTATCTGAGCCCGATCCCGGTGATCGCCGACATCCATTTCAACGCGTCGCTAGCGCTGAAGGCGATCGAGAACGGGGTCGCGGCGGTGCGCATCAACCCCGGCAACATCGGCGGCTCGGACAAGGTCGCCATGGTGGTCAAAGCCGCGAAGGCGAGAGGGATCCCCATGCGCATCGGCGCCAATTCGGGCTCCCTCCCCAAGCACCTGATCGAGCTGGCACAGCAGGACACCGCGGCTGCTCTCGTCGAGGAGGCGCTCGAACAGGTCCGGCTGCTCGAGTCCATGGGCTTCTACGACTTCAAGATCTCGGTCAAGTCGAGCTCGGTGCCGACGATGATCCGCGCCTACCGCATGCTCTCGGAGAAGGTGCCTTACCCACTGCACCTCGGCGTGACGGAGGCCGGCCCGCCGGCGACCGGCTCGATCAAGAGCTCGATCGGCGTGGGCTCGCTCCTCATGGACGGGATCGGGGACACGATCCGCATCTCGCTCACCGCCGATCCGGTCAAGGAGGTCGAGGTCGCCTGGGAGATCCTCAAGGCGCTCGGCCTGCGCGAGCGCGGCCCCGTGATGATCGCCTGCCCCTCCTGCGGGCGCGACAACGTCGGCGTCGAGAAGCTCGCGGAGGTGGTGGAGGAGCGGCTGAAGTCCTACCCGCAGGCCTTCGAGGTGGCAGTGATGGGCTGCGCGGTCAACGGACCGGGGGAGGCGGGAGACGCCGACTTCGGGATCGCGGGCGGCCGCGACACCGGCTTCGTGTACGCGCATGGGCGCGTGCTCAAGAAGGTCTCCTCCGACATCCTCGTCGACGAGCTCTTCCACGAGATCGACCAGTGGATCGAGGGTGGGATGGAGCGTCCCAAGCGGCTGAAGCTCGCCAAGCCTGCCGCCCTCCTGATGGCCGAAGCGGCCCAGCGTCCGAGCTAGGCATATGAGAGCTTCGAAGCTCTTCATTCCCACCCTCCGGGAGGACCCCGGCGATGCCGAAGCGGTCAGCCACCGACTGCTAGTGCGCGGCGGTTTCATCCGCCAGGTCTCCGCAGGGCTCTGGTCCTATCTGCCCCTCGGCTGGCGCGTGCACGAGAACGCCGTCCAGATCGTCCGCGAGGAGCAGAACGCGATCGGCGCCCAGGAGATGTTCATGCCGGTCGTCACGCCCGCAGAGCTTTGGCAGCAGACTGGGCGCTACGGCATTCCCGAGCTCTGGAAGATCGAGGATCGCATGGGCCGGCCCTTCGTCCTCGCACTGACGCACGAGGAGACGGTCTCCTTCCACGCACGCGAGATCCGCTCCTATCGCGAGCTTCCACAGATGCTCTACCACTTCCAGACCAAGGTCCGTGACGAGGCTCGGCCGCGCGGGGGCCTGCTCCGTGTGCGCGAGTTCGTGATGAAGGACGCGTACTCCTTCGACCGCGACGAGGAAGGACTCGAACGCAGTTTCCGTCTTCAGGAGCAGGCGTACCACAAGATTTTCGACCGCTGCGGACTCGAAGTTGTAGCGGTGGAAGCGGAGTCGGGGATGATGGGCGGGAGCGAGTCGATCGACTTCCTCGCCCCTTCGGGGTCGGGCGAGAACACGCTCGTCACCTGCGAGAACGGCGACTACGCGGCCGATCTCGAGATCGCTCGCGGGGTTCCACGCGCGCCTGAGTTCCCTGCGTCGCTCGAGCAGCCCGAGGAAGTGGAGACGCCGGGCGCGACGACGATCGAGGGCCTGGCCGAATTCCTCGGAATCGACGCCGCGGCCACGTCCAAAGCGATGCCGATGGTGAACGGGGACGGCACGCTCATGCTCGCCCTCGTCCGCGGCGACGACCGCCTCGACGAGGCCAAGCTCGCGGCGGGGCTCGGCTCGGCCGTGCGTCCAGCCACGGAGGACGAGATCAGGGCGACCTTCAACGCCGATCCGGGCTCGATCGGCCCGGTGGGCTTCGCGGGCGAGATCCTCGCCGACGAGGCGTTGCGGGACGGCCAGTTCGTCGCGGGAGCGAACCGAACCGGCTGGCACCTCCGCGGGGTGGAGCACGGGCGAGACTTCGAGGCCCGGTTCGCCGACATCCGCCAGGCGCGCGAGGGGGATGCCTGCCCCAAGTGCGGCGGTCGCCTGCGCTTCCAGACGGCGATCGAGGTCGGCCACATCTTCAAGCTGGACACCGACTACTCGGAGCCGCTCGGAGCGCGGTTCCTCGACGAGGACGGCCAGGAGAAGCCCATCGTGATGGGGAGCTACGGGATTGGTCCTGGGCGGATCCTGGCCGCCGCTGTCGAGCAGAACCACGACGAGGTCGGGATTGCTGCCTGGCCGGTGAGCCTCGCGCCTTATGACGTTCACGTCGTCGTGCTCCCCGGGCTCGAGGAGCAGGGCGAGGAGCTCGGCCAGGCGCTCGAGGGCGCGGGCTTCGACGTGCTGCTGGACGATCGCGACCAGCGCGCGGGGGAGAAGTTCGCGGACGCCGACCTCATCGGGGTTCCCGTGCGCATCACCGTCGGCAAGAAGACACTCGAGGACGGATCGGTCGACCTGCTGGTCCGTGCCGGTCGGGCGGAAGAGCGAATTGAGGTGGCGCAAGTCGCTGGTCGCGTGAAAGAGTTGGTTCGGTAGTGCCTCCCGCGGCAACGTCATCGGGAAGCCTGAGCGGCTGCAAAGCGTCGTCGGCCCGCGTCCTCGGTCGCCCACGTACGGCTCCGGGTACGCAGGCTCCCTGCGTCCTTGGCCGCCTTGCTTTTCGCGCGCCAGGCGCCGCGCGACGTCACCGAGGGAGGCACTAGCATGGCTCGTAAGCGGCGCTTCTCGAACGAGCCCTTCGGGGTCGCGATCCAGGGGTTGATGACCGAGCGCAAGACCACCTACAGGGCACTCGCCGACCGCACCGGCCTCTCAGCCGGCTATCTCAACCACCTCGTGCACGGGAACCGTCCGGTGCCTTCGAACGAGGTCATCACAACGCTGGCGAAGGCCCTGCGCGTCGAGCCCGAGCACTTTCGCGAGTACCGGATCCGCGTGATCACGCAGCGGCTCGAGGCAATGCCGGACCTCGTGGATCGTCTCTACAAGCGCATCAACACCTAGCCAAAAACCCGATAAGTCCTTCGTCGGGGCTCTCGGTGGCGCGCAACCCTCGAAGTGGGCTATCTTTTGTCGTCCGGTACGGGACGTTCTAACAAGGGGAGGGGTATGCGGCTCGAGAGACGTCAGCGCACGTGCGTCTTGGCCATGCTGGTGATCGGATTGCTCGCACCGTCCGGGGCGAGTGCAGGGATCAGTCAAGGCGCGGTCGTCAGTGCCAATCCCGTGAATTTCACTCCCAATGTCGAAGACGACGGCGTCGTCAAGAACGCCTCGGTGTACGCGATTGCCCAGTCCGGCGACACGATGTTCGTCGGCGGCTCCTTCCACAAGGTCACGAATTCGTCCCGAACCGTGACGTACACGCGTGCCAACCTGCTTGCATTCTCAGCATCCACCGGGGCAGTCGCTCCGCTGGCGACGACGTTCGACGGTGCGGTGTGGGCGCTGCTTGCGAACGGCTCATCGCTCTATGTCGGAGGGAACTTCAGGAACGTCGACGGCGTGGCTCATCGAGGGCTCGTAAAGCTGAATTTGAGCACGGGCGCCGTCGATCCGACGTTCAAGCCGGTCATCAAATGGGGCAATGTCACCGAGATCCGGTTGGTTGGAGGGCGTCTGTTGGTCGGGGGAACCTTTCCCAAGCGGCTGGCGGCGCTCGATCCGACGACTGGGGCCGACACCGGGTACCTGGCGCTCAACATCACGGGCTCCGTCCAGTCGAATGCAGGCTCCACGAGGGTCTACCGCTTCGCGGTCAATCCGGCGGGCAACCGGCTCGTCGCGATCGGGAACTTCACGACCGTTGCCGGACAGCCTCGACGGCAGGCGTTCATGGTGAGGCTCGGGACGACCGCGACGCTGAGTCCCTGGCATCCGTCGGCGCTCGACAAGACGTGCAGGTCGGCCGGGGACATCCCCGTGTACCTCAGGGACGTCGATTTCTCCCCGGACGGGAGCTACTTCGTGTTCGCTGCGTCCGGCAACGCCCCGAAGAGCGAAGACGTCGGCACGGCGGTCTGTGACGCTGCATCGCGGTGGGAAACGGCTGACGAAAGCTCGCTCGCCAAGGCGACCTGGATCAACTACACGGGCGGAGACACGCTCCACGCCGTGGCCGCCACGGGCGTCACGGTCTACGTCCAGGGGCACCAGCGCTGGATGGACAACCCGTTCGGAGCTGATTTTGCGGGTCCAGGCGCCGTTTCGCGGCCGGGCATCGCGGCGCTCGACCCGGCCACGGGCAAGGCTCTGGACTGGAATCCGACCAAGACGCGCGGAATTGGCGGCAAGGACTTCCTCGCGACGTCCACGGGCCTGTGGGTCGCCAGCGACGGCAACCGCTTCGCGAACGAGTTTCGCGCGAGCATCGCATTCTGTCCCTTGCCGTAAAGGACAGCGGCAAGAAATTGGGCTGCCATGGGCTCTAAGAGGAGAACGATCACGACGGCTGGAGTGGCGTGGAAAAGTCAGGCCACGACGATGAGAATCTCCACGCGTTCGACGCGGAGGCCGAGAGTTGGGCCGAGCGCGAGCGGGAGCGCGATTTGATGGCGGTGCTCATCGAGGCCGCCCAGCTGAAGAGCGCCGCCAGGGCGTGGTATCACCGTCGAGCCCCCACGCTCCCGACGCGCCGTCAGCCTCGCCGGGACGCGTGATGCTTGGGAGGTTGACGTAGCCGAACCGCGTGCGGAAGGGCGGCGGAACTCTTGTGGCCCTGCGCGCGTCTAACGTCGCGTGCAGAGGTCTCGAAAGCTGGCTGCCCTCGCTTTCGCCTTGCTTGCGACGCTGACTGCGTGTGGCGGATCGCGAGACAAGAGAACCTTCATCGTTCCCGATGGTAGTCACGTGCTCAGGGAGGCCAAACCTGGCGACGTCGTCAGATGTGCGAGCGGCGGAGGAGCAACGGTTCCTCCGCCCGGGCAGGGTGTAGCAGGCGCTCCGAGCGGCGATGGCTCGTTTTCAGTCGACACACAAGACGACGGGACGGTCGTTGTGCGCTGCGGGTCCTAGCTTGGACGGGAGCCGAGACTTGCGGAAGAGCGGCGTAGAGGTGTGGTCACGCGGACAGCTTTTGAGTCCCCTGCAAGATCCGGAGCGCGCAAGGGGTCTAGCCGGTCGCGCTAGATGGTGATGCCCCAGGAGGCGAGAGCCTCCTCCAGTGGTTTCCTGACCCGCTCGTTCCCCGGCCACAAGAGCTTGATCCGACTACCGTCGACTAGCGTCAGGAGGAGTCGCTCCGTCGTGAGGCCCCGCCGGATGCTGGCAGATCGAATCGCCGTCGAAGGAATCCAGAGGTTGCCCTTCTCGCGGGCCAACTGAGCGAGTTCGCGTTCATCGGTCGTGGCGGTGAGCTGATCGGGAAGAGGGCCGCGCGCGCTTTGCGCAATCGTGATTTGGAGGTTGCCGCGCGCCCAGAGAAGCCCTTCGGGAAACAGCCATATTTGGCCGTGGATCCAGTCCAGCCATCCCGTGGTGCACCGCTGGGTGAGAAGCTTCCCTTGGATTCGCTGGGCGGTGAGCATCATTCGACGGTAACGCCGCCCGAACGGGGAATCACCAGCCGTTCGGGGAGGCTTCGACTACGCATCGGATCGCACGAGGCAGCGTTTCGTCATCGGTTCGCGCCCCCTCCGCTAGACTCGAACTGAGACGGGACGTGGCGCAGTCCGATGGGCGCGCCACTCTGGGGACTGTCCGACGTGACGCGAAAAGGCTGGCTGAGGAAATAACGCGCGTTGTCCTAGTTGCAGCGCTAGCCCTGGTGTTCGGCGGAATCGCCTACGGCGCCGAGCCGGCGCGGGCGCTCATTCGCTCGGACGCAGAGACGATGCCGGTCGCGTCGAGCGGCGATGCCGCCGACGATCCGACGATCTGGGTCAACGAATTCGACCCCGCGGAGAGTCGCATCATCGGGAACGACAAGAAGGGCGCGCTCAACATGTACCGGCTCGACGGAACCCTGGTCACCTCGCTCTACACGGGAACGTTTTGGGGTAACTCCGACGTCCGAGGGAATCTTCTCGCTGTTGCTCGCAGCGGCATCAAGCTGTACGCGGTCACCGAGAGCAGCCTTGCCCAGGTCGGCTCGATCAAGACGTCGGGTGAAGGGCTGTGCCTCTACCAGAGCGGGAGTGACTTGTACGTCTTCACGGTCACCAGGCGAGGTCTGGTGCGGGAGTTCCGGCTCAATGCTTCACGTACCGGCGGGACGCTGGTGCGGTCCTTCGGCCTCGGCAGTGAGGGTGAAGGCTGTGCGGTGGACGATGACGCCCAGGCTCTCTACATCAGCCAGGAAGACGTGGCGCTCTGGCGCTATGGGGCTAATCCGTCTGACGGCACCGCCAGAGTCGCAGTCGATACGGTGGTTCCGGGCGGTCGCATCACTCCGGACGCCGAAGGAGTCGCTGTCGCCGGCAACCGGGTCATCGTCTCATCGCAGTATGGGACGGCTCGATCCAAGTCCTACTTCATCTCGTATACGCGCGACACGACTGAATACGTGCAGGCTTTTCGGATCGGCGACGGCCTGACCTCCGACGACTGCGACGGGACCGACGGGATCAGCGCGTACGAGGGCTATCTGGGGCCGAGCTTTCCGTTCGGGCTCTTCGTTTGCCAGGACAACAACAACAGCGTCCCCGGTACCTCGGGCAATCAGGATTTCAAGCTGGTTCGGTGGGAGGCGCTTCCCTGATGAAGTCGGCCTCTTAGAGTCGCCACGGGGGTGTGGCGCAGGGCAAGCATCGGGCCTACGCGGAACGGGCGGCCCGAGCGTGATCAGGCGATGGCGAATCCCGCTAGTCGTGTCCTCGGGCGCGCCACCGGCGAGCTGTTTGCCACCTCGCTAGACTCGAACTGCCACGGGGCGTGGCGCAGCCTGGTTAGCGCGCCAGTCTGGGGGACTGGAGGTCCCGAGTTCAAATCTCGGCGCCCCGATAGAAGAAAGGCCCTGCTGAGAGGGCCTTTCTCGTATCTTCCTATCGGCCCTCGGCCACGCTATCGGTGGCCACAAGGTGCCCAAACGCTTCCAGCGCCGTCCTGGCGCGGTCGAGCGAGTCGGGGAGAATGTGGCCGTAGGTGCGGTCGATCTGGTCGACCGACGTGCCCATCATCCGCGCGAGCTCGAAGAGGCCGAGCCCCGCGGCGGTCCCGCTAAGGGGCGGGTGGAAGGGGCATGCTTCCCGGCACCGCGCCGCTGCTCGAGATCGCGCCGAGAGGATCAACGCGATACGCAAGTTTCATGCGCTCACCCATCCTCGGGTCGAAGTACTTGCAGACCACGTCCCAGCCGTCGCTCCCCTCCGCTTCGAAGCAGCGAACATCGGAGACGGAAAGCTCCTGCGCAGTCCGAGCTGCGAACCCGGCAGCGCTATGCGGGGCCGCCTCGGGATCGGGCTGCTTGCCGCTTTCAGGCTCGCAGTCGATTAGCTGCGGCCCTTCGTCCTCTCCCGCCGCCTTTAAACCTGGAGGTGCCGAGACGCCACCCGGAACATTCGTCGCTCCCGCGGCGATGTAGAGGGCCGCACTTGGCTTCGCAATTCGGAGCTCGCCGGCCTCGCGCGTAAGCCAGACCGTGTCCTCAAAGCTGCACGTCTCGAACCCTTGCTCGCCGCTGGTCGATCTGCGCCGCGCCTCGAGGCTCAGGCGGATGCTCGAGTACTCGCCCCGGGTCGCGCCCGACCGGACGCCGCCGAGCCGGTAGCGCAAGAACTCTGGCATCCCGGCGTCCTCGACATAGCCGATTAATCCCGCCACGGTGCGGTCGCAGGGAATATTGCTGTCAGTGACGCTTAGTTCAGCCGCGACGGCCCTCGTCATCAGCCCGCACACGCGCTCACCATCGCGCGCGTTGATCGCACCCACGTAGGCGCGAGCGAGCTCTTCGGAACTATCCGGCGCACCAGAGGCGCCGGCGCCGCATCCCGTCAAGAGGAGCGCTGAAGCCAGCAGCACAGGGACGAGGCGCATCACGCCAATGACCTCTGCGCCTTGAGCGGGGGCATCCCATTCACCAGATCACACGAGCGATTCTTCGCCCATGTTCGAACGTCGGTGAGGGGCTACCCGAACGTCGCGGGCGGCTGGAGTTCCGCAGGCGACACTTTCGAGACCAGCGCAGCGCGTACAGCACCCGCCGCACCGCGACGAGCACCTCGAAGGGCGACTTCTTTACGCGGTCGCACTCGGCGGCGGCTCGCCGGGATCCTCCCAGCCGAACGGGCCGAGCTCGCGCTCAGCACACCGCGGGCAGAACATCAGCACCACTGGTTCCTCGTCTTCTTCATCGAGCTCCCCGGCGCGGTAGGCCCGCCAGCCGGTCGCCAGCCCATCGCTCTCCATTCGGCGAATCTCAAAAGGGTGCCTTGTCGCCCCATCCTCGCTGCCGATCTACCCGAGACCGAGTCGGCAAAACGCCTAGGCCCTCAGGAAGACGGAGCTCCTCGCGGATCATCTACGACGAAGGGCTCTGCGGCGGGTCGCTTGTCGACGATCACGAAGCGGTCGGTTCGAGTGACCACCCACTCGAGCACGTCAGTCTCATGACCCGGAGCAACAGCGAAGCGATCGCTCTGCGAGCGGACCTGTTCGTACTCGTTGATCGTCATCGAGACGTGCTCCTCACATCCGCCGGCCTCACCGTCGCTTCCGCCGCACTCGCAGAGGAACTCGAACAGGGTCTCGTCGGGGGCGAGCGTACCCCGCTCCGCTTCCTTGTCCACCTCCGCAATCCGTTCGTTGACTTCGCGTAGGAGCGCTTCATTCCGGCTCTGCCTCTCTAGGCGGCGATCCATCCGGGAGTTCTACCCCTCGTCAGCCAACTCGACAAGTGTCTCGCAGGGACGGTGCTAGGCATCCCTGGGGACGGGAAGCAAGCTGCGCCAGTCGACGCCGACGGGTGCCCCGATGTCCGCCAAGGCAATCGCGGGGAGCTCGCCGAAGGTGGTGGGATCGCCAAGCTGTCTTCCAAGCTCCCAGCCCACGCTCTCCTCGAGCGAGGCTAGGGATGCTGAGTCCCTGGCGGCGGATTCGAGTCGCGCCGCCAACTCGGCGAACGTGACGTGGCCGAGGTTGCCGGCACCGAAGAACCGACGGAGTTCGAGCCCGATCGCGTCCCCAAGCTTGAGGAGCTGGTCGAAGGAAAGCGCATCGACGATCTCTTCATCGAACATTCGAGGTCTCTGTACGCCTCGTAGGAGATGTTCAGAAGCGCCGCGAGCTCGCCGCTTTCGCGGCCGCTCGCCTTGCGGGCTTCGGCCAGGCGCCGAGCCTGACCCGGCCGGATCAGATCAGCGGGTTCCATCGAGCGACGCTTTCCACGAGCGAGCTTCTAAAGCTTCCGGCCGAGCAGCCGCACCATGTCGGCCCGGAGGAGCTTCCGCGCCGAGCGCTGGCCGTTGTCGAGCGCGGTGGGCAACGCGACGCCTAGAAGAACGTCTGAATTGATCGGGTCACATCAAGCTGCAAGTCGACCCGCGCAGAATCGGCGCCGGGCCCGCCGCGCACTCCATCCCGCCGGTGGTCGCGCGCAAAGAACCGATCCTCGCCCAGTCCCCCTCGGAGAAGGTCCCGACCGCGACGTCCTCCGATGGTGTCGTCGCCCGCTCCTGCCAAGATCGTATCGGGAGCTCTCGTGCCTCGGAGACGGTCATTTCCATCCCGTCCTTCGAGCGTCATACCGACGAGGTGTCGAATCCCGCTATAGCCGAAATGCTCGAAGTTGGTCGTGATTCCGCCGAGCACGTCGTTGCCTTTGCCGCCGACGATGCGCTCGACATCGGCCATGACCGTGTCGCCTTCGCCCAGTTCCCCGTCGTCGGCTGGCTCGATGTCGGCGTCTGCACGCACGCGGTTAACGCGGCCGGCATAGGAGACCGTGTCCGTGTTTAGGAAGCACAGGCCCGCGGTCTCCTGGTCGCAGGAGGTCCCCCCGCTCATGAGATCGGCGCCAGATCCGCCGTTCAGCACATCGCTCCCGCCACGACCACGGAGAGTGTCGTTTCCAGCGTCTCCAAACAAGTACTCCCTCTCGCCGTAGGAATTGAAGTCGGTGCCGTCGATCCGGTCGTCTCCGTCGCCGCCCCGCAGCACTGAACGGCCGACCGCATCGTTGGCGAGGAAGTCGTCTCCGTCGCCGAGCATCGCTTCGATGACCTCGTCCGGATCCGAGCACCGGACTTTGTTCGCTGTGATAGGCGTGCAGCCTGAGCCGGGGGTGATCGTGGCGCCGGTGTCCTCTATCTCGGTTCCAGACGGATCGCCGACCTCGATGGTGACGTGGTTCGTTTCTCCGGGATCCGCCACGTAGTGAACCGCGGCTGCATCGACGACTTGTCGCTAGGGGCAACAAACGCGGTCGCGGCAGCTGCCGTCCCTGCCTGCAGTAGGACAAGTGCAACGCTTGCGAAGAGAAGGGCGCCTTTCACGACCCACTCCTTTCGACGCGCGAGTGGTGCTCGCGTTTAGTACTACGCCTTTCGCGCCCAAGTAACAAGTGTCTCGCACACACGCTCCCGCCCTCAGAGCTGAAAGGTCCGCCGGCGCGAACGCGGCATTTTTCTCACCTCGGAGAATCCGTGGCCGCGCTCTGCGCGTAGAGATCCTTAGTCAACGGCGGGCGAGGAGGTACTCATGAAGAAGACCTTGGTTGCGCTGCTCGCCGGCGGCCTGCTCGTTGCTGCATCCGCGGCACCGGGATTCGCAGCACGAAATCCGGCCGGGACAGGCCAGCCCGGCGCTGAGTGCGGCGAGGATGGAGCGACTATGGAGCCCGCGGGCTTCCTCACAGCCGGCTTTGCACATGCCGAGACCGTCTATGCCGGAAGCGAAGGGACGCCATCCCTCGCAAACGGGAGCTCCCACGCGGTCTCCCAGTACGACATCGCCTGCTATCAGGTGACCTCGAACCACTAGCCGTGTTTCGGCCAGCCCGGCGGCGCTTCAGGCGCGGCCGGGCTGGCGTTCTACTCGACGCAAACGCCTCGAGATGCGACCTTTCCAGGCACGCGCCCGCTCCAGCTCTTAGAACCGGCCGCGGAACAAGAAGAGCAAGAGCAGAAGAAGCAGCAGGAGAAAGAGAAACTTGCTGATGAAGATCCCGCCGCCGAGCGCGAGGATCAGAATGATGATCAGCAGGAGGACAAGCATTTCTCATCTCTTTCCGCTGCCGTCGAGCTGAAAACCAACCTGACGGCGCTATTCGTCGAGGAGACGGGCCACCGCGAACTTGGGGTTGGAGCCGCCCCAGCCCGAGCCGCCTACAAGCACCAGGTTGCCGTCCACGGGCTGGCGGGCGAGGCCAAAGGCAAAATCCGAGCGGGTCGTGAAGTTGACGGTCACCTTCCCGTCGCCGCCGAAGTCGGGATCGAGCCTGCCGTTGACGAGGTAGCGAGCGGCCGCGAAGCGGCCACCGGAGCCGGAGACCTCGCCCCCAGCCACAACCTTGTCGTCGGGCTGGATGACAAGATCCCAGGCCGCGTCATAGCCGCGGGTGATGTCGGTCATGACTTTCCCGTCGCCGCCTCCGAAGCTTGGGTCGAGCGTCCCGTCCGGCTGGTAGTAGGCGAGCGCGAATTTCGCGTTCGAGCCTCCGGAGCCGGCGATGCCGCCGGCGACGATGTCCAGGTCCGACCGAACGACGATGCCCTGAACGCTGTCGTCACGGGACGTGAAGTTCGTCGACAGCTTCCCGTTGCCGCTGAAGGTTGTATCGAGCGACCCGTCGTTCTCGTAGCGAATGAGCTCGAACGACGCCCTCGAGCCGCTCACTGCGGCGAGGCCACCGACAACGATCTTGCCGTCGTTCTGGAGGACGGCGGCGTTCGCATAGTCCTTCGCCGCGGACAGGTCGGTGGCCACCTTGCCGTCGCCGCTGAAGGTCGGATCGAGGCTGCCGTCGGGGAGATATCGCGCAACTGCAACCTTCGGGTTTGCTCGATTCTGGGCGGATCCTCCGGCGACGAGGATCTCCCCGCCCGGCTGAAGGGCGAGCGAGGACACTTCGTCGTCCCCGGTGGTGAAGTTCGTCCTGACCTTCCCGTCACCGCCGCCGAAACTCGGATCGAGCGTTCCGTCGCTGTCATAGCGGGCGAGAGCGAACTTGGAATTGCCGGTACGGAGCCCAGCGTCGCCGGCGGCGACGATCTTTCCGTCCGACTGGATCGCCAGGCCGTAGACAGCATCCTCGCCGCTCGTGAAGTTCGTGATCACCTTCCCATCGCCGCCGCCGAAAGAGGTGTCGATCGCCCCGCCGGCCTTGTAGCGGGTCAGCGCCCACTTCGGATCGGTCGTGTCGTAGGCGGCGCTCCCCGCGACGACGATCTTTCCGTTGGCCTGCACGGCGACCGCAGCGGCGAAGTCACCACGTGTGCTGAGATCGGTCGTGACCTTTCCGTCGCCGCTGAAGTTCGGGTCGAGCCCTCCGGCGGCGGCGTAAGCGGCAGCCGCCACCGCGAGCAGCAGCATGGCGACGATCGCTCCCCCGATCGCTCCCCTCATTGCGCGAGAACCGTGAAGCCCTCGTGCGCCCGAGCGACGACCACTCCGTGGACGAGCCCGCTGTGCTTCTACCGGCGCGCGGATGACTCCGAGCAGGCCGATGCCGGCGAAGCACGCGAGGAGAAGGCGTCGGAGCACGCCTGTGAGGCTACGCCCGTGACCTCTGAGCGACAAGAGTCGATCTGCTACAAGTCTCTGGACCTCGAATGCCCCCGCTGTTTGCGAACATGACCTCGATTCGGAGCGATCGCCCCGACCTCGAGACCGACGCTCATGCTGCCGTGGAGGCCCTCCTGCCCTGGCTGGGGCAGTTCGACGGCTACCGGGGGATGATCGTCCTGACCGACGGCGCGAACGGCCGCGCCCACTTCGTCACGTTCTGGGAGGACGAGGACGCGCTCAAACGGAGCGCGCAGGGGCGCCAGCAAGTTCGCGAACAGATGGCCAAGACCGCCGGGGCGGAGATCGAGAGCTCGCATCCGTACGTCGTGAGTCTGCTCGACGGATTCGAGTAGACGTTGAGCATCGAGGCCGGCTCGGAGATCTCACGCGAAGAGCTGCAGCTCGCAGCCCGCAATCACGGCCTGCCGCTAGAGGCGCTCCGTCATGAGATCACGCCCGTCGGTCTCCACTACCTGCTCACGCATTTCGACATTCCGTACGTGGACGCATCCGCGTGGACGCTCGAGATCGCCGGCCTCGTCGAGCGGCCCGTCACCCTCGGCCTGGCGGACATCGAGCGGCGGCCGGCGCGCACGGAAGTCGTGACGCTCGAGTGCGCCGGCAACGGCCGCGCGCTGTACGCACCTCATGTGATCAGCCAACCGTGGCTACAGGAAGCTGTCGGCACTGCCGAGTGGACGGGCACGCCGCTGGCGCCGATCCTCGAGGAGGCCGGGGTCGCAGACGAAGCTGCCGAGGTCGTCTTCACCGGGCTCGACCGTGGCATCCAGGGGGAAGTCGAGCACCTCTACGAACGGAGCCTTTCGCTTCAGGAGGCGCAGCGCGACGAGATCCTCCTGGCTTATGCCGTCAACGGCCAGCCGCTTCCGCCGCAGCACGGGTTTCCGCTTCGGCTGATCGTCCCGGGCTGGTACGGCATGACCAGCGTGAAGTGGCTCGCGGCCATCACGGTCGTCGGCGAGCCGTTCCGCGGCTGGCAGCAGGACACCGCCTATCGGCTGCGCAGGTCTGAGGAGGAGCAGGGAGAGCCCGTCACCCGCATCCTGCCGCGCGCGCTCATGATCCCGCCGGGCTTCCCGAACTTCCTTTCGCGCACGCGTTTCGTCGAGGCCGGAAAGGTCCGGCTCGAAGGGAGGGCGTGGTCCGGCTGGGCCCCCGTTGAACGCGTCGAAGTGAGCCTCGACGGAGGCGAGAGCTGGACAGATGCGTCACTCGGCAAGCCCCCCGGGGAGTTTGCGTGGTCGGGTTGGGCCTACGACTGGGAGGCCGAGCCGGGCGAATACGAGCTCAGCTGCCGCGCCACGGACGAGCTCGGGAACGTGCAGCCCGCTCTCGCCGAGTGGAACTACGACGGGCTCTGCAACAACGGAGTCCAGCGAGTGCGGGCCGTCGTCAGAGGAACATGACCCACCTGGAGCAGCCGCATTCCTTGTGGATGCGGGCGTGCTTGCGGCAGGTCCAGTAGTTCCACCAGATCCACTTCAGGTGGGTGATCTCGACGAGGATCAGCGCCACGATCGAGAAGAAGAGGAGATCTCGGCTCACCATCCCACCGTCTCAGCAGGGTGGGCGGAGCGCAATAGGCCGATCGGCCTAAACGGTGCCGCCGAGCAGCACGGGTCGGCGACCCGCGAGCAGCTGTGTGAACGCGCCGAGGAAGGCCACCAGAATAAGCGCGACGAGCCCCAGTCGAAGCACGAATTTGCCGGTCATTGTCCGCAGGACGCGGCGAGAGCCCGGTTTCTTCCCAGTTTGCAGCCTGACCGGCGGGGAACAATCGTCAGGACGACCGAAAGGAGGGAGGCGCGTATGTACATCGGACTTGGCACCGTTCTCCTGATCGTTCTGATCCTCATCCTGCTGATCTGGGTCTTCTAAGCAGAAAAGGCCGGCTGTGCTGTCCACAGTCGGCCTTTTGACCTGTGCAAGTTGTGGAATTCCTCGGTCCTCTTCCCGCAAATTGCGAGGAGGCCGTTTCCATTCGTTTGGGCGATGGTCTAGCGTCGCGGACGGCGGCGGGGAGCCGCCTCTCCCGGTCGTGGGGCCGCAGCCCACTCTCCCCTAGGACGAAGCCGGGGCCGCCCAGCCCCGGCTTCTCCCCTCGTTAGGGAGCATCGAGCCGGGGGCGGTAGTCGCTACGTCGGCTCGAAGAGAGTAGGGCGGAAGGGAAGCCCGCTCTGCAGCTGAGCGACGTACGTCTGGAGCTCGCGCTCCTTGCGGCCTAGCCGCTGCTCGAGCTCGACGAGCTCTTTCTCGCGCCGCTCGAGCTCGTCGAGCCGCACCTGGAGGTCGACTCCGACGCGGATCTCGCGCCCCTCGAGCTCCTGCTCGCGGCGTGAGAACTCCTCGAGGCGGTCGCGGGCGAGCTGCTCCGTCTCTGCGATGCGCTTCTCGCGGTGCTCGAGCCAACGGGTCTGCTGAGCGAGGGACTCGGCGCTCGCATATTCGCCCTCCGCCTCGGTGAGCTCGCGCTCTTGCTCGGCCAGGAGCCTCTGCTCCGAGCGCAGGCGGTCACGCCGGTAGGCGGCCACCCGCTCCCGCTCGGTCAGCTCGGCCTCGGTCGCGACGATGTTGGTTGTCCGCTCGCGGAGCTCTCCGGCCTTCTCGGCCAGACGGAGCGCCCGCTCGTCGAGAGCCGTGAGCGCTCGGCGAAGCGCTTGGTCGAGTCGCTCCTGGACCGGCCCGAGCTCGGCGACGCGCTGCTCGCGCTGGCGCAGGTCGGCTTCGAGGGCCTCGAGGCGCCCGAGCTCGCTCTCGACCTCGTTCGTGCGGAACGTGAGCTCGGCGCCGCGGTCGTCGAGGTCGGCGGCGCTGCGTTCGAGATAACGCTCCAAGGAATGACGAAGCCCCTCACTGAGCCCCATAGCGGTTCTATCGGAAGGCGGCTCGTCGCCCAAATACCCCCTTCGGAGGGACGGGCCCCGGCGTCTTGTGTTCTTTCCTACGAGCATGAGAGTGCGTTTTCTCTTCTCCGGGCTCGCTTTCTTCGCGCTCGTCGCGGTGCTCGCCGCTGTCCCGGTGATGGCGCAGGGAGCCACGACGCCGGCCTGCACGGTCAAGGGAACCTCTGGCGGGGACCTGCTCGTCGGCACAGCGGGTCACGACGTCATCTGCGGCTACGGCGGCTCGGACATCATCACCGCCAAGGGCGGGAACGACATCGTCCGGGGCGGAGGCGGAGCGGACACGATCTACGGCGACTCGGGCACCGACCATCTCTACGGCGGTCGGGGCAACGACAAGATCTACGCCCGCGACGCCGTGAAGGACTACGTCTACGGCGGCAGCGGCTCCGATTACGCCCGCGACGACGATCCCGAAGACGTCCTCCACTCGATCGAGTCGCACTAGCTAACCGGTAGCTGCTTGACGCAGGGCCCTCCGGCCACGTCCAATAGCGGGCGATGGACGACTACCTGCCGATCGCGGACCACGGAATCATCGGCGACCTGCACACGGTCGCCCTCGTGGGGGCGAACGGGACGATCGACTGGTACTGCTGCCCCGCCTTCGACTCGCCGAGCGTCTTCGCCGCGATTCTGGACAAGGAGAAGGGCGGCTTTTACCGCATTGCGCCGATCGACGAGGACTGGACGTCGCGGCAGCTCTACTTCCCGGACACGAACGTCCTCATCACCCGCTTCTTCACTGCGAGCGGAGTGGGGGAGCAGCAGGCCTTCATGCCGATCGCGCGGAGCGGTGCGGAACGCCATCGGCATCGTCTGATTCGCCGGATCGTCTGTGTGCGTGGCGCGCTCCGCTTCGGCCTCGTCATGCAGCCGCGCTTCAACTACGGGCGAGACCGGCACGAGACGCACCAGCACGAGCACGGCGTCGTCTTCGAGTCCGACGACCTGTGTCTGGCCCTGCAGGCCACGACTCCGATCGCATGCGACGACGAGGGCGTGCACAGCGAGTTCAAGCTCGAAGCCGGCCAGAGCGTCACGTTCGTCCTCGAACAGGTCGACCGCGGTTACGTCCCGCGCAGGTACGAGGAAGCGGAGACGCGGGAGGCGTATGAGCGCACGATCGAGTTCTGGCGGAAGTGGCTCGCCCAGTCCCGCTACCGCGGTCGCTGGCGCGAGATGGTTCACCGCTCCGCCCTGACGCTGAAGCTGCTCACCTATCAGCCGACCGGGGCGATCGTCGCCGCGCCCACGACGAGCCTGCCCGAGGTGCTCGGCGGTGAGCGCAACTGGGACTACCGCTACACCTGGATCCGAGACGCCGCGTTCTCCCTCTACGGGCTCCTGCGCCTCGGGTTCACGGAGGAGGCGGGCGCGTTCATGAGCTGGCTGACCGACCGCTTCCGCGAAGGTATGGACCAGTCAGGCGACCCGCTGCAGACGATGTACGGGATCGACGGGCGCCGCGAGCTTCCGGAGGAGATGCTTGACCACTTCGAGGGCTACCGGGGCTCGTCCCCGGTGC
>Ga0307277_10000185_pt1 | contig 20934 bp, 24 predicted proteins | sample ER_DNA_116_FD_194473 | JGI IMG/M metagenome (GOLD analysis project Ga0307277, IMG submission 194473) | Bulk soil microbial communities from the East River watershed near Crested Butte, Colorado, United States - ER_DNA_116 | ecosystem: Environmental > Terrestrial > Soil > Floodplain | place...
CACGGCCATCTCGATCTACAGCGGCGTCGTCCTGACCCAGGTCGAGGAGATCCCGTCGCAGCACCGCGTGATCGATGTGACCGGCCAGCAGTTCGCCTGGTCGTTCAACTATCCGGAGGCGAAGGTCACGAGCGGCAAGCTCGCGCTTCCGATCGACCAGCCGGTCGAGCTGAAGCTGACGTCGAAAGACGTGATCCACTCCTTCTGGGTGCCGCAATGGCGGATGAAGAAGGACGCCGTGCCGGGGATCACCACGAACGTGATCGTCACGCCCACGAAGCTCGGGACGTTCACCGTCATCTGCACGGAGCTCTGCGGGCTCGGTCACGCCGCGATGCGAGCTCAGGCGCTCGTGCTCACCCAGGATGGCTTCGACAAGTGGCTGGAGGACCAGAAGAAGGCGGCTGCCACGGCGGGCAGCGCGCAGGGCAAGACGCTCTTCACGAATCAGTGCGGCACCTGCCACACGCTCGCCGACGCGGGGACGACGGCGCAGGTGGGGCCCAACCTGGACGACGTTCTTGCCGGGAAGAACGCCGACTTCATCCACGAGTCGATCGTCAACCCGAACGCGGAGATAGCGCCTGGTTTCCAGCCCAATGTGATGCCCGGGACGTTCGGCGACACCCTCTCCCAGCAGCAGCTGGACAGCCTGGTGAAATATCTCCTCGACACCGCAGGAAAGGGGTAAGCGCTTGGTCGTAGAGACTCACGAACGCGAACGGACGGACGGATACGTCTCGGGGCCGCCCAGACGAGGCCGCCGCCGCTGGACCGCCGCGGGCTGGCTCCGCGTCCTCTGGGTGATGCCGCTGGTCTTCATCGCGAACGCGGTCTTCGTGCTCGCGGCCCGTGCGGCGCTCGGCTACGAGTCGGCGGGCTTCGTCGCACTCAATCCCTTCGGAGACAGGTTCTTCGAGTTCGGGACGACGGAGCTGCAGGTCCTGATCGTCACCTGGCTGGTCGTCGTGCCGCTCGCGTTCCTCGCCGGCCTCGGCGGGTTCGACTACTGGGCCTATTGGATCTCCGGCCGACCGACCCGCCCCGAGGATCACTCAGGTCATGGAGCGCGGACGTGGAAGGACTACTTCCGCATCAATACCGACCACAAGGTGATCGGCATCCAGTACCTCGTGACGACGATCTTCTTCTTCGTCTCGGCCGGTCTGATGGCGATGTTCATGCGCGCCGAGCTTGCGAAGCCGGGGATGCAGTTCGTGGACAACAACACGTTCAACGGGCTCTTCTCCGTGCACGCGTCGCTGATGATCTTCCTCTTCGTCATCCCGGCCTTCGCCGGCCTGGGGAACTACGTCATCCCGTTGATGATCGGCGCGCCGGACATGGCGTTCCCGCGCCTGAACGCGCTCTCGTACTGGCTGCTTCCGATCGCCGGCTTCATCATGCTCTCGAGCTTCCTCGTCCCGGACGGCGGCGCCTTCGCCGCCGGCTGGACGAATTACACGCCGCTCGCGGTGCAGCAGCCCGTCGGCAATGTCTTCTTCCAGATGGCGGTGCAGTGGGCCGGCGCCTCCTCGATCATGACCGCCCTCAACTTCCTGGTCACGATCATCACCATGCGCGCGCCCGGGATGTCCTTCTGGCGCCTGCCGCTCCTCGTCTGGGCGAACTTCGCCACCTCGACGCTCGTCGTCGTCGCCACGCCCTTCATCGCCGGCTCGCAGTTCTTCATCCTCTTCGACCGCGTCCTGCACACGCACTTCTTCACCCCGGGAGACGAGGGCGGCTATGCGATCGCCTACCAGCACATCTTCTGGTTCTACTCGCACCCGGCGGTCTACATCATGATGCTGCCCGGCTTCGGCATAGCCTCGGAGGTCATATCCGTCTTCGCCCGCAAGCCGATCTTCGGCTATCGCCTGATGGCGCTCTCCCTGATGGCGATCCTCATTCTCGGCTTCTCCGTGTGGGCCCACCACATGTTCGTCTCGGGCATGGCCCCGTGGCTTCGGATCCCGATGATGGTGACGACGATGCTGATCGCCGTCCCGACCGGGATCAAGGTGTTCAGCTGGCTGGCCACGCTCTGGGAGGGGCGGATCCACTTCAAGACGCCCATGCTCTTTGCCCTGGGCTTCGTCTCGATGTTCGTCATCGGGGGGCTCTCGGGCATCTACCTGGGCTCGATCCCGGTCGACATCCACGCGAGCGACACGTACTTCGTCGTAGCCCACATCCACTACGTGCTCTTCGGCGGCTCCCTCTTCACGATCTTCGCGGGCATCTACTACTGGTTCCCGAAGATGACGGGGCGGATGTACAACGAGCGGCTCGGCAAGCTCCACTTCTGGCTCACGTTCGTGGGCTTCAATGTCACCTTCTTCCCCATGCACTATCTCGGCCTGCAGGGGATGCCGAGGCGGGTCTCGGACTACGCCGACCGCTTCGGCGACCTCAACTTCGTCATCTCGATCGCCTCCTTCGGCCTCGGCGCCTCGACGGTCGTCTTCATCTACAACATGGTCGTGAGCTGGCGCCGCGGCGAGCCTGCGCCCGGGAACCCGTGGCGCGCGCTGACGCTCGAATGGCAGGTCTCCTCCCCGCCGCCGATCTTCAACTTCGACGAGATCCCGCAGGTCGTCGGCAGCCCGTACGAGTACGGCGTGCGCGGAGCCCGGCACGCCGTCATGAACGGGGACCGCGGCGAGGTGCCCGAGCCCGAGAGGGTGATCTCGCATTAGGGCCGAGCCGCGCCACATCCTCGTCGTCGCCAACGAGACGGTCGCGGGCAAGGCGCTGATCGACCTCCTGCGGGAGCGAGCGCAGCAGGGGCCGATCCGCGTCACGGTCGTCTCGCCGCAGAACGAGCCCCGCGCCGGCTTCGTCGTCTACTCGGACAGCCGGCGCTCGAGCGCCGAACGGCGTCTGCGCAGGACGCTCGACCTCCTCCACGAGGCGGGCATCGCCGCACGCGGCGCCGTCGTCGACCCCGATCCGTTGCAGGCGATCAAGGACGCGGTCTACGAGTACAAGCCCGACGAAGTGATCATCTCGACGCACCCGGGGCAGCTGAAGTCGAGTTGGCTCCGGGCCAACCTGATCGAGCGGGCGCGCAAGGCCGTCGACGTTCCGGTCGAGCACGTCGAGGTCGACCTCGAGTCTCCGCGGGAGCGCGCGCACGTGCTCGTGATCGCGAACCAGACGGTGCTGGGCGAGCCGCTCTTGGCCGCGATTCGCGAGCGGAGCGTGGCCGGCCCGGTCGATTTCACGATCCTCATCCCGGCCGACGCCGTGGGCGCCGAGCTTCGCCTGCGTGAGGTCTGCGCACGCATGGGCGCCGAAGGGATCCAGGCCTCCGGCCTGCTGGGAGATCCCGATCCAGTCGTGGCCGCACAGAACGCGCTCCACGACGAGCAGGTCGACGAGATCATCGTCTCGACGTTCCCGGAGACGAGCTCCGGGTGGCTGCGCCGAGACGTCGTCGACCGGATCAAGAGCCTGGGGAGACCGGTCACCCACGTCGTCGTCTCGCGAGAAGAGGCCGAGGCCGCGATTCCGGCGGCGTCGGCATGACGAGCGTCGCCCACACCGAGCAGCACGGCGACCACCACGACGCGCATCCGCCCGTTGCGAACCGCAGCTCGCGCGTCGACGCGCGCCTCCTCGGCATCTACTTCTTCATCGCCTCCGAGGTGATGCTGTTCGGCTCGTTCTTCACTGCTTACTTCTTCGCGCGCGTGGTCGTGCACAAGGGGCCGTGGCCACCGGAGCCCTTCGAGCTGCCCGTCTATCTCGCGCTTCTGAACACGATCATCCTGGTCACCTCGAGCTTCTCGATGCACTGGGCATTGCAGTCGATCAAGCGCAACAACCGCTCAGGCCTGATCGCCGGGCTCGCGCTCACCTTCGGACTGGGATTGACGTTCCTCCTCATCCAGGCGATGGAGTTCACGCGGCTCGGCTTTGCCCCGTCCGATCTCGCATTCGGGTCGACGTTCTACGGCCTCACGGGGCTCCACGGAGCGCACGTCTTCGTCGGCTTGAACCTGCTCGCCTATGCGCTCATTCGCTCCATGCGGGGGCACTACGGGCCCGCGCCGCACGATCACCTCGGGGTCGAGCTGCCAGGGATCTATTGGCACTTCGTGGACGTAATGTGGATCGTGGTGTACACCACCGTGTACGTCCTCTAGTAGGGGGTAGCCGCCCATGCGCAATCCGGTGAGGACCGAAGCAGAAGCCTTCGAGTTCGTCATCGCTGCTCTCGTCCTGTTTGCGGCGGTCGCGGTAGCGGGGATTCTCGGCAACGGCTGGATCGCGCTCCTTGCCTTCCTCGTGCTGGCTCCGATCGTCTTCTATCGCTACTTTCGCAGCGACCCCAAGGTCGTGGAGCCGGCGGTCTGGGAGCGCCACCGGGCTGGTCCCGGCGAGCGCAAGAAGATCCTCGTCGTCGCCAACGAGACGGTTGCCGGCCGGGCGTTGAGAGGCAAGGTCGTCGAGCGGGCCACCGCAGCTGACGCAGACGTCCTCGTCGTCTGTCCCGCTCTCAACTCGCCGCTTCGCCACTGGACGTCGGACGAGGATCACGCCCGCGAGCTCGCGCAAGAGCGGCTCGAAGCCTCGCTCGCCGCGCTCGCAGACGAGGGAGTCGAGGCACAGGGCGAGGTCGGCGACGCCGATCCCCTTCAGGCCATGGAGGATGCGCTGCGGCTCTTCGGCGCCGACGAGATCGTCATCTCGACTCATCCACCCGGGCGATCGAACTGGCTCGAGAAGGACGTCATCGAGCACGCGCGCGAGCGCTTCGACCTGCCGATCACGCACGTGGTCGTCGATCTCGAGCTCGAGCGAGCGGCGAGGCCCAACGAGCCGGCGGCCTAGCCGCCGTCGAGAGCAGTGAGCATCTCGCCGAGCGCGCGGATCGTTTCCTCGTTGATCGGATCGAGGACGAGGATCGCCTCGTCGGCGCCCGCGGCCGCGAGGGAGGTGAGGTGCTCAACAACCCGTTCGGGGTTGACCGGCGAGACGCCTTCTTCGGGAGAGCGCTCCCTGGCCTCGCCGAAGCCGACGAGGACGCAGGCGCTCCGCTCGACGTCGGTCGGATCGCGGCCCACCTCCTCCGCCGCGGCCGTGATCTTGCCGTTCAACGCTTCGAAGCCTTCCGGGGAGTTGCCGTACCACGAGTACCAGCAGTTCCACGCGTCGACGTGCGGGAGTGTCAAGCCGAGGATTCGCGGACCGGCCGTTCCGATCATCAGGGCGGTCCGCCGGGACGGGGGAGGGAGGAGCACGGCGTCCTCGACCTCGTGGAAGCGTCCCGAATATGTCACTCGGTCGCCCGCGAGCAGGCGGCGGATGATCTCGAACGCCTCGGCGAAGCGGGAGGCGCGGTTGTCGAAGGGGATCCCGAAGGCCCGAAACTCGGCCTCGTTCCAGCCCGTGCCGAGGCCGAAGACCAGGCGCCCGCCGCTGACCTCGTTCACCGCCGCAGCCATGCGCGCCAGCACTCCAGGGGGATGGAAGGCCGTACAGGCGACGAGAGGTCCCAGGCGGACGCGGCTCGTGACCGCGGCGAGGGCGGCCAGCATCGTCCATGCGTCCCAGGGGCCGCGCTCCCGCGCGCCGTCCCGGTAAAGCATGTGGTCGCCGAGCCAGACGGAATCGAAGTCCGCTTCCTCCGCGGCCGTTGCGAGCGCTGCGTGCTCGGGCCAGTCGACGACGCGCTCGACCTCCGGCAACTGGACGCCGACGCGCAGCGGCCGCCCCATTTAGGAGCGTTCGGCGAAATATCGCCTGTGTCGTCGGCGGCGCCCGACGGCGAGCGACATTCCGCCAAACACTCCTACGGCGAGGTGGTCGTCCCCGTGAGGGTCGCGGCAGTCGACTGCCCGGCTGCCGGCTTCCCCGCCACGCTCGCGACGTAGGCGGCGATGTTCACGAGCTGGTCTTCCGGCAGCTTCTGCGGCGGCTTGTCGAAGTGCGGCATCGGCGGCGCTGCGAGTCGCATCTGGTCGAGCGTGATCTGGAAGAACGTGCTCTCGTCGAAGCCGGCCTGATTGCGGGCCGCGAAGAACGCGTCGTCGAGGTTGGGGCCGACGGTGCCTGCGGTGGCCGCGTCCTGCAACGTGTGGCAGCTACCGCAGTTCTTGACGAAGAGGTCCTTGCCCTGAGCGGTATCGGCGCCCGTCGCATCAGCGGCTCGGCCGGCGCAGCCGGAAAGCAGTAGGGCGGCAGCGCCGATCAGAGCGAGGCAGAGGAGGCGGCCCGGCAACGCCCTAGGTCTGCGCCTGGGCTCCCTGGCCGATGCTCTCGAGGGCCTCGTCGCGCGACTCGTACATGTCGAAGACCTTGTTCAGCCCCGTGATCTCGAAGATCTTCGTGATGTTGCGGTCGTTGCAGACGAGCGAGAGCCTCCCCCCGTTCGGCCGCAGGCGCTTGACGCCGCCCACGAGCACACCGAGAGTCGTCGAATCGATGAAGGTCGTGTCCGAGAAGTCGACCACGACCTCCTTCGCACCCTGCCCGATTGCGTCGAGCAGCTGCTGCTTGAACTCCGGCGCTGTGTAGAGATCCACCTCTCCGGAGAGCGCGATGACCGCGGTCTCGTCGTCGATGTGCTCGGTCTTGATGTCGAAATTCATGTGCCCCCTTGTCCTTCGCCGCGCGTACCTTAGCCGCTTTGCCCGGCCAGCGGCCCGGCCTTCAGCTGCGCCTTGAGGAACTGGACCTGCTGCTTCACCTGGGCCGCGCTGGGGTCATTCGGCGCGAGCTTCAGGAACTTCTCGTACGCCGCGACTGCGGACTTGAGGTCGTTCGCCTGTTGAGCTGCGATGCCGAGCGAGAGGAAGATGCTCGGGTCGTCGGGGATCAAGAGCGTCAGCTGCTCGTACACCTTCTGCTCACGTGACGAGGCCTGCTGCGCGCGCTGCTGGGCGGCGGTCGCGCGTGCCGTGGCCTGCTCGGCGAGCGTCTGTGCGATCTTGTTCTGCTCGACACTCTGGAGGAACGGCGTGCTGGGAGTGGCGATGCCGGAGGTAGCCGAGGCCTCCGAGGCCTGTACCTGGGCCGTCTGGGCATCCTGGCGAGCTGTGTTGGCCAGCGAGCCCCAGAGGTTGGCGAGCTGGCGCAGGGCGTCCGTGTCCTTGGGCTGTAGCGACGTGTACGCCTCGAGCGCTGCGATCGCCTCCTGCGTGCGACCGCGCGCCTGCAGGCCGTTCGCGTAGGCGAGCTGGGCATCGGCGTCCTTGGGGTTCTCCTGGGCTTTCTTCTGCACGTCCTCGAGCGAGCCGGCGGTGCTCTGCCGTCCGATGAGATCCCGGAGAACGTCGCCGATGCTCGTCCCGCCGACGCCAGTGCCGACCCCGAACGCCACGAATCCGATCGCGAATGCGATCGCGAGGAGGAGGAAGACCCACTTCGCCCGCCGGCGAAGCTTGGGGAAGAACATGAGATCTTCGGCGCTGCGGGCGCTCTTCTGAGCATGCGACGGCGCGCGACGGCGGCGGCGCTGCGCCTGACTTCGTGCCATTCCCGAATCCTCCTGAGGCCTCGTCTGCGAAGCGACTCTGTACGCTCCGCGGCTGTGGAGGATACCGAGAAAAACCGGGCGACCCCCTACCCGAAGATCGAGCTCCACGTGCATCTCGAGGCGACGGTCCGGCCCGAGATCCTCCTCGAGATCGCGCGCCGAAACGACTTCGAGCTGCCGGCGGACACGATCGAGGGCCTGCGCGACCTCTACCGCTTCCGGGACTTCGACCACTTCATCGAGGTCTGGATCCTGACGACCAACGCGCTGCGGACGGAGGAAGACTTTCGCCAGATCGTGGTCGACTACGCCGAGGAGGCGGCGAGCCACGGTGCCGTCTACATCGAAGGGATCTTCTCCCCGATCGAGCGCAGCTGGCGCGGCGTCGGCTGGGAGGACATCTTCGAGGGCTACTGCTCCGGCGCGCAGGAGGCGAAGGAGCTGCACGGGGTCGAGGTGCGACTGACGCCCGACATCACGCGCGGCGCGGAGCCGGACGACGGGATCGAGCTCGTACGCCGCGCAGCCCCCTATCGCGCCCGCGGCATCGTCGGGATCGGGCTGGGCGGCGAGGAGGCCCTGCACCCGCCCGAGAAGTTCGAGGAAGCGTTTCGCCTAGTGCGGGAGGAAGGCTTCGGCTCCGTCCCACACGCGGGCGAGGTGGTCGGGCCGCCCTCGATCTGGGGGGCGATCGACGCCCTGGCGGCCGACCGGGTTCGGCACGGGATCCGCGCGGTCGAGGATCCCGAGCTCCTGCGCGAGCTCGCCGAGCGGCAGATCGTGCTCGACGTGACTCCGATCTCCAATCTGCGGACGGGGGTAGTGAGGTCCCTCGACGAGCACCCGCTGCCCGAGCTCGTCGCTGCCGGGATTCCTTGCTCCGTCTCGACCGACGATCCCGAGATGTTCGACACCGACCTGACCCGTGAGTACGAGGCCGTGGCCTCGCTCGGCCTCCATCCCCGCCAGCTCTACGAGGCCGGAGTCCAGGGCGCTCTCTGCGACGAGGCGACCCGTGCGGAGCTCGCCCGGATCGGAACCGACTACGACTGGGCGGGGCTAGACCTCGGTGCCGGCGAGCGGCTCGCCGAGGAGGCCGCGGGCTTGCCAGCGGCGCTCGAAGAACACTGACACCCAGATCGAGGCCTCGAAGAGGATGAGCAGCGGCACGGTCTCGAAGACGAGCGAGATGGGGTCGACCGTCGGGAGAAGCGCCGCGCCGACGACGACGATCGCGATCCCGATGCGGCGGTTGCGGCGAATCGTCGCCGAGGTGAGGACGCCGAGGCGCACCAGTGCGAGGATGAAGATGGGGAGGTTGAACACCAGGCCGACGGCGAGCAGCGTGTAGGAAACGAACGAGTAGTAGTAGCTGGCTCGGACCTGGATGTTGAAGAGATCTTCGTTGTAGGTGACGAGGAACCCGAGCGCGCGCGGGAGGATCACGTAGTAGCCGAACGCGACTCCGGCGGCGAAGAGCCCGGTGGCGATCGAGACGAAGACAGCGACGATTCGTTGCGCATGCTGCTCGAAGGCCGGCGCGAGGAAGCTCCAGAGCTGCCAGAGGATGACCGGCAGCGCGAGCGCGATCGCGGCGATGAAGACGACCTTGACGGTTGTGAAGAACGGCTCGGTGACGCTCAGCGTCACCAGCTTCTTGCCCTCGGGAAGGGGGCCTTCGAGCCAGGTCAGGATCTGGTGCTGGAAGATGTACGCGACCGAGAAGGCGACGACCAGCGCGGCGATGCAGACCAGCAGGCGCGAGCGGAACTCGTCGAGATGCTCGACGACGGTGACGCTCTCGTTGTGCCCGAGGCGACGCGGCAGCCGCGCCATGGCGCCTCTTTCCCTAGCTGGAGACGCGCTCGCTGTTGGGCTGCGCGGTCGTCTCGGCCGGGGTCGGCGTCGTCGGTGTGGGCGCCGAGGCGGGCGTCGTCAGCTGCTCGGGCGGCAGCTGCTGCTGCGGCTGCTGCGGCTCCTCGTTGCCGGTGACCGCCTCCTTGAACTCACGCATGCCCTTGCCGAGCGAGCGGCCCATCTCCGGCAGCCGCTTGGCCCCGAAGAGGAGGAGCAGCACGAGGAGGATGATCAGGATCTCCGGCCAGCTGAGCGGACCCATGCGGCGAGGATAGCACGGTGCCAGCCGAAGGCCGAGGGAGAGGAGTCGCTACACTGGGTGTGTCGAGTGGGCCGGGAAGCCCGCTTGGAACCTACGTAAAGGCTGTTACTTGGCTCTTCTGGAGATCAAAGATCTGCACGTCGCCACCGAGGACGGAACGGAGATCGTCCGGGGCGTCGACCTGGCCGTTTCGCCCGGCGAGGTACACGCGATCATGGGCCCGAACGGGTCGGGCAAGTCCACGCTCGCCTACGCCCTCATGGGCCATCCCGCCTACCAGATCACGGGCGGCGACATTCTGCTCGACGGGGAGAGCATCCTCGAGCTGGATGCGGACGAGCGCGCCCAGCGCGGCCTCTTTCTCGCCTTCCAGTACCCGCACGCGGTTCCCGGCGTCACCGTCGCGAGCTTCCTGCGCTCGGCGGTCAATGCCGTGCGCAAGGCGCGGGCCGGCGGCGAGGAGGACCCGGTCAAGGTCGCGGACTTCCGCAAGGAGCTGACCTCGGCCATGCAGACGCTCAAGGTCCCGAAGGAGATGGCGGGCCGCTACCTGAACGAAGGCTTTTCCGGCGGGGAGAAGAAGCGAGTCGAGATCCTGCAGATGGCCATGCTCAAGCCGCGCATCGCAGTCCTCGACGAGACCGACTCAGGGCTCGACATCGACGCGCTCAGGATCGTCGCCGGCGGGGTAAAGACCCTCGTCGGTCCCGACATGGGAGCGCTCGTCATCACCCATTACCAGCGGATCCTCAACTACATCGAGCCCGACTTCGTGCACGTGTTCGTGGACGGGCGTATGGTGGAGGAGGGCGGCCCGGAGCTCGCCCACAAGCTGGAAGCCGAGGGCTACGAGGCATTCGTGCCCGAGCCGGTGGGAGGAGAGGCGTAGTGGCAACCACGGAGACCCAGGTCGTCGCCGAGCTCGGCAACGACTACAAGTACGGCTTCCACGACCCCGAGGAGTACTTCTTCAAGTCCGGCCGGGGGCTCAGCCCCGAGGTCGTGGCGATGATCTCGGAGCACAAGAACGAGCCCGGCTGGATGCGGGACCGGCGACTGAAGGCGCTCGAGTACTTCCGCGCACGCCCATTACCTCAGTGGGGCGGGAATCTCGAAGAGATCGACTTCGAGAACATGTACTACTACATCCGGCCGACCGAGAAGCAGGCCAAGTCCTGGGAGGACCTGCCGGCCGACATCAAGAACACGTGGGACCGGCTCGGGATCCCCGAGGCAGAGAAAAAGTACCTCGCCGGTGTCGGCGCGCAGTACGAGTCCGAGGTCGTCTACCACAAGCTCAAGGAAGACCTCGAGAACCAGGGCGTCCTCTTCCTCGACATGGACTCGGGCCTGCGCGAGCACGAGGACCTCGTGAAGGAGTACTTCGGGACGATCATCCCGTCTAACGACAACAAGTTCGCCGCCCTCAACTCGGCCGTCTGGTCGGGCGGTTCCTTCATCTACGTGCCGCCGGGCGTCAAGGTCGAGATGCCGCTCCAGGCCTACTTCCGCATCAACGCGGAGAACATGGGCCAGTTCGAGCGCACGCTGATCATCGTCGACGAGGGCGCCTACGTGCACTACGTCGAGGGCTGCACTGCCCCGATCTACACCACGGACTCGCTCCACTCGGCGGTCGTCGAGATCGTCGTCAAGCCGGGCGGCAGGTGCCGGTACACGACGATCCAGAACTGGTCGCAGAACGTCTACAACCTCGTCACGAAGCGCGCGGTCGCCTACGAGAACGCGACGATGGAGTGGGTGGACGGGAACCTCGGGTCGAAGCTGACCATGAAGTACCCCGCCATCTGGCTGATGGGCGAGGGCGCGCACGGTGAGGTGCTCTCGATCGCCTTCGCCGGTGAGGGACAGCATCAGGACGCGGGCGGCAAAGCCGTCCACGTCGCGCCGCACACCTCGTCCGTGATCACATCCAAGTCGATCTCCAAGAACGGCGGCCGCGCGAGCTACCGCGGCCTGCTCGAGGTCGCCAAGGGAGCCGTCGGAGCGCGGTCGAAGGTCGTCTGCGACGCGCTCATCCTCGACGAGGACTCCCGCACCGACACTTATCCGTACATCCGCATCGACGAGAACGACGTCAACGTCGGTCACGAGGCAACCGTCTCGAAGATCGGCGAAGAGCAGCTCTTCTACCTGATGAGCCGCGGCCTCTCGGAAGCCGAGGCGGCCGCCATGATCGTCTCCGGCTTCGTCGAGCCGATCACGAAGGAACTTCCTCTGGAGTACGCGGTCGAGATGAACCGGCTGATCCAGCTCCAGATGGAAGGCTCCGTCGGCTAGCTCCGCGTGCGGGTCGAGCAGGTCGACTTCATCACTGTGCCGACCCGCCACGTGGGCAGGGCTAAGGCTTTCTACGTCGATGTGCTCGGGCTGCCGGCGAGTGGGAAGAGCGAGTCCGAGGTAGAGACTCCGAACGTAACGCTCTCCTTCTGGAACCCGGAGGAGGAAGGCGAGGAGTTCTTTACGAACTCTGCCGGCTTCGCGCTCCGTGTCGAAGACGTCGACAGCGCGGTCGACGAGGTGCGCGCAGCCGGTGGCGAGATCATGGGTACCGTGGACACCGGCGTGTGTCACATGGGCTTCGTCAAGGATCCCGACGGCAATACCGTCATCCTCCACCGGAGGTACGCGCCGCATGGCTAGGGCCAAGCTCCTCGAGCGCTACCAAGCGCTGCCGCTCCCGACGACGAGCGACGAGCACTGGCGCTTCACGGATCTCCGTGGCTTCGATCCGGACTCCTTCGTCCAAAACGGACACCGGGGTCTCACCCCTGTGGCCTCCGAGAGCATGCTCGAGATCGACGTGTCCGCATTGGCGTCGGTCACCGAGGCCGGCATCGAGATCGAACGGGCGGCCGAGGGCATCGTCTTCGAGCCGCTCACGGATGCCCACGAGCTCCTCGGCACGCTCGTCGGCGCGGAGGAGAAGTTCGCCGCGCACAATCTCGCCGAATGGCAGCACGGTCTCCTCGTTCGCGTCCCCAAGGGCATCGAGGTCGAGCAGCCGCTGTACGTTCGGGTCATCGGCGCCGCCCCGGACGCGGCCTCCTTCTGGCGCGTTCTCGTCGTCGCCGAGGAGGGGAGCCGCCTCAGCTTCATCGAGGAGCACGCTTCGGCTGCCCCCGATCTCGCGGGCTACTCGAACAGCGTCACGGAGCTCTTCGTCGGTGACGGCGCGAAGCTCGAGTACGTGTCGATCCAGAACCTCTCCCAGGAGACATGGCACTTCGCCTCGCACCGCGCGACCGTCGGCCGGGACGCCGAGCTCGACTGGGTCGCCGGCGGCTTTGGCTCGAAGAAGGGCAAGATCCGGATCGAGAACGACCTCGCAGGCCAGGGCGGGACGTCGCGAGTGACCGGCGCCTACTTCGCCGACAGGGCTCAGCACCTCGACTACGACACCCTCCAGAAGCACATCGCTCCGAACACGACCTCGGACTTCGCGTTCAAGGGCGCCCTGCGAGACAACGCGACGGCGGTCTGGCGCGGGATGATCCGGGTCGAGCAGGACGCCCAGAAGACGAACGCCTACCAGGAGAACCGCAACCTCCTCCTCTCGCATGATGCTCACGCGGACTCGATCCCGGGGCTCGAGATCGAAGCCAACGACGTGCGCTGCACCCACGGCGCGACCGTCAGCCAGGTCGACCGCGACGAGCTCTTCTATTGCATGGCCCGTGGGCTCTCGCGCGGCGAAGCCGAGCGCCTGATCGTGCGCGGCTTCTACCAGGAGATCTTCGACCGCATCGAGCTCGAGCCGGTGCGGACGGCGCTCCAGACGGCGCTCGAAGCCCGCATCCCGGAATAGACGCCGGACGCCCCTCGGTACCATAGGTCCGTGGCCGTAACCGCGGAAAAGAAGCTGGATGCGCGCAAGTTGCGCGCCGACTTTCCCATCTTCAAGCAGGAGATCCACGGCCATCCGCTGGCGTACCTCGACTCCGCGGCCTCCTCGCAGAAGCCCCGGCAGGTGCTCGACGCCATGACGGAGCTCTACGAGACCTCCTACGCGAACATCCACCGTGGGGTGTACGACCTCGGCGAGCGGGCGACCGAGGCCTACGAAGGGGCCCGTGAGAAGGCGAGGGCCTTCATCAACGCCGACTCCACGCGCGAGGTCGTCTTCACGAGGAACGTGACGGCGGCGCTCAACCTCGTCGCCTACGCCTGGGGTGTCGACAACCTGGGGCCCGGGGACGTGGTGCTCGTTACCGAGATGGAGCACCACTCGAACTTCGTTCCCTGGCAGTTCATCGCGAAGCGAACCGGGGCGGAGTTCGCAGCGATCCCGGTCGACGGCGACGGCGAGCTGCAGCTCGACCAGCTCGACACGCTCGCCGCGAGCTGCCGGATCAAGGTGTTGGCCTGCACGTACGTCTCCAACTCACTCGGGACGATCAACCCGGTGGGAAGCCTGATCCAGTGGGCGCACGAGCAGGGAGCGATCGCAGTCGTCGACGCTGCCCAGGCCGCACCGCACCGCGGGGTCGACGTGCAGGCGCTCGGCTGTGACTTCCTCGGCTTCACGGGCCACAAGATGTGCGGGCCCACGGGCATCGGCGTCCTCTGGGGCCGACGCGAGCTCCTGGAGCGGATGTCTCCCTTCGAGCTCGGCGGCCACATGATCCGGAAGGTGACCCTGGAGGAGACCACCTGGAACGAGCTGCCGCACAAGTTCGAGGCGGGAACGGCGGCGATCGCCGAGGCAGTGGGCCTCGGCGCCGCGATCGACTACGTGACCGAGGTCGGGGTCGACGCGCTCGAGCGGTACGAGCATGAGCTTCTGGACTACGCGCTGCCCCGGCTCGACGAGATCCCGGGCGTGAGGCTCTTCGGGCCGCCGACCGACCGCCGGGCCGGAATCGTCTCCTTCGAGGTCGACGGCGTGCATCCGCACGATGTGGCGCAGATCCTCGACTGGGAAGGCGTCGCCGTCCGCGCGGGGCACCACTGCAACCAGCCGCTGATGCACCGCCTCGGCGTGCCCGCGACCACACGCGCGAGCTTCTACCTCTACACGGTTCCCGAGGAGGTCGACCGCCTCGTCGCCGGCCTGCATAAGGTGAGGAAGACCTTCGCATGAGCAACGAGCTCGACAACCTCTACCGCGAGGTCATCCTCGACCACTACAAGAACCCGCGCGGCCACGGGGTGATCGAGGACGCCGACGTCGAGGCCGAGGGCATGAACCCGCTCTGCGGCGATGAGGTCTCCATCTTCGTCTCCTTCGACGGGGACAAGATCGACGACGTCAAGTTCAGAGGCCGCGGCTGCGCGATCAGCCAGGCGGCCACCTCGATGCTGATGGAGATGGTCAAGGGCCGTACGGCGCAGGAGGTGGCGAGCCTCGATCGGGAGGAGCTGCTCGAGGAGGTCGGGATCCCACTCACCCCGATCCGCCTCAAGTGCGCGCTGCTGGGCCTGGGAGTGCTCAAGCTCGCCCTGCACAAGGGCAAGGGCACCCCGCTGCCGGACGAGTGGGCCGGGCTCGCAGAGGATCTCGAGCTCAGGTAGGTGCCGGCCGAGCTGACAGTCTGCCCGGTGGACGAGCTGCCGCCCGGGGAGGTGAAGATCGTGCGCGCGGGTGAGCTCGCCATCGGGGTGTTCAACCTCGGGGGCGAGTACTACGCGATCGAGGATCGGTGCTCGCACGACGACGGTCCGCTTGCCGAGGGCGACTTCGACCCGGAGCGGGCGGTCGTCATCTGCCCGCGCCATGGATCGGAGTTCGACCTGCGCAGCGGCCGCCCGCTCTCGCTGCCCGCGTATCTGCCCGTGGACACGTACGAGGTCGTGGTCGAAGACGGGATTATCAAAGTGAAAGTGGCTTAGAATCAGCCTCCGGGTGGACACACGGCAGCAGCGGGCGGCGAAGAACGAAGCTCTCTTTCGGCAAGTCAACGAACGGATCGAGGAGGTCAACGAAAAGCTCGATCCGGGCGGCCTCTCGGATTTCCTCTGCGAGTGCGGCGACGATGACTGCACGACGCCGATCAGCCTCACGCTGAAGGAGTACGAGCAGGTGCGGAGCGTCCCGACCCATTTCGCCATCGCTCATGGCCACGAGGTCTTCGACGTCGAAAAGGTCATCGCGACCGCGGAGCGTTTCGCCGTCGTCGAGAAGTTCCCCGGTCAGGCCGGGCGCATCGCCGTCGAGACCGATCCGCGCTCCTAGAGGTGCTCGACGACCGGGTCCGCGAAGTCCTCGCGCGCCTGGAGGCCGAGGACGAGGAGGAGCGCCGCCAGGGCCTGCCGCCCGAGCAGCGCTCTCGGGCGGTGGCGCCGACCACGGGCCGCTTTCTGTTCAGCCTGGTCGCGCCGCAGACCGGCTGCGAGGTGCTCGAGCTCGGCGGCTCGAGGGGCTATTCCTCGATCTGGCTGGGCGCGGGCGTCCGCTACCTCGGCGGCCGCGTGGTCTCGATCGAGCGCAACCCCGACGCGGCCGCCCGCTGGCGCGAGAACGTGACCGCTGCAGGGCTCGAGGACTGGGTAGAGCTGATCGAAGGCGATGCGTTCGAAGTTCTGCGCGCGCTCGAGGACGTCTACGACGTGGTCTTCATCGATGCGGAGAAGGCCGATTACGAGCAGCTCTTCGCCCACGCTCGCCACCGTGTCGAGCCCCGCGGGCTCGTCGTCGCGGACAACGTTCTCTCGCACAAAGACGTGCTCGAGGCCTACAGCCGTGCTCGCCAGGATGACCCCGCGCTCGTGTCGACAACGGTGCCGCTCGACCGCGGTCTCGAGCTGTCAGTCGTCCTGTCCGAGTCGCTATAGTCGGATCACCACGGAAAGGAGGTGGTCCGGACTTGAGCAAATCTTCGGGCAGTGGAGGTAGTCGCAGGTAGGGGCGTGTCCCCAGGACCTACGGGGAATCGCCTAGCCAGCGTGGGGGACACCCAGCGCCCCTGCCAAATTCAGGCGATCTACTGTTCTTCCGGGGCGCCTTCAACGGCGCCCCGGTTGTTTAACCGCGCGCGGTCGCGCGGCGGAGCTGGTCCTCGAGCGGGGCGGGCTTGACCCCGAGGGTCTCTACGGCCGGGCCGATGTCCGTGACGTTGTCCTCGAACTCGAGCATGGCGATCGCGCCCGGAGCGCCTCGAAACGGGGGCAGCACCCTCCCTGCCTGGGCGCCTGCCTTGAGCAGACCGGTTGGCAGTTGGAATGCGACCCGTCGCTTGCCGAGCACGCGCCTGATCCGCTCGTTGAGCTCCGCGAAGGTGAGGACGTCCGGGCCTGCAATCTCGAAGGTCTTGTTCACGGCGGCCGGCTCGGAGAGCGCACGGGTGAAGTACGCGGCCACGTCGTCGACCCAGATCGGCTGGAGCTTCTTGGTGCCGGCGGACGGGTTGACCGGCGACCAGCGGACGAGGCGGATCAGGGCCGGGAGCATGCCGCCGTCGCGTCCGAAGACGAAGCTCGGCCTGAAGATCGTGTGCTCGAGCCCGGAGGCCTTCACGGCCTCCTCCTCGTCCCATTTGGCGTGGTAGTACGCGCTGAGGCCCTGCGAGCGCTCGCTGGTCCCGAGCGCGCTCATGAGCACGAACCGCTGCACGCCGGCGTTCTTCGCCGCCGACAGGAGATCCCGGGTCCCCTGCTCCATCACCCGCCGCGTCGCGCTCGGATCTGCGAACGGGGGCAGCGCGACGAGGTGGACCGCGACTTCGGCTCCTTCGGAGGCGCGGCGGAGGCTGTCCGCGTCAGTCATGTCTCCCTGGACGACCTCGCAACCCCAGGCGCGGAAGCGATCCTGCTTCTCCGGGTTGCGGGCAAGGACGCGCACGGGCCGCTCCTCGGCGCGGAGAGCGTGCACCACCTTGGGCCCGACGAAGCCGGTCCCCCCGGTGACGAGCACCGTCATTCCGAAAAATTCCTTCGGGAGTCGCCGCTGCTGCCGGCCCCTCCCTCGGGGCTTTCCCGCCGCACCTCCGAACTGGCTCCGGACGTGCCGCCTTTGGCGGCAGGTCCCGCGCCGCTCGTCTGCGCGTCAGAAAAGTTCTTCCAGTAGCGGCTCGGCGTCGGCCCGGCCTGGCCCTGGTACTTCGAGCCGAGCGCTGCGGCCCCGTACGGGTGCTCGGCGGGCTCGGAGAGCTGCACGAACGAGACCTGGCCGATCTTCATCCCGACGTAGATCGTGATCGGCAGGTTGGCGACGTTGGACAGCTCCAGCGTCACGTGACCGTCCCAGCCTGGATCGATGAAGCCGGCAGTCGAGTGGATGAGCAGGCCCAGCCGCCCGAGGGAGCTCTTGCCCTCGAGGCGCGCGACCAGGTCGTCGGGGAGCGTGATCCGCTCCAGGGTCGAGCCGAGGACGAACTCTCCCGGATGGAGGATGAAGGGCTCCGAGTCCTCGGTCTCGACGAGCTCGGTCAGGTCCTCCATCTCCTCCTTGACGTCGATGAAGGGGTAGCGGGAGTTGCGAAAGACACGGAAGAACCGGTCGACGCGCACGTCGACGCTGGACGGTTGAACGAGATCCTCGTCGAACGGGTCGATACCGATGCGGCGCTCGTCGATCAGGCGGCGGATCGTGCGATCGGAGAGGACCATGGCAGCGGCAAGATATAAGCTCGCGCCATGGCAACGACCAAGACAATCGACCTCAGGACAGACGTTCCCGGCCCTCGTAGCCGCGAGATCCTCGACCGCAAGGCGAAGGTGATCGCCGAGCCTCTCTCGATCTACCTGCCGATCGTGATCGCCGAGGCGCGGGGCGCGACCATCACCGACGTGGACGGGAACACCTTCATCGACTTCACAGGTGGGGTCGGCTGCCTCAACGTGGGTCATTCGAACCCGCGAGTCGTCGAGGCGGCGCGGGAGCAGCTCGAGCGCTTCACCCACACCGACTTCACGATCGTCCCCTACGAGAACTACGTCTCGCTGGCCGAGCGCCTGCTCGAGCTCGTCCCGATCTCCGGCACGAAGCGGGCGGCGTTCTTCAACTCGGGCGCGGAGGCTGTCGAGAACTCGGTCAAGTTTGCGCGCTCGTACACGAAGCGGCCCGCGGTCGTGGCCTTCGACGGCGGCTTCCACGGGCGCACGCTCCTCGCGCTCAGCCTCACGTCCAAGACGCATCCGTACAAGGCCGGACTGGGGCCGTTCGCGCCCGAGGTCTATCGCGTGCCCTTCAACGACGTGCCCGAGCTCGAGCGCGCTTTCAAGACGCGCGTCGCTGCCGAGGAGGTGGCCGCGATCGTCTTCGAGCCGGTTCAGGGGGAGAGCGGCTTCATCCCCGCCGAGCCCGAGTTCGTCCGCGGGCTGCGGCGCATCTGCGACGAGAACGGGATCGTGCTCGTGGCCGACGAGGTCCAGACCGGTTTTTGCCGCACCGGACGCGTCTTCGCAATGGAGCACTTCGACGTGGAAGCGGATCTGATCACCGTCGCCAAGTCGATCGCTGCCGGAATCCCGCTCTCGGGAGTCGTGGGGCGCGCCGAGATCATGGACGCTCCCGGGGACAGCGCCGTCGGGGGCACCTACGTCGGCAATCCGGTCGCGATCGCCGCGGCGCACGCCGTTCTGGACACGATCGCGGAGGAGCGCCTGGTCGAGCGTGCGGAGCAGGTCGGCGAGACGATCAGGGCCCGCATGGAGAGCTGGCGCGACCGGTTCGACGCGGTCAGCGACGTGCGCGGCCTCGGAGCCATGCTGGCGATCGAGCTCGAGCAGGACGGCGAGCCTGCCTCGGAGCTGGCCACCCAGGTCGCCGACGCGGCTGCGCAGAAGGGCCTCCTCATCCTCAAGGCGGGCCTCCACGGGAACTGCATCCGGGTGCTCGTTCCCCTTGTGATCGCCGACTCCGAGCTGGACGAGGCGCTCGAGGCCTGGGAAGAGGCGCTGGAAGAAGTCACGGCGTAGAGCGCGCCGGACCGGGCATCATCGCGGCACCATGATCGGCGAGCTGATCGGCGGCCGCTATGAGGTCGAGGACCTCGTGGGGACCGGGGGCATGTCGAGCGTCTACCGGGCGCGAGACACCGTCCTCGAACGCCGGGTGGCGCTCAAGATCCTGCACCAGCACTTCACGGACGACCCCGAGTACGTCGAGCGCTTCAGGCGGGAAGCCCGCGCGATCGCGGGACTCAACCACCCCAACATCGTCACGGTGATCGACCGGGGCGAGCTCGACAACCATCAGTTCATCGTCTTCGAACACGTTCCGGGCGAGAACCTGAAGGATTTCGTGCGCCGCCGGGGCCCGCTGCCCGTCGACGAGGCGCTGGCGCTCACCGGTCAGATCGCCCGCGGACTTGCCTTCGCGCACGAGCATGGCGTCGTCCATCGGGACGTCAAGCCGCAGAACGTGCTCCTCGACGAGAGCGGCAACGCGAAGGTGACGGACTTCGGGATCGCGCGGTCGCTCGATCCCGGCGACGGCCTCACTGAGACCGGAACCCTGCTCGGCACGAGCGAGTACATCTCGCCCGAGCAGGCGGGCGGCCAGCGAGTTGATGCCCGCAGCGACCAGTACTCGCTCGGTGTCGTCCTCTACGAGCTCTTGACCGGTGAGCCGCCCTATTCGGGCGACAACTTCATGGCTGTCGCGATGAAGCATGTGCGCGAGCCCGTGCCGAGAGTGCGCGATCGCCGCCCCGACGTGCCCGCGAGCGTCGAGGCGGTCGTGTCCAGAGCGATGGCGAAGCGCCCGGAGGAACGTTTTCCGTCCACCGAGGACATGCTCGCCGCGCTGGAGGCCGCCGCAGGCGCCGACTCGGGTCTCTCGGAAGGTGCGACAGGGGTCATCCCGCGAAGGGAGCGACCCCGCCCTCCACGTCGCCGCCGCCTCTCACCGCTCTGGGCCGCGCTGATCGTCGTGGCGGCCGGTGGGCTCGTCCTGGCGCTCATCCTCTCGAACCGTGACGGAGGCTCGGGCGGAGGGGTGGGCAGCGTCAAGCTGACCGCCGTCCAGGACTACGACCCACAGGGCGACGGTACCGAGCACCCCGACTCGGTTCCCCTCGCCACGGACCGGAACACCGTGACGTTCTGGACGACCGAGACCTACCGCACCTTCGCGAAGCCGGGCGTCGGCCTGATTCTCGACGCGGGCAAGGAGGTCACCATCGAGCATCTTCAGATCATCAGCGACGAGCCGGGGTTCACGGCCGAGATCTTGGCCGGCGACAATCCGACGGTAGGTTTCGTCCCCTACTCCGAGGAGCAGGAGATCGGCTCGCGGACGACACTCGAGCTCGCGGGCGGGAAGTCGTACCGCTACTACGTCATCTGGATCACGAACCCCAACGTCAGAGCGCACATCAACGAGGTGCGCGCCGGCTAGCCGGCGGCCTGGACGGCGGTCTTG
>Ga0307277_10000186_pt1 | contig 20930 bp, 21 predicted proteins | sample ER_DNA_116_FD_194473 | JGI IMG/M metagenome (GOLD analysis project Ga0307277, IMG submission 194473) | Bulk soil microbial communities from the East River watershed near Crested Butte, Colorado, United States - ER_DNA_116 | ecosystem: Environmental > Terrestrial > Soil > Floodplain | place...
CTCGGCTCCATAAGCGGCCATCAGGTTCCAGCGGGCCCCGCCGGAGGTGAACGGGTTGGGCGTGATCACCTCGATCCCGGGCTGCACCAGGTCGTCCCAGGTCTTGATCCCCTTTGGGTTGCCCTTGCGGACCACGAAGACGACGACGGAATCGGTGACCATGCCCTTGTACTGATCCGAGTTCCAGTCCGGGGCGACGATGCCGGCGTCGACGAGCCGGGTCATGTCCGGCTCGAGGGAGAATTCGACGACGTCCGCGGGGAGGCCGGCCTCGACGGCCCGGCTCTGCTCGCCCGACGACGCATAGGACTGGTCGAAGGAGACGCTTTTCCCGGCAGCGGTCTTCTGGAAGGCCGGGATCAGCTCCTCGTAGGCCTCCTGGGGCGTGGAGTACGCAACGAGGGTGAGCTTGGCGCTTCCCGACGCGCCGGCAGGCCCGCTCTCCGAGACACCGCCGCAGGCGGTAACCACGAGGAATACAAGTGCCGCCAGAGCAGTCCCAAGTCCCGAGGTGCCTCTCAATGTGCCTCCAAATCTCGACAAAGAATGTCAGGAATATTGATTATGATTGACAAGCAAAATAACTTTGGATGTCTGTGCTGTCAAACTTGAATGAAAAGGGACTCAAGATGTGGGTTACACGCCGAACCGATTACGCGACTCGAGCCGTGTTGGCGCTCGCAATCAGCGAGGAAGCGCTCAGCCTCGACGATCTCACGGAAGCGACTGCCGCTCCGCGGTCCGTGTTAGAGCAGGTGATGCCACCGCTACGGGCGGCCGGCATCGTGCGATCAGCGCGGGGTCCCGGCGGGGGCTACCGCTTGAACCACCCTCCGGAGGAGCTCACGCTCGAGCGCGTTGTGCGTGTCTTCCAAGGGCAGCTTGCGCCAATCGGCTATGCGACCCGCCACGAACCCGACCCCTGTCCAGCGATCGTCGCTCGGTCACTCCGCCCGGTGTGGGAGGACGTCAGAGACGCGACGATCACGATTCTGAGCGGCATCAACTTCAGAGATCTGGCTGAAGCGGCGCAGTCCGGATCAGAGAAGTCAATGCGCCACTAGGCACAGAAGTCGGCTGCGACGCGGGCGTAGACGTCAGCGCAACGCTCGGCGCTGGCGACATCCACCCACTCGACCGCCGCGTGAGCCCCCTCGCCTTTGGGGCCGTAAACGACCGTCGGAATCCCGGTGGCCGCGAAGAGCGCGGAGTCTGCCCAGAAGGGCACTCCGATCAGCTCCGGGTCGCCCGCGTGGCGCCGGACGAGGCCGACGAACTCGTGATCCTCGACCACCTCGAACGGCTCGCGGAAGAAGGTCACGCGGGCCGACCCTTCCAGGTCGCCGAGGAGCGCGCCGGCTTCGGCAGCGATGTCGGCTTCGGTCTCTCCAGGGAGCGTGCGCCGCTCGGCCTGGAGGACGCAGCGGTCGGGGTAGGTCGAGAGCTCGGTCCCGCCCTCGATCAGCGAGGCGTGGGCGGATCCAGTCCCGAGGAAGCGGTGAGGCACTCGGCCGCGGAGCTCTTCATGGAGGGCGGTGAGCCGGACGAGCACCTCTCCCATGCGGGCGATCGCGTCCTTGCCCAGGTCGTAGCGTGATCCGTGCGCCGCACGGCCTCGCGTCTCGATCTCGATCCAGGCGAACCCTCGGTGCGCCACCGCGAGGCGCTCCTCGGTCGGCTCGGCGACGATGGCGCCGTCGGCCGCATAGCGCCGCGCGGCGGCCTCGCTGCCGATGCTCCCCACCTCCTCATCGCAGACAGCCGTGACGATCACGTCCCCGCGCAGGCCGGCGGCGACTGCGCCGGCACCGGTGAGCATGATCGCGGCGAGGCTGGCTTTCATGTCGTACGCCCCACGCCCGTAGAGACGCCCGTCTGCGGCCCGTGGCTCGAGCGGAGCCTCCATCCCGGCCGTCCCGACGGTGTCCATGTGGGCGTTCAGGAGCAGCGAACGGCCGCCGCCCGAGCCGCGCGCGATTCCCACCACATTGAACCGGCCCGGCGCGATTTCCTCGGTCTCGATCCCGAGGCCGGCCTCCTCGAGCCAGCCGGCGACGAACTTCGCGATCTCGCCCTCCCCCGCGCCCCCGGGCACGAGGTCCGGGTTGACGGAGTCGATGCGGACCAAATCGGCCGTTAGTTGGGTGAGCTGGCTCACGTCGCCGGGGCGGAGCTGGCAAGGGAGGCCCGACCGAGGGGCGCAGGACAGTGCACGGTTAGGCACGGCCCAGCCCCGGGGCCGCCGCATCCTGCCGCCAGCGCCGTCAGGCGGGGCAAAGCCTGGCTTTCCCAGGCGGCAGCCATGCCGGTCAGCGGCGTGAGATCAGTAAGGCTCGACAAACTCCACCGGTGCGCCGTCCACCTCGATGAACGAGACCCGCACCTCGCCGAAGACGTCGAACGGCTCGGCCAGGACGGGACGACCAGCCATGGCCTCTTCGAGCGAAGCAACTCGATAGGCGACGTGCGGAACGGTGCGCACGAGCTTGACCTCCGGGCTTCCGTCCTCGTACCAGAGCCACTCGACCCGGTAGGGGTGATCGGCGGGGCTCGTCAGCCAGAGCCGCTTGGACTCGAGGTACCGCATCCCCTCGCGCTTGGCGGCCGCGGGGATGCCGATGTGGTCGAAATCCACCCGGCGATCTTATTCGGCGGCCGCCTCGACCTTGACTCGCTCCTCGGGCAGGAACTCGATCTCGAGCCGCTCGATCCTCGGGCCGTCGACGTCCACGACCTCGAAGCGCAGCCCGTTCCAGAGCACCTCGTCGCCGGCCTCGGCCGCCCGACCGAGAGCGCCGAAGACGAACCCCGCGACCGTGTGGTAGTCGTCCTGCGGCAGCTGCTGGTCGAACTGCTCGTTGAAGTCGTCGATCGGGAAGGTGCCGTCGATGCGGATCCGGCCGTCGGCCAGCCGCTCGACCGACTCGTCCGGGAGGTCGTACTCGTCCTCGATCTCGCCGACGATCTCCTCCAGCAGGTCCTCGAGCGTGACGAGGCCATCGAAGGATCCATACTCGTCGACGACGATCGCCATGTGCTGGTTCACTCGGCGGAACTCGGCGAGCATCGCGGCGAGGTCCTTCGTCTCCGGGACCATGTGCGCCGGGCGGATGAGCGCGCTGATATCCACGTTCTCGATGCCCTGGTCGTAGAGCGCCGAGAAGAGATCGCGTACGTGCAGGATGCCGAGGATCTCGTCGAGCGAGCCCCGGTACACCGGGTAGCGCGTATAAGGGGAGTCGATCACCGCCGCGAGCGCCTCGTGCGAGGGAAGGTCGATCGAGAGCGCCACGACCTCGGGCCGCGGGACCATGACCTCGTGGACCTCCTTGTCCGCGAAGTCGAAGACCTTGTAGAGCATCTCCTCTTCCTGCTCCTCGATCGCCCCGGTGTCCTCGGCGGCGGCGACCATCATGCGGATCTCGGCCTCGTCCGCCGCGATGACCCCTGCCGGCGCCGGGTTGACCCCGAAGGTCCGCGTGAAGAGCTTCGCCGACGCCTGCAGCACCGTGACGATGGGGTAGGTCACGACGTACACGCCCTCGAGCGGCAGCGCCGTCCAGAGCGCGATCTTCTCCTTGTAGCCGAGGGCGAGCGCCTTCGGCACGAGCTCGCCGAGCGTCACGTGCAGGTAGGTGATGATCGCGAAGGCGAGGATGAAGGTGACGGTCGCGGCCGGGATGGGATCGAGCCAGTTGGCCGCCAGCGGCTCACCGACGGCACCGAGGAGGATCGAGAAGACGGTCACGCCGAGCTGCGACGTCGAGATGAAGCGCACGGGGTTGTCGATCAGGCCGACGGCCACGCGCGCGCGGCGCGAGCCCGCCGCGGCCAGCTCTTGCAGGCGCGAACGCCGAGCCGTGACGAGTGAGTATTCGGCCGCGACGAAGAACGCGTTCCCCAACACGATGAGGAGAACGAGGACGATCTCGAGGAAAATGGTCACGCCCCGGGTCCCGGGGCGTTGGTACTAGGCGGTATCTCGTCCAAGTCTTCCGTCTGAGGATAGCGCACGGTCCAGTGGACCTTCCCCGCAACGAAGGTTTCAAGCGGGTTGAACGCCGAATCCAGGACCGTAAGATCGGCGCGATGGCCAGGCGTGAGACGACCGCGATCCGCCAGGCCCAGGAGGCGGGCCGGCACGAGGCTTGCCATCGTGGCGACCTCGGGCAGTCCGTAGGCGGACATGCGCGCGACGAGAGCGGCGCCGGAACGGTCGCCGCCGCCGAGCCTGTTGTCCTCGAGCACCGGCCTCGCCACGATGTCGCTGGTCAGCGCGATGCGCTTCGGCCCCGCGAGCCGGATCGTCAGCTCCTCGACCCGCGGGTGCAGGTGGCGGCCGTCCGCGATCAGCCCGAGCGTCACCCGCTCGTCGAGCAGGAGCTCGGGCACCGGCCCGGTCGACCGGGCTTTCAATGGAGCCATCGCGTTCCAGACGTGCGTGGCGAAGCGGGCTCCGGCCGCGAGGCCGGCGCGCACGGTCGTGCAGTTGGCGCTCGTATGCCCGAGGCCGGCCACCGCCCCCGCCGCGACGATCGCGCCGATCGCCGCCATCGCGCCATCCAGCTCCGGTGCGATCGTCATGAGGCGGACGTTTCCACCCTCGAGCCAGCCCGAGAGGAGATCGAGGTCGACCGCCCGCAATCGCTCGACCGGAATCGCGCCCGCAGCGTCGGGATTGAGGAACGGACCCTCGAGATGGAGGCCGAGACAAAGCGGATCTCCCGTGTCGATCGGCTCCTGCGCCGCCTGGAGATAACCCGTCACGCCCGTCGACGCGATCCGCCCCGGCTCGTAGACCTGGAGGTCCAGAAACCCAGGAAAAATCAGCGGTTCGCGGGCGCCGGAGGGGTCTTCCTCCACGGCCTCGATGAGCTCGTCGGCGATCGTCAGGGAGCCGGGCCGAGCGCCGTCGATCGGGTCGACGAGAAGTCCCCCTAAAGTGTGACGGCCTATCACCCGATTATCATCGTGCCTTGGGGGAAGCTGGATTGTCGACCAACGGAGCACCGAACGAGATCACGTGCCTGATCGCTGACGACCACGAGGTCGTCCGCGAAGGCCTCCGACTCTCGCTTTCTCGCGCTGCGCAGATTCGGGTCGTGGGCGAAGCGTCCGACGGCGCCAGCGCCGTCGCGATCGCCGAGCGCCGCCGGCCGAACGTCGTGATCATGGACGTGCGCATGCCGGGGATGGATGGGCTGGAGGCGACGAAGATCCTCAGCGAGCGCCTTCCGCAAACCGCAGTCCTCATCTTCACGGCGTACGGCGAGCGCAGCCTCCTCGGTCGCGGCCTCGAGGCGGGCGCGAAGGGGTACATCCTCAAGGAGGCGCCTCACTCGACGCTCCTCCGGGCGATCGAGAAGGTCGCCAGCGGCGAGGGCTATGTCGATCCCGCGCTCATGCCGGCTCTCCTCACGCGGGAGCGCGAGGAGATGCTGACCGTACGCGAGCGGGAGATCCTGCAGTTGCTCGCCGACGGCATGTCGAACGCCGATGTCGCCTCGCGGCTCTTCATCAGCCAGGAGACCGTGAAGAGCCACGTTCGCCACATCCTCGCCAAGCTCGAGGCAGACACGCGCACTCATGCCGTCGCGATCGCGCTTCGCGAGTCCATCATCGACTAGACCCGCCGGCGTCCTTGCCGTCGCGACTCTCACGGCGGCGCTGGTCGCAGCGATCGGCTGGGCCATCGGGGTCTCCTGGCTCACGGCCGCGGGGCTCATCATCGCGACGGCTCTCGCCGGAGCCTTCGCCGTCTACCTGATCGTCTCGGAGCGACGCCGGCACGAGACGGCCGAGGACGAGCTGCAGGCGCAGGCGAGCTTTCTCGAGTCGCTGGTTGACGCCATCGCCGCCGTCTCCACCCCGCTCCAGGCCGCCGCGATCATCGAGCGGACCTGCGAGGAGGCCAAGCGGCTCTTCGATGCGCGCGATGCGAAGTTCCTCAGCCCGGCCGAGAACGCGGCGGGGGAGCCGCGGCTGACGGAGAACGGCATGATCGTCCCGCTGGCCGTGCGCGGAAACCAGGTCGGCGCGCTGAGCCTCACCCGCAGCGGCGGCTTCCACCGCTGGGATCTGATCCGCGCGAGCGTCCTCGCCGACTTCGCCTCGCGGGCAGCCGAGAACGCCAGGCTGATCGTCGAGGCGCAGGATCGCGAGGCCGAGCGGGCGCGCCTGGCCGAGCAGCTGATCACCGCGGAGCAGGACGAGCGGCGCCGGCTCTCCCTCTTCCTGCACGACGGGCCCGTGCAGTCGATGGCCGGGATCGCGCTCATGCACGACGCCGCGCTGGCGGCCATCAATGACGGCCGGTACGAGGACGCGGCCAAGGTGATCGAGACCTCGCTCGAGCGCGAACGCCGGACGATCCAGGAGCTGCGCGATCTCTCGTTCGCGATCGAGCCGCTCGTCCTCCGCGACCAGGGCTTCGGAGCCGCGGTCCGCGCGCTCGGCGACCAGATCGAGCAGACGCACCGGATCACCGTCTCGATGGAGACCGACGCCGGAGAGCGGCTGAGCGAGAAAGCCCAGGTCGCCCTCTACCAGATCATCCGCGACTCGCTCCACCTCGCTGTCCGCCGCCGGCCGACTCAGATCGGTGTCACGGTGATCGAGCTCGACGACGGTGGCTTCGCGGCCGAGATCGACGACGACGGAGTCGGTGAGCGCCGCCGCGGCTCGATCGAGGAGCTCGACGACCGCGCGCGCATCCTCAATGCGAAGCTGTCCGTGGAGAGCCGCGCGGAGGGTGGCACCGCGCTACGTATTCTCATGCCTCCCTACGTGGCCGTCGCGGACGAATAAGATCCGCGCCGCATGGCCGACAAGCACCTGCTCTTCGTCCCCGCCCACACCGGCTACGAGCTGACCGAGCGCGAGGGCGAGGCTCCCCGTCCCGGTGAGGAAGTGGAGCTGGACGGCAACGGATCGTTCGTCGTCGTCAAGGTCTCCCCGTCTCCGCTACCGCAGGACGACCGCGCCTGCGCGTGCCTGCAGGCGCGGTAAATGGCTCTGCGCGACCTTCTTGGCAAGCTGAGGGCGAGACGGGCGGAGCGCCGGCGCCAAAAGCTCGAGCGGGCAGCCGCCAACCGCGGTGCCCCCGACGTGAGGCCGCCGATCGTCCCACACGGCTCGACGCAAGCCCCGCCGATCAGCGAAGACTGGAAATAGCGGCCTCGGCGGCGGCCTTGCCAAGGACGAGGGCCGAGGCGAGTGCGCTCGACCAGCCGCCCGTGGAGATCCCGCCCACGTCGGCGCCCGCCGCGTAGAGCCCCTCCGCTGCCCGCGCGTTCTCGTCGACCCGGATTCCTCCCAGGGTCGTCGTGATGGCGGCCACGACCTCGACCGCGGTCCCTCCGTCCATCCGCTCGACCGGCGCGCCGGCGCGCCGCGCCGCCTCGATGACGTCGCTGACAGTGCGCTCTCTCACCGGCTCCCCGAGAGCCTCGTCCGGAACGATGTAGCGGGCCCTCGCCCGCGGTTGCCGGGCTGTCCACTGGACGACGTCGACCTCCGCCCAGTTCTTCACCTCGTACGGCTCGCCGGTGAGGCTCTCGACGCGCGCGAATTTCGCGTACACCTGCGCCAGGGGCACGAAGTCCTCGGGAGAGATGTGCGGCGCTGCCGCCATGTTGCGGCCGTAGAACTGGTCCATCCCAGCCGAGGTATCCGCGCCCGCCGCGAGCGCGAGCCGCAGGCCGTCGCCCACGCTCCAGGGGTTCGCCCGCAGGACGAGCGAGCGCGCCTCAGGCGTGATGTGGCGCTCGACCAGGCCCGGATCGCCCTGGAAGCCGCCTGTGGCGAGGACCGTGGGGACGCCGCCAGGAAGCTCGGTGAGGGCGCGCCCGAGCTGCACGTCCCCCGCCTTGGCCGCGAGCGCCTGCGTCAGCCGCGCGGTGTCGAAACGCGCGCCGACGGTGAGCGGATTGCCCGTGTCCCGCTGAAGCGCCTGGACGCCCTGGGACTCGAGCCACTCGATGTTCTCGTCGAGGCCCTCCCAGACCAGACGCTGGAGCTTGGCGTCGCCGCCGGGGCACTCGGCCCGGAAGCGATCCCACTCCTCGTAGCGCCAGACCATTCCGCTCGAGAGCACCATGGAGCCGCCCGCCCGCTCGCCCTTCTCGAGCACGACGACGTCCGCCCCCAGCTCGTGGGCACGCGCGGCAGCGACGAGCCCCGCCATCCCGGCGCCCGCAACTAGGAGATCCACCTTAGGAGGGCTTGGCGAAATATCGGCTGTGCCGCCGGAGGCGCGCTGGATCGCCCTGACGCTGTAGCCGCCGGTCGCTCCCGTATCTAGAGGCGATACGAGGGCGCCTGTCTATTTTGAACGCGGACGCGTTGGAACGACCAACGAGGCCCGGCGACGAGCGACATTCCACCAAACCCTCCTAGACCAGCGAGAAGCTGGGCTTGTGCTCCACGTACTCGATCTTGATCCCGTCCGGGCCCCAGACGAAGACCGCGTACGTGTTCGGCGCGTCGACGACGTCGGCGATCTCGATCCCCTGTCGCTTCGCTTCTTTGATGTGATCGTCCGCGTAGTCGACCTTGAGGCCGAGGTGATTGAGCAGAGGCCGGTCCGTCTCGTCGGCATCGCCGGGCTCGAGCTCGACGAAGGCTCCACCGACGGAGAGCCGCCCGTCGTCCTGCTCGAAGCCGAGCTCCGCGAGTGCCGCCGCCGTCTTGTCGGGATCGGGGACCGTGAACGCCACGTGGTCGAGGTCGTAGGCGACGCCGCTCTCCACCTCGACGAGGCCGAGGGGCAGTCCCTCCGGCGCGGTGAAGGTCGCGCGACCGGGCGCAGGTCGCTCGACCGCGAGGTCGGGCGGAAGCTCGGCGAGAGCCTCGTCGAGATCGAACACGCGCAGGCCGATGCGGGCCAGCACGCCGGGCTCCCGACCTCCCTCCGCCTCGAAGAGGGTCAGCTTGCCTCGCCTCGCGTCCGCGCCGACGAGCGTGAATTTGTCCGTTCTCTCGATGACGTGCATGCCGAGCCTGTCGACGAGGAAGTCGGACAGGGCGTCGCGGTCGCGCACCCAGAGCGCGACGTGGTCCAACGTCTCAGGTCTCATGCCCCCGAAGGTACCCACGGCTGAACGCCTAAACGCGCGCGGCGACCCGAGCATTCCCCTCTTGGTGGAGATGTTTCGGGGCTTCGGCCCGATTAGAATCGGGCTCCCAACGAGGAGGCGCGATGCTGAGCTTCGGCGTCACGGTCCTGCCGGACCCACCCCACACCCGGTTCCTCGAGCTCATGCAGCTCGCCGAGGGAAACGGCTTCGAATACGGATGGACGTACGACTCGCACATCCTCTGGCACGACGGCTATCCACTCCTGACTCTGCTCGCGACGCAGACCCGGAAGCTGAAGTTCGGTCACTGCGTCACGAACCCGGGCACGCGCGAGCCGACGGTCACGGCGAGCGGCTATGCGACTTTGCACGCGATCTCGGGTGGGCGCGCCGTCCTGGGAATCGGGCGAGGGGACTCCGCGCGCCGGGTGATCGGCTACAAGCCCGTCAAGATGGCCGAGTTCGAGAGCTCGTGCCGGATGATCAAGGACCTGATGAACGGCCGGCCGGTCGAGTGGAACGGCAAGGAACTGCAGCTCGAATGGGCCACAGACAAGCCCAAGATCCCGATGTACATCGCCGCCTACGGGCCCAGGGCGCTCGGTGTTGCCGGCCGGATCGCGGACGGCGTCATCATCCAGCTCGCCGACCCGGTCATCATCCAGTGGATCATGGATCAGGCCCGCGCGGCCGCGGAAGAGGCAGGGCGCGACCCCGCCGAGCTCGAGTGCCTCGTCTGCGCCCCGAGCATCGTCACCGATGACATGGCCGAGGCTCGCGAGGCCGTGCGCTGGTTCCCCGCCATGGTCTCGAACCACGTCATGGACCTGATCGAGCGCTACGGCGAGGACTCCGAGATTCCCAAAGACCTGACCGAGTACGTGAAGGCGCGGAAGTTCTACGACTACAAGGACCACAGCCGCGAAGGTGCGGCGCACGGCGAGTTCGTGACCGACGAGATCTGCGACCGCTTCAGCGTCATCGGCTCGGTCGACCAGGTGCGGGAGAAGCTCGAGGAGCTCGACTCGATCGGCGTCGACCACTTCAACATCTACCTCATGACCCACGGCCAGGAGAACGTGCTCGCCACGTACGGGCGCGAGATCATCCCCGAGCTGAAGGCAGCCGCCGTCTAGCCAGAGCTCCGGCGTTGCGACGGGGCTGGACTTTTGACCTCGAATCGGTCTAACTTCGTCAGTCCCATATCGTCTTATGGTGCTGATGATTGTCGATCATCGCGAAGCGCTGCCCCGAACGCCCGAGGTCGGTCTTGCCCGCAACGAGGCGGAAGCGGGCGTCCCGGTCGGGCAGCGAAGCCTCTGGAAGGACGCGGTTTACCGCTTCGCGCGCAACCGCGCGGCGGTCGTCGCCATCGTCCTCTTCGTCATCATCGTCCTCTACTGCGTGATCGTCCCGTTCGTCTCGCCGTACGACCCGAACGAGGTCGCTTTCGCGAAGGCCTACCTGCCGCCGAGCCTCGACCATCCGTTCGGCACGGACAAGTTCGGCCGCGACCTCTTCACGCGGGTCGCCGTGGGCGGACGCATCTCGATCGCGATCGGGTTCGCCGGGACGCTCGTCATCCTCGCGATCGGCCTCGTCTACGGCTCCCTCGCCGGCTTTCTCGGTGGCCGAGTGGACACGATTCTCATGCGCTTCCTCGATGCGCTCTACGGCCTGCCTTACCTGCCGTTCGCGATCATCACGACCCAGGTCCTGAGCCCCGATGGGACGGCGACCTTCTGGACGATGGTGGCTGCCCTCACGATCGCAAGCTGGCTGACGACGGCGCGGATCGTCCGCGGCCAGATCGTGACGCTCAAGCAAAACGACTACGTCCTGGCGGCGAAGGCGGTCGGCGCCCGCTGGTACCGCGTGCTCACGCGGCACCTCATTCCGAACACGTTCGGCATCCTCATCATCGCGGTCTTCCTCGATCTGCCCGCGGTCGTGCTGGGCGAGGCCTTCCTCTCCTTCATCGGCCTCGGGATCAACCCGCCGACCGCCTCCTGGGGCTCGATCGCGCAGGACGGGCGAGCGGCCTACGTGATCCATCCGCTCGTGATCATCGTTCCCAGCCTGATGATCGCGACCCTCGTCCTCTGCTCGAACTTCATTGCGGACGGGCTGCGGGACGCGCTCGACCCGCGCACGCGCTCCGAAGGCGCTTGAAGCGGTAGAACCGGTCGCCGCGCCGAGCCCTCCTCAAGTTCGCTAGAACTGCGGGGCGACCCGTCCGAGGAGGTGTTGGATGTCTGCGGAGGAGAACAAGGCGCTCGTTCGCCGCTTCTACGAGGAGATCGACAAGGGGAACCTCGACGCGATGGACGAGCTCGTCGCCGAGGACTACGTCAACCATCATCCGCCGCCCTTTCCCGGTCTAGCGCCGGGGCGTGAAGGGCTCAAGCAGGCGTTCAAGATCTTCTGGGACGCCGCGCCGGGATATCACGCCATCGAGGACCAGATCGCGGAGGGCGACAAGGTCGTCACTCGGCTCACGGCGTACGGGACCCACGAAGGCGACCTGCCCGGAATCCCCCGGACAGGCGCAAAGCTGGAGATGACCGCCGTCGCCATTCACCGGATCGCCGGCGGCAAGCTCGCCGAGCATTGGTCGAACACGGACGAGCTCGCCCTGCTTCAGCAGCTCGGAGTCGTCCCGCGGCCGGAAGGTCCGTAGGCGGTGGAGATCCCGCCGGAGGCACGCGAGGTTCTCGAGTCCGACCAGCTCGCCCACCTGGTGACCCTCAATCCCGACGGGAGCCCGCAGATCACGTGCGTCTGGGTCGGGCTCGAAGGCGACGAGATCGTCTCCGGGCACCTCGGCCGCTGGCAGAAAGTTCGCAATATCGAGCGTGACCCGCGCGTCTCGCTCTCCATCGAGACGGATCGAACGAACGAGCACGGCCTCCGCGAATATCTCGTCGTCCACGGCCGCGGGCGGATCCAGGAGGGCGGTGCTCCCGAGCTCCTGCAGCGGCTCGCCTACACGTACATCGGACCGGACGTGACCTTCCCGCCCATGCCGGATCCGCCGCCCGGTTTCGTCACGCGGATCGCGGTCGAGCGCCTCGGCGGCGTCGGTCCATGGGCGCGCTAGCCTGGGGAATGCCGAGTCGTCCGAGTCGTTGCACCCTGGCATGAGCCACCGCCGAGAGGAGCCGCATGTCGTCCTTTGAAGACCCCAAGCGCTGGAAGGCGCTCGCCGTCCTCGGAGTCGCGTACCTCATGGTCGTCCTCGATGTCTCGATCGTGAACGTCGCGCTCCCCTCTATCCAGACGGACCTCGATTTCTCGCCGGAGAACCTCCAGTGGGTCATCAGCGCCTACGCGCTCACCTTCGGCGGCTTCCTCTTGCTCGGCGGCCGCGTGGGCGACCTGCTCGGGCGCCGCTGGCTCTTCATGGTCGGCCTCGGCGCCTTCGCGATCTTCTCGCTCGCCTGCGGCCTCGCCACCTCCTCCGGAATGCTGATCGCCTTTCGTGCCCTCCAGGGGCTGGCCGGCGCCATCCTCTCGCCCTCGGTCTTCTCCATCGTCTCGGTCACGTTTCGGGAAGGCTCCGAACGGAACAAGGCCCTCGGGATCCTGGGCGGAATCGCCGGCTCAGGCGCTGCGATCGGCGTTCTCGCCGGCGGCGTTCTCACGGAGTACGCCGGCTGGGAGTGGATCTTCTTCGTCAACGTCCCCATCGGCATCGGCGCCCTCTTCCTGGTGCCGCTCTTCGTTCGCGAGAGTCGCGCCGACGACATGCTGCGCCTCTTCGACACTGCCGGAGCCGTCACGGTCACGGCGAGCCTGATGCTCCTCGTCTACGGCCTCACGCAGTCGACCAACGTGGGCTGGGGCTCCGCCCGGACGATCCTCGTCCTCATCGGCTCCGCGATCCTGATGGCTGCCTTCATCGTCATCGAGAAGCGCTCGCGCTCACCGCTCGTCCCGCTCAGCTTCTTCAAGCGGCGGACGCCCACCGGCGCGAACATCGTCGGATTCGGCCTGGGGACGATGGTCTTCGGGATGTTCTTCCTGCTCTCGCTCTACATGCAGCAGGTGCTCGGCTTCTCGGCGCTCAAGACCGGTGTCGGGTACCTCGCCGTCGCCCTGACCGCGGTCGTCGCCTCCGGGATCGCACAAGCCTTGGTGACGAAGCTGGGCGTGAAGCCCGTACTGCTAACGGGGCTCGGCCTGCTCGGCGCGGGACTCGTCTATTTCACGCAGGTCTCGGTCGGCGGGTCGTACGTCTCCGACCTGCTCCCCGGCTTCCTGCTCATCGGCGTCGGTCTCGGGTTCTCCTTCGTCCCTGTCTCGATCGCCGCGCTAGCCGGTGTCACGGGCAAGGACGCGGGCCTCGCCTCCGGCCTGATCAACACGAGCCAGCAGATCGGCGGCGCCCTCGGCCTCGCGATCCTGACGACGATCGCGACCACGCACGCGGAGAATCTGCTCGCGGAAGGAGAAGATCGCGCGCACGCCTTCACCTCCGGCTACAGCCTCGCGTTCTGGGCGGGTGCCGGCTTCGCAGTAGCCTCGATGATCGCGACGATCTTCGCCCTCAAGGGGGAGGACCTGGCCGTCGAGCCGGGGGCCGAGCCCGCCGGTCTCGAAGCGAGCTAAGTCCCGGCCCGCCCGGGCAGGAGGACCCGCATTGAAGCGCCCCCGCCGGGGCGGTCCTCCACCCACGCCCGACCTCCGTGGGCCTCCGCGAAGCGTGCGACGAGCGCGAGGCCGATCCCCGCACCGGGCACCGCCGAGAGCGCCTTGGGGCCACGGTTGAAGGTCTCGAAGACGGCGGCCTTGTGCTCGTCCTCGATCCCAGGCCCTTCGTCTTCGACCGCGAGCAGGACTGCGTCTCCGTCCTCGTCCAGCCGGACGTGGATGGAGCTCTCCGCGGGCGTGTGCTTGACGGCGTTGAGGATCAGGTTCTCGACGATGCGCTCCACCTTGGGGCCGTCCACATCTGCTTCGACCGGGCCGCCGCTGATGTCGACGCGCCGGCCGTTGAGGTCGCAGGCGGAGATCGCGCGCTCGACGAGCTGCAGGACGTCGGTGGAATTGCGCGTGAGCGCGAGGGCGCCGCGCCGGACGCGCTCGACGTCGAGCAGGTCGACGAGCAGCCGCTCGAGCCGACGGGCTGCCTGGCCCAGCTCGGCGACGATGCGGTCGAGCTCCGGCTGCGCGAGCTCCTCCCGCCGCTGCTCCAGCGTGACCGCGAAACCGAGGATGGCGGTCAGCGGCGTCCGCAGCTCGTGTGAGACCGCCGAGAGGATGTCCTCGCGCAGCCGGTCTGCCTGTCGCTGCTCGGTGACGTCCTGGGCGGTCCCGAGCATCTTCACCGCCTCGTTGCCCTCGACGATCACGCGGCCCCGTCCCGCGACCGTGCGAACCGATCCGTCCGGACGCAGCACGCGATGCTCGAAGGCATACGGTCGGCGCTCTTCGCGCGCACGTCTCACTGTCGCGTTGACGAACTCCCTGTCGTCCGGGTGAATAGTCTCCAGGTAGCGCCCGTAGTCGACGCCTCCCTCCGCCGGATCGAGACCGTAGATGCGGTAGAGCTCGTCGGACCACGTCACTACGTCGCTCGTGATGTCCCACTCCCAGCTGCCGATGTGGGCTACGGACTGCGCCTCGGCAAGGCCGGACGCCACCCGCAGGAGCTCCGTGTTCCCTGCTTCGCGCTCGGCGATCGTCGCGCCCACAATGAGGAGGGTCACCGCGATGAGCGCGAAGAGCGCCTGGGCGATCTGGACCTGCTCGGTGGCGCTCTCGGTGCCGAAAGGCAGGTTGCCGGCGACCGCTCCCCAGGTCCCGACCGCGCCCACGAGGAACGACGCCGTGGCGGCGCCCGACGACCTGAAGCGGATCGCCGCCCAGAGGAGCAGGGGGAAGAGCAGGTAGGGGTAGCGCCAGGCCCCGGCCTGGAAGACGACGAGGCTCGTCCCGACGAGCGTCGCGAGGAGCACCGCGGCTTCGAGCGCCTGCGCGGCGCTCACACGGCGAGGCCGCCACGTGGAGGCGACGAGCAGGAGCGGCGCAACCATGAGCACGCCCACCGCATCGCCGAACCACCAAAGGACCCAGGCGTCCCCGTACGGGTCCGGCCGCTGATCGGCGATCGTCAGGACAGTGACGCCGTTCGTCGCCGCAATCGCCGTGCTCAGGAGCGCACCGAACACCGTCAGGGCGAGCACCGAGCGCACGCGATCGAGCTGGGGCCGGAACCCAGCGCGACGGATGAGAGCGGCGCCGACGACCGCTTCCAGGGTGTTCCCCACAGCGATTCCGACAGCCACCGCCGCGGAGGAATCGCTGGTCACGTTGGCGACGAAGGCGGCCAGGGCAACGGCGGGCCAGTACCTCAGCCCGAGGACGAGAAGCGAGGCGAGGGCGATCCCGGACGGCGCCCACACCGGCGTGATCGCGCCGTGGGCAACGTCGAGATCGAGCCCGACCTTCGCAGCACCTACATAGGCGCCGCTGACGACGACGAACCAGAAAGCCCCCCGAAGCCGGCCGGCCTGCACACGCTGAGGTATAGCGGCTAACGTGGAAGGCGGCGTGCGACTCGAGGGCCTTCACCACATCACCGCGATCACCGGGGATGCGCCCAGGAACGTGGACTTCTACGCGCGGCTGCTCGGGCTTCGCCTCGTCAAGAAGACCGTCAACCAGGACGACCCGACGGTCTACCACCTCTTCTACGCCGACGAGCTCGGCAGCCCCGGCTCCGACATCACGTTTTTTGAGTACCCGGGCGCCCGGCGAGGCCGGGCCGGCGCGGGCATGGTGCACCGCATCGTCTGGCGAGTCGCCTCCGAGGAGGCGCTCGACTTCTGGGAACAGCGGCTCCGCAGCGAAGGCATCGCTTCGACGCGCGCCGACGGCCGGCTGACGTTCTCGGACTTCGAGGGCCTGAGCCTCGAGCTGACCGTCGTCGAGACCGAGGACGCCCCGCTGATCGCAGATCACCCGGACGTGCCCGCCGAGGTCGCGCTCCAGGGCTTCGACTCGGTGCGCGCGTTCACGGCCGACCCTGGCGCGAGCAGCGCTTTCCTCGCCGAGGGGATGGGCTTCCGGCCCGAGGGCGAGGAGGCATACGAGCTCCGAGGCGAGGAGCGCGGATCCCTCTACGTCTACGACCGTACGAGCGAGCGGGGCATCGGGGGAGCCGGGACCGTCCACCATGTCGCCTGGGCCTCGCCTCTCGACGAGCACGAGGCGTGGCGGCAGCGGGTGCTGGAGGCCGGAGCCTCCCCGACTCCGGTCATCGACCGCTTCTACTTCCGCTCGATCTACTTCCGGGAGCCGAGCGGGGTGCTCTTCGAGCTCGCGACGATCGGGCCAGGGTTCACGACGGACGAGCCCCTCGACCACCTCGGCGAGCGGCTGTCCCTGCCGCCCGCGTTCGAGCACCTGCGCGACCAGGTCGAGCCGGTGCTCACTCCGTTGCCCGATCCGCGCGCCCGCGAGTCTGTCGGCTAGCGCCTAGTACCTAGGCCGCGAGGCAGTCGGCGCAGAGGCCGACGACCTCGACCGTGTGGGAGGCCGGCTTGAACCCGTGGCTCTTCGACGCCTTCGCCACCCAGGAGTCGATCTCGCAGCCTTCGAGCTCCTCTACGCGATGACAGCTCGAACAGACGAGGTGATGGTGGTGCCCAGGGCTGCAGAGCCGGTAACACGTCTCTCCGGCGTTGTGGACGAGCTCGTCGACGACGTTCTTCTCACGCAAGACCGCCAGCGAGCGGTAGACCGTCGCCAGGCCGACCCGCTCGCCCTGCTCCCGGAGGCGTGCGTGAATCTCCTGGGCAGTGGCGTCGTGCGGCTCGGCCGCCAGCGTCTCGAGCACGAGCAACCGCTGCCGCGTGGGCCGAACGCCCGTCGCGACGACGCGCTCGAAGAGCTCGGCCGGTGCGTCTTGTCGCCGCGCCATGTCCCAGTATCATACCCAATCAATGAGATTGATAGTCATTCTCATTCTCACTTTCGCCTGCGGGCTCACGCTGGCGGCATGTGGGAAAAGCGTTGAGGGCGGCAGTACCGGCTCTGGCAAGGAGACCGTTGTCGCGGCGTTCTATCCGCTCGCGTTCGCGGCCTCGGAGATCGGGGGCGACAGCGTCGACGTGAAGAACCTCACTCCCCCGGGCGCCGAGCCGCACGACCTCGAGGTCTCGCCGCAGGACGTCGCCGAGGTCCGGGATGCGGACCTCGTCCTGCTGCTCGGCCACGGGTTCCAGCCACAGCTCGAGGACGCCGCTGGGAACGCCGACAACGTCGCACTGCTCCTCGACACGCCGGGCCTCGACGTCCATTCCAACGAGGACCCACACGTCTGGCTCGATCCCGTTCGCTACGCGCGGGTGGTCGACCGGATCGGACAGCTGCTCGGCAAACAAGCGGCGGCAAAGCAGCTCGAGAAGCGTCTGGCGGATCTGGACACCGAGTACAGGGTCGGTCTCGCCCACTGCGCTCGCCACGAGCTCGTCACGAGCCACGAGGCATTCGCGTACCTGGCCGAACGCTACGGGCTCGAACAGATCGCCATCACCGGGCTCAGTCCCGAGGCCGAGCCCGAGCCCCGGAAGCTGCAGGACGTCGTCGACCTCGTGCGCGAGCGCGGCGTGACGACGGTCTACTTCGAGACGCTCGTCTCGCCTCGCATCGCCGAGACCGTCGCCCGCGAGACCGGCGCGAAAACCGCAGTCCTCGATCCCATCGAAGGCCTCACCGAGGAGGAAGCCTCCAAGGGGGAGGACTACTTCTCCCTCATGCGCGACAACCTCTCGTCCCTGCGAGCGGGGCTCGGATGCAGCTAGCGGTTTCCCTTCGAGACCTGTCGTTCTCGTACCCCGGCGGGCCCCCCGTGCTGAGGGACGTCGACCTCGATGTGCCCGTGGGCCAGTTCGTCGGCATTGCGGGCCCGAACGGGGGCGGAAAAACCACGCTCGTCCGCCTCGCCCTCGGACTGGAGCGGCCGACCGCGGGCGAGGCGCTCCTCTTCGGCCAGCCGGCCAACCGCTTCGAGGATCGCGTTCGCCTGGGCTACCTGGCACAGCGCGCGCTCCTTGGGATCGAGGCGCCCGTGACCGTCCACGAGCTCGTCTCGGCAGGGCGCGTTCCTCGTCGGGGGCTCGTCCGCCCGTTCGGTGCCGCCGATCGAGCGGCCGTTCACGGAGCGATCGAGCGCGTGGGCCTACATGAGCGCGCCAACACCCCGATCCACCGGCTCTCCGGCGGACAGCGCCAGCGGGCGCACATCGCGAAGGCGCTTGCCGGCGAGCCCGATCTGCTCGTCCTGGACGAGCCGACAGCCGGGGTCGACGTCGAGGCCCAGGACGCCTTCGCGCAGCTGCTCGAGGAGCTCCAAGTCGAGCTCGGCGCGACGATTCTCTACGTCTCGCACGAGTTCGGCGCCGTCGAGCGGTTCGTGGAAAGGCTGGTGCTCGTGAGCGGCGGCATCCTCTTCGACGGTCCCCCCTCGGCCCTCCCGGGCCACTGGCACGACCCCTCCCATGTCCATCCTTGACGTCGACTTCATGCGGTACGCGTTCGCGGCCGGCGCCATCGTCGGCCTGCTGGCCCCCGCCGTCGGTTTCTTCCTCGTCCAGCGCGGCATGAGCCTGATCGGAGACGGAATCGGGCACGCGGCCTTCGCCGGAGTCGCCGCGGGCTATCTCTTCGGCGTCTCTCCCGTCGCCACCGCTCTCGCAGCGTCCGTCCTGGCCGCGGTCACGATCGAGTGGCTACGAAGCCGCTACGGGACCGCGGGCGACCAGGCGCTCGCGCTCGTCTTCTACACGGGAATCGCAGCCGGAGTGGTGCTCATCTCGGCAGCCGGAGCCCTGAACGCCAATCTCTTCTCGTTCCTCTTCGGCTCGATCCTGACGGTGACGAACTCCGACCTCGCGCTCGTGGCCTCGCTCGGCATCGCGGGGCTCGCGCTCATCGGCCTCCTCTACCGAGGCCTGGTCGCGGTCTCGCTCGACCCCGAGGGAGCCCGTGTGACGGGGCTACCCGTCGCGGCCCTCCACGTCATGCTGGCGGGGCTCGCCGGGGTCACCATCGCCGTGTCCATGCGCATCGTGGGGATCCTTCTGATCGCCGCGCTCATGGTCCTGCCGGTGATCGCCGCGGGCCGGATCGCCTGGAGCATCCGCTCGACCTTCTTCCTCTCGCTGGGAATCGGCCTCGTGTCCGTGCTCGCAGGCCTCACGCTGTCCTACTACGGCGACCTGGCTCCGGGCGGCGCAATCGTGCTCCTCGCCGCCGCGGCGACGGTCGTGGCGATGGCCGGGCGAGCTGCGATCGCGCGCTAGCCCCTTGTAGCGGACCCCCATCCGTGCCACTCTTTCCTTCTCCAGCTGCGGAACAGGGACGAGGGGAGAGGAATGAATGCAAAGCTTTTGCTGAGCGTCGGCGTGCTGGTGCTCCTGGCCGTCGTGCTGGGCCTGCTCGCGTTCAAGAGCAAGGATTCAGGAGGAAACGGCGGGCGCGCGAGCGACGAGCCTGCTGCGGCTGAGGCCGGCGGAAGCGAGGAGCCGGACGCTGAAGCCGAGGGTGAGGGCGCGCGCGCGGGCTCGGAGGAGTTCGAGGAAGAGACGCAGGAGACCCTCGAGCGGATCGAAGCGTTCCACCAGGCGAAGGCGGCCGGGAAGTTCGGCAGGGTCGCCGCGACCACAACCCCCACGGCTGGCTGGGTCGGCTCGATGGTCCTGAACGAGTCGACGGACGACTGGGAGCCCGCGGTGGCCACGGATCCGTCCGCGCCGTACGTGTACCTGCTCACGACTCGCTACGGCGTCGACGCACCCGGTTGCCCCAATCAATGTCCCCAACCCTTCCTCGCCCTGACGAGGTCGACGAACGGCGGCTCGACGTGGAGCTCACAGAGAGCGCTGTGTATTTGCCAGGGAGCGAAGGGTCAGTTCGACCCCACCATCGAGGTCGTCCCCAACACGGGGGTGGTGTACTCGGCGTTCCTGCTCGGAGACCGGCACAACGGCTTCTCGACCGTCTTCTCCAAGTCGACTAATCACGGCCAGACCTGGACGGATCCCGTCCACGTCTACGGAAACGTCTCGTGGACGGACAAACCGGAGATCACCATGAACGCGTCCGGAAAGGACGTGTACGTCTCCTGGAACGGCCCACAGGGCGGCGACCTCTACGTTGGTCAGTCGCACGACTACGGCGCGACGTGGACGCAGCAAAAGCTCAGCGACGACAAGCGGTACTACTACGCGTACGACGCGCGCGTCCTCCCCGGCGGGACGGTCGTGTTCTCCGAGAGCAGCGTCGTGTACGCCGGCTTGAAGAACGTCGCCGGCGGCAGCGAGATCTGGCACCACGCGGTGATCTCGCGCGACAAGGGAGCGACCTGGGAGAACGTCGTCGTCGCCAAGGTCGCGAACGGGGAAGCTTGCGTCGCCGACGGATGCGGGCCGGACTTCTATACCGGTCAGACGTCGGTCGTCTCGGATGCCTCAGGGCATCTGGTGTTCGCCTACGAGGGCGCGACGGTCGACCGAGGCCCCCAGAGGATCTACGTCGCCCGCTCCTCGGATAGCGGACGAACGTGGACGGCCGGCACGCCGCTTTCGGTCAACGGCGAGAACGCGACGGGGCCGCGGCTCGCGTCATCCGGCGGCGGCAATGTCCGGATGTGGTACATGCAGACCTCCGGAAGCGACAATCCGGACGCCTGGAACGTCCTGTATCGGACCTCGTCGAACGGAGGTGCGACGTGGTCCGCGCCGGTGAAGCTGAACGACACTCCCGGGGGCGCTGCGGCCTATGTCAACAACGACGGCAGCTTCCAGGAGATCTACGGGGATTACGGCGAGATCGCGATCACGAGCG
>Ga0307277_10000188_pt1 | contig 20720 bp, 20 predicted proteins | sample ER_DNA_116_FD_194473 | JGI IMG/M metagenome (GOLD analysis project Ga0307277, IMG submission 194473) | Bulk soil microbial communities from the East River watershed near Crested Butte, Colorado, United States - ER_DNA_116 | ecosystem: Environmental > Terrestrial > Soil > Floodplain | place...
CTCGATCTCTCCGCCTTTCGTATGCTCGAGATCAAGGGCGGCGACTGGACGCTGGTGCAGTAGCCGCGTGTCCGAACTGCTCCAATTCGTTTTCTCCGGCCTGACCGTCGGCGCAGTCTACGCGCTCGTCGCGCTCGGCTTCACGCTGATCTACAACTCCTGCGACGTGATCAACTTCGCTCAGGGCGAATTCGTGATGTTGGGCGGAATGACAACGGTGTTTCTCGGCCTTGCGGGCGTGCCGCTGCCGCTGGCGGCGTGTCTTGCGGTTGTCGTCACCGTTGCGGTGGGACTTGCGCTCCACCGCTTCGCCATCGAGCCAGCGCGCGGCAGTGGCGCCGTCGTGCTCATCATCATTACCATCGGCGCCTCGATCTTTCTTCGCGGCGCCGCGCAAGTGGTATTCGACAAGCGCTTCCACAGCCTGCCGCCGTTTGTCGGCGGCGATGCGATCCGCATCGCCGGCGCGTCTATCCTGCCGCAGAGCCTGGTGGTGCTCGCCGGCGCCGTCATAATCCTCGTGCTGCTGTGGAGCTTCATCGAGCGCAGCTTGATCGGCAAAGCGATGGTCGCCACCGCGGCGAATGAGCTCGCCGCGCGCCTCGTCGGCATCGATACGCGCGCCACCGTGGGCCTGTCCTTTGCGATCTCTGCCGCGATCGGTGCGGTGGCGGGAATCCTGATCACTCCCATCGCCTTGACGAGCTACGACATTGGAACGTTGTTGGCGCTCAAGGGCTTCGCCGCCGCCATGCTTGGCGGTATCGGCAGCGCCGTTGGCGCGGTCGTCGGCGGATTGCTGCTCGGGCTGCTCGAGGCATTTTCCGCCGGCTACGTCTCCTCGCAGTACAAGGACGCGGTCGCGTTCCTCGTCATTTTGATCGTCCTGCTTGCGATGCCGCGCGGGTTGTTCGGCGGAGCGCCGGTTGAGCGGGTGTGATCTGTGTTGAGCCGGTGCTGCGTCGGCTCGCACTGCGTCCGTTGGCGTCCACGTGCTGCATCAAAAGCCGGGGAAGGGGTCGACAGAGCGTCGAGAGCTTCATGCGAGGGCTCCGGAATCATCGCCTTTTTCCCGCGCTTGCTATTTCCGCGGTCGTCGTCCTGCTGCCGCTCGTTTTCCCGTCCGCCTATTACTATCGCGTCGCGGCGCTGGTGTTCGTGTTCGCCCTTGCCGCCGTCGGGCTCAATCTGTTGATGGGTTTCGCCGGGCAGGTGAGCCTGGGCCACGCCGGCTTTATGGGCATCGGCGCCTACGCGGTCGCCATCGGGCCGACCCACTTGAGCCTACCGTCGTGGCTGTCCTTCGTGGGCGGCGCCGGGCTCTCCGCGCTGGTCGCCTTTGCCGTTGGCCGGCCGATTCTGCGCCTCAAGGGTCATTATCTCGCCGTCGCCACGCTGGGGTTCGGGCTGCTGCTTGCCATCGCCTTCAGCAACGAAGCGCGCTTCACCGGCGGGCCTGACGGCATGGCGGTCCCGCGGCTCGCCCTGTTCGGTTTCTCCGTGCGAGGAGCACAAGCCTGGTATTGGATCACGGCGGCAAGCTTCCTGATCGGCGCCGTGCTCGCGCTCAACCTGATCGAAAGCCCGAGCGGACGCGCGCTGCGTGCGATCCACGACAGCGAAGTCGCCGCGCGCGTGCTCGGTGTCGACGTCGCGAGAATGAAGCTCGCGGCTTTCGTAGTCTCCGCAGTTTATGCCTCGGTTGCGGGCTCCTATTTTGCCCTCCTCAACGGACACATCACGCCGGACGTGTCCGGGTTTCTGCGCTCGATCGAACTTGTCGCCATGGTCGTGCTGGGCGGCCTGGGATCGGTCGCGGGCTCGCTGGTAGGCGCCGCCCTCCTCGTCATGCTGCCGCAGACGCTCACGTCGCTGCACGACTACGAGCACATGGCGCTTGGTCTCATCATCATGTTGGTAATGATCTTCTTGCGCGCCGGCATCGTGCCGACCCTTGCGCGCGCGCTGAGACGCGCATGATGCTCGTTGCCGAACGTCTGTCGGTCGCCTTCGGCGGCGTGCGTGCGATCGACGACGTGAGCTTGGCCGTCGCGCCGGGGCTCGTGTTTTCAATTATCGGCCCGAACGGCGCCGGGAAGACGACGCTGTTCAACGTCATCTCCGGCCTTTATCGGCCCGAGCGGGGCCGCGTACGCCTTGCCGGCGAGGACGTGACGGCGCTTGCGCCCGAGGATCTCGCGCGTCGCGGCTTGTCGCGCACGTTCCAGAACCTGCAGATTTTCTTCCGCATGAGCGTCATCGAAAACGTCATGGTCGGCCGCCATCGCCATGAAACGACCGGCATGTTCGCCGACCTCTTTCACCTGCCCGCGGTGCGGCGGCAAAACCGGATGACGCGCGAGGCTGCCGCGGCCGCGCTCGAGCGGGTCGGGCTTGCGGCGGCGGCGGAGCGGCCGGCGGGGAGCCTGTCATTCGGCGATCTCAAGCGCCTCGAATTGGCCCGTGCACTGGCGAGCGAGCCCAAGCTCCTTCTGCTTGACGAGCCCGCTGCGGGCTGCAATGCGGTGGAAACCGAAGGCATCGCGACCGTCATCCGCCGCTTGAGCCGCGACGGCATCACCGTCGTGCTGGTCGAGCATGACATGCGCCTGGTCATGAACGTCTCCGATCGCATTCATGTGCTGGCCAACGGCCGCACGCTTGCCGAGGGCGCGGCCGACGAGGTGCGCACGAACCCGGCGGTGATCGCGGCTTATCTCGGTATCCGCGGTGCGCAGGAGGCGGTCGGTGCTCGCGGTTGAGGAGGTCAGAAGCAGCTACGGCCGCATCGAGGCGCTGCACGGCATTTCACTCGATGTCGCGGCGGGCGAGATCGTCACGCTTGTCGGCGCCAACGGCGCCGGCAAGACCACTTTGCTGCGGGCCATCTCCGGCGTGCAGCCGATCTCCGCCGGTTGCATCCGTTTCGAAGAGCGCCGCCTGGACGGAATGTCCGCCCATGCGCGGGTTGCACTCGGGATCGCGCAGGTGCCGGAGGGCCGCCAGGTGTTCGCGCCGCTTTCGGTCGAGGATAATCTCAGGCTTGGCGCGTGGACGGGCCGGGGCGAGCGTCTCGATGCCGAGCTTTCCAGCGTCTACGAGCTGTTTCCGGCGCTGGCGTCGCGCCGCCGGATCAGTGCCGGCGCGTTATCGGGCGGTGAGCAGCAGATGCTGGCGATCGGCCGCGCCTTGATGGCGAAACCGCGGCTATTGCTGCTGGACGAGCCCTCGATGGGGCTTGCTCCCATGTTGGTCGAGCAGATTCTCGATGTCGTGTGCCGCCTCAAGCAGGGCGGCCTGACGGTGCTGCTGGTCGAGCAGAATGCCCGCGCGGCGCTCTCCATCGCCGACCGCGGCTATGTGGTCGAGGTGGGGCGGATCGCGACGAGCGGCAGCGCGGGTGAGTTGCTGGCCGATGACCGCGTGCGGGCTGCGTATCTCGGAGTATGACGTCAGCACGGGGTGCCGGTCGAAGCGGCGCCGGAATGGCTCCTTGGCCGTGGCAAATAGGGACGGGGGAACTATCTCGCGCGGGCGGGTTTGCCATTGCGACCGGTGGCCGAAAGGGGAAGGAGGTGTATCATGCGCGCGGCGCAGCTCGGTGCTTCGGTCGTGGGCAGAAGGAGCGCTGCCGGGACATGACACCTCGGTCCACTGCACAGCAGGGGTCGGCGACCGGGCGGCGCAAGCGCCGGCCGGAAGTCCCAGCCGTTACGACCACGGAGAGCATGCTCGATGAGAGCCTGGAGCAAACCTTTCCGGCAAGCGACCCGCCCAGCTGGACGATTGTGACGCGAATCGGCTCGCCGCGGCGAAAGCCTCGAAGCTTGGACGATTTCGAGACTTAGTCCCCGACCGGGCCGCGGCGCGCGCCGGCGCGCGGTCGACTCATAAGTTGTCGCAACAAGCTGTCGCAACGGAGATTCGTCATGCCGACCCGCAAGCTCGACAAGAAAGAGTGGCGTTCCTTCCTCGATCGCCTCTCGACCACGCTCGAAGGCAAGGAGGCGGAAATCGAGGTCGTCTCGCTGCATCTGGGCGATCAGGTTGAAGCGGACTGGCTGCCTCTGCTCGGTATCGCCTACGATCCCAATGACGACATCGTGGAGGTCGCGCTCGAAGACCTGGATCATCTGATCGCCAAGCCACGCGAGCTTTATGTCGAAGAGGGGCCCCGCGGCCTGGCGGCGCTCGAAATCGTGGACAGCGACGACGTCAGGCAGATCATCAAGCTTCGCGATCCGTTGATGCTGCCTGCGCCGCCGCAAGCGCGCTGAACCCGCCGGCTTCTCGCCTTCTCACGCACAGCGTTGCGCACCGGGAGGGCTCATGTGCCGAGCCGCGAACCTGCTCTCGTCGCGGCCGATCACCATCGGCGCGAAGGCCGAGTAAGGCTGACGGTCAGGCCTCAAAACGTCGCGGGCAGCAAACACAAAAGCGTTGGGACTCTGGAAGCGCGGCTTTGTATGGCCATTTCGGCTTCTCGCCCGTGGGACATCAAGCCGGCCTCCTTACCGGTGAGTGACCGGATTCAGAGTTTTTACGCTGCCTCTTCGGTTCTCCGTAGAAGGTCAGCTTTGTCAGGAACTGCTGACGTTATCACTTTAAAATTCGTTTGGAGCATACGGGTTTGAATATCCTTGAGGCCAACCGTGATGATGTGACTGACGCTCCCCTTCATCGCCCGTTGTGATCCTTTCAGCACCTGACGTTGAGGCTCGCATCTGAGTTCGACATCGGCGCTTTTGACAAAGGCCTTCAATTCATCGCGCTCCTCTACCGCCAGATCGCGTCTCCTCAGGCCCTCATCCTGCTTCTTGACCTCCAATGCACGTTTTCTGAGGTCTGCCGCTATGTTTCGAAATTCCTCCTGTGCTGCTTCCGAGGCGATCTGGAGCCGTTTAATTGCGAAGCGTTGGTACGCTACCGCAACTATCAGGCCCAAACCGACCAGAGCCAGCGCCAGAAATATCAAGTGAGCAGACGGACTGCCGCTTGTCAGGGTTTGGAAAAAGTTCACTAGCTCGGCGAAAACCGTATCCATTTTCTCGGTCGAACTCTCCAATGATTCCCTCAGAAAGGGCGGCTGATGGCGCCGCACTGTACGCGGCATCATCAATGATCTGGCTGTGGACCACGCCTGCCCGGCCGATAAGCCATGCGGGCATGCGCCTCGCACTAGGGTAGGCCGTCGACCATCTTGCATCGGCAGGGTTAACGAGGGGTTAAACGCACGGGTAGGCGAGTTCGCGGCGGTCAAACTCGCAAATGGTCTCAGACCACGACATCGACCTAAATCTCACGGGCTTCGCGCGTCTGCATTTGCCTTGGCGCGGGTTGTTTCGCGTTCTAAGTCGCAGCGCCGTGCATTGGTTGGCCATCTGGAACGCAGTCGGCTTACGTTCGCATCGGTCGGGCTAACGGCCGTGGTCGAGCGTGATCCCGCACGGCGCTCCGCTCGCCGTCGGCGCGAAGGCAAAGTAGGGCTGACGGTCAGCCTCAAAAAGTCGCGGGCAGCAAATAGTTGAGTAGCGCCAACGCGAGCAGAAGAACGAGCCCGGTTCCGAGACTGAAGCCGATGAGCTTCTTCTCGACCGGCAACAGCGGCTCCGGCGCAGCCCGTCGGAGTTCGGTGCCGATATCGGTTTGCGGCATGGGTTACCTTTCTTGGAGGATCAGCCGGCCAGCGGCGGTTTGATGCCGGCAAAGAACAGCCAGGAAATCAGCAAGCCGACCCAGATCACGAAGCCGAACAGGCTGATGACGTAGACGGCGGCGAGCTTGCCGATGCCCTCCTGCCACAGCTTCTTGAAGTTGGACAGAACGCCGATCGAGAAGAACGTCAGTATGAAGAAGATCACGCGGAAGGTGTTGGCCTCGCCGATTGCGGCGGGAACTTTCGCAGCGACATCGGCCGGGGTTGCGAGCGCGAGGTAAAGACCGATCAGAAACGTCAACACGAACCCGAGGATGAATTTCGGGAAGCGCTGCCAGATCTCGGCGATTCTCGCCTTGTCCGAGGTCGCGTTGATATAGTTGGTCCAGATGTAGCCGAGCACGAACGCCCAGATGCCGATGAAAATGTCGATGAACACTTTCACCGTGGCGGTGGTGCCGAGAATCCAGCCGGGTTGATATTTCACGCCTTCGGCCGCCGACTTCGCGAGAATCAAAGACTCGGTGATGCCGCCGCCGGCGACCGCCGCGCCGTCGGTTTTGACGGCAAGTCCGATCCAGGCGCCGGCGACCAGCGGCTCCCGCCACAGAAACGTCTGCGCCAGGAACGGCAGGATCAAGACTTCGATCACGGCGAACACGACCACGAGCGAGGAAACCAGCACCGGCACGATCGGCCGCGCACGAATGGCGCCGCCCGTGGCGATCGCGGCGGAAACGCCGCAAATCGAAATGCCCGACGCCAGCGGCGCCGCCCATTCGCGGTTGAAGCCGAACCACTTGCGCGCGACGAAATACACCACCGCCCAATAGATGAGATAAGCCTCGATGATCGCGGCGACGCCGCGCAATAGCAGCGAGGTCGCGAGGTTGAGCTTGCCGGCAGCGGTGACGGCGAAGAAGCCGCCGAGGATCACAATCGCGATCTTGATGTAGAGCTCCGGCCTGACCGCTTCCTTGATCGTCTCGGCGAACCGGGGAAAGACGTTGGCGATGATCAGGCCGGCGACCAGCGCGAAGACAAAGCCGCCTTCATTGGTCAAACGCAGCGACCAGCTGATGCCGAACTTTTGCAGTTCGGCCGGCGTGACCGCGGCGAAATTGGCATAGCTCCCGACGATCCAACTGGCGTAGGCGATGGCGAACACCGCGGTGAAGGCGAGCGCGAATTTTTTCACGTCCGCCTTCAACGCGACGGCTGCCGCGCTCAGCACTGCGAGCAGCGCCGCGTAGGTGGCGACGAGCGCGCCGGCGCCGCCGAGCGGCGCGTAGCTCTTCGACGCGGTTCCGAGCGCCTCGCCGAGATTGCCCCACACCGACGTCGTCACCGCCCAGCCGATCAAATCGACGTTGGCGAGCGCCGCCAGCGCGAGAACAAAGATGAAGAGACCGATGATGACGGAGAGCCAGTCCTCGCTAATGGAAGGTGTGGTCTCGCTCGCGGTCCAGGGTACGCGCGCCGTCGTTGTTTCGATGGCCGATATGAGCTTCTCCTTCGTCAACGTGCGCCGAGCGCGCGATGCGGCAGGTGCGTTCCTTGGGAACGTTCTCGCAAAGCAGAATTTTCCATTTCATTTGCCAAATTTGCCACAATATTTTTCTCTTTCTGGGCCTAATTGGACTATTATATGGAAAATAATACTAGTCAACGAACTTGCCGAGGTGGCTGCAATGCGTTTCCTTCCCATCTTTCTCGATACCGCCGCAGGGGTCGTCATTGTCGTCGGCTCGGGCGAGCCTGCGCTCGGCAAGCTACGACTGCTGCGCGCGGCGGGCGCGCACGTGCGCTGGTTCTCCGGCAGCGCCGACGTTGCGGAAGAGATGCTGACGCTGTCGGCACCAAGCCCGCTCGAAATCAGTCTTGACGATCCGCTCCAAGCCGAGTGGAGCGATGCCGTCGCGGTTGTTTCCGCGGCCGGCGATCCGCTCGACGTGCCAATCGCCGCGCGCGCCCGCCGCCTGCGCATTCCGGTCAACGTCGTCGATCGGCCGGAACTCTCGACCTTCATTTTTCCCGCCATCGTCGATCGCGGCGAGGTCGTTGTTGCGATCGGCACCGGCGGAGCCTCCCCGGTTCTGGCGCGGCGTCTGCGCGAGTTGATCGAGGCCTTGTTGCCTACGCGCATCGGCGAGCTTGCCGAATTGATCGGCCGCCACCGCCGCCGCTTCGCGGCAGTGCCGCGCGTCCTGTCGCCACGTCGCTTCTGGCAAAACGTCATCGCCGGCCCCATTGCCGAGGCGATCCTGGCGGGGCGCTCGGTGCAGGCGGAGTCGCAACTCGTCGCGGCGATCGACGCAAGCGGCGCTCGCCAAAGCGGCGTCGAGTGCGAAACCGAAACGGTGTTTCTGGTCGGCGCAGGCCCGGGCGATCCCGACCTTCTGACGTTGCGTGCGCTCCATGCGCTGGCTGATGCCGATGTGGTGTTCTACGACGAGTTGGTGACCGCAGGCGTGCTCGATCGCGCCCGACGCGGCGCCGAGCAGGTATTCGTCGGCAAGCGGCGCGGCGAGCGAGGGATCGGACAGGACGAGATCAACCGGCGCCTCGTCGCGGCGGCCCGCGCGGGCCGCCGCGTCGTGCGGCTCAAGGGCGGCGATCCCTTTGTCTTCGGGCGCGGCGGCGAAGAGTTGGAATATTTGCGTGAGGCCGAGGTCCCGGTCGTCGTCATTCCCGGCGTCACCGCGGCGCTGGGCTGCGCAGCGGAGGCGGGCCTTCCCCTGACGCTGCGCAATGAGGCGGGCAAGCTCGCCTTCATCACCGCTCAGCGCGCGCAAGATGCGGCGGCGATCGACTGGTCGGGCCTCGCCGACCCGCAGACGACGGTCGTCGTCTATATGGGACTGGCGTCCGCGGCCGCGGTGCGCGACGGTTTGATCGCCGCGGGCCGTCACAGCGCGACGCCGGCTGCCGTGCTCGCGCGCGGCACGCGGCCCGACTCTCAAGCGGCCGTCGGCCGACTCGATCAGCTTGCCGCCCTGGCAGCCGAAGTGGGGGAGGGGCCGGCCATTCTCGTCATCGGCGAGGTGGTGGCGCGCTGCGCACCCTGGCGTGCCGCGCAAAGCGAGGCGTCGCCGGCGCGGGAGGCCGCATGACATCGCCCCTGCAGCAGAAGCTCAAGGTCACGGGTCCGGTGGTCATCACCGCCAACCGGCTCGGTGACGGCGCCGTCGTCTATCGCGCGGCGGACGGCACTTGGACCAAGGATCTCGCCGCCGCCGCAGTAGTGACGACGACGCCGGCCGCGCTCGAGCTCCTTGGCGCTGCAATCTCCGACAAGCTCGTGGTGGTCGATGCCTATGTCGCGCCGGTTGAGGTGACGCCGCAGCAGCGCGTGCTGCCGGGAAATCTGCGCGAGCGGATTCGCTGCAGCGGGCCGACCGTCGCGCTGCCAGGCCAGGGTTGAGGCAGGTCATGTATGTCTACGACGATTTCGATCGGACGCTTGTCGAGGAGCGCGTGCATGAATTCCGCGACCAAGTGGATCGCCGATTGTCTGGAGAGTTGACGGAAGAGGAATTCAAGCCGCTGCGATTGATGAATGGAGTCTATCTGCAGCTGCACGCCTATATGCTGCGAATCGCCATCCCCTACGGCACGCTCTCGTCCGATCAGATGCGCATGCTCGCGCACGTGGCGCGCCGCTACGACCGCAATTACGGCCATTTCACCACGCGGCAGAACATTCAGTTCAACTGGATCAAGCTGAAGGAGCTGCCCGACGCCATGGCCGACCTCGCGCGTGCCGGACTGCACGGCATGCAGACCAGCGGCAATTGCGTGCGAAACGTCACCACCGATCAATGGGCGGGCGTTGCGCCCGACGAGATCGAGGACCCGCGCATCTGGGCGGAGTTGCTGCGCCAGCACCTGACGCTGCACCCCGAATTCTCCTTCCTGCCGCGCAAGTTCAAGGTCGCGCTCACCGCTGCGGCGCATGACCGCGCCGCGGTCAAGGTTCACGACATCGGCCTGCGGATGCACCGAAACGGGGCCGGCGAGACCGGCTTCGAGGTCATCGTCGGAGGCGGGCTCGGGCGTACGCCGTTCATTGGCAAGACCGTCAAAACATTCCTGCCGAAGCGTGATCTGCTCAGCTACATCGAGGCGATCATGCGCACCTACAACCAGTACGGCCGGCGCGACAACATCTACAAGGCGCGCATGAAGATCCTCGTCCACGACCTCGGGGCGGAGAAATTCGCGCGCGAGGTCGAGGAGGAATGGCAGTCGATCAAGGACGGCCCGCTTGCACTCGATCCGGCGGTGGTCGCCGATATCGCGGCGCGATTTCGTTATCCCCAGTACGAGCTGCTCGCGGACAACCCACCCGAGCTCGCCAGCGCACGCGAGGACGATCGCTTCCGCTTTTGGCTCGACAATGCAGTTAGCAACCACAAGATCGCCGGCCATGCCATCGTGACGCTCTCGCTCAAGCCAGAAGGCGGGCCGCCCGGCGACGCCACCGCGGCGCAGATGGACGCCATCGCCGAGCTCGCCGACCTCTACAGCCATGGCGAGATCCGCGTCGGGCACGAGCAGAATTTGGCGCTACCGCACGTCGCCCAGCGCGATCTTCCCGCGCTGTGGCGCGCGCTCGACGGCATCGGCGTCGCCACCCCGAACGTCAATCTCATCTCCGACATCATCGCCTGCCCGGGCCTCGACTATTGCAGCCTGGCCAATGCCCGCTCGATCCCGGTGGCCGAGGAGATCACGCGGCGCTTCCGCGATCTCGATCTAGCGCGGAAGCTTGGATCGCTGCACATCAACATCTCCGGCTGCATCAATGCCTGCGGGCATCATCACATCGGCCACATCGGTATCCTCGGCGTCGAGAAGAACGGCGAGGAGTATTACCAGGTCACGATCGGCGGCCGCGCCGACGAGAGCGCCGAGCTCGGCGCAATCCTCGGTCCGGCGGTGCCCTATGCCGAGATTGCCGATGTGGTCGAGGACATCGCCGCCGCCTACCTCGAGCTGCGCGCGCGGCCGGACGAGCTTTTCATCGATACCGTCAAGCGCATCGGCGTCGATCCCTTCAGGGAGCGCGTTTATGCCGCTCGTTAAGGCCGGCCGCGTCGTCGAAGATCGTTTCGTGCGCGTGGTCGACGATGCGGCGGTGCCGGACGGGGCTGCCGCCATCCTGCCGGCGGCACGCTTTCTCGCCGACGCGCACGACCTCGTCTTGCGCCAGGCGCCGACCGGCGTCGTTTGGCCGAACGATCGCAAAGTCGCCGAGCTTGCGCCTTATCTTGATTGGATAGCGGTCGTGGCGCTGGTGTTCCCGACCTTCCGCGATGGCTGCGGCTACAGCCAGGCAAGGCTTCTGCGCGAGCGCTATCATTTTCGCGGCGAGCTGCGCGCGACCGGCCAAGTCTTGCGCGATCAATTGCTGTTCCTGCAGCGCGCCGGCTTTGACTCGTTCGAGCTGACCAAGGACGCCGACGCGGCGGCGTTCGCTGCGGCCGTGCGCCGCTATAGCGTATTCTATCAGCCGGCGGCCGACGGCCGCGCGAGCACGCTCACCGCGCGGCTTGCCCGCGTTCCCCAGCACTAAGCGTCGCAAGCCCGCAGCACGACCGCGCTACGCGTGCCCCGCACGCACGAGCTGGCCGGGCAGCGTGCCGGTATGTTCGCCGCGCTCGAAGGTCGGCGCGCCGGCCAAGAACGTGGCGACGTAGCCGTCGACCCGCTGCACGAACCGGCGGCCGCCGGCGGGAAGATCGTTGACGAGCTCCGGCTGGTAAAGCCGCAGCCCCTCGAAATCGATCAGGTTGATGTCGGCGCGCAGGCCCGGCGCGAGCCGGCCGCGGTCGTGCAAGCCGAAGAAATCCGCCGTCTCGCTGGTCTGCCGCTTGACCAGGAGCTCTAGCGGCAGGCGCGGCCCACGCCGGCGGTCGCGGCCCCAGTGCAACAGCATGTAGGTCGGCACGCCGGCATCGATGATCGAGGCGCAATGCGCGCCGCCGTCGCTGAGTCCCAAAAGCGTCGCGGAGTCGGTCAGCATCTCGCGAATGGGTTCGTGGTCCCCGCAGACGTAGTTCACCACCGGGAAAAACAGGTACCTGTTCTCGGCTTCGGTGAGATAATCGTAAGCGACCTCGTCCGGCGTTCGCCCCGTGCGGGCGGCGATCGCCGCGCAGCTCGCCTCGTCCGGCGGCTCGTAATCCGGTGGATCGCCCATCACGAAGAACTTGTCCCAACGCGTGGTGATGAGCTGGCGGAATTGTGCGAGGCGGCTCACTTCCTCGGCGGAGGGCTTCTCGTCGAGGATCCGCCGTCGCAGCGCCGGGTCGCGCAAACGCCGGCGTTGCTCGGGGATGCTCAGCCCATCGAGCTCGCGGTAGCTCGGGCGCACCGAGAACGGATTAAGCGCGGTGCCGATGCCGAGCATGACGCCGATCGGCCGGCCGGCGATCTGGGCGGTCAAATTCGCGCCGTCGGCGCGCGCCGCGTGCACCGCCGTCAACAGCCGCCGCCAGCGTTCCGGATCCTCGTAGCGGTCGGTGAGCAGGAACCAGACCGGGCGGCCGGTCTCCTTGGCCAGCCGCGTCAACCAGGCAAGCTCGTCATCCTCGTCGTCGAAATCGCTGTTCATCCCGAAGGCGCCGGCGCTGACATCGCCGAGCGCGGCGCCGATGCCAAGGAGCTCTTCGCTTGCGGCATAGCGTGACGGCACCATGTCGCCGACGGGAGTCTTGTGAGAGTCCGTGCGAGAGGTGGTGAAGCCGAAGGCACCCGCGCGCAGCGCCTCAATCGTAAGCCGGCGCATTTCTGCGATGTCCTCGTGCCGTGCCGCCTCGAGGCGAATGGCGCGATCGCCCATGACATAGACGCGCAACGGGTGATGCGCGATCTGGGCAGCGATGTCGATCGCGCGCGGCCGGCGCTCAAGCGCGTCGAGGAAGTCGGGAAAGGTCTCCCATTCCCACGTCAATCCGTCGGTAAGGACGACGCCGGGGATTTCTTCGACGCCTTCCATCAGCTCCATCAGCGCGGCGCGATGCTGCGGCTTGACCGGCGCGAAGCCGACACCGCAATTGCCGAACATCGCGGTGGTCACGCCGTGCCAGCACGATGGCCCGAGCAGCGGATCCCAAATCGCCTGCCCGTCATAATGCGTGTGCACGTCGACCCAGCCGGGCGTCACCAACAGGCCCGATGCATCGATCTCGCGCCGAGCCGGGCCAAGTTTGCCGCCGACCTCGACGAGGCGCTCGCCCGCGATCGCCAGATCGCCGGTGAACGCAGGCTTGCCGGTACCATCGATGATGGTGCCGCCGCGAATGACGATGTCGTGCATCGTTCGCTCCTCGAGCTGGGAAAGAAGAATGATGCCTCTTCTGCAAGCGCGACGCAATGCGAGAGGCTTTGCGTAGCCGGGACCACAGCCATCCGATTCGGCACGTATCTTTCGCGCATTCCCGCGTCGCCGGGACAGTCTATCATTCCCGGTCTGGATCCCGCTTTTGCGGGGAAACGAGCAGAGATTTCCTTCAAGGAGCCAGGCGATGCCCAAGACACCCGATTACTTCGTCGGCAAGACGATCATCATCACCGGCGCGGCGAGCGGCATCGGCCGCGCCGCGGCCAAGATCTTCGCGCGCGAGGGCGCAAACGTCGTGTGCGCGGACATCAACGGCGACGGGGCAAATAAGACCGCCGGGGAGATCGTCGCTCATGGCGGCAAAGCGCTCGCGCTGGCGACCGACGTCGCATCGCGCAGGCAAGTCAACGACATGGTGCATCGCGCGATCGAGTCGTTCGGACCGGTGCAATTTCAGTTCAACTCGGCAGGCGCGGCGCTGCGGCGCTCGAAGTTTCTCGACATCGACGACGCGCTGTTCGAGAACACGTTTGCACTCAACGTGAAGGGCACGCTCTATTGCATGCAGGCCGTCCTGCCGCACATGCTCGAGAATCGGCACGGCGTCATCGTCAACATGGCGAGCATGGCGCACCGGCGCGGCGGCCCGGGCTCGTCGGTGCATTACGCGGCGGCGAAGGGCGCGGTCGTATCGATGACGCTCGGGGTGGCGCGCGAATTCGCACAAGCCGGCATTCGATGTCTCTCGATTTCGCCCGGGCCGATCCGCACCCCGTTCCAGAGCGCGGCGCAAACCTCGCCCGAACTGATGCAGCGCTTTCTCGATGACGTGCCGATGCAGCGATTTGGCGAGCCGGAGGAAATCGCCGAGCTGGTGCTGTTTATGTGCTCGGATGCTTGCCCCTTCATGACCGCGGACACGGTCTATGTAAACGGCGGCGGCGGCTGGCGTTGAGGGCGCAATCCGTTTGGCGAAACCTAATCCGCGAGCCGCAGCACGGCATTGAGCAGCACCGAGGCGCCGGCCTGGAGATGCTCAGGCGCGGTGTATTCGCGGACATTGTGGCTCAGTCCACCGGCGCTCGGCACGAAGATCATGCCCGCCGGGCAGACGCGCGCCATCATTTGCGCGTCATGGCCGGCGCCGGAAGGAAGCCGCCGGCAGGCAAGCCCGAGGTCCTGCGCGGTCGTTTCGACGAGTGACACCATCTCGCTCGGAAACACGACGGGGTCGAACCGCGCGAGACTGCGCGTTTTGATGGCAACTTGCTCCTGCGCGGCGAGCCGATCGAGAAACTCGCCGAGCTGTCGGTCGGCCTGTTGCAGCACCTCCTTGTCGATATTGCGCAGATCGACCGTCAGGACCGCCCGCTCCGCGACCACGTTGACCAGGTTCGGGTAAAGCTCGATACGGCCGACGGTGCCTTTCTGCTGACCTCCCATCCCGCGTGCAAGGCGGCGCACGAAGAGCGTGATCTCGCCGGCCGCATAACCTGCGTCGCGGCGCAGATCCATCGGCGTGGTGCCGGCGTGGGCGGAGCGACCGGTGATCGAGACCTCCGTCCACAAGAGCCCAGTGATGCCTTCGACCGCGCCGATGGCACGGCCTTCGTTCTCCAGGACCGGCCCTTGCTCGATATGCAGCTCCAGGTAGGCGTGCGGCTTGAGGAAGCCGGGGCGCGCGTCGCCGGCGTAGCCGATCCGCCGCAACTCGTCGCCGACCGTTGCGCCGTCGATGCCGCGCACTGCGTAGGCGTCCTCGAGGGCAACGCCGCCGACATAGACCAGGCTCCCCATCGCGTATGGCGGAAAGCGGGATCCCTCTTCGTTGGTGAAGGCGACGAGCGCCAGCGGCCGGCGCGTGGCCTGGCCGGCGTCATCGAGCGCCTGGCACGTTTCGAGACCGGCAAGGACGCCGTAGAGGCCGTCGTAGCGGCCGCCGGTTCCAACCGTGTCGATGTGGGAGCCGAACATGACGGGCGGCAAATTCTCGCGGCCGCCGCGCACGCCGAAGATGTTGCCGACCGCGTCGATCGTCACCGTGAGGCCGAGTTCGCGCATCCAGCGCACGAGCAGATCGCGGCCGGCACGGTCTTCGTCGCTGAGCGCGAGCCGGCAGTTGCCGCCGCCGGGCAGGGCTCCGATGCGGTTGAACGCTTCGAGCCTGCCGAGCAGTCGGTCGAGATCGATCCGAGGCGATTCCGTCATCCCCCCTCTCCGCCACGCATTCTCGTGCAAGGCGCGACTTGAGCTTATCATGTAGACCATGAATTTCGGTATCACGCTGTCGAACCGGGCGGTCACACTCGGGCTTTGCAGCGCCCGCGATCTGCTCGCGCTTGCCGATGCCGTCGAGGCATGTCCGGAGCTGGATTCGGTATGGTGCGGCGATGCGCTGTTCGTCAATCGCCGGCTCGATGCAGTGACGCTGCTCGCGGCGGTGGCGGGGCGGACCGACCGGGTGCTGCTCGGCCCGGCCTGCATGGGCTCGTTCGCGCTGCGCAACCCGCTCGTCTTTGCCTACGAATGGGCCTCGCTCGACGTCTTGTCGAACGGCCGGACACGGCTTGTCGTCTGCGCCGGCGGCGGCGGATCGGCGGCCTGGCAGGCGGAGAGCGCAGCGCTCGGCATCGCGCCGCGAGAGCGGCGCCAGCGGATGATCGAGAACATCCGCGTCCTGCGGCATCTGTGGACCACGGACGACGAGCCGTTTCTGGGGCAATTCACCAGCTTCTCCAACGTGACGCTCGAGCCGAAGCCGATCCAATCGCCGTGTCCGATCTGGTTGGCGACGAACGCGAAGCGGCTGGCAAGCGGGCAGGCCGATTCCGGCGGGTCGGAGCTTGCGCTGACGCGCGTGGGCGAAATCGCCGACGGCTGGATGACGCATTCCGTCGGCCCGGACGGGTTCAAGCGCTCGTGGGATTTCATCCTGCGCGTCGGCCGTGAGAACGGCCGCGACGTGTCGCGCCTCGATAACGTGCTTTATCACCATGTCAACGTGAACGCGGACAAGGAGGAGGCGCTCGCCGATTCCAAGAAATTCCTCGATCTGTACTATGCGGCGGACTACACCAAAGCGCGGATCGAATCCTGGCTGACTTACGGCTCGCCGCGGGAATGCGTCGAGCACATCAAGCGGTTCAAGGCCTCGGGCTGCCGACGCATCACGTTTCGCATTTCCACCATGGGCGATGCGATGGAGCAATTCCGGCGCTTGGTCGAAGACGTGCTGCCGTATGTCGACTGACCGCGGAAAATGATTTGGGGAGATCTGCATGCAGACGCTCGGGCTCGGTTTCACCTGGGAGGAACTCTCGCCCGGACAGCGGTTTCGCACGCTCAACCGCACCATCACCGAGACCGACCTCGTGCTTTTCACCGGCATGACGGGAATGCTGGAGACGATTTTCACCGATCGCACCTTCGCTGCCGAGAAGGGCGCGATTCAGGGGCAGTTCGTGCCGGCCGCTTTGACCTACAGCTTGATCGAGGGGCTGCTCTGCCAAAGCATGATCCAAGGGACGGGTCTCGCCATGCTCGAGCTCAACCAGCAAATCCTGGCGCCGGTCCGCGTCGGCGATACGGTGCACGGCGAAATCGAGATCACGTCCGTGCGCCCCACCTCCAAGGGCAATCGCGGCATCGTCGTGTCGAGAATTGACGTGAAGAACCAACAGGGCGAGGTCGTCATGACCTACGAAGCCACCCGCTTGCTGGCAGGCCGCTCGGCTGATCAAGGCACCTCAGAGAGGGCGTGAGTGAGAATATGCGCGGGCTGAACGAACGCACCGTTTTGGTGACCGGCGGCGCCAACGGCATCGGCGCCGCGACGGCGCGGCGCTTGGCCGAAGAGGGCTGCACGGTCGGCATTTTGGACATGGATGTTGCGGCGGCAGAGGACGTCGCCGACGAGATCACGGCACGCGGTCGCCGCGCAAGCTTCCACGCGGCGGACATCAGCGATTACGACGCGGTGTCGCGCGCGGTCGAGCGCTTCGAGGCGGCGTCAGGGCCGGTGTCGTTTCTCGTCAACAATGCCGGCTGGGATCGCGCCCAAAATTCCTCGACACCGCGCCCGATTTCTGGCGCAAGGTTGTCGCCATCAATCTGTTCGGCCCGCTCAACGTGAGCCACGTCGTCCTGCGCGGCATGGCGGCGCGCGGTTTCGGACGCGTCGTCAATATCGCCTCGGACGCCGGACGCGTCGGCTCCTCGGGCGAGGCGGTCTATTCCGCCTGCAAGGGCGGCATCATCGCCTTGACCAAGACGCTCGCGCGCGAGCTCGTCGGCAAGGGGGTGATCCTCAATACGATCTGCCCGGGCCCGACCGATACCGCTATTCTGCGCAGTTTCCTGGAAGGCGCCGAGGGCGCACGCATCGCCGAAGGGCTCAAGCGCGCCATCCCGATGCGGCGGTTCGGCGCGCCGGAGGATTATCCGGGGCTGGTCGCGTTCCTGCTGTCGGACGACGCCGCCTACATGACGGGCCAGACCATCAGCGTCTCGGGCGGGCTCACCATGCACGGGTAACCCAGAGCAGCGCTCAATCGTAAACCGTATCGAGGTAGTGCTCGGAATCGACCACGGCTTCGATGACTGTCGGTCCGTTTTCCCGCAACGCCGCGCTCACCGCCTCGGCGAGCGCATCGGCGCTGTGCGCCGCGCGCGTGGGCACGCCGAAATAATGCGCCGGCGGCTCGCGATAATCCTCCGCCTGCAGTTCGGTGCCGTAGAGCGGAAATTGCCGGCGGATCTGCTTCACCTTGATGAGCGCGAGCCAGCGGTCGTCGAGGACCACGATCGGCAGCGTGATGCCGAGGCGCTTCGCGGTCGCCACCTCGCCGCATGTCATCTGAAAACAGCCGTCGCCCAGGAGACAGACCACCGGCGCCTCGGGACGCGCCAGCTTGGCCGCGATCGCGCCGGGAAGCGCGAAGCCCATCGACGACCAGCCGTTGGTGATCTGGAAGGTCTTGGGCGCGTGGGCGCTCCATTGGCTGGCGATCTGGTGCGTGTGTGCGCCGACGTCGAAGGCCAGTACGCCGTCGCGCGGCAACGCGCGGCGCACCGCATCGATCGCGGCATGGGCGGTGAAGGACTTCGCCGCGGGACGCAATGCGGCTTGAAAGCTTTGGCGGTGCTTCGCGAGCATCGCGGCGTTCCACTGGTTGGCAGCCGCCGGCAGCGCCAACAGCCGCCTCAGCGAGGAGTCGAGATCGCCGGTCGCCTGATGCACCAGCTTGACCGAGGGGGCGATGTCCACCGGCTCGATGTCGATCTGCAGCAGCGGGCGGTCGCCAATCCACGCTTCGTATTCCACCGCGACGGTGTCGTAGCCGAGACCGACGACGAGATCGGCGGAGCGCAGGAACTTACGCTGGAGTTGCCTGCAGGAACGCTCGATGCAGCCGAGCGCGAGCGGATGGTCGTCGTCGAGCATCCCCTTGGCCATGGTCGTGGTGGCGAACGGTAAATTGTGATGCTCGATCACACTGCGTAGCAGCGAGGGGTCGGCAAGGCGCATCGCCGTCGCGCCGATGACCGCGATCGGCCGCGTCGCCGCGGCGAGCACCTCGCCCGCGCGCGCGAGCGCGGCGTCAGGCGCGACCGCAAGCGTCGTCGGCCGCGCCGGCAACGGGACGCGCTCGTTGGTCGCGGCGACCGCGACGTCCTCCGGCAGATCGAGATGCACCGGTCCCTTCGGCTCGCTCAGCGCGAGCGCGATCGCTTGCGTGAGCGTTTCCGCCACGCATCCTCGCTCGAGCTTGAACGTCGCCTTGGTGATCGGCTTGAACAGCGCGTGGTGGTCGATCCACATCTGCATGCGCCGTCCGAGTTGATCGGTGTTGAGGTTGCAGGTGATTGCGATCAGCGGCGAGCGGTCGAGATAAGCGCAGCCCACGCCGGTCGTGAGATTGGTGGCGCCAGGGCCCAACGTGCCGATGCAAAGACCTGGCGCCCCGGTCATCCGGCCAGTCACATCGGCCGCGAACCCCGCTGAACCTTCGTGCGCGGTGAGCACGAATTCGACCCCGCCGGTGCGCATCGCCTCCATCAGCGGCAGCACGTTGCCGCTCGGAATGCCGAAGCCGCGCATAACGCCGTTCGCCTTGAGCGTGGCGACGATCAGATCGGCGTTGTTCATGGCGCCAACCGACCGCGCGTGACGCCGCATATGCGAGCCTTGCTCACGCCGGCGCCTCACCAGTCTCAGGGCCGATCCGGCTGCGAAGATCGCCCTCGCCGAGGTCCCAGAACAATCCAGCCATCATACCGAGCCCCTCGCGTGCAATTGGCGCGAGCAGGTGCTCGTCCGGCGCGTGCTGCGAGCAACCGGCGTAAGAATGCGGGATCCAGATCGTGCGCAGGCCGAGTACGTCGGCAAAGCTGTCATTGGGCAGCGATCCGCCGAAATTGGGCAGAATGGTCGGCTTACGCCCCGTGGTCTGCTCGAGCGAACGGGCGGCGAAACCGACCCATGGGTCCTCCGGGTCGAGCCGGCTGGCGCGGAAGAATCCGCCTCTGCCGCGGCGTACCTCGACTTGTGTGAAGCCGTGGCGGTCGAGGTGGCGGCGCAGCGCCGGAATGATGTCGTCGACGTCCGTTCCCACCACGTATCTCAACTGGCAATGGGCGCGTGCTTGCCCCGGGATCGCATTGACCGGATGGTCCGGCGTTCCGGTGGTGAAGGCTAGCACCTCGAAGCTGTTCCATCCGAAAACCCGTTCGGCCGGCGAGAGATCGGCTTCGCCCCACTCACGGTCGATCGCCGGACCGTTTCCGCTACCGTTGACTTCGACGTCGGCAAGAACGCGACGCACGGACGCCGGCAGCGGCGGCCGCCACTCCGGCACGCGGATGCTGCCGCGGGCATCGGTGACGCAGGCCAGCGCGTGCGCGAGAATGATGCCGGGGTTGGCGAGGACACCGCCCCAGTTGCCGGAATGATGCGCGCCCTCGCGCAGATCGACGATGAGCTCGATCGGGTGGCCGCCGCGCGCGCCGAGAAAAAGCGTCGGTCGATCCGGTGCAGCTCGCGGACCGTCTGACGCGATCAGCAAGTCTGCCCGCAGAAGGTCGTCTTTGTGCTTGACGCAAAGCTCGTGCAATCCGGCGGAGCCGACTTCCTCCCCCATCTCGAGGAGAATCTTCCCATTGAAACCAAGACAGCCCCGCTCGGCGATCACCGCCGCGAGCGCGGCGATGTTGATGCTGTGTTGGCCCTTGTTGTCGGCCGTCCCGCGGCCATAGATGCGCTTGCCCTCGACGGTGAGCACCCACGGCGACAGCCCAGCACGCCACGACTCGTCAAGGCCGCGAACGGTATCTCCGTGGCCGTAGATCAGCACGGTCAACGCGGCGCCCTCCTCCATGCGCTCCGCCACCAAGAAAGGAGGGCCCGACGGGTTGTCGAGAACACGCGTGGAAAATCCGAGCGGAGCGAGACTCGGCAGCATTTCCTCGTCGAGATAGCGGCGCAGCGCGGGAGCGCGTTCCGGCTCCTGACTCGTGCTGGGGATGGCGACCCGCCGCCCCAGATCGACGAGAAATTCGCCGCTGTCGAAATACGTATGGGCGCGGGCGATGGCGGCGGCGCGGCTCATGCTGTCAGCCCTCGTCGCTGCGGGCTGCCTCGCCTGCGCGCCGCATGACGACGCGTGCATCGCCCGTTGAAATTCAAACTTGGCGCTCCCCCCACGTTCACGGCTCGCC
>Ga0307277_10000189_pt1 | contig 20653 bp, 13 predicted proteins | sample ER_DNA_116_FD_194473 | JGI IMG/M metagenome (GOLD analysis project Ga0307277, IMG submission 194473) | Bulk soil microbial communities from the East River watershed near Crested Butte, Colorado, United States - ER_DNA_116 | ecosystem: Environmental > Terrestrial > Soil > Floodplain | place...
GTTCGTGTCAGCCTCGGCGGCCACGCCGCGCTCGCCAGGCGCTCCGTCGCCGAGCGACAAGCTGCGTAGCGACCTCGCCGCGATGGTCGCGGGCGAGCAGGTGCAGGACCCGGGAGTGGGGAGGCTGGTGCAGGGCCACCGACCGGGCGAGCTCGCGTACTTCGCCGTGCTCAGCGAGCCGAATGACGCTGCGCACGAGGCGGCGGTGAGGTCCCTCGGCGCACGCGTGCTGCGCGCGTACCGCTCCGTGAGCGCCTTTACGCTCGCCTCGGATCCCACGACGGTGCTTCGGGTGGCGGCGCTGCCGTGGGTGTCCTGGGTCGCACCCGTCGAGCTTGTCACGGCCGCCGACGAGCACGAGGTCGACCAGTCCCGTGCGACGACTGCGGACGTCGGCGCTCCGACGTGGTGGGATCGCGGCGTCATCGGCAGCGGCGTCACGGTCGCGGTTCTCGACACCGGTCTCGATCCGGCGCACCCGGACCTCGACGACCTCGACTTCCGCCACTGGTCGAATGCCGTCAACCCGCCGAAGGTGGTCGATGCGCGCAATTTCGTGGGCGGCGGCTGCTCCCCGGTCGGCACCGCGGACGGACACGGCCACGGCACGCACGTGGCGGGGATCGCGACCTGCACGGGCGAGGGAACCCCGCTCGCGGACGACAACGGAAGGTACGCGGGAATCACCCCGGGCGCGAAGCTGGCCGTGGCGAAGGTGCTGACCGACGCCGGCGCGGGCTTGAACAGCGACCTGGTTGCGGCGATGGAGTGGGCGGCGATGCCTGCCGGCGCCAGCAGTTGCTCGGTCGGCGCGGACATCGTCAACATGAGCCTCGGCTCCGAGGCGCGGCCGACCCGGCTCAACTCGGACGCCGACGTCGACTTCGTGGGGTACGTACTCGACCACCTCGCCGTGCGCTACGGCACGCTCTTCGTCGGGGCCGCGGGCAACAGCGGCCCGTTCATCGGCAGTGCACTCGAGGCGCCTGGATCGGCGGCCCAGGTCCTGAGCGTCGCGGCGACCGCGAAGGACTACGACCTCAACCACGACAACACCCTGTCGGGCGACACATGCGCCGGTTGGCGGCATCCACGCTCACCGAGCCTGTCGGACAACGACTGCCGCGCGGGCGTAGGCGACCAGCCGCCGTCGATCTCCTCCTTCTCCTCACGAGGCCCGTCGGGCGACGTCTGGCTTCGCCCCGACGTCGCGGCTCCCGGCTACAACATCGTCTCGGCGCAGTCGGCGACCGGCACGGCGATCGCGTCCAACGACATCAACATCGGGACGCGGGCCGACCCACTCTACGCAACGGCAACGGGGACGTCGATGGCGACGCCGGCAACCGCAGGCAGTGCCGCCCTCGTCCTCGACGCCTACCGACAGGCCTACGCCGGGCAAAGCCCCTCCGGGGCCTCGGGCGTCACGGGCTTGCGCGCACCGTCGTACGTCTTGCTCCGGGCTGCGCTGATGAACAGCGCGGGGGCCGACCTGTTCGAATCCCGCTGGATCCTGACCACCGACGCCTCGACGCGCCTCGAGTGCCCGCCTGACCTCGCCCCGCTCATCCCCTTCTGCGAGTTCGCGACGCTGATCGCGGACGCCGTCGCCGACGGCCTCGGCTCGCTGACGCTCTACGAGGTCCGCAACGGAGCGGCCGATCCCTACGTGGGGCCGCTTGCCGAGGGAGCCGGAAAGCTGAACGTCCAGCGCGCCATCGCCGCGCTCCGCGACGGAGTCGTCGTGTACAGCACGGCCTCGGGCAGTGGGCCCGACGCCGGGACCGGACACCGGGATTTCCAGGGCACTTGGCAGGTCGGGGCGCTCGCGGCGGGGTCCACCCGCTCGCAGCCCTTTGTGCTCCACGCTGCGCCGGGGGCTCCCGCGGCCACGGTTTCTTTCGTCTTCGCGCAGGGGCACCCCTCGGACGGGAGCAGCGCTTTGCCCAGCTCCTGGGTCGCTCTTCCGGGCTCGGTCTCCGTGCCGAGCGGCGGCGATGCCTTCGCCAACTTCACGCTGACCGTTCCGGTGAATGCGCAAGCCGGGACGTACACCGGCGCCGTCGTCGCGACGACGTCGCGAGGCCAGGTGATCCGCATCCCGGTATTCGCGGCGGTCCCGCTCCACGACCCGGATCCCGCGCAACGGAACGAGCCCGGGCCGCAGGCCCGCATAACCTCGTCTCACGACGTCTTTGCGAAGGACGACACAAGCTGGCCCTCGGTCGCTGGAACCGCAGGCACGGGAGCGAACGCAGACTGGCTCGTTTACCCGGTCGATCTCGCGCCTGGGCTCAGTGAGGCCCGCTTCTCGGTCTACGACAGCGCCGGCGGGGACGAAACCTATGACCTCTACCTCTACGACGCGCACCTCGACCTCGCAGCGAGCACGCACCCGTTCGCGGCGGCGGGCGTCACGGACCGGGCGGCCAATGCGGCGCGGGGGCCGTCGACGGAGGCGTCGCCGCAGGTCCTCTCGCTCCGGACGCCGGCCGAAGGCCGCCACTACCTCGTGGTGAACCGGGCGAAGATCGGCGGCACGACGAGCGGCGACTTCGGCTCGTTCGTCCTGAAGCTCGACGAGATCCGCGTTGTTCCGCCGCCCGCCGAGCGGCTGGCGACGCAGCTCGACTACGAAGGCGACTTCCTCTTTACCCAGGGAGCGGCCGGGCGCCTCTCGGCCAAGCTGACCGACGCGAGCGGAGCGCCGGTCGCAGGCCGCACGGTCTCCTTCGTGTTCGACGGGAGCGCGAGCCCTTGCCCCGGAGGCTGCGCTGCGACGACTGACTATCGCGGCGATGCCCAGGTGGCGACCGATCCGATCGCGCTCGCCCCGGGGATCCACGAGGTCACCACGTCCTTCGCCGGCGACGACTTCTGGCTGCCGAGCTCGACAAGCGCCTTCGTGCTCGTAGCCGGCACGGGCGTTCCGGGTCCGGGAGGTAACGTGACCGCCGGAGGCTGGTTCGTTCCCGACGGGCGGGGGGGCACGGGGAATGCCGTCCGCGTCCACTTCGCCTTCCAGGCCCACGGCAGCGTCGCGCCGAGCGGCGACCTCCGTTACCGGGATCCGGCGGCCGGCATTGACGTCGCGCTCGTCTCTTACGCGGCCCTGACGGTGAACGGAGACGAGGCGTCCCTCACCGGAACGGTGCGGTATGCGGACGGGCACACCGGCTCGTTCGCGCTCACTGCGCGCGACGTGGCCGAACCGGGACGCGGTCACGACACGATCCGCTTCCGTCTGCCCGATTCCGGCTATGACCAGGCCGGAACCCTCGGCGGCGGAAACATCCAGATCCACACGCGGTAGCGCACCGCGGTCCTTCTCTAGCTGGCCGGCGCCGGTTTCGGTGCGCAGTGGGGCTTGACACCCTGGCCAGTGGTGTTTTAGGGTCGCATTTCTAACCACTGAGAGTGGTGAAAACTCCAGGCAGATGACGCACAGGAAGGAGAGTCCCGTGAACAGGCGCTTCCTCGCGGTGGTCGTGCTATTGGCGCTCGCCGCCCTACTGATCATCGTCGCCGGCGCCGCCGCCCGCGAGCGATCGCACGGCGCGCACGCGATTCGAGCGACGCCCTCGCATCACGCCGTGTCGGTCGACCCGACCCTACGACGGCAGCTCACCCGTCACCCGCGCGGCGTCCCTGCGATCGTCGTGACGTGGAACCGGGCCGGCTTGCGGCTGGTCAGGCGAGTCGGCGTTCGCGGCGCAGCGCTCCGGACGATGCCGATGATCCTTACCAAGCGGCTCACCCGCGCGGAATACCGCCGGCTCACCCGCTCGGCCGCCGTTCGCAGCATCTCGGCGAACGGGCGCCAGGAGCTGATGATGGAAGACTCGACCTGGATCACGAAGGCGCGCTACGCCTGGAACACGGTCACCCCGCCCGGCGGCCCGCCCGGCCTCGGTGTTACGGGCGCCGGTGCGGACGTCGCGGTCATCGACACCGGCGTCGACGGCCGCCACGAGGACATGGACAACCTCGTCGAATTCTGCGAGACGCAGCAGGCCGTTACCAGCGACCACACGACCGTGCTCTGCTCGCCGTTCAACCCGGCGTCCGGCAACGCCGGACCGGCGGGGCCGAACAACAACGCGCGCCTGGACTCGACAGACGACCCCGGCGGCGAAGGCCACGGGAGCCATACATCGGGCACCGTCGCCGGCAGCGGGGAGGCAAGCGGCGGGCAGGGAGCCAACCACAGCACGATCGGCATGGCGCCGCGGGCCAACCTGCACGTCTACTCGGCGAACATCGGCCCCTCGCTGCTGAGCACCGAGATCCTGGCCGCGTACGACGACATGATCTTCAAGAAGACCCACGGCCTGAGCCGTGTCGTCGCCGTCAGCAACAGCTGGGGCGGCGGAGGCGGTTCGAACTACGACCCGAACGGCGCGATCCAGATCGCGATCAAGCGGGCGTACGACGCCGGGATCCTGAGCGTCTTCGCGGCGGGCAACGACGGCCCGGAGCACAACACGCTCTCGAGCGAGTGCGTGAGCCCGTTCGTCGTCTGCGTGGCCGCCTCGACGAAGCCGGACTCGGTCGTCATGTTCTCCTCGCGCGGCCGGCCGAGCGAGCCCGCGGACACGAACCGCGACGGCATCGTCGGAGGCGCCGATGACATCGCTCCCGACAACCAGGACCGCGCGATCGGTCAGGCCTACAACATCGGCCTCTACCGGCCCGCCCTGACGGCTCCAGGCGTGAACATCTACTCCGTCAACAACGAGGCCGACGACTCGCCCGGAGTCTGCGCGGATGGAACGCCGCCCCAGACGAAGCAAGATTGTTACGTCGCGTTCAACGGCACGTCGATGGCGACCCCGCACGTGACGGGCGCCGTGGCTCTCGTCGCCCAGGCATACCGCATGACGCACGGCAACGTGACGCCGACGCCCGGGATCATCACCGACATCCTCGAACGCTCGGCGAATGTCTCGAAGCTTCCGGGCTACGAGTCCGAGGAGCAAGGCGCGGGCCGCCTCAACGTCTACGCGGCTGTCACCTTTGCCAAGAGTTACCCGAATGGGCTGCCGAAGCCGAACTTCGGCACCCCGTCACCGCCTTACGCCGCGAACAAGTACCCGGGAGCGGCAGGCTCGCAGTACACCGAGAAGGGCTGCACCAGCAGTGCGAGCTGGAGCGTCCGGAACGGAGAGACGCCGCTCGATCCGATCGCGCAGCCCCCGGGCGCGGCCATCATCGCCCCCCGGTACGGCCAGCACTTCATCGACGTGCCGGCGAAGACAGAGCGGCTTCGTGTGACGGTCAACTGGTCGCGGCACACGGGCGCGAACCTGTACGTGCGTCTCTGGCGCCCCGGTGTCGACCCCGATGCCGAGGTCGACCCGGCCGGCCCGAGCCGCGTCTTCCCGGACCAGGAGGCGATCGGGCTCGAAGACACAAACGCGATCCTGAACTCTGAGCGGTGGCTCGACATCCGAGCGCCCGAAGAAGGACGCTGGACGCTCCGCGTCTACCACCGGGCCGGAGGGGCTTCGAGCCTCTGCGATGCCGACTCGAAAGAGAGCCCAAAGCAGACCGAGGGGTTCAACTACACCCTCAACGTGGAGATGCCGCAGGTGACGACCGTTCCGACCGTGGCGATCACCTCGCCCTCGAACGGCTTCGTTGTGACGTCGCGGTTCGTGAACATCACCGGCACGGCGGGCTACCCGACGCCGTGGGACGGCGTGACGGATTGGGAGGTCCCGGGCTCGGGGAATCCCTTGACGGGTCCCGAGCCGCCTGACACGAGGACGGTCCTTCACTTCCACGGAAACGCGGACGACGGCTGTACAGGCGACGGTGCGGCGGACGAGGTCGCCTGCGACGGGCCGCTGCTCACGACGAACCCCACGCTCTCGCCCAGTCTGGCGGCCTCGTGGTTCGTCCCCGACCCGCTCCTCGACGAGGACGTCGATCGGAGCATCGTCGACCCGAACTGGGTCTGGAAGCTGAACGGCGCCTCGACGACGGTTTCGGGGCCGATGACCGTCGAGTGGTGGGCTTCCTGCGGCGCCTGCTCCGCGAGCCTCGGGTTCTCGGCCGACTGGGTCGTCTCCCTCTGGGCCGACGGCAGCAAGGTCTTCGAGCAGCGACTGACGGCGACGCCGTCGACGCCGAACGTGCCCGAGAAGCTGATCGCGACGGTGAACGTGCCGACGGCGACTGCATCGCAGAGCTTCGTCCTCAAGATCGACCCGGTCTACATCGACAGCCAGGCGAACACGAGGATCTACTACGACTCGACCCTTACGTGCCCGGCCGCGAGCGGAACCGCTGCGTGCGACTCGATCGTGCGCATGCCCGTCGGCGCCGCCGGCAGCGGCGGGCCTGGGATTCCGCAGAACGTCCGCGTGACCGACGTCCACAGCGGCCTCCGCGTCGCCTGGGACGGTGTCTCCGGAGCGACGGCGTACCAGATCTTCCGGAGCACGGATCCGACGTTCGCCCCAACGACGGCGACACGGATCATGACCACCGCCGGCACAGCGTGCAATTCCCCAAACGTCCCGAGCTGGCCGACCGCGAGCCGCAGTGGCCGCTGCTACACGGACAGCGGCGTCAGCACGCTCCAGACGTACTACTACCGGGTCGTGGCGGTGCAGGGAACGGCCAGAAGCAACGCGTCGCTGCTCGCCTACGGCACGCCGGCGCAGTACGACCGGCAGGTCAAGCTCAAGGTCGACCGGGTGTACGGGCCGCAGTCCTGGGAGTACGCCGATCTGGCGAGCCTCGCCGGGACGTCGTGGTCCTATCTATGGGACACGCTCGAGCTCGCCCCGGTGAACCGCCTGATCTTTGCGCGGTCGTTCACGCAGGGGATCGGCTCGACGAAGGCGACACTGCAAGGCACGGGCGGTAGCGGCGGCACTCCCGCCACGCTGACGCTCACGCCGCACACGGCCACGAACGAGGTCGGCCAGCAGCACTGTGTCACCGCCACGGTGAAGGACAGCTCGGCACACACGCTCTCCGGCGTGACCGTCCGCTTCTCGGTCACCGGGCCGGGAGCGACCAGCGGATCGAAGACGACCGGATCGAACGGTCAGGCGACGTTCTGCTACACGTCGAGCCTGCCCGGCAACGACTCGATCGTGGCGTACGCCGACACGAACGGAAACAACATGCAGGACATGGGCGAGCCGTCTGACACCGCCACGAAGACCTGGACGTTGCCGTCGAGCACGCCGGTCTGCGAGGCGACGATCACCAACGGCGGCTGGATCATCGCGATGAACGGCGACAGGGCCAACTTCGGCGGCAACGCGAGGTCGGACAGCGCCGGCAACACGAGCGGGCAGGAGGAGTACCAGGACCGCGGGCCCGCCTCGCCGATGAATGTCCACTCGATTGCGGTCCTGGCCATGACGTGCAACTCGGATCGGACGCAGGCGAGCATCTTCGGCACTGCGACGAAGGACGGCTCCGGCTCCTACAACTTCCGCATCGACGTGACCGACCGCGGCGAGCCCGGATCCAGCGACACCTACCGGATGCGCCTCAGCGGCGGCACGACCTACGACTCGGGCGAGCAGACGCTGAGGGGAGGAAACGTCCAGATCCACTAGCCGGTCCCTTCCAGCGTAGGGCCCCCGCCCCGGGGGCCCTACGCCTCCCCCGGGTAACTAGAAGCGGTAGGAGTGCTTCTTGCTAAGGAAGAAGCCGTGGCCGCTGCGGTTTCGGCAGCGCAGGCCGACCTTGCGGGAGAGACAGGTGAAGCCGCCGCGTGACCAGCGGTGGCCGTACGGGATCGCCTTCGCCCGCCTGTCGACTGCCGTATCGCCCGCGCAGACGGTCAGTGCGCGGCCGGTAGGTCGGATCCGGTAGCCGTACTTCCAGTCGAGGGTGCAGCCCCGGGGCCGCTGCGGGGCCGGCTTGAGGCCGCTCAGGATGTCGCAGCGGAGGTACGGGCCTCCGTTGCCGGGCTCCGAGCTGTAGACGCAGCCGATGTTCGACGACGGCATCCGGAAGAAGAAGGTCGCCGCGCCCGCGCTGCCGGCCGGCGCGAGGAAGAGCAGGACGACGAGGGCGACGCGCACGCCGGCATGGTAGTTGACGCTGGATAGGATCGACGCGTGGCGACTCGCACCCAGAAGGACGTCCAGAAGCGGCTCGACGAGCTGCGGAGCGAGGTCAACCACCACCTCCACCGGTACCACGTGCTCGACGAGCCGGAGATCTCCGACGCCGAGTACGACAGTCTCTTCGAGGAGCTGAAGGCCCTCGAGGAGGAGCATCCCGACCTGATCACGCCGGACTCGCCGACCCAGCGCGTAGGCGCGCCTCCGAGCGAGCGTTTCCGGAAGGTCGAGCACCTCACGCCGATGGGCTCCCTGGAGAAGGTGACCGACGACGAGAGCCTGTTCAAGTGGGCCGAGGACGTCCGCAAGCGGCTCGACTCGGACGAGCCGGTCGCCTACGTGACCGAGCCGAAGATCGACGGGCTCGCGGTGAGCCTGACGTACGAGAACGGCATCCTCACGCGCGGCGCCACTCGCGGCGACGGCGTCCAGGGCGAGGACGTGACGGTCAACCTGCGCACGATCCCGTCGATCCCGCTGCGGATGCGGGGCGACGGCGCTCCCGAGGTTCTCGAGGTGCGCGGCGAGGTCTACCTGCCGCTCTCGGGCTTTCGCGAGCTGAACGAGCGCATCGCCGAGCTCGGCCAGAAGCTCGCGCCGAACCCGCGAAACGCGGCCGCGGGCTCGCTCCGGCAGAAGGACTCTTCGATAACAGCCTCGCGCCCGCTTGCGATCTGGGTCTACGGGCTCGGGGCTGCGGAGGGCCTGCGGCTCGGCTCGCACTGGGAGGAGCTCGAATGGCTGCGCGAGCACGGCTTCCGCACGAACCCGTTCGCGGAGCGGCTGGAGACGATCGAGGAAGTCGCGAAACGCTGCACCGAGTGGGAGCGGCGGCGCACCGAGCTCGACTACGAGATCGACGGGATCGTGATCAAGGTGGACTCACTCGAGCAGCAGGCGATCCTTGGCGCGCTCCACCAGCGGCCGCGCTGGGCGCGCGCCTTCAAGTGGGCGCCGATGACCGCGCAGACAGAGCTGCTCAAGATCGCGATCCGCGTGGGGCGGACCGGCGCGCTCAACCCGTGGGCGATGCTCGAGCCGGTCCAGGTCGGCGGGGTCACGGTCTCGAGGGCGACGCTCCACAACGAGGAGGACATCAACCGCAAGGACATCCGCGAGGGCGATGCCGTGATCGTCCAGCGCGCGGGCGACGTGATCCCGCAAATCGTCGGTCCGGCCGGGCCGCACGCGAAAGGGACGAAGCCGTTCAGGATGCCGAAAAAGTGCCCTCTTTGCCGGGCAGACGTCATCAAGCCGGAGGGCGAGGCGATGCACCGCTGCCCGAACCGCGCCTGCCCCTCGCGCGGCCTCGAGACGTTGATCAACTGGGTGCAGGGACCGGCCGACATCGACGGTGTCGGGGAGCAGCTGATGCGAAGGCTCTGGGATCTCGGGCTCGTTCGCTCGCTGCCGGACCTCTACCGCCTGACGAAGGAGCAGCTGCTCGAGCTCGACGGCTTCCAGGAGAAGAGCGCCTCGAACGTGATCTCGGGTATCGAGGAATCGAAGCGGACACCCTTCTTCCGTGTCCTCCTCGGCCTGAACATCCCCGACGCCGGCTGGGTGACCGCTCAGAACCTCGCGCGGCATTTCGGCTCGATCGAGCGGATCGGCGCTTCCACGCAGGAGGACATCCAGGAGGTGGAGGGCATCGGCCCCGAGCGCGCCGAGGCGATCGCCGAGTGGTTTTCCGACCAGGAGAACCAGCGACTGATCGGGGAGCTCCGGAAGGTCGGCCTGCGGCTGGAAGCCGGTCCCGAGGAACGCCCCGTCGAGGGGCCGCTGACGGGCTCGACCTACGTCATCACCGGGACGCTCGAGGGTTTCAGCCGCGACGAGGCTCGCAAGGCCTTGGAGGCGAAAGGGGCCAAGGTCGGCGATTCGGTCTCGAAGAAGACGACGGGCGTGATCGCCGGCGAGAGCCCCGGCTCGAAGCTCGCGAAGGCGGAGCAGCTGGGCGTGCCGATGCTGGACGAAGCGGCTCTGAAGAAGCTATTGCGCGGCTAGCACGGTCGCGAAGCGGTCTTGCGCACGTCGTGCCCAGAGCGCCGAGACCGGATGGCCGTTCTGGAGCACCGAGAAGACGTAGCGCCGTCTGACGTAGCCGGAGAGCGCCGAGGCGATCGCGGTCGTCCCGGTCTTGGCGACGACGTTGCCGCGGGCCGGCGGACGGCGCATGCGGTCGGAGAGCGTCCCGTTCACGCCTGCGACGGGAAGCGCGGCGAGTAGGACGGGCCGCAGCTCGTCGTCGGCCCACGCAGCCTCCAGGATGCCCGCGAGCTCGCGGGCGGTGACGCGGTCGAGCTGCGAGAGGCCCGAGCCGTCGACGATCCGCACGCCGCCGAGCGGCACGCCCGCGTCGGCCAGCGTCTGCGAGACGTAGGCCGCCCCTGCGGCGGTCGTCCCCCGGCCGGCGACGAGCGTTCCGAGCTGCTTCAGCACGAGCTCGGCGGCGAAGTTGTCGCTTGCCCGGTCCATCCAGCGCAGGATCGTCGCGAGCGGAGCGGACTCGACCGATGCGAGGGGCACGCTGTCGTCCGGGGCGAGTCCGGTCCCCACACCCCCGCCAACCGAGACCCCGGCGCGGCGCAGGGCAGCGCGGAAGGCGAGCGCGGCCCCCAGCGCGGGGTTGCGCCAGACCCGGCCGCCGTAGACGGCACGGTCGACGGTGAGGGCCGAGAGCGGCGGCGACTCGTTGATGTAGAACCAGGACTTCCAGCCGGGAGCCGTCCGCAGGCTGTCGAAGTAGGACTCGTCGCCGAGCACGGCGCCGGTCACCGAGCGGATCCCGGCAGCCTTGACCTGCCGGGCAAGCGCTGCCATCCCCTTGCTCGAGAGCGTCGGGTCGCCGTGGCCGACCAGCAGGAGGCTTCCCCGCCAGACCCTCCCGTCGAGCTCCCCGCGGCCGACGACGTCCGTCGCGATCCGGAACTCCGGGCCGAGCCCGACGAGCGCCGCGTACGTCACGGCCAGCTTCTCGTTCGACGCCGGGGCGAGCGAGAGCGAGTCGTGCACGGAGAAGAGCGTCGTGCCCGTTTGGAGGTCGAAGACGAGCGCGGCGGTGCGGGCCCGCGAGACGTGCGGGACAACCAGCGCCTTCGCGAGCCTCTTTTCGAGCGGCACGCTGCCCGCCCCGGCCGAAGAAGCCAGGACGAGCGCCGCGAGCACGGCGACCGGCAGCCGCGGGCGTCCCACGGCCTGCATTGTTCGGAGCATCGGCGCCTCCGTCAAGGATGGGCCTGAGCGCCCTCACGGATGGGCCGTGCGGCCCTTGTAGTGAGGATGGCGGCAGTCCAATAATCCGCCGGCGACGCTTTTGTCCGGAAATCCGATCCCAGCCCTCCTCGAGCAGATCGACCAGCTGCTCACCGCTCCCGACTCGACGGGGGAGCCGGCGACGCTCGCGCGCCTCGAGCGGGCGCTGACCGACGGGTACGCGCATGCGCTCTCGCTCGAGGCCGAGCGGCTGCGCCTCGAGCGACGGATGACCGAGCTCGCGGGCGAGCTGCACGACGGGAACCAGGAGCAGAAGGCCCATGAGCTGGTCCAGGTCTCCCGCCGGATCACGCGCGCAGGCGCCGAGATCGACAGCCTGCGCGGGACGCTTTCCCAGCTCCGGGCCCGCGCGACGGCCGTCCGCGCTACTGCGTAGCCGCTAGACGATTCCGCTTCGGACCGCGTAGACGGCGGCCTGGATGCGGTTCTCGATCTGGAGCTTCATCAGGATGTTCGAGATGTGGTTCTTGACCGTCTTCGGGCTGATGTGCAGCTCAGCGGCGATCATCGCGTTGTCGCTCCCGTTCGCGATCAGCTTGAGGACGTCGAGCTCGCGCTGCGAGAGCTCGGTACGCACTGCCGCCGCGACCTCCGGCGAGACGGTCGAAGCGCGAACCTGCTGAAGCACCTTGCCCGCGATCGCGGGCGACACCAGCGACTCCCCGACGGCGGCTGCCTCGATGCCGCGGATCAGCTCGTCGACGGACGCGTCCTTCAGCAGGTAGCCGCAAGCGCCGGCCAGGATCGCGTGCAAGACGTCTTCCTCCTGGTCCGAGATCGTCAGCACGAGCACGCGGGTCAGCGGCGCGATCGCCGCGATCTCCCGGATCGCCTCGATGCCGGACATGCCCGGCATGTGGAGGTCCATGATCACGACGTCGGGCGTGAGCTCGCGGACGAGACGGACCGCTTCCGCGCCCGCGGCCGCCTCACCGGCGACCTGCACGCCGCGCTCCTCGAGCAGGTTGCGGAGGCCTGTCCGAAACAGGTCGTGGTCGTCCACGAGCAGGATCCGGACGGTCATCTCCTCGGTGCTGGGCTGGGTGATCTCGGTCACCGACCCCCCTTGGGCTTGGGCCGCAAGTCTAGTGGAGCGTGACCGTGACAGTGCGCCGTCCCCAGGCCCTCGCCTGGGCGAGCGTCGGGAACCAGAGGTCGATCGTCGCGCCGCGGATCGCCGAGCCCGTATCGGCTGCGATTCCCTCGCCGTAGCCGGGGATCGTCATGCGCGTGCCGAGCGGAATCGTGCTCGGATCGACCGCGACCACGCCCCAGCCGACCGGAGCGCCGGTAGAGGTTCGGCCACGCATCGAGTAGCCGGTGGCCGTTACCGTCATCGTGGTTCGATGCCCTATTGGCGCGGGGGCCACCGTCGAGATCTGCCTCGATCGCGTCTCCATCGACTGGGCCTGCTGCTCCAGGCTGGAGATCCCGGCGGCGTTGAGTCGGCGCCGCGCGGCGAGCCCTGCGAGGTACGACGCCCGCCGGGCACGCGCCTGCTCGAGCGAGAGCGCCGTCTGCGCCGCCTGCTGAGCCAGCCGGGCCAGCTCGCGCTGGCGTGACGCGAGAGCATGCACCTCCGCCGCGTAGTCGTGGCGAGCCACCCGCGTCTGCCGGATCACGAGCTTGTCCTGGTTTGCGACGCGGTCGAGCGCATCGAGGCTGTTCAGCGCATCCGACATCGACGTGGCGCCGAGGAGGACGGCGACCGGGTCGCTGTCACCCTGCTCGTAGAGCTGCTGGAGCCGCAGGGAGAGTGCGCGCTGAGCGGCGGACAGGGAGCGGCGCGCGATCGTCAGCCTGCGCTCGGCGGCCGAACGAGCTGCCCGCACCTCGGCCGACTTGATCCGCAGCGCCACGATCTGCGCGTGCTCGCGGGCGAGGCGCGAGTCCAGCCCGTAGAGCTCCAGCAGCGCGCTGTGCGCGCGGGCCGAGAGATCCGCGTTCTGCCGCGAGAGGCGAGAGGCTCGATCGCGGAGGGTCGCCGAAGAGTCCGCCGCCACCTGAGCCGGAACGAGACTGCTGAGCACCAGCAGCGCGGCGGCGGCGGGCCACACGCGCGCCTTGCGAGTCTCCCCCGACACGACGCGGCACCGTACCACAGGAGCTTGTGCGGTCTGTCCGGGCGGACCAACTTGGCGCCATTTGACACATTGACGCCATTTGCGGCCGTCCGGCGACCTTGTTAGGGTGCCGTGCTTGTGACGACCCGGCCCCTCGCAGGAGGGCGCCTGTCGAGCATATCGCCCCCCCTCTGCTCGACCAGACGAAAGGCGCCGGCACTAGTCATCGCGATGGCAGCGATCTTCGCGGCGACAGCTGTTCCCGCCTCGGGAGACTCGGTCGCGTCCAAGCGCGCCGAGGCGCAGAGCGTGCTCGGCCAGATCCAACAGCTGGACTCCAGCCTCGAGCGCGCGGTCGAGGCGTACGACCTCGCGAACGTCAAGCTCCGCAACATCAAGCACGACCTCTCGCAGAACACCCACAGCCTCACGGTCGCGAAGCGAAGCCTCGGGAACGCGCAGACGCAGCTCTCGTCCCGCCTCGTCGCTCTCTACACCTCCGAGGGCCAGGACTCGACCCTCGTAGTCCTCCTCGGCTCGTCGAGCCTGGACGACCTGCTCAACCGGATGGACGCCGTCGACCGTGTCTCGCAGCAGGATTCGCTCGTCCTGAAGCAGGTGGTGCAGCTCCGGCGCGAGGTGCAGCGGCGTCAGCGGGAGCTGAAGAACGCCCACGCAGAGCAGGTTCAGGTCGTCGCCGAGCGCGCGGCTGCCAGAGCCTCGATCCAGAGCCAGCTGAGCCAGCGGCAGGCGCTCCTCAGCTCGATTCGGGGCGAGATCGTGCGCCTTCAGGCCGAGGAGGCGGCGCGGCAGGCCGCGCTCCAGCGCGAGGCGCAGGCCCGCCTGGCGCAGCAACAGCAAGCCTCGGTGTCGCAGTCCCTCACCCAGACGGTCGGGCCGACGGCGCCCATCGGTACGCCGCCTCCCTCGCACTACGGCGGCGTCGTCGGAATCGCGATGCAGTACCTCGGCGTGCCCTACGTGTGGGGAGGCGCCTCGCCATCCGGCTTCGACTGCTCGGGCTTCACGATGTACGTCTACGCGAAGGTCGGCGTCTCGCTCCCCCATAACGCGGCGGCGCAGTACGGCTACGGCTCTCCGGTCTCGCAGAACGACCTCCAGCCCGGCGACCTCGTCTTCTTCGACGGGCTCGGCCACGTCGGGCTCTACATCGGCGGAGGCAGCTTCATCCACGCCCCGCACTCGGGCGACGTGGTGAAGATCTCCAGCCTCACGGGCTGGTACGCGTCGACCTACGTCGGCGCTCGCCGACTCTAGGCTCCGGGCCACCGAGACCCGCGGGCAATCTTCGCGCGAAGGCGGGCGACAGCGAAACTGCCCAAGTAACACAGTGTCACTAAGTCGCGTACAGCTTCTCGATCTGGTCGGCGAAGTGCTCCGAGCAGACTCTCCGCTTGAGCTTCAACGTCGGTGTGACCTCGCCCTCCTCCTGACTGAAATCACGCGGCAGGATGGCGAAGCGCTTGATCTGTTCGAAGCGTGAGAGCTCGGCGTTCGCGTCGTCGACGATCCGCTGGATGCGTTTCTCGACCTGTCCCGGGGACAGTCCCTCGGCCACGGCCGGATCGACCGTGATCAGCGCCGCGACGTAGGGCCGGCGGTCGCCGACGACGAGCGCCTGCGAGACGAGCGGCGCGGTCTTGAGCGCGTTCTCGAGGTTCTGGGGTGCGACGTTCTTGCCCCCGGCCGTGACCAGGATGTCCTTCTTGCGGTCGGTGATCCGGATGAAGCCGTCCTCGTCGATCTCGCCCAGGTCGCCGGAGCGCAGCCAGCCCTCCGGGCCGAGCACCTCGCGCGTCGCCTGCTCGTCCTTGTAGTAGCCGGCGAAGACGGTCTGGCTGCGGATCAGCAGCTCCCCCTCGTCGTCGGTGCGGACCTCGAAGCCCGGCAGCTCCGGTCCGACCGTGCCGAAGCGGAAGCGTTTCGGCCGGTTGACCGAGGCCGCCGTCGTGCATTCGGTGAGGCCCCAGCCCTCGATGATCAAGATGTCGAGCGCGTGGAAGAGCTCGGCGATCTCCGCGGCGAGCGGCGCCCCGCCCGAGACGCCGAGCCGGAGCCGCCCACCGAGCCGGTTCTTGACCTTGCGGAAGACGAGCCGGTCGGCGAGCCGATGCCGTAGCGCGAGCCAGGGCGGCAGGTCGCGGCCTTGCTGCCGCAGCGCGCTCACCTGGCGCCCGACCCCGAGAGCCCAGTCCAGCAGCCGCCGCCGCGCGCCTTGCGTTTGCTCGAACTGCGCGACGAGCGCGGTGTGCACCTTCTCGTAGAGTCGCGGCACGCTCGGCAGCAGCGTCGGGCACACCGCCGGGAGCGCGTCCGCGACGCGCAGCGGATCGGGGCAGAACGCGATCGTGTAGCCGACGTGCGCCCCGAGCAGGTGCATCAGCCGGCCGAAGTTGTGCGCGAGCGGCAGGTAGAGGAGCATCACGTCGTCCGAGAAGGCGAAGTCCTCGACCCGATCGACCACGGCGGCCATCTCGTAGTAGTTGCGGTGCCGGATCATGCAGGCCTTCGGCGGGCCCGTCGTCCCCGAGGTGTAGATGAACGTGAAGAGCTCCTCCTCGCCGACCGCCGCCTCGGCCTCCGCGAGTGCCGCCGGATGTGCCTCGGCGAACTCACGCCCACGCGCCCGCAGGGCGTCGAGCTCCTCGAACGACACGACGTGGGGGAGCTCCAGGCCGGCGACCTTGGCCCGCTGCTCCTCGTCCTCGACGAGCACGCCTACGGCGTCGGAGTGCTCGAGGACGTAGCGGCAGTCCTTCGGAGAGCTGTTGGCGTAGATCGCCGTGCCGACCGCACCGATCAGGCCGAGCGCGAAGTCGAACAGCGCCCACTCGAGCGTCGTCTGGGCGAGGATCCCGAACGCGTCGCCCTTGCGAACGCCCAGCGCGAGCAGGCCGTTGGCGACCTCATCCACGGCGCGCCCCGCTTCGTCCCAGCTCACCCCGCCCCAACCGTTGGCGCCTTCGACCAGGTACGCGGGGTTGGACCGCCCGGCGCCGACGGCGTCGCGCCAGAGCCGTCCGATTGTTCTTCCTCCCGCCTCCTGCTCACCGGCAGCAGGCGGCGCCGATGCAGTCGTCTCGCTCAGAGCTCCATCGTACGCAGGAAGGGAATCCCGAGGAAGCGGCGAAACAGCCCGGTCCCATTACACTTATCCACAGCGGCCCCATGCGAACTACCTGGAACGGATCCCTCAGTTTCGGCCTGGTGACGATCCCGGTCGGGCTCGCGCCTGCGACGACTCCAAAGGCGCGCTCGTCGGATGTCTCCTTCCGAACGCTCCACCGCGAGTGCAAGACGCCGATCAAGCAGAAGCGATGGTGCCCGGTGCACGAACGGGAGGTCCCTTCGGACGAGCTCGTGAAGGGTTGGGAGGTCTCGAAGGGCCAGTTCGTGATCGTCGAGGAGGCCGATCTGGAGGCGATCGCGCAGCACGACACCTCGCGTGCGATCGACATCTCGCGTTTCGTCCCGCTGGAGCAGGTCGACCCGCTCTTCTTCGACCGGACCTACTTCCTCGCGCCCTCGACCGCGCCGGCCCAGCGGCGGCCCTACGTGCTGCTGCTCGAGGCGATGAAGGAGACGGGCATGGCCGCGGTCGGCCGGATGGTGATCCGCGGCAACGAGAACTTCTGCCTCATCCGCCCGAAGGGCGACGCGCTGGTGCTCGAGACGCTCTTCCTCGCCGAGGACGTCCGCTCGCAGGCCGAGATCGACGAGGCGGTCGCCGAGACCGAGGTGCAGGAGACCGAGCTCCAACTCGCACGGCAGCTGATCGACGGCCTCGTCGGCGAGTTCGACCCCGAGGCTCTGCACAGCGAGTACCGGCAGAACCTGCGCGAGCTGCTCGAGGCCAAGCTGAAGGGCGAGGAGATCGCCATGCCGGAGCCGGTCGCCGAGGCGCCGGTGGTCGACTTGATGGAGGCGCTCCGCAAGAGCGTCGCCGCGACGAAGAGCCGCTCAGGCGACGGCGAGAAGCCGGCGGCACGCAAGAAGGCAGCGCCCAGAAAGCGCGCCGCGGCGCGGAAGTAAGACCCTTAGGCGGTCGCTTGCGACGCCGGCCAGAGAGGGCGAGCCGGCTTTGCCGGGCCGCCCGTCTTTAGTGGCTCTGGGGCGCGGCGCCGATCGCCTGGAGCTGCGCCTGGAAGAGCGTCTTGTCGATCTTGCCCTGGTAGATCGGGACCCCTTCCTGCACGCAGACCCGGATCACTTCCTGCCGGTCGATCCCGAGCTCTTTCGACAGCTCCTCGGGCGTCAGGTGATTCGCCATCTCGCTCCTTCCCTCGATAACAAAAAACCCGCCTGCGCTCTCGCGCGGACGGGCTAGCCGACTGCTTCCCTGGTGTGTGTGACAGGAATCAGAGGTCCTGCCTCCTCGAGCCGCTCATCACCTCCAAGAATAATCGCGGACCGTGACGGACGCAAAGGTCGAACTGCCCGGATTCGAGGAGCGCTTCGCCGAGGCGCGCGGCTTCCGCCTGCGCTACCTCGTCGCGGGTGACGGTGATCCGCTCGTGCTGGTACATGGCCTGGGCGGGGCGGCCGCCAACTGGCTCGCGCTCGCCCCGTTGCTCCTCCCGGGTCGCCGACTACTGGTTCCCGAGCTGCCCGGGCACGGCGGCTCCTCGGCGCCGGCCGCCGCGCCGAGCCTCAACGCCTACGCCGACCCGATCGCGCTCCTGCTCGAGCGCGAGACCGGGCCGGCGCCCGTCGTCGGGCACTCCCTGGGCGGAGCGATCGTGCTGCGGCTGGCGATCCGGCGGCCCGAGCTCGTAAGCGCGCTCGTGCTCGCCGGGGCCGCGGGGATCTCGTCGGGCTCACGCCGGGCCCGCTACGCACTGGCGATGACCGGTCTCGTCAAGCCGGGGAGGCGGATCGCCCCCTACCGGCGCATGGTTGCCCGTTTCGCGCTGCTGAAGACGCTCGTCTTCGGTCGCTGGGGCGTTTCGGATCCACCGGCGCTCCCACGCGAGGTCGCGGAGGCTTTCCTCTTGGGGCCGGCACTCCACACCGACACCGTCAGCGCCGCGAAGGCGCTCGTGCGTGACGACCCGCGCGCCGACCTGGACCGCGTGCGCTGCCCCGTACTCCTGCTCTGGGGCGCGCGTGACAACCAGCTCCCCGTCGGCGACGCCTTCGAGTACGCCCGTCGCCTGCGCGCCCCGCTCCGCGTGATCGCCGATTGCGGCCACCTCCTGATCGGCGAGCGGCCCGAAGCCTGCGCCGACGCGATCGAGGAGTTCCTCGCGGGGGAACACGTGGTTCCCCCGCGACTCGATCGGGGTGCCCAGATTTGAACTGGGGACCTCTCCGACCCGAACGGAGCGCGCTACCAGGCTGCGCCACACCCCGAGCGACGACAGGTTAGCGCCTGAAGAGCCGCCGCATGCGATCGCGGAGAGAGATCTTCGGAGCGCTTCGTAGCGCTGCCTCGCGCCTCGTCTGCCGTCGCACCCAGGCTCGGTGGCGGCTCGAGCGGGTGCCGTACTTCGGTTTCCAGTAGACGGGCGTCATGACTTGATCATTCCTGTTCGGTGATAGGTTCGCGTCATGACGACGGTCCTGAGGCGGGCCTGGCAGCGCCTACGGGGGACCAGAGCTTCCGACGAACCGGACAAGGACTGGAAGACGACCGGGGAGACGCACCGGCCCTCCGCCGGGCTCGGGCACGGATCGAGCGTCCCGCCGAACTACGTACCTCCGGCCGACGAGGGTCGACCGCCGCACTAGTCAATTGTTCTGATCTGGCGGGAAAGTAGCCCGCCGGCGACGATCAGGATCGAGACGCAGGCGCCGAGAGCGATGATCGTCCCCGGCGCGGCGATGCTCGAGACGGCGCCGACGACGACCAGCCCGACCGGTGTCAGCCCGAACGAGCCGAACCAGTCGAGGCTGATCACGCGCGAGAGCATGTGCTGCGGCACGAGCTCCATCAGCATCGTCTCCCAGACCGCGATGCCGAAGCCGATACAGATCCCGCGGAAGAACGACGCGACGACCGCGACCGAGTACCACGGCGAGAGCGCGAAGACGATCACCAGCAGGCTGTTGACCATCCAGATCAGGTACGAGATCAATCCGCGCCGGCGGCGTGGGTTGATCTGCGCGAACGACACCGCCCCGACGATCATCCCGGCGCCGAGCATCGAGAAGATCAACCCGTAGGCGCGAACGCCCAGGTGGAAGTGGGAGCGGACGAGCTTCGGCGTCAGCACCTGGATCGGAGCCCACTGGCACATGAGCACGAAGGCGAACAGGGAGATCGTCACCCAGAGCCACGGGACTCCGGCCACGTAGCGGAATCCGGCTCGGATCTCGCGAAGCGTCCCCTGCGCATCGGCGCGCTCGGGGAGGCGAGGTCGCGTTGCCCAGACGAACCCGAACGAGACGAGGAACGAGGCCGCGTTGAACCCGAAGACGACGGTCGAGCCGGCGAAGCCGTACAAGAGACCGGCGACGGATGGCCCGACGAGCAGGCTGCCCTGCCGCGCCATGCCGATCAGCGCATTCGCCGAGCCGAGCCGCGGCTCCTCGACCACGAGCGGCACGAGCCCGCCGAGGGCGGGAGTGAAGAAGCCGGTCGCGAGCCCCTCGGCGAACCCGAGCCCGAGGAGGACCCCGATGCTCAGGTGGCCCGTGCCGTCGATGACCGTCAGCGCACCGACGATCCCGAATCGCGAGACGTCGGAGACGAGCATCATCGTGCGACGGTCGTAGCGGTCGGCGAGGGCGCCGCCGATCAGGACCGTCGACAGGAGCCCGAGGCCCTGGAGCGTGAGCACGTAGCCCAGCGAGCGGGCGGAGCCGGTCAGCGTGAAGGTCCGCCAGCCGAGCGCGACGAGGAAGGCGGTGTCTCCCAGCAGCGAGACCGCCTGGCCCGTCCAGAGCATGCGGAAATCGCGGCTGCGAAAGGCCTGCAGCACGCGTGCACGGGAAGGCGCGGCGGTGATCGCCTCCATGCCCGAAAGCTATCCTGCTTCCGTGTCCGACCTCTTGCGCGTGGCCTGTGTCCAGATGACCAGCGGGCCGGAGAAGGCGGCAAACCTCGAGAAGGCCGAGAGGCTCGTCGCGCGCGCCGCTTCGACCGGCGCTGACGTCGTCGTGCTGCCGGAGAAATGGAACGCGATCGGCGAGGCCGACGCGCTCCACGCCGCTGCCGAGCCGCTCGAGAGCGGCGAGTCGGTGGCCGCGATGGCC
>Ga0307277_10000190_pt1 | contig 20618 bp, 15 predicted proteins | sample ER_DNA_116_FD_194473 | JGI IMG/M metagenome (GOLD analysis project Ga0307277, IMG submission 194473) | Bulk soil microbial communities from the East River watershed near Crested Butte, Colorado, United States - ER_DNA_116 | ecosystem: Environmental > Terrestrial > Soil > Floodplain | place...
TGCTCGAACCGGTGTGTCCCGTCCCCTTTGTGGCGTGGCCAACTCATGGCCTTCCCGGCTGGGTCGGTGCGCTCGACCTCGTGGTCGTGATGGCAAGCGAGAGAGCGCCGGCCGGTGTAATCGCCACCGTGCACGAGGCGGTACGTCGCGGCAGCCAACTATTGATCGCCTGCCCGCGGCCTTCAATGATTGCCGAGCACGCGGCAGCCCGATCCACCATCATGCTGCCGACGGCGACCGCCGATCCGCTCGCGGCGGCGATCGTCGTGCTGCACGGGTTACACAAGATGCAGCTCGGTCCGGAGGTTCGTCCCGAGCTGGTGGCTGATGCCATGGACAAGGTGGCCCAGGATTGTTCCCCCCATGCCGACGTCGCGGAGAACCCTGCTAAGGATCTGGCAATGGGCCTGGCTGAGGCGCAACCGCTCGTCTGGGGTGGTTCGGTACTCGCCGCGCGGGCCAGCCGTCGTATTGCCGAGGCGCTTCGAGCCGCCAGCGGCCGGGCCGCGCTCGCGGCTGACGCCGAGGCGCTGTTGCCGATCTTGGACTCCACCGGCCCACGTGATCCCTTTGCCGACCCCTTCGAGGACCAAGTATCAATTGATCGACGGCCAACTCTGGTGCTTCTGGATGACGGGAACACCGAGGACCTGATCCGTACTGATCATGAGCGCCTCGCATCATCTGCCGAACGGGCCGACGTACGCGTCTGCACGATCGCACATTGGGCAGGCTCTGACGTCGAGCGTTACGCGAGCTTGCTGCAGACCGGGATGTTCGCCGCGGTCTATCTGGCAGTCGGTCTAGGTCGCAGCCTGGAACGCTGACAGTCCTTCATTTCTAAGGCAGGATTTCCCTGTGAGTGCCGAAGGCGGAACCAGGGCAGTCATTGCGGCCCTACTCGCCAATTGCTTCATTGCGGTGACCAAGTTCGCCGCCTGGGCGCTCACTGGAGCGTCATCCATGTTGGCCGAGGCGATCCACTCCGTCGCCGACTCGGGGAACCAGGTGCTGCTGCTCGTCGGCGGCAAGCGCTCCCGAAAAGGTGCTACCGAAGAGCACCCATTCGGCTACGGCCGGGAGCGTTACGTCTTCGGCTTCATCGTCTCAGTCGTGCTGTTCAGTGTGGGCGGCCTATTCGCGTTGTATGAGGCGTACCACAAATGGCACGAGATTCAGGAGGGACATCCCAACGAGCTGCTGGAAAGCAGGTGGTGGTGGGTCCCGCTAGTGATCCTGGTAGCTGCGATCGTGGCCGAGGGCTTCTCATTTCGGACAGCCATTAACGAGTCGAACAAGACCCGCGGCAAGCAAACCTGGAGCAAATACATTCGCGCTGCAAAGGCTCCCGAGCTGCCCGTCATCCTGCTCGAGGATTTCGCTGCGCTGCTTGGTCTGGTCTTCGCGCTTTTCGGCGTAGGCATGACGTTGCTGACTCACAACGGCATCTTCGACGTACTCGGTACGGTCATGATTGGTCTGCTTCTGGTGGCCGTCGCGATCGCCCTGGCGGTCGAGACCAAGAGCCTGCTACTCGGTGAGGCCGCGAGCCCAGAGGCCGTTGATCGTATCGAGCGGGCGCTGGTCGAAACTCCTGGCGTCGAGCGGATCATTCATATGAAGACGCTGCACCTCGGGCCTGAAGAGGTGTTGGTCGCTGCCAAGATCGCGGTGGTGCCCTGCGATACCGCCCTTGAGGTGACCGAGACCATTGATCGGGCCGAGGCTAAAATCCGCGAAACAGAGCCGATGGTCACAGCGCTGTATTTGGAGCCGGACATCTACGACCCGAACCACGTTCCAGCCCCTCGACCAGAACGGCCTGCCACCCCCAGCCACTAGTTTTTGGAGCTGGTCGCGCATCGCGCTTGGAATCCGCCGCCGTCGTCGTCGCGCGCGCAGGAAAGAACGCCTCCGCTCGCTCTTCCTCCGTGCGCCGGCGCGCGATTCCCGACGCTCGCAGCTCCGCGCTGCCGGTACGTTTTCGCCGGACTGGTGGGAAACGCACGTCTGGAAGCTCGATCCGAAGCCTTCTGTGCCACTTTGGTCGGAAACGATCGGTGCATGGTCAGAGACCCACCGCTCAACCGACATCGGGATCGTGCCGTGGCGGTCACATCACTCCCTTAGGCTTCCACTTATGGATTTTCGCGTTGCCGACCTGACCGATGCCGAGTTTGGCCGCAAGGAGATCAGTCTGGCTGAGCACGAAATGCCCGGACTAATGGCTATGCGCGCGCAATATGGCGATTCCCAGCCACTTGCGGGTGCCAAGATTGCCGGCTCACTGCATATGACGGTGCAGACCGCTGTACTGATCGAAACCTTGGTGGCGTTGGGCGCCGAAGTCCGGTGGGCGAGTTGCAACATCTTCTCCACTCAAGACCACGCCGCAGCAGCTGTGGTTGTCGGCCCGAACGGTACGCCGGCCGACCCCGAAGGCGTACCAGTCTTCGCCTGGAAGGGCGAAAGCTTGCAGGAGTACTGGTGGTGTACTAGCCAGATTCTCGACTGGCCCGACGGCGAGCTCGCCAACATGATCCTCGACGACGGCGGCGATGCCACCATGCTGGTGCACAAGGGCGCTGAGGCCGAAAAGGCCGGAGAGGTACCAGAGCCTTCGGAGGAGGATTCCGAAGAGTGGCGGGTGTTCCTGGCGCTGGTACGCGAAACACTGGCAGCCGGGCGGTCCTGGGTCGAGGTGGCCAACGCCATCAAGGGCGTGACCGAGGAGACCACCACCGGCGTCCATCGCCTCTACGAGATGATGCGCGCCGGCACTTTGATGTTCCCCGCCATCAACGTCAACGACTCGGTCACCAAGTCGAAGTTCGACAACAAGTACGGCGTTCGGCATTCGCTCATCGACGGACTGAACCGCGCCACCGACGTGCTGATCGGCGGCAAGGTCGCGGTGGTTTGCGGTTACGGCGACGTCGGCAAGGGTTGTGCGGAGTCTCTTCGCGGCCAGGGCGCTCGAGTGATCATCACTGAGATCGATCCGATTTGTGCGTTGCAGGCAGCGATGGACGGCTTCCAAGTGGCCCGGCTCGAGGAGACGCTCGACATTGCCGACATTTACGTGACCGCAACCGGCTGCCGTGACGTGATCACCGCAGCCCAGATGCGACGGATGAAACACCAGGCGATCGTGTGCAACATCGGGCACTTCGACAACGAGATCGATATGGCGGGATTAGCCGCTTTAACCAGTGCAGCCAAGATCAACATCAAGCCGCAGGTGGACGAGTGGCAGTTCACCGAGAACGGCGAGGAGCCGCACAGCATCATCGTGCTCAGCGAAGGGCGCCTGATGAATCTTGGCAATGCGACCGGGCACCCCAGCTTTGTGATGAGCAACTCGTTCACCAATCAAGTGCTCGCCCAAATCGAGCTCTTTACCAAGCCCGAGCAGTATCCGCTTGGGGTGTACACGCTTCCCAAGCATCTCGACGAGGCCGTTGCTCGGCTGCACCTCGACGCGCTCGGTGTGCACCTGAGCGAACTCACCCCGAAGCAGGCCGCTTACTTGGGGGTCGATGTCGGCGGGCCGTACAAGTCCGATCACTACCGGTACTAGATGAAGATCGCGCTCGAGCACCGCACGACCTATCGGTTCGATCGGCCGATTGCGATCGGGCCGCATGTCATCCGGTTGCGTCCTGCGCCGCATTCACGAACGCCAATTGAGGCGTACTCGCTCACGATTTCTCCCGGTGATCACTTCATTAACTGGCAGCAAGATCCCTTCGGCAACTATCTGGCGCGCGCGGTCTTCCCGAGCAAAGCGCGCGAGCTCGACATCACTGTCGGCTTGGTGGCGGACCTGGGGGTGATCAATCCTTTCGACTTCTTCATCGAGGACTATGCCCAGACCTACCCGTTTCGCTATCCGCCAGAGCTCGCCGCTGACCTCAAGCCATACCTCGATATCCCCGCTGCGGCACGTGGTCCAATCTTCGACGACTGGGTCACAGCGACCGCTCCGCCGGCCGACGGGCAACCGACGATCCAGTTTCTTGGCGCGCTGAATTCTGCTATCTACCGCGATGTCGCTTACTCGCTTCGTATGGAACACGGCGTTCAGACGCCTGATGAAACTCTGACGCGGCAGATCGGTTCCTGCCGGGATTCAGCGTGGCTGCTGGTGACAGCACTGCGGCACCGCGGGCTGGCGGCTCGATTCGTCTCCGGCTATCTCGTTCAGCTCGCACCAGATCAGCCGAGTCTGGATGGTCCCAGCGGCCCCACCGAAGACTTCACGGACCTCCACGCCTGGGCTGAGGCCTATATTCCAGGTGCCGGCTGGATTGGGCTCGACGCCACCTCGGCCCTGTTCGCCGGTGAGGGACACATCCCGCTGGCCGCGACGCCCCATCCGGCGTCGGCATCGCCGATCACGGGGTCAACCGAGCCCGTCGAAACGATCATGGACTTCGCCAACCGGGTGTCGCGCCTGGAGGAGGAGCCTCGTATCACCTTGCCGTATACGACGGTTCAGATCGACGACATTCAGCGGCTGGGTGAGGCCGTTGACGAGCGGCTGCAAGCGGCAGGCCTGGAGCTCACCATGGGCGGTGAGCCCACGTTCGTATCGGCCGATGACATGACCTCAGCTCAGTGGACAGTCGCCGCCGATGGGCCAGAGAAACGACAGGTCGCCAATCGCCTCGCTGCCGCGCTGGCAGACCGCTACGCCAAGGGCGGCCTCGTACAGCGCAGCGAGGGCAAGTGGTATCCGGGTGAGCCGCTGCCTCGCTGGCAGATCGGTCTTATTTGGCGGAGTGACGGCGAACAACTGTGGAGTGATCCTGCTCTGCTGGCCGATCCGCTCGATTCCACTAAATCCGATCCCGCCGCCGCCGCCTCGGTCGAGCGGCTAGCCCGAGCGATAACCGCAAATTTCGGATTGCCGGATGATCAACTGCAGCCGGCGTTCGAAGATCCGCTGGCCCGGCTTGCCCGGGAGGTCAGCCAACCCACCGGCCCAAGGCCCGCCGATGATCCAGAACGGCCGGATGTCCAGCTCGTCAGCGAGCTGGACCGCATAGAGATTGAACCGGCCGCCTGGGTTCTGCCCCTGATTCCGTCCTGGTTTGGCGAAGGCTGGGCGAGCCCCGCCTGGAGAACCCGACGCGGCCGCCTGGTGCTCGTTCCGGGCGAGTCCCCAGCAGGATCACGGTTGCCACTCGACGCCCTCTCCTGGACAGATCCGGAGTACGCCGGCGAAGAGTCATACGTCAGGGCAGGGCCAGCACTCAGCGAACAGGCTGATCAGCTGCGTGCAATGGTGGTCGATCCGAAGGATGCACCAACGCGTACGGCATTGGTTTTCCAAGCCCGAGACGGTTTTGTGCACGTTTTCCTGCCGCCCGTGGAGAGGCTGGAAAAGTTCCTCGAGCTCGTACGACTGATCGATCGCGCCGCAACCGAGACAGGCATCAGCCTGATTCTGGAAGGCTACGGACCGCCGCCGGATCCTCGGATCAAGACATTGTTGATCACACCCGATCCAGGAGTGATCGAGGTCAACGTGCATCCCACCTCCAGCTGGGCTGAGTTCTCCGAGCTGACTCACACGCTGTACGGAATCGCCCGCGAACAGCAGCTCTGCGCCGAGACCTTCGCCTTGGATGGACGGCACAGCGGTACTGGCGGTGGTAACCACCTCACCCTCGGTGGCCCCGAGCCCATCCGATCGCCGTTGATCAAGCGGCCCGATCTCCTGGTCAGCATGCTGACCTACTGGCAGCACCATCCCTCGCTGTCCTACCTGTTTTCGGGACGTTTCGTGGGTCCGACCAGTCAGGCGCCACGAGTGGACGAGGGTCGGCCGGAAACCCTGTACGAGCTCGAGATTGCATTCGCCGAGATCGAGGAGCTGGCCGACACCGAACACGGGCCGTGGGCGGTCGACCGGGCGCTGCGGCACCTGCTGACCGACATCACTGGCAACACTCACCGCGCTGAGTTCTGCATCGACAAGCTCTACCGTCCCGATTCGATGCGCGGGCGGCTCGGGCTGCTCGAACTTCGCGGCTTCGAGATGCCTCCGCATCCCGACATGGCCCTGGTGCAGGCGCTGTTGGTACGCGCATTGATCGCCCGATTCGCCGGAGAGCCCTATTCGGCCCCGCTGGTCCGTTGGGGCGCCGCGCTGCATGAGCGATTCCTGTTGCCCCACTTCGTGCTGGCCGACAGTGCTGAGGTTGTTGCCGATCTGCGGGCGCGCGATATCGAGTTCGACCTGTCTTGGCTATTGCCATTTATCGAGTTCCGATTTCCGCGAATCGGGGTAACCATGATCAGCGGTGTGGAATTGGAGCTACGCGGCGCAATCGAACCTTGGCATGTGCTTGCTGAGGAGGTGACCGCGGGAGGCACGGCGCGTTATGTGGATTCCTCTACCGAACGGCTTCAGGTGGCCGTGAATGGTTTTGTGCCGGAACGGCATTTGCTGACCTGCAACGGACGACCGGTTCCGCTGACCGCGACCGGGACGACGGGCAACTACGTCGCCGGCGTCCGCTATAAGGCCTGGAGGCCCTGGTCGTCGCTCCATCCGAGCCTGGATGTGGATTCGCCCTTGTCCTTTGACCTCATCGATCGAGCGAGTCGGATCTCCCTCGGCGGTGCCACTTACCACGTCGTGCATCCCGGTGGTCGGGCGTACGGTCGCCCACCGGTGAACGCGTTGGAGGCTGAGGCCCGTCGGTCACGCCGATTCGAGCCGATGGGGCATACCACTGGGGTGATCGATATCGAGGCGCTGGAAGCCCAGCTGCGGCGGCGCTCGGCCAGCGTCGAGGAGTACCCGCTGACGCTCGATCTACGTCGTCGCATACCTCGCAGCTGGGGGCTGCACGAGTCTCGGAGTGGTGGTACGTGACTATCCTGAGTCGCTACCTGGCTGCGGCTGGCCGGCCCTCCCCGATGGAGTCGCAGGAGGTATTCGACGAGTTCGCGGCGGCGGACGGCACGGTACGCCAGGGTTGGTCGACGGTACTGGCCGGTCTCGATGAGTTTGCCGACACCGACCTCCTGAAGGCGCAACGCGAGGTCGCCCGGCTGCTGGAAGACGACAATGTCACCTACACGCCGAGTCCTGCCTCAACGATCTCGATCGCTGATGAGCCGAACGGGCATGGCCCACCAACGACTCCATCGCCGACCGGGCTGGTTGAGCCGCGGCCATGGCGACTCGACCCGCTGCCGCTCATTCTGGAGGACCGGGAGTGGGCGGCACTTGAGGCCGGTTTGGTGCAACGCGCGCAACTGCTGGATGCGATCATGGCCGACCTTTATGGTGCTCGGCGGTTACTGTCTCGGTATCAGGTCCCGGCCGCAGCCATTTTCGATCATGACGAGTACGTCCGACCGCTGGTGGGCAGTAAGGCGCTAGCACGCCAGCGATTGTTCATGGTCGCGGCAGACCTGGGCCGAGACGGCGGCGGGCAGTGGAAAGTGATCTCTGATCGGACCCAGGCCCCCTCCGGTGCTGGCTACGCCATGCAGAACCGGCGGGTAGTGGCGCGGGTGATGCCCGAGATCTACCACCAGGCCAACCTGCACCGACTGACCCCGTTCTTCCAGGCGATGCGGCTCGCTCTCGTGGATGCGGCGCCGAGCGCTGTGGAGGACCCGCGGGTTGTCGTACTGAGTCCAGGCACCCTCTCCGAAACCGCCTTTGATCAGGCTTTTGTAGCCTCGCTGCTTGGCTTCCCGCTGCTCGAGGGCAGCGATTTGACCGTCCGTGACGGCCGAGTCTGGATGCGCGTCCTTGGCAAACTCGAGCAGGTCGATGTGATTCTGCGCCGGGTCGACTCCACCTGGATGGACGCGCTGGAGCTGCGTCCTGACTCCCGACTTGGTGTCACCGGCCTGCTGGAATGCGTACGGCAAGGCACCGTTACGGTCTTGAACAACCTCGGCTCCGGTGTGCTCGAAAATCCCGCTCTGATGCCGCTCCTGCCAGAGTTGTGCGAACGGTTACTGGGCCAGGCGCTGCGACTGCCCTCCGTTGAGACCTGGTGGTGTGGCGATCATGCTGCGTTGAGTCATGTGCTGAGCAATCTGGACTCACTCGTCATTCGACCGATCAGCCGTGGTCACGGTCGTAGCGTGCGCGGAGCCGCGTTAACCCGGCGGCAACGTGAACTGTTGGCGGACAAGATCAAGGCGCTGCCACACCGTTTCGTTGGGCAGGAGGTGTTGAACCTGTCCTCGGCCCCGACGAGTGAGGAAGATCGGCTAGTGCGCCGGAACGTGGTGTTGCGCTCCTTCGCCGTCCGCAACCAGGATTCGTACGCGGCAATGTTGGGCGGCCTGGCCCGGGTGGGTGATGACGCTTCGGAACGGCGTGGTGTATTCGTTACCGACCCGAACAACCAGCTCGCCAAGGATGTTTGGGTTGTCGGCAGCGAGCCGGTCGCCGCTCCGAGGATCCTGGCGCGCGATCGGGCTGCGGAGGAGCCGGGATTCGTTCCCGCGGTGTCGGCCTCGATCGCCATGGTCCCGAGGGTGCTCAGCGACCTTTACTGGTTCGGCCGGTACGCCGAACGCGCCGAGGACCTGCTTCGGGTGCTGCTTGCTACGCGCACGGTGGCCATTGAGGCCGATTTTGACCTCAGCCCCGGTCGAGCGCTGGAGGTGATGCTGCAGTCGATCACACATGTGAGTACGACGTACCCCGGCTTCCTCGGCTCGCGGCGCGAGATGATCCCGGAGTTCCGATCGATGCTGCTGGATCGGCAACGGACCGGCACGGTCGCCAAGTCCCTGGGAGCTTTGTCATTGGTCGCCCAGGGCGTCCGCGATCAGCTTTCCGAAGACGTCTGGATTGTGCTGGCCGATATCGAACGAGCCCTCGCCACGCTAGCTGCCAATCCGTACGACCAAGGCCTGCAGCTGACCGACGTCAGCGAACGGGTGCTGTCCGGCTTGCTCGCGTTGGCCGGCATCGCGACGGAGAACATGGTTCGCGACCCCGGTTGGTACATGCTCGACTCCGGGCGCGGTCTAGAGCGGGCACTGCAGATCTTGGCGTTGCTGCGCGTCACAATCTGCCAGGAGAGAGCCGCCGAGATTGATGACATCGTGCTGGAGGCGGTGCTCACCGCAGCCGAGTCCATCGTGACGTTCCGTCGGCGTTATAGCACTCGGGCAAGGGTTGATGCGCTACTCGAATTACTCCTCATCGATCCGTTCAACCCGCGGTCGGTCGCCTACCAGCTCAACCGAATCAGGAACGATCTCCGGGCGCTGCCCAACACCTCGCCAACTGCACGACCTTTGCGGTTGCTCGACAGCCTGGCGGAGCGGGTACGCACCAGCGACCCGGTTGTCCTGGCGGAATCGGAGAATGGCCGGCGAACCGAGCTGCACGACTTGCTTGCTGGATTACAAGATCAGCTGCGAGCCCTCTCGGATGCCATCCGTGATCACTATCAGCAACAGCCGCCAACTCAGCGGCCGCTATTCCGGCCCGATGTGGTGGGTGGTACGGCATGACGACTTATCACATCGAGCACCGGACCACCTACACCTACGATTCCGACGTCACCGGAAGCTACGGGCTGGTTCATCTCCGCCCGCGTGATCTTGACTGGCAGACCTGTGTTGCTCATGAGATCAGCATTGAGCCAGAGCCGGCCGATCTGTTCAGGCACGTTGATCTTTATGGGAACACGAAGTCCTACTTCCACGTGGTGCAGCCGCACACGCGGTTGGTCGTCACCTCCACCAGCGTGGTCAGCGTCGAGGTAAATGAACTCGATGTAGCTGCATTGAGAGTGCCGTGGGAACAGACGCTGCCAGTTTGGCAAGCCGGCAACCCGGAGACGTGGGAGGCGACCGACTTCATGTTCCCGTCGCCATACGTCGAAGTACCAGGATCGATACGGGACTACGCACACCGGTCTTTTCCGGCCGGACGCCCTATCGGCGAGGCGGCGGTGGAGCTCATGCATCGAATACATTCCGACTTCACGTACAAGTCAGGCTCCACAACGCTGAGCACCAAGGTGTCGGATCTGCTGGAGAAGAGGACTGGTGTCTGCCAGGACTTCGCTCACTTTATGGTGGCGTGCCTGCGCTCGCTTGGCTTGCCTGGGCGTTACGTCAGCGGCTATCTGGCAACTCGGCCGGCGCCAGGTAAGCCGAGACAAGCCCAGGATGCCGCCAGCCATGCCTGGGTCGGTTGCTGGATTCCTGGTGCTGGCTGGCTCTACCTCGACCCGACAAACGACCGCATCATTGACGATGCACACACCACGGTTGCGTGGGGGCGCGATTACGGTGACGTGCCTCCAGTCAAGGGCGTGATCTTCACCGAAGCGAAGAAGTCCACGATGGAGGTCTCGGTCGACATGGCCGAGGCGTAGTTTGATTGCTCCGCTGGCTGCGCTCGCTCCGCGGGCAGCCCGCATCGGCTATGCCCAGACCGGGCGGAACGTTCCGAAGGCGATGCTGACTGCGACCGCCAGGCCGAGCAGCGCGACTGCGCCGGCGATCAGAGCGATATCAGATGGGCGGATCGTCTGGGGGCGCGCTACCGTACGCGGTCCGGCTGCGTCGAAACCTCGTGCGTCCATGGCGAGTGCGATGCGGGTGGCGCGCCGCACAGCACCGACCAGCAGCGTGAAGACCGTGCCCGCGAAGAGCTGGACGTGTCGGATTGGGTTGCGCCCGGCGTCGACACCGCGCGCCCGTCTGGCCATCTTGATCGTCCGCCAGTCCAAAGCCAGCAGTGGGAGCAGCCGTAGCGCGGCGAGCGACGCGTAGGCGAACCGCGCCGGCACCCTGGCGTTCTGCACGAGTGAGTCGGCAAGATCGGTCGGGTCAATCGTCAACAGCACGACTACGCCGGGCAGCGCTACGGCGAGCACCCGAATGGTGGCAGTCAGGGCCGTCAACCAGGGCGTAGGGCTGTTGCCGAACAACAGTGTTGTCGCGCCGAGGCCGGCGGCCGACACCAGCAGCGGCCAGCCGCGGCGCAGCACGTGGGTGATGCGGATACCGCCTATTGCCAAGGCCAGCACCACAAACGCGAGCAATACCGCCGGCGTCAGGGCGTCGTTGGACAGCGCGGCTCCGAAACCAAGTAGGAAGCAGGCCGCCAATTTGGCCGTTGGGTTCGCACGCGCCAGCCGACCGGTCGGTACTGCGATGGTATGGACATCCAGCACCATCAGCGGACCACCTCCGCCGAGTCGGCGGCGCGGCCGCGATCCATGGTGAGCACCCGGTCTGCGAGCGAGTTCACCACCGCTTGGTCGTGCGTCACGGCAAGGACCGCACCACCGGAGTCGCGATGGTCGGCGAGTAGGTCGATGATCTCCAGCCAGGTGCGGCGGTCCTGGCCGAAGGTCGGCTCGTCGAGTACCAGGAGCGCGGGTTCAGTGATTAGCGCGGTGGCGACAGACAGGCGACGTTTTTCGCCTCCCGAGAGCGTGAAGGGGTTGGCCTCGGCTAGGTGGGTCAGGTGCAAGCGATCGAGCAGTGCGTCAACGCGGCGCCGGACTTCGCCGGCCGCAGCGCCCCGCCGGCTTGGGCCGAAGGCAAGCTCGTCGTGCACCCGCTCCGTGAGGAATTGGTGCTCGGGATCCTGGAACACCATGCCAATTCGGTCGGCGAGTTCCGCGGCCGGCCAGCGATGAGGTGGAGTAGCGGCATCGCTACCAGCCAACTTCCTGGTGGCTCGCACAACCCCAGTGGTTGGGGCCACGAGCCCAGCCAGCACCGTGGCCAGGGTGGACTTGCCTGATCCGTTCGGGCCGATGACAGCCAGCGCTTCGCCCGCCCGCAGGGCGGTGGACACGTCGCATACGGCTTGCTCTGGGGCGCCGCGGTGCCGAAACCCGACATCAGTCGCGATGAGTAAGGCGTCTCCATCTGATGTCGCAGGGCGTCGGATCAACTCTGTGGCGGTCACCGATGTTTGCGCCTTGACAAGTTGGTTGAACAGCGGGGGGTCGGGCATCCAGACGCCGGCTTGTGCGAGCCGGTCGCCGTGCCGAGAGAAGACCTCGGCTGGTGGGCCGTCGACCAGCACGTCGGCGTTGGCTTCGAGCACCACGACTCGGTCGACCATCGGCAAAGCTTCAGCCACCCGGTGTTCGACCAAAATGGTGGTCGCGCCGGTCTCTCGCTGGACGGCCGTGAGTGCTTCTCGAACCAGTCCTGCGCCGGCGGGATCGAGGTTCGCAGTGGGCTCGTCGAGGAGCAGCAGCCGTGGTGAGAGCGCCAGTACGCCGGCCAGGGCAAGCCGTTGCTGCTCGCCACCAGAGAGCCAATCGGTTCGCCGGTCCCGTCCGTACGGAAAGCGGACTGCGGCGAGAGCAGCGTCAACGCGCGGCCAGATGGCCTTTTGCGGCACGGCGTGGTTCTCCGGCCCGAACGCGACATCGTCGCCGGAGCGGGCCATGACCAGCTGAGTCTCTGGATCCTGGAGCACGAGCCCGATGCGATCTCGAGCATCGCGCGGATCGAGCCCGTCCACGGTTAGCGAGCCCTCGGCCTCGCCCGCGTTGGCCGGATCGAGCAGCCCGGCGAGCGCGAGGAGCAGGGTGCTCTTGCCGGCGCCGGATGCACCGAGTAGCAAGACTCGCTCGCCCGGCTCAATGACCAAGTCCAGCCCGCGAACTGCGTACTGGCGACGCCCGGCGTGCCGCCAACCCCACCCGCGGGCCTGGATCCGGCTGCCGGTCAGACTCGCGCCCGCTCTCGACCCGAGGCAAATGCGTCCAATACGCCGGTTTGAGCCAAACGCCGCACCAGCAACCACGAGCCGAAGCCGGCGATCACCACCGAGCTCGCGGTGAGGATCACGGCATAGGCGGTGAGCCATCCAACCGACCAATCCCGGTAGTAGTAAAACCAGTCCAGCCCGAATGCCATCAGACCGGCCGCAGCTCCCGCCGTCAATGCGACCGGCAGGGCGAAGCGCCGGTATCGAAAAGCGAGGAACACCAATTCCGGCGCCAACCCCTCGAGCACGCCGTACCAGATCACCTGGGTGCCCCACTGGCTGCCGAGTAGAGCGCTCACCGTCGAGGCGAGCACCATTGCGAAGATGGCGGCGCCCGGCTTGCGGACGACCAACATTGCGAGGACGCCGGGTACGAGCCAGACGCCGTACATGAATGCCTGCCCGGGCGGGAATGCCTTGAAGGCCGGGTCCAGCGCCACCCACAAGGTGTTCCACGCCCAGAACACGACGCCGAATGCGACGCCCAGTACTGCCGTAACCACCAGGTCCACGGTGCGCCAGCCGCTGGCGGCGGTACCGGCGCGCGTTGGCTTAGGGTCCTGTTTACTCATGTGCTACCTCCCGTTGATCAGGAGGGGTGGCGTCGCGCGCCCGTCACCACGACGAAACAGCGCGCCACGAAGTCGTGAGCGCGCCGCAACGGGTGACTGTCGACTTCCTGCGCCGGCATTACCCGGATCAGGTTCGAGGGTCTGCAGGCGTACCTGCACTCTCAGCGCTGTGCGCTCCCCTGTCGTATGTACTTGTACGTCGAGCCTACAACGTTGCTTGCTTGCTCCGCTCGCTGCGCTCGCTGCGCTCGCTCCGCGCAGATCGCGCTTTGGAAGCCGCTGCCTTCCTCACTCGCTCGCAGCCAGCGGTTCTCCGCAGTTGCACCTGTCAGCTGAGCTGGCCGCTCGCTCGTTCGACCAGGACAGCGGCGCGCGCGATCCGTGTTTGATTGCTCCGCTCGCTGCGCTCGCTAGGGCAGGTCGTAGGAGGGCTGGTGGTTCGGCTGGTAGAGCTGGACCTCGCCGGCGGCAGGAATGCGCAGATTGATCATGAGCCCGTAGCCGTAGTCGACGGGTTCGCCGCTGAACTCCGCGCCCTTATCGCTCAGCTCCTTCATGGTTGCCGCAAGGTCGTCGCAGATCAGTGAAATCTCATGATGGATCGGCACTGTTGTCGTTTTACCCTCATAGGTCCAGCTGTTCGGATGTACCCCCATTTCGCTTGGCCCCGACCGGAAGATCAACCAGCCGGGTCCTGACTCCGCGTTCTCCAGGAACGGCCATTCCAGCACGTCACGTAGGAAGGCCCTGGTCGTCGGCGGATCCTCGGAATAGAGCAGCGCATGAACGGCAGTGATCATTTCACGAGGCTAGACCCTCGCTGCGAATGACGAACGCCGACTGGCAGAGTGAAGCATCGTGCGCGCGTTTCGATGCGAAGTATGTGGGGCGGAGCTCTTTTTCGAGAACTCGGTTTGCGTGACGTGCGGCTCAGCACTCGGATACTCCCGCGAGCACGGCACCGTGATCGCCGTCAGCGAGGATCACCCGATCTGCGCAAACCTCAACCGCTGCGGATGCAACTGGATAGCGGATCCGACATCAACCCTCGGACTGTGTTTCAGTTGCCGGTTGACCCGTACCCGGCCGGCTGATGCCGACACCGTAGGGCTGGCTCAGTATTGGATCGCGGAGGCTGCCAAACGCCGGCTGATCTTCGGGCTCGACGAGCTCGAGCTCTCGATCAAGATCAGCGACGGCTCCGGCGGTCTCGCGTTCGACCTGCTATCAAGTACTCACGGCAAGATCATCACCGGTTATCAGAACGGGCTCATCACCCTTGATCTCGCCGAGAGCAACGACGCCCATCGCGAGGCGTTGCGGGAGAGCATGGACGAGCCGTACCGTACGGTGCTCGGGCACTTTCGGCATGAGATCGGTCATTACTACTGCGAATTGCTCGCCCTGAGGAACGGACGCCGCGAGGAATTCCGAGAGCTTTTTGGAGACGAAACCATCTCCTATGAGGAGGCGCTGCAGCGCCACTACAGCAGCGGCGGCGGTCATGCATGGCAAGATCATTTCATTAGCGCGTACGCGACGATGCACCCACTCGAGGACTTTGCAGAGGTGTTCGGCCACTTTCTACACATTGCAGACACCTTGCAAACAGCGGCCGAATTCCGGCTGCTGCCGCAACCAGCGCAGGACGATGTGTCCACGTTGCACGAGATCGCGAAGAAGCCGCGAGTCGCTCTATTGGAAAGGCCTTTGGCTGAATTGATTGCACAGACCTGGTTGCCATTGACCAAAGGCCTGAATCAGATCAACCGAAGCATGGGCAAGGCCGACCTTTATCCGTTCGTTCTGGCCGAGCCGGTGATCGCGAAGGTTGCCTTTGTTGCAGATCTAGTCGCCACAGCTCAGCTGCAGCCTAGCTAGCTTGCACAGATTGCTGCGGCAGAAGCGCATGGGCGCTTGACTCTCCTGGCAAGAAACTGTTTGTCAGATTGCATGCTGCGGCACAAAAACGTGCAATCTGTCGACACTTTCTCCAACGGTTAGCCGCGAGCCACGGCGAAACTGGCCAGCTCGGCGCGCGCCTTTCCGAGTTCACTCCAAGGCCCAGGCACGCTGACGACCGCAAGTCCGCTAGTGGGAAATTTACTGTCCATATGAGCCCAATCACGTGATGGGGTACGGACGCAGACGTGCTCCACAAGGTCCGGGATGCCCGGAGCGTGTCCGAGCACCAGCAGCGTGTGGATCTCGTCGGGAACCTCTCGAATCAAGGCCAACAGCTCGGGAACCCACGCGTGGTAGACCTCGCGCCGGTATTGGACCTCGCCAGCGCTAGCACCACCAGCCATCGCATACTCCCAGGTCTGTTTGGTGCGGACTGCCGTCGAGCACAGCACTAGATCGGGACGCAACGATCGTTCGGTAAGCCAACGACCGATCGCCTCAGCGTCGCGGCGCCCGCGCGCCGATAGCGGCCGCTCATGATCATCGACGTCGAGGTCCCAGGAGGACTTCCCATGCCTGACGAGAACCAGCGTTCGCTGGCTGTTGAGCGCGAAGTCCATGGCGTCAGACTAGAGGTCCGCGCCGTCTGGCGGCAGTGGCTTAAGCCCCTGAGTCAGTCTTCGCCCTCGCCGGGCTCCAGCGACTCCCAGATCTCCTGGCATTCCGGGCAGACCGGGAACCGCTCTGGGTCACGGCTTGGTACCCAGACCTTGCCGCATAGCGCGACAACCGGCGTACCCATCACCATCGCCTCGGTCAGCTTGTCCTTCGGTACGTAGTGCGAGAAGCGCTCATGATCGCCCTCCTCAACTCGGTAGTCGGGGCGTTCCTGGATACGCTCATCGACAATCGTTTCGGCACCGGGACTTGGTTGCTGACTCACGTTGGCCAGTTTAGACAGTCACACCCCGAATTGACCTTGAGTCGGCTTGAAGTGGTGGACTGGTGGAATGGCCACCCAGGAGACCGCCGATACGGCTGCGGAAGCGGCGCCGCGGGTCTCCCAGCGTGCGCTCACGATTGGTCTTTGCGCGACGATCGTTGCAATCGCCTTCGAGACCATCTCGGTGGCTACCGCAATGCCAGTAGCCGCTCGGGATCTCAACGGCCTCAATTACTACGCCTGGGCATTCTCGCTGTTCTTGATCGGGATGCTGTTCGCCACGGTGGTCTGCGGCAGGCTCAGCGATCGCATCGGACCAGCAAAGCCGCTCCTGGCGGGGCTGATGATCTTTCTTGTCGGCCTGGTGGTATCGGGGACCGCCCAGCACATGACACAACTTGTCCTGGGTCGCCTGGTACAGGGATTGGGCAGCGGCACCATGAACGTCGCGATCTTCGTGTGTGTAGCGCAGGCTTACAGCCCGAAGCAGCGGCCCAAGATGTTTACCTACATCTCGGCAGCCTGGGTGCTGCCATCCTTCATCGGCCCACCCGTTTCAGCGTGGCTGACCAACCGTTTGAGCTGGCACTGGGTGTTCTTCGCTGTGATTCCCTTGGTGATCTTCGGTGGTGCCATGGCGTGGCCCAGCCTGCGGCAAATGATCCGTCTGGGCCAGCCGAGCAACGACAATGCCTCCTCCAGGCCTGCACCGTTGTGGGCTGCCGCGCTTCTCTGCGGTGCCACGGCGGCTTTGCAACTCGCTGGACAGCGGCTGGGCTGGACCGGGCTGGGCCTGCTGGTGATTGGGCTGGCCATGCTTCTGGCTGCACTGCCGCGGCTCATGCCGCCCGGCTTTCTCCGGTTCCGTCGCGGACTATCGCAGGTCATTCAAACTCGCGGCTTGCTGCCGGGCGCGTTCTTCGGCGCCGAGGCTTTCGTGCCCTTGATGCTGGTCGAGCAGCGGTCCATTCCGCTCTTCCAGGCAGGTGCCGTGCTGACTGTTGGTGCTGTCGGCTGGACTGCCGGCTCCTGGCTGCAGTCCAGACCGTGGTTCCCCATCCGGCGCGACGTGCTGATCACACTCGGATGCTGCTCGGTGGCGTTCGGCTTGGTGCTTGTGACCTTGGTCGCCTGCGTCCCGACGCTTCCGTACGTCTTGGTCGCGGTGAGCTGGGTCTTCGGGGGACTCGGCATGGGACTTGCCACGTCCAGCACTTCGTTGGCTGTGATGAGCCTCTCTACGACGAGTGAGCAGGGCAGGAACGCCTCATCGCTGAACGTCTACGACGCACTTGGCTCGGCCATCTTCATCGGCGTCGCGGGGGCGATCTTTGCGGCGCTTCATCCGGGTGGAAACCTGGCCTTGACCTTCGGCTTCGTTGAAGGGTCCATGGCCGTTGTCGCGCTGCTCGCTGTGCTTACCTCGCTGCGGATTGGCATCGTGCGAAACGAGTTCAGCAGCGAGCGGAGTGACCAATTCAACGCAGCACGAGAATCGTGACGAACATTGAGACGGCAAAGAGTGCCACCGCAGCAAGGGCCAGAAAGATGTAGTAAGACACCGGGCGGACAGGCTCGACCGCTTCTGGAGCCGATGCGGTTGCCTGGCTCATCGCGTACGGCGGGGCGGAATTGAGATAGCCGCCGGTCAGCGGCTGGGATGGGCCTTGGAATGCCGGCTGCGCCGGCGCCGCGGGGGTAGGGACTGGCGGGCTTGAATCCCGACATCGGTGCCAAAGGTGGCGGGGCGAATGAGGGATACGGCCAGTCACTGGCGGCAGGTCAGGCGCAGTGACTTCAGCAGCGAGTGGCGACTCGATCCGGGGAGAGGGACGTGCGGTCATGATCGTTTTCGGCACCTGCTCGAATGCCCCCGCCGCCTCTATCTGGCCGGCGATCATCTCCAGCGCCTCCGCCAGCAGCAGGGCCGTTGGCGGACGTCGATTCCGATCGGCAGCGAGTCCTGACACCATGACAGCGTCGAGGGTGTCCGGTGCGCCAAGCCGCTCCGCGATTGGTTGCGGCGGCTGGGAAGTATCCCGCGCCAAGATGTCGGCGATGCTTCGCACCAGAAAAGGCGGATGGCCGGTCAGCATGGCGTAGGTCACTGCCGTCAGCGAGTAGATATCGACCCGTCGATCAAGCAGCGTCACGCCCATTGCCTGCTCGGGCGCCATGTAGGACGGAGTACCAGCCGTCATCGTCGCCCCAACCGCGTCCACCATTGATTTCGCCACGCCAAGGTCTGCAATGAGTACATGGGTGTTGCCATTTGATGCCCTGCTGATCAGCAGGTTTCCCGGGGTGACATCGCGATGGATGATGTCGTTGCTGTGCAGCACATCGAGCGCGCGGCAGGCATCGGCGCACAGCTGCAATGCCCGTACCGGATTAATGCCTTGCCGACGAAGATCATTCAGCGACCCTCCATCGACGTAGTCCATGACGAAGTAGGGCCTGCCGTCATCGAGGGTGCCGATGTCGTAGACCTGAACCAGCCGGCGGTCATGAATCCGCCGCATGATTCGCGCCTCGGCGAGGAAACGGCTGCGAACGTCGCTGTTGCTTGCCCAGTTGTCGGCGAGCACCTTGACGGCCACGGGTACGTCCAAGTCATCGTCATGGCCGAGCCACACCGTTGCGAACGATCCGGCGCCGAGGCGCCGGATCAGCCGATACCGCCCAATGGAGTCGATCGCAACCATTCTCACTCGCCGGCACCCACCTGCGAGTCACCAAGAGTCAGCTGGGCCAGCTTCTTGACGAAACCTCCGTGCACGTAGGCTGCTGTCGCTCTGCACAGGTTGCAACCTAAGCAGACCGTCAGCAACCTAGGTGAACGTAGATTTCTGACAAGACGTTCGCTTGGTGTCTAGACCGGAGTGGAACGCGTGGCGAGGGCTTCGAGCGTGGCCCGAGCGCCCTTGCTGTGCAAGGAATTGAGGGTGTTCAGGTACGGCTCGGTAAACGCCGGCTCAGCGGCCAGATCACCAAACAGTTCACGATTCTTCACGAAAGCCAGCGGGTCATCGCGCTGCTGAGCGGCAATCTGCTGCAGTGTGTCGGCGAGCCGATCGACCACCTTGATCGGCTCGCCCTGCTCGTCAACACCCTCGGCGTATCGGGCCCAACTGGCAACCACGGCCGCCGACAGGATGACCTCACGACTAGCGGCCAGATTCTCCTGGATCACGGGAAGCAGCCACTTGGGAATGCGATCGGAGCTCTCCGCACACAGCCGAGCAACCGTGTCCCGAACCGCAGCATTGGAGAATCGCTCGATCAACTGCAGCTTGTACTCGTCCAGGTCGATGCCCGGTACGGGGGCAAGGGTGGGAGTGGCCTCTCGGTTCATGTAGTCCAGCAGGAAGTTGGCAAACAACTGATCTTGGGCAACCTCATGGACCAACCGGTAGCCCGCCAGATAGCCGAAATAGCACAGCGCCTGATGGCTGGCATTCAGCAGCCGCAGTTTCATCAGCTCATACGGCATAACGTCTGGCACAACCTGCACCCCGACGTCCTCCAACGGCGGGCGGCCCGACGGGAATTTGTCCTCCAACGCCCATTGGGTGAACGGTTCACAGACCACCGGCCAGGCATCCTCGACGCCGAAGCGTTCACTGATCTGCGCTCGGTCGTCATCGGTGGTGACTGGGGTGATTCGATCGACCATGGAGTTGGGGAAGGTCACATTGCTCTCCACCCATTCGCCCAACTCCGGGTCACGGAGCCGGGCGAATGCTGCGAACACCTCCTGTGCCACGTGCCCGTTGCCCTGGATGTTGTCGCAAGACATCACCGTGAAGGGCTCGATACCGCGGGAGCGCCGCCGCACGAGGGCTTCGGTTATGAGACCGAACGTCGTCTTGGGAACTGCCCCGGGAGCCAGGTCAGCCTGGATATCAGGATTAGTGTCATCGAATTCACCAGTTACTGGATGGAAGTTGTAACCGCCCTCGGTCACCGTCATTGAGACGATGCGGGTCGCCGGATCAGCCATCTTTTCGATGACGGCCTCTGGATCGTCCGGCGCGTACAGGTATTGAACGATCGACCCGATGATGCGTGGCTCCCAGCTTCCATCAGGGGCTTTCTCAACCAGCGTGTACAGGCAGTCCTGAGCCTGCATCGCCTCCTTCATTCTGAGGTCGAACGGCATCACACCGACACCGCAGATCCCCCAGTCGAGTGCCGTGCCCTGGTCCATGAGCTGATCCAGGTACATTGCCTGGTGCGCTCGATGAAACCCGCCAACACCGAAGTGCACGATGCCCACCTTGACCTGCGAGCGGTCATAGCTCGGCACCGGAATCGACAGTGATCCCAAGTTGGCTTGATTGAGTGCCGTCATCTGACCCGCCCTTTATTTGACTGCGCCGAGGGAGAGGCCTTGGACGAGTTTGTCTTGGGCGGCGAAGCCGGCGATGATCACCGGGAGTGAGACGAC
>Ga0307277_10000191_pt1 | contig 20512 bp, 18 predicted proteins | sample ER_DNA_116_FD_194473 | JGI IMG/M metagenome (GOLD analysis project Ga0307277, IMG submission 194473) | Bulk soil microbial communities from the East River watershed near Crested Butte, Colorado, United States - ER_DNA_116 | ecosystem: Environmental > Terrestrial > Soil > Floodplain | place...
CCCGAGCGCGTTGCCTCGTTGAGCAGCTCCAGTTCCGGCCAAGGGGCTTCCGGGTTGACGTGGTCGACCGTGACCGGCGAGACGCCGCCCCAGTCGTTGATGCCCGCGTCGAGCAGGCGCGGGAACTCCGCGTAGCTCAGATTCGGCGGCGCCTGGATGTTCCAGCGCGCTCCGAGCAGGAGCCGCGCGGCCGCGCAGGTCCAGAGCAGTTCCTCGAGCGGCGGCTCAGGCGCCGCCGCCATCCGCGTTCCCGGCTTGGCGCGGAAGTTCTGGACGATCACTTCCTGGACGTGGCCGAAGCGCTCGTCGAGCTCGCGGATCTCGAGCAGCGCCTCGATTCGCTCGCGCCTCCCCTCGCCGATCCCGATCAGGATCCCGGTCGTGAACGGCACGCAAGCCTCGCCCGCGGCCTCGATCGTCGCCAGCCGAGCCGCCGGCAGCTTGTCGGGCGAGGCCCAGTGCGGACCGCCCCGCTCCGCTAGCCGGACGGCGATCGTCTCGAGCATCAGCCCTTGGGAGGCTGAGACGGGACGCAGCGCCAGCGCGTCCTCGAGCGACAGCACACCCGGATTCACATGTGGCAGGAGGCCCGTCTCCTCCAGGACAAGCCCCGCGCAGCGCGCCAGGTACTCGAGCGTGGTCGAGCAACCTAGCGCGGCGAGCTCCTCGCGGGCTATTCGGTAGCGAAGCTCCGGCTTGTCGCCCAGCGTGAAGAGCGCCTCGCGGCAGCCGGCGGCGGCCCCCGCACGCGCGACCGCGAGCACCTCGTCCTCGCTCATATACGCACGCTGCCCGCGACGCGGCGGGCGCGCGAACGTGCAGTAGCCGCAGACGTCGCGGCAAAGCTTGGTCAGCGGGATGAAGACCTTCGGCGAATAGGTCAGGCGGTTGCCGTGGCCAAGCGCTCGAAGCCGGCGTGCCTCGGCCGCCAGCGACTCCCAAGGCTCGTCGACGAGCCGGAAAGCCTCGACCGAGGCGAGTCCCTCACCCACGGCGTGAGCTTACGCGCGAAGGGGCGGACGGGAGCCAGGAGGTTTGGCGGAAAAATCATGGAGGCGTAAGCTCCGAAACCAACGAGGGGCTGGGCGATGACCCCTCTCTCTCACGGGTCCCCCAACGCTCGGCCCCTCGGTTACTCGCAGTCAGTCCGATCGTCGTTACGACGGATAGGCACCCTTTTTTTGTCTAGCCGACGCGGACGAGCGGCCCGAAGTAGACCCAGTGCCCATTGTGGTAGCGCTGCAGCCTGGCCTGGGCGATCGGAAAGTGATCCGTGGAGGTCGTCCGGACGGAAACCCCCGGCAGGACGAATGGGTTGCTCCGCTCGTTCAGGTGGGTGACCGCGCGCATGACGCTCGCCCGGGTCGGATTCTTCCCAGCGTGCTTGAGCGCGTCGACGAGCGTGAACGCGGAGGACATGCCGTACACGTTGTAGTAATCGGTCAGGCCCTCGCCGCCGTTGTACTTCTTCAGGATCGTCCGAAACAGCTTGACGGCTTTGTCGTTCGCCCAACGCGGATTGATCGGATCCTTCAGGAAGGCGAGCGAGATCGAACCTTCCGTCTGCTGCTTGCTGCTGGCCAGAGAGGCGATCGTCATCGTGTTCGAGGCGCTGGCTACGACGTTCACGAACACGAGCGGCCGCCAGCCGAGCAGCCGGGCGGACGAGTAGGACTGGATCGCGAACTTCGGCGTGGCGAAGACCATCAGCGTGTTCGCCCGCTTCGACTTCAGCCGCGCGACCTGTGACTTGACGTCGGTGTCGGTGACGTCGTAGCCCTGCTTCGAGACGATCAGCTTCGCCTTCTTGCCGAGGCCGCGCTGCAGGCCGGCCACGAGCTCCTTGCCGTAGTCGTCGTTCTGGTAGAGGACGCCGATCCGGGCGGTTGGCTTCGACTTCGCGATGTAGCGGCCATAGAGTGCGGCCTCGCCCTTGTAGCTCGGCTGGTAGCCGATCGTCCAGGGGTACCTCTTGTAACCGTTGCCCCAGGTGCTCGCGCCGCTCGCGACTAGCAGCTGCGGAACCTTGAGCTGGTTCAGGTACGAGCGGACGGCGAGGTTCTGTTCGGTGCCGAGGGTGTTGTAAATCGCGTAGACCTTGTCGTTCTGGACCAGGTAGCGGGTCTTCTGGATCGTCTGCGACGGGTCGTAGGCGTCGTCGACGTACTTGTACTTGATGCTGCGGCCGAAGACGCCGCCGCGGGCGTTGACGTACTTGAAGTAGGCATCGGCGCCCTTCGCGACCGCGGCGTAAGCGGAGGCCGGGCCGCTGAGCGGCGTCGTGCCGCCGATCAAGATCTGCTTCGAGGTGACCCCCGGCGTGGCCGAGCCGCCAGCCGACGCGGCGGAGACGATCACGAGCGCGCTGAGCACACCGAAGAGGACCTTGCTCTTCCCAATAGCCCTCATTCAGACCGAGTGTACAGCCGCGTTGTTAGCGGCTCTGTCAACTTTCGGAGCAGGCCGCCGAGGCCGCTCGGGAGCAGGATCATCACCAACACGATCGCCGCGCCGAAGAAGACGGAGGGGGCTCCCGGGGCATGCGAGACGTTCGCCGCCCAGTCGGGCACAAACTGGATGAAGAGCGCCCCGAGCGCCATTCCGGCCAACGAGCCGAGCCCCCCGACGACGGCTCCGACGACGAGCAGGAGCGACTTGTCGAACGCGAACGTGGTCGGGCTGACGAACCAGTTCGAGACGAGCACGAAGAGCGAGCCGCCGACGCCGGCGTAAAAACCGCTGATCGCGAACGCGAGCGTCTTGTAGAAAGCCGTGTTGACCCCCGAGGAGGCCGCCGCTACCTCACTGTCGCGCAGGGCGCGGAAGGCGCGGCCGACCCTCCCTCGCACGAGCAGCCACGCGGCTCCTGCAAGGACGAGCCCGATTCCCCACGTCAGGTAGTAGAGGAAGTCGTTCGTGGCGACCGTCCGGCCGAGCACGTGCACCGGCCCGAGCGCCCCGGTCGAACGCGTGAGCGCCTTGTCGAAGAGGTTGATCCCCTGGCTGCCGCCGGTCAGGCCCGAGAATCTCTTCAGGAGCGCCGGCAGCGCAACCGCGAAGGCGAACGTCGCCAGCGCGAGATAGAGGCCGGAAAGCCGCCGCGCAGGCAGGCCGAGCACGAACCCGGCCGCCATCGCCACGAGCCCGGCCAGGGGGATCGTCCAGAGGTCGCGGAAGCCGTGGTCGGCGGTCAGGATTGCGGTCGTGTAGGCGCCGACGGCCATCAGCGCGCCGTGGCCGAGCGAGATCTGCCCCGTGTAGCCGGTCAGCAGGTTGAGGCCGAGGATCGCGATGAAGAAGCAGCCCGCGCGCGCGAACTCGGCCGCTTTCGCGTCGCTGAGCCAGTGCGGCAGCACCAGCACGAGCGTCACCGCTGCCGCAGCTACGGCAACTCCGGCCGCAATCCGCAGAGCGCGACTCATACGCGCCTCGCGACGACCTTCCCGAACAGGCCGGCCGGCCTGACGAGGAGGACCCCGAGGATGACCGCGAGCGCCGCGGCCTGGCGCAGGTCGGTGCCGACCCACGAGACGTAGGTGCCGATCAGGTTCAGGAAGACGCCGAGCGCGAGGCTTCCAATCACCGCGCCGAGCGCGCTGTCGATCCCGCCGAGCACCGCGCCCGCGAAGGCGTAGAGCAGGATCGGCTGCATGAAGTTCTGGTCGAAGCTGCCGAGGGGCGGCGCGGCCATCAGGCCGGCGACCGCGCCGAGTGCGGTCGCGAGACCCCAGCCGAGGGCGATCGTCCAGCTGACGCGGATCCCGGTCAGGCGACTCGACTCGGGATTCTGGGCCGCGGCGCGCATCGCGAGCCCGAGCTTCGTGAAGCGGAAGAAGAGCCAGAGCAGCAGCACAGCGAGCAGCGAGACCCCGATGATCCCGAAGTCCGAGATCGAGAAAGCGACGCCCGCGATCCGGATCGGCCGGGTCGAGAAGGCGTTCGGCATCGACTTCACCTGCGGCGACCAGATCCAGAAGGCGGCTCCGTTGACGACGAAGAAGAGCCCGATCGTGACGATCGCGATCGTCAGCACGGAAGCGCGCTCGACAGGGCGGATCACCGCGCGCTGGAGCACGACCCCGCCGCCGAACGACGCGGCCACAGTCAGCGCGAACGCCGGCCAGTACGAGAATCCGTGCTGGGTCAGCGTCCAGGCGACGAACGTCGAGAACATCGCCAGCTCGCCCTGGGCGAAGTTGACGACCCCGGTGGCGCGATAGATGAGCACGAGCGCCACCGCGAGCGTCGCGTACGTGCCGCCCGAGGAGAGGCCGGCGACGACCTGCTGCGCGACTCCCGACCAGTCGGCTGCGAGCACCGTCAGTAGCCCAGGTAGGAGCGGCGAACCGACTCGTGCCGCTGCAGCTCGACGCTCTTGCCGGCGACCGCGACCCGCCCGACCTCGAGCACGTACGCGCGGCTGGATGAGGCGAGCGCGAGGCTCGCGTTCTGCTCGACCACCAGCACCGACAGGCCCTCCCGCTCGTTCAGCTCGCCGACTACGCGAAAGAAGTCGGCGACGACGCGGGGCGCGAGCCCGAGGGAAGGCTCGTCCAGCAAGAGCAGGCGCGGCCGCTGCATCAGCGCGCGGGCGAGCGCGAGCTGTTGCTGCTCGCCGCCGCTCAGGGTGCCGGCGGCCTGCCCGCGTCGCTCCGCCAGGATCGGGAAGCGCTCCAGGATCGATCGCTCGTCAGCCTTGACGCCGGCCCGGTCGCGCCGGACGTGCGCGCCCAGCCGCAGGTTCTCCTCCACGGACAGCTGCGCGAACGTCCCACGGCCCTCGGGCACATGCGCGATTCCGGCGCGGGCGACCGCCTCGGGCGTGCGCGGGAGACGCTTCCCGGCGAAGACGAACTCGCCGCTCGCCCTCACGGTCGCGGAAATCGCGCGCAACGTCGTCGTCTTACCGGCGCCGTTGGCGCCGAGCACGGCGACGATCTCGCCCTCTCCGACGGAGAGGTCGATTCCGCGCAGCGCCTGCAGAGGCCCGTAGCGGGCGGCGACGCCGCGCAGCTCAAGCAGGGGCATGCTGCGGTCGCTCGCTACCCAGGTACGCCTCGATCACGGCCGGGTTTCGCTGAACCTCCGCGGGTGAGCCCTCGGCGATCTTTCGGCCGAAGTCGAGCACGTGCACGCGGTCGGCGACCCCCATGACGAGGTTCATGTGGTGCTCGACGAGGAGCACGGTGAGGGCGAAAGAGTTCCGGATCCGGCGGATCAGCGCCCCGAGCTCTTCGACCTCCTCGTGGCTGAGGCCGCCGGCCGGCTCGTCGAGCAGGAGCAGGCGCGGGCCTGAGGCGAGCGCCCGTGCGAGTTCGAGCCGCTTCATCGTCCCGAAAGGAAGGTCGGCGGAACGCCGGTTAGCCACCGACTCGAGACCGAGCTCTTCGAGCAGCTCCCGCGCGGGCCGGTCGCCTCGCGCGTGCGTCCCCACCAGCACATTCTCGAGCACGGTCATGGTCGGAAAGAGCTCGACGTTCTGGAACGTTCTCGCTATTCCCCTGCGGACGATCCGGTGCGGCGGGGTGCGCAGCAGGCTCTCGCCGTCGAAGGCGATCTCCCCTGAGTCGGGCCGATAGAGCCTCGTGATCAGGTTGAACAGCGTCGTCTTACCGGCGCCGTTCGGACCGATCAGGCCGGCGATCTGCCCGCTCTCGACGCCGAGCGAAACATCATCGACGGCGACGACGCCGCCGAACTGCCTCGTCACGTGCTCGACCGAGAGCAGGGCCACCGCGGCCAACCTTAAGACGAAGAGGGATCTGGCGGCAGTTTCGACGCGCACCGGCATCTACTGCCTTGGGGGCGTCCCCCGTGCGTTGCCGGACTGTCAGGAGACCGTCATCGCCGGCGCCCCCCTTGATCTCCAGGCGGTTAGGGCGGCGCCTGGTCGGGTACGTAAACCGCACCTGGCAGGCCGTCGGCACGCACACCAAGGATTGCCCGTCAAGGCACGCGGTCATGGAGGGGGAGTCGCCGCAGCCTCTCCCTCCACCTTTCTAGGCAACGCCGGCGAAGTCGGACGGCTCGGTAATGGGAGCTCGGCAGGCAAAGCGCTCACAGACGTAGAGCGCCGGCCGCCCCTCGACGAGCTCTTTGCCGGCGAGCAGCGGCACATCCTCTGACGGACCGAACGCGATCACTGCGGTCGGGTCGAAAGCCGCGAGCGCAGCCTGCGCGATCGCGTCCTCCGCCGACCCGATCACGGCCAGCTCGCGAGGCGGGGCCAGGTAGAGGTCGAGCGCACCGAGCGCATGGCCGAAGGCGCTCGGTGCACGCGGGAGCGCGTCGCGGATTAACCGGAAGACGCCGGCGGCGTGCCGCTCCAGCTCGTCGTCGCCCCAGATCCGCCCCAGCCGGAGGAGCACGAACGCAAGCATCGAGTTTCCGGAGGGGGTCGGATGGTCGTCGAACTCCTTCTTGCGCGCGACCAGCTGCTCGCCATCGGCCGGCGAGAGGAAGAAGCCGCCGCGTTCCTCGTCGGCAAAGAGCTCGACAGCTAGCCGCGCGAGCCGGTTCGCCTCCAGGAGCCAGCGCAACTCGCCGGTCGCGACGTGCAGCTCGTAGAGGCCGTTGGCGACGTCGGCGTAATCCTCCAGGTAGCCGGGATTGCGCGCCCGGCCCGCCCGCCAGCTGCGGTGTAGCCGGCCGTCCTCGTCCGAGAGCGGACCGAGCAGAAACTCGGCCAGCTCCCGTGCCGCGCGAACGAAGTCGGGGCGGTCGAGCCGGCGCCCCGCCTCAGCGAGCGCGGCCAGCGCGAGCCCGTTCCAGGCGGCGATCGCCTTGTCGTCGCGGAGGGGCTTCGGCCGCCGTTCGCGGAGCTCGAACAGCCGCCGCCGGAGCTCCTCGTCGAGGTCCCCGCGCAGGATCGAGCGGCCGTGCTCGAACGGCTGCAGGAACTCGGCGGGGACACCCTCGTCGGCCGTCCAGGTGAAGGTCAGGCCCTCGACGCCGTCGGTGTCCGCATCCTGGGCCGAGGCGAAGCCGCCCTCAGGGAGCCGCAGCTCTCGCAGCAGGTAGTCGAGCGTCGCCTCGGCCACCTCGCGGTGACGCTCCTCGCCGGTGACGAGCCAGGCGTGCAGGTAGACGGGAGCGAGCAGCGCGTTGTCGTAGAGCATTTTCTCGAAGTGCGGCACGAGCCAGCGCTCGTCGACGGAGTAGCGGTGGAAGCCGCCGCCGAGCAGGTCGTACATGCCGCCCGCGGCCATCGCGTCAAGCGTGCGGGTCACCATCGCGAGCGTCGCCTCGTCGCGAGTCTGGTGGTACCTGCGAAGCAGAAACTCGAGCGCGGAAGCCGGCGGGAACTTCGGCGCGCCGCCGAACCCGCCCCACTCGGGGTCGAACTGCCGCCCCAGGCCGCGCTCCGCCTCGCCGAGGAGCGACTCCGTCAGCGGGTCGACCGAGGGCCGCACGGCCGCGGACTGCTGCAGCGCCTCCACCAAAGTGCCAGCCTGGCGGGCCACGTCCTCTCGGCGCTCCCGGTAGGCGTCCGAGACAGCGACCAGCACCTCTCGGAAGGCCGGCAGCCCGTGCCGAGCTTCGGGCGGGAAATAGGTGCCGCCGAGAAACGGCTCCCCGGAGGGCAGCAGGAAGACCGTCATCGGCCAGCCGCCGTGGCCGGTCATGGCGACGACGGCATCCATGTAGAGCGAGTCGAGGTCGGGCCGCTCCTCGCGATCGACCTTGACGTTGACGAAGCGCTCGTTCATCAGCGCCGCCGTCTCTTCGTCCTCGAAAGACTCGTGCGCCATCACGTGGCACCAGTGGCAGGCGGCATAGCCGATCGAGAGCAGGATCGGCTTGTCCTCGGCGCGTGCGCGTTCGAGCGCCTCCTCGGCCCACGGGTACCACTCGACCGGGTTCTCTGCGTGTTGCAGTAGATAGGGCGAGGTTTCGTCCGCGAGCCGGTTCATCCGGGCCCCGGCCACGTCCAGAGCTCGACCACGTTGCCGTCCGGGTCGGGCACGTACGCGGCGCGGCCCGACTCGCCGAAGTCCTCCTCATGCGGTTCGTGGCCGTGCTCGCGCAGGCGTTCGACGGCCTCGACGTAGTCGCTCTCCTCGATCTGCATCGCGTAGTGCACGTGGATGCCGCCGCGGCCGTCGGCGATCCCCACCTGCGGTGTCCAGAGCCCGATCCGCGTTCTCGTGCCGGCCATCACCCAGATGCGATTCTCGGATCGCAACACGACCGGCAAGCCGAGCACGCCTGCGTAGAAACGCTCGGCCGCGTCGAGGTCGAGCACCTCGAGCACGAGCTCATTGACGCCGGTGACCGGAATCCCGTTCACGACGAGGACGATAATCGCGGCGATGCAGCTGGAGACGAAGCGGCTCCTCCTCCGCATGCCGCAGGAGGGCGATCTCGACGCCTATGCCGAGCTCTTCGCCGATTCCGAGGTCGTCCGCTACACGGGCGGCGTCACGAAGACGCGCGCGGAGAGCGAAGTCGCAATCGAGCGGATGCAACGCCACTGGCAAGATCACGGCGTCGGCCTCTTCAGTGTCGTCCGAAAGGAGGACGAGCGCGTGCTCGGCCGCGTCGGCTTCCTCGTCTGGGATTCCGAAAGCTGGGCGCACGCGATGACGCGCGAGCCTCGCGGCAAGACCGAAACCGAGATCGGCTGGACTCTGGCCCGAGCTCACTGGAGGCGCGGCTATGCGACCGAGGGCGCGACAGCCGCCCGAGACTGGGCGCTGCAGGAGCTCGGCCTCCGCCGCCTAATCTCGCTGATCCAGCGCGGTAACGACGCTTCGGTTCGTGTTGCCGTGAAGCTCGGCGAGACGCTCGAGCGCGAGGATCTTCCGGGCCCGTTCCGGGCGCAGACCGACCTCTACGCGCTGACGCCGGAAACCCCGGCGCGGTAGACCTGGCCCTCGAGCGTGCGGCCCAGAACGCCCTCGAGCCATTGTGAAACTTGCACGAGGGCGTCGAGGTCGATACCGGTCTCGACGCCTTCGCCCTCGAGCAGGTAGACGAGGTCCTCGGTGGCGATGTTCCCGGTCGCACGGGGCGCGTAGGGGCAGCCGCCGAGGCCGCCGATCGAGGCGTCGAGCACTGTTGCGCCGGCATCGAGCGCCGCGAGCGCGTTGGCGTAGCCGGTGTTGCGCGTGTTGTGCCCGTGGAAGCCGATTGCTGCCGCGCTGGTCACGCCCGCGACCTGCTCGACCACCGACCGGACTGCGGACGGCGTCGCGACCCCGATCGTGTCGGCGAGGACGAGCTCGTCCGCCTCGAGCTTCGCCGCGAGGTCGGCGACCGCACCGGGGTCGACCTCGCCCTCGAAAGGGCAGCCGAAGGCGACGCTGATCGTCGCCGTCGCCGGGCGGTCGGCCGCGGTGAGAATCCTCTCGACGCGCGCGGTCGCCTCGGCAAGCGAGGCGTTGCCGTTCCGCTGATTGAAGGTCTCGGTCGCGCCGAACGTGACGTTGACACGGTCGAGGTCGGTCTGCCGCAGCCGCTCGAAGCCCTGCTCGTTGAGGACCAGGCCGGCGTACTCGACCCCGTCGCGCCGGTCGATCCCCGCAACCACTTCCTCGGCCCCGGCCATCTGGGGCATCCCGTCGTCGCGCACGAAGCTGACCGCCTCGATCCTCGCCAGGCCCGTTGCCGCGAGCCTGTTGACCAGCTCTGCCCGCACCGCGGGCTCGAGCGTGTCCGGCTCGTTCTGCAGCCCGTCCCGAGGGCCGACGTCGCAGATGATCAAAGCCACCTACAAACCGTACGCATTGACGTGCTCGGGCCGGAACCGGACCAGCAGGCGGCGCTCGCTCGGCCTCAGCTGCCAGCCCTCGCCGGTGTACTTGCGCGCGAGCTTGTCGATGTGCTCGTCCGCATGTTCGGTCGTTAGCTCCGCGGTGCCGCGCACCGCGACCCAGCGGTAGCCGTCTTCGCGGTCGACGACGAGCACGCTGACGCTGGGGTCGCGCTCGAGATTGCGTGGCTTTGCCCGCCCGGCCGCGGTATTGAAGAGAACGTACTCGCCGTCCCAGTCGATCCAGACGATGCTGAGCTGCGGCGACCCGTCCGGGTTCAACGTCGCGATGGTCGCGAAATTCGGCTCCTGCAGCAAACGCGCCTGCTCGTGTGTCAGGCCTGCCACCGTTACTCGTCGAGGCCGGTCGAGTCGACTTTCTCCGGCCTGATCTTCACCGTGATCCGCTGCTCGGTCGGCGAGCGCCACGGGTACTCGTCCTTGCCCAGGTACTTCTTGGCCAGGTGGTCGATCTGCTCGTCCGCGCCCTCGGTCGTCAGCTCGGCGGGGCCGCTGACCGAGACCCATTGGTAGGCGTTGTCGGGGTGGACGACGGTGATCGCGGCGCGAGGATCCCGGCGCAGATACCGCTCCTTCGCGCGGCCGACGGCGGTGTTGAAGGTGACAACGCCGTCGTCGGTGTCAACCCAGACGATCGTGTTGTGCGGCGAGCCGTCCGGCCGCAGCGTCGTCACGGTGCCCACATACGGATTCTCGGCGATGAACTTGCGCTGCTTCTCGGTGAGCTGGGACATTTAGCCTCCTGTTTGGTCGCTGGACGGAACGCCGTCAGGCGCCTCGCTTCTTCCCAGCAGTAGGTGTCTTGATCCTCGCTCACAGCAGCTTGCGCCCCCGCGTCTCGCGCCCGAGCAGTGAAGCGACGATCCCGCCGCCCGCCATCACGAGGGCGATGAACGTCAGCGACCAGGTCGTGCCGCCGGTCGCGTCCTTCAGGTTGCCGAAGATGTAGGGGCCGGCGATGGCTGCACCCTTGCCGACGCCTTCGACCATCCCAAATGCCGTCGAGCGAATGCGCGTCGGGAAGAGCTCCGCCGTGTACGGGTAGACGGCTCCCCAGGCGCCGAGGTTGAAGAAGCCGACGAAGAACAACGCGACCACGTAGACAGTCGCCGAGTCGGCGACCGCGAAGGCATAGGCCGAGACTCCGCCCAGCAGCAGGAAGGTGACCAGCGTCGGTTTCCGCCCGATCCGCTCGACGAGCCAGATCGCGGCGCCGTAACCGGGGAACTGCGACACCGCCGAGAGCGCGAGCAACAGGTAGACGTCGATCTGGAACGACCTCTGCTCCTGGAGCACGAACGGCAGCCAGAGGAAGAGCCCGTAGTAGGAGATGTTGAGCGCGATCCAGACCGCGATCATCACGGCCGAGGTTCGCCGCAAACCCGGCGCGAGCAGCTCCTTGGCCGATGAACGAGGCTCCTTCGGCGGCGCAACAGCCTCGGCGCCGACCCGTTCGCCGGTGATCTCCTCGAGCACGTCGGCGGCGTCTTCGGCCCGGCCCTTCCGGGCAAGGTAGAACGGGCTCTCGGGCAGCGACAGTCGCGCCACGAAAGCCAGGAAAGCCGGGAAAGATGCCGCCAGGAAGAGCCAGCGCCAGTTCCAGGCACCGCCGACCTGGACAAGGAAGACGTACGAGAGCCCCGTCGCGAGCAGCAGTCCGAGCGGCCAGAAGAGGTCGAGCATCACGAGCAGCCGGCCGCGCCACTGCGGCGGCAGGTACTCGGTCAAGAGCGACGGGTCGACGACGAGCATGCCGCCGAGGCCAAGTCCGGCCAGGAAGCGGAAGGTCATCACCGACCAAGGCCCCCAGGAGAGCGCCGTGCAGGCGGTGAAGACCGCGTACCAGAGGATCGAGAACTGGAAGATCGTCCGCCGGCCGATCCGGTCGGACGTGCGGCCGAGGACGAGGCTGCCGACCAGCGAACCGGCAAGCGCCGCGCTGTTGACGAGTCCGAGCATGACCCCGTTCAGGTGCCAGAGGCCCGCGAAGACCGGCGCGAGGAAACCGACGAGCAGGATCTCCATCGCGACGAAGGTCCACGCCGCTCCCGTGACCAGCACCGCCTTCCGGTGGAAGCGCGTCAGCCCGCGCCGGCGCAGGACCTCCTCCACGTCGCGCCCGGCCGCGACCGGCGCCTGAGCCTCGATGACCGTCATTCGTCTCCTTCTTCGCTAGAGTTTTCGACTGAGAGGCTAAAACCTGTGCGCCAGTCTACCAATCCGACCCATGTCTCACTCGCCGTTGTGCTTCAGATCCGCGGCGGGGCGCTGCAGGCGCTGCTCTGGCAGCGGGGGCGAGAGCCGTTTCTCGGCGCCTGGTCGCTTCCCGGCGGCTACCTCGAGCAGGGCGAGCCGCTCGAGCAGTCGATCCGAAGGCACCTCGCCGCCAAGGTCGACGTCCGCGAGGTCGCTCACCTCGAGCAGCTCGAGACGCTCAGCGACCCGAAGCGCCACCCGGGCGAGTGGCAGGTGGCAACCGCCTATCTCGGGCTCGTTCCGACGGGCGTCGACCCGGAGCTGCCTCCCGACTCCGCCTGGCACCCGGTCTCACGGCTGCCGATGCTCGCCTTCGACCACGGCGCGATCACGCTCGCAGGCCGCGAGCGCCTGCGCGCAAAGCTCTCGTACACGAACATCGGCTTCGCGCTGGCGCCGCCGGAGTTCACGATCTCGGAGCTGCGCGAGCTCTACGCCGCGGCCCTCGGGCACGACGTCTCGGCGACCAACCTCCAACGCGTCCTCCTACGTCGCGGCGTGATCGAGAGCACGGGCGAGCAGCGCCCCCCAGGCCGCGGCGGCGGCCGCCCGGCCGCCGTGTTCCGCTTCCGCTCGCCGCAGCTCGAGGTCACCGACGAGTTCGCTGTGCTTCGACCGCCCGTGGACAAGTAACAGCCTGTTACAAAGTCCCGGGAAGCGGGGAGCGCGTGGGGTTGCGGGTTCTCGCTTCTGCCGCGACGTTTCCTGGGCCCGATATCCAAGTAACAGTCTGTTACAAGGCTCGGTACGGTTGACGCTGCCGACCGCGTTCCGTACGCTGGGTCGGAACCGCGACCGAGGAGGTGCCTCATGAAAAAAGAGCTGTTCGTCTCCGCCGGTCGCGTTGCCCCTCGTCGCTGAGGATCCGCGGTTCGCGCATCGCCGCCCGGGATTAACGGGCGTCCGAGCAGAGCCCGGACGCCCTCTTAGACGGCGTCGCGAGCGAGCGCCTTCGGGCGTTCCTCTCGTAGAACGGCTTCGCGCCGGCTGACGTCTGCAGGGCGGGCCGCTGCGCGGTCCTCGGACGGCTGGCTTCGGAACACGACGCGTCCGCAACCCGTCGCCGCTCCCGCCTTGCCGCCGGGATCAAACGGACGCCCGGGCAAAGCCCGGACGTCCTCCAAGCGGCGTCGCAAGCGACGCCTTAGGAGAGGAGCATTTGAGGTGAGCGAATCGCTCGTGCGACTCGGATGGACACCCGAGCGCGAAATCGAATTCGAGCCCCACCGAGAGGGCGGGCTCATCCCGGCGCGGGTCGCGGTCGAGCACCGCAGCGCCTATGTCCTCTACGGCGAGCAGGGAGAGCTCCGGGCCGAGCTCGCCGGGCGGCTTCGCCATGAGGAGATCTGGCCGGCGGTCGGCGACTGGGTCGGCGTTCGCGAGCCGGGCACGATTGCGGCCGTCCTACCGCGCCGGACGGTGTTCTCCCGCAAGGAGCCGTGGCTCGCGGCGAAGGAGCAGGTGCTCGCCGCGAACGCGGACGCGGTCTTCGTCACGACCGCGCTGACGGCGGTGGACTTCAAACCGCGCCGGCTCGAGCGCTATCTGGCGACCGCCTGGGAGAGCGGCGCCCAGCCCGTGATCGTGCTGACGAAGACGGATCTCTGCCAAGACATCGAGGCCGCCGTCTTAGAGGTCGAGGCGATCGCGTTCGGCGTCCCCATCCACGCGGTCAACGGCCTGACCGGTGAAGGCGTTGCACCGCTCGCTGCCTATCTCGAAGGCGATCGAACGGTCGCGCTGCTGGGTTCCTCGGGCGTCGGCAAGTCGACGATCGTGAACCACCTGGCGGGCAAGACGCTGATGCCGACGGCCGAGATCAGCGACGACGGACGCGGCCGCCACACGACGCGTCACCGTGAGCTGCTGCCGCTGCCCGGGGGCGGACTCGTGCTCGACACGCCGGGCCTGCGCGAGCTGCAGCTCTGGGACGTCTCGGAGGGACTCGAGCAGACATTCGAGGACGTGGCCGCGCTTGCCGCCGCGTGCCGGTTCCGCGACTGCTCGCACGACGGCGAGCCCGGTTGCGCCGTCCGCGAGGCGCTCCGCAGCGGCTCGCTGCCCCCGGAGCGCTTCGACAGCTGGCGCAAGCTGCAGCGCGAGCTCGGCCGGCTCGAGCGTCGCCTCGACGCGCGTGCCCGCTCGGAGCACGCCCAGCAGATCAGGAAGGAGGCCCGACAGCGCAGGCGGACGCAGCGGCCGCCCCGAGGCCGCGCCCGCTAGCTCAGAGCAGCGTGAAGCCGCTGCTGGAAGTCGACGATCAGCTGCTCGCTCTCGGGAAGCAGACGGCCGCGTTCGATCAGGCCAGTGGCGACGCCGCGTTGCACGTTCTCGACCAGCACCTTGTCCTCCGCGCCCACCTGGCCGTCGAACTCGAGTAGCTCCGAGATCCACGCGGCTTCGACCTCTGCGCCAAAGAAGTAATCGAGGAACCGCTCGGTTCGATCCGGCCCGGCGGGCAGGACAGGCCCGATCGAGAGGTTCGTCCGCCCCGGAAAGATGTTGATCGTCGTGTTCGGCCAGAGAAAATGGAACTGGCTGCGCCTCACCTCGCCATCGGTGCTCAAGCCCTTGCCGTTCTGCCGCACGGGGCCGAACTGGCTGGAAAACGAGTCGCCGGGCGCCAGCTCGTAGGCGTCTGGCGAGACGTCGACGACGGCGCTGAACCCCGGGTGGGCGACGGCGCAGTGGTAGCACTCGAGGAAGTTCTCGGCCACGAGCTTCCAGTTCGCGTCCACGGCCGAATCGGCCCGGCCGTGCAGCTCGAGCCGCTCGACGTCCACGCCCGCCGCCGCGACCAGCTCCGGGAGGTCACCTAGGACGTCGGCGAGCGGTGGCGCCTCGGGATCGGGGTTGGCGAAGAGGAACGGGCCCCAGACGCCCACCGATGCCGCGCGTAGCGAGATGCCCTCGCACTCGAAACCGGGCTCGCGGTTCGAGCGCGGCGCCGCCTTGAGAGCGCCGTCGAGTCCGTATGTCCAGGCGTGGTAGGGACATTGCAGCGTCTCGCGGGCGCCTGCTCCGGCGGCCAGAACGGAGCCGCGGTGGCGGCAGACGTTCAGGAAGGCCCGCAAGACGCCCTCCCTGTCGCGGGTGACGACGACGGGGATGTCGCCGACGTGGCCCGCGACGTACCCCGCGCCCTCCCCGAGCTCGCCCAGATGGCCGACGTACTGCCAGGCCCGCGCGAAGATCCGTTCGCGCTCGAGCGCCGGCAGCGCCGGATCCGAGTAGGCCGACCACGCGAGCGCCCCGGGCATGGCGGACAGCTTACGCAGTGACAAGGCGTCGCTTGCGACGCCGACCCAGAGGACGTCCGGGCTTGGCCCGGATGTCCGTCTAATCCCGGATGGAAATGGCCCCAGCGCCTGGTTCTGCTTCGGCGCCTCGCCCTAAAGCGCAGTCTCGACGTGTCGATAACGTGATCGTGCCGCCACTTCGCCGCCGCCTGCCCTCACTCACGCCCTTTCTCGGGCGCGAGGCCCTCCCCCTCACTCTGGTCGCCTCCTACGCAGCCCTGCTCGCGAGCCTCGCTCAGGCGGAACTGGTCGGCGACAGCTGGCTGACGCTCGTCAGCGGCCGCGAGGTCGCCCAGCATGGGCTCCCCCAGCACGACCACCTGATGGCGCTCTCGCACGGAGCCAAGTGGGTCGACCAGCAATGGCTCGCCCAGCTCGCCTTCTACGGGCTGACACGTCTCGGCGGGATCCAGGCCGCGGTGATCCTGCACGTGCTCCTGCTCGCCGGCGCGTTCGGACTCACCGTGATCGCGGCGAGAAGGCGCGGTGCCTCGGCGACGACCGTGTTCTGGGTCGGGCTCGCGTGCGTCTTTCTCGCGCCGTGGGGGTGGCAGCTGCGCGCCCAGAGCTTCGCCTATCCCCTCTTCGCCGCAACGCTCTGGCTGCTCAGCGCAGACAGCCGTGTGCCGTCGCGCCGCGTCCTGCTCGTACTGCCGCTCCTTGCTCTGTGGGGGAACCTCCACGGCTCGGTCGTGCTCGGCGCCGGGCTCGTCTCGCTCCGGGGTCTGACGATCGTCTACGCACGCCTGCGGACGGGAGACCGTGAACCAGCGTGGCTACTCCGGGCCGGCTGCCTGCTCGCTGCGCCGCTTCTCGCGCTCGCCTCTCCCTATGGGACGGCACTGATCGGCTACTACCGCCACATGCTTGGTAGCCCGCTGCTGAGCAGGTTCGTCCAGGAATGGGGGCCGACGACTCCGGCCAAGGCCTGGCTCTTCTATCCGATCGTGATCCTGGCCATCTGGCTGCTGGGCCGAAACGGCGGCGCCCTGACGCTGTTCGAGCGCGGCGCCCTGCTCGCGGCCACGCTCGCCGGCTTCATCGCTCTCCGCCATGTCGTCTGGTTCGAGCTTGCCGCGCTGATGTTCCTCCCCGTCCTGCTCGACGCCCGGCGCACGAAGAAGGCGAGCGTCCAGCGGGCGGCGCGGTCGGTCGGCGCGCTCGCGGCGCTCGGGCTGCTCGTGATCCCGGTCGCTCTCGCCGCCGCCCCCTCGTCGTGGTACGGGCGGAAGCTTCCAACCGGGGCGGTCACTGAGCTCCGTCGCGTAGCCGGCGACGATGCGAACGTGTTCGCCAGCGAGACGCTGTCCGACTGGCTGCTCTGGAACGAACCGTCTCTGCGGGGGCGGATCGCCTACGACGTCCGCTTCGAGCTCCTTTCCGTCCGACAGCTGGATCGGCTAACGGCCTATCACCGCCGCAGCGGTGCGGGCTGGGCGGCGCCGACCCTTCCGTTCTCGCTCATCGTCCTCGATCGCAAGGTCGATACGAAGCTCGTGAAGGCGCTGACGGCGAGGGCCGGTGTCCGCACCATCTTCAGGGATCGCCGGGTGGTGATTCTGCGTCAGGGACAGAGCAGACCGGGCCGGCGCACGTTTTACGGCTCGAAAGCCGAATAACCCTCAACCGAGGGGCACAGGCCTGGCGGCGCACGCCGATTCAGACCGCAACGCGCACAGAAAGGAGATTGGACGCCTAGCGGCCAGGCGTCACCCGCCCATGGCCGCAAAGCTCACCACCCTTTCGGCGTTTCTCGCCGCCGCAATCGCACTCGCGACAGCCGCCCCCGCGCAGGCCGTCGACAACACCCCGCTCGCAGCCCCCGCAGCGCTCTCACCGGCGGCGGGAGTCGTCGTCGACGCCGTGCCGGCCTTTGCCTGGTCGCGGGTCTCGGTCGCCGACCACTACGAGTTTCAGATTGCCGCAGACGCGGGCTTCAACTCGCCCGTCCTCGGCAGTGGCTCCGACGACTTCACCACCCAGAACACGCGCGCGACGTTGCTGAAGACAATCCCGAACGGGACGTACTACTGGCGCGTGCGCGCGATCGGCTCGGACGGATCGGTTTCGGGCTGGACAGCCGGGCGCTCGTTCCGCAAAGCGTGGACCGCCGCTGCCGCGCTGCAGTCGCCCGCCGGCGGCGCCGGTCTCTCCTTTGGAACCGACCCGCTCAAGCTCGGCTGGTCGGCGGTACCTGGAGCGGCGAACTACCTCGTCTCGATCGCTACCGACCCGACTCTGGGGTCACTCGCCTTTCGCACCGTGGACGACCCGAACGGCATCCCGAAGGTGCAGGCAAACTCGCTCGCGGTCTCGATCGCGCTCGCCACGGGCACCTACTACTGGGGCGTGATCCCGGTCGACGCCCAGGGCAACCGGGGCGCCCCCTCCGCGGTCGCGTCGTTCTCCTGGTCGTGGCCGTCGACGACGACGCCTTCTGTCGCCGACCTCAATCCGAGCCCGGAGGTCTTCGACCCGAAGTTCTCCTGGAATCCGGTTCCGGGCGCCGCGCGCTACGAGGTCGAGATCAACTCGTCCTCCGACTTCGCTCTCGGCTCCAAGGTCTGCTGCTCCGGAACGACGATCGCGACCTCGCTTTCGCCGACCCCCCCGATGAAGGACAACGTCTATTACTGGCGCGTCCGGGCCTTCGATCCCGACGACAACGCGGGCGTCTGGAACTACGGCCCGTTCTTCACGAAGACCTTCGACAAGACCGCGCCTGCAGGACCCGTCACCGGCACGGCGATCAAGAACCTGCACATGCGGGACAACGTCACCGACGACACCCTGACCGCAGACGCCGACCACAATCTCACCAACGGCTACCAGACGACCGTGCCTCTGGTCACCTGGGACCCGGTTCCGGGTGCCTCGAGTTACGAGGTCCAGGTCTCGTTTTGGAATGGAACAACGTGCGCGCCGGTCGCGAAGACCGTGAAGACGTCCGTTCCGGCCTGGACACCGCTCGGTAGCCCCGGCGCAAACCCTGCCGGCACCCGCTTCCCGTCTCCTGCCTCGGACATACCGCAGCTCGTCCCAGACGAGTACTGCGTGCGCGTCAGCGCCCGCGCCGACCGCGTCGGCACCGACGAGGTCTTCGGCGATCCGACCTATCTCAAGAACGGCAATACCGACGACAGCTCGCCGAACCCACCGGCGTCCGCGTTCAACTGGACCGGGTATCCGAGCGGCGGCGTCGCCGGTTGCGCGTTCTTCTACCTCTGCTCGGGCGACTACTTGGCGCCTCAGTTTGGCACCGTCAAGCCCGGGACGCCTTTCTTCACCTGGAACGCCTTGAACGGCGCCCAGAGCTACTTCGTCGTCGTCGCAAAGGACCAGAACTTCAGCAACATCGTCGACGAGGGCTTCGTGAGAATCCCGGCATATGCGCCGCGCAGCGGCTCGAACAAGCCCACCACGTACTCCGACGAGACGACCAGCTACTACTGGGCGGTGCTGCCGGCCGACGACGCGAGCGGCGTCCACGCCACGCTCGACCCCGCCAACGCGAACTTCGGCAACTTCCAGAAGCAATCGGCGCCGCCGGCCTTGCAGTCGCCCGCGTCCGGCACCGCCTTCTTCGACCAGCCGACGTTCCGCTGGTCGCCGGTACTGGGCGCCCGCAAGTACGAGTTCCAGGTCGCTCAGGATCCGAGCTTCGGCAACCCGATCGACGACGTCACGACCGACGCGACGGCCTACTCGAGCAACACGACCTATCCCGCCGACACGATTCTCTACTGGCGCGTCCGCGCCTCCGACGAGAACGGGATCGGCCTGACCTGGTCTTCGACCGGCACGTTCCAGAAGACCCTGGCGGCGCCGCTTCCGAGCTCGACGAATCCGACCGCCGGCGAGTCGCTGCCGGTCTGGACCTGGAGCTCGGTCAACGGCGCGGTTTCGTACGACCTCGCGATCGACTCGCCTGATGGCACGACCCGGACCTTCGAGAACTTCCGGATGCCGGCCACGTCGTTCCAGAAACTGACCGGCACCGGTGTCTTCCATTGGCGGGTCCGCGCCGAGTTCCCGAAGCAGGGCACGGGCGAGACCCCTGGCCCGTGGTCGGCCTCGATGGCATACACACGGTCGATCGGCGAACCCGGCGGCCTCCGCACGGACGCCGCGACCGATCACGTGCTGCTCTCTTGGAATCCGAAGCTCGGCGTCAAGCAGTACAAGCTGCAGATCTCGGGCCGGCCCGACTTCGGGACAACCGTCGAGAACGTGACGACCGACAACGCGGCCTACGCGCCCAAGCTCTCGAACGTCGCCTACCTGAGCGGCAACCAGCTCTACTGGCGCGTCGCGGGAGTGGACGCGGACAACAATGTCGGCGACTTCTCGCCCGCTCAGCAGCTCAGCCTGCTGCCGCGCATGAAGCTCACCGTCAAGGGCAGCCTACGCAAGCGGCGGCGCGCCATTGTCAGCATCACGGTCAAGAACGGCCGCGGAACCTGGATCAAGGGCGCCAAGGTCCGGGTGACCGGCGCCGGAGTCAAGACGCAGACCCGCACCACGAACGTGTGGGGCGTCGCACGCTTCACTCTCAGGCCGACCAAGCGAGGGCGTGTCCTCTTCACCGCGAAGAAGTCGGGCTTCCAGTCGGCCGGCATCACCTTGCGCGTGAGGTAGACGCGAGGCGGGTTGCGGCCGACGGTCGCAACCCGCCCCCCATGCGCCAGACGACGAAGCCCACGACGGCGCCGGCCGAAACGCCGTAGAGCGAGTCCGCCCAGACGGCTCCGCGGTCGGTTCCCGCGGCGATCCCGTGCACGAGCGCGAGCCCCCAGACGGCGAAGTTCAGGTAATGCGCACGGCGCCAGAAGCGGTACGAGAACCGTTTCCGGTACCGGTTCGTGATCGCGAGCGCGAGCAGGAGCTCCGCGGCGACGACGCCGAGGGCGGTCGAGAGCGGCCGGTAGCTCGACGCGCCCGGGACGACGAGCTGTGTCAGCGAAAAGGGAAGGTAGGAGTCGACGAAGAGCACGAGCACGTGGAGCGACACGAACGTGCCGGTGAGCAAGCCTGCGAAACGGTGGACGTCCTCGACTGCGAACCGCGGCCAGTAGAGCAACTTCGCCCGGCCAGAGAGCGTCAGCCCGATGAGGACGGCGATCGTGAGCAGAACGAAGGCAACGATCCCGCTGGCGCGGGCGAGATCACTCGAACAGGGTCA
>Ga0307277_10000192_pt1 | contig 20469 bp, 17 predicted proteins | sample ER_DNA_116_FD_194473 | JGI IMG/M metagenome (GOLD analysis project Ga0307277, IMG submission 194473) | Bulk soil microbial communities from the East River watershed near Crested Butte, Colorado, United States - ER_DNA_116 | ecosystem: Environmental > Terrestrial > Soil > Floodplain | place...
GGTGCGGTTGATCCGCTCCAGCAGCCGCATGATGTCCTGGGAGGTGGTCGGGTCCAGGTTCCCGGTCGGCTCGTCGCAGAGCATCAGCAGGGGCCGGTTGACGAACGCCCGGGCGATCGAGACCCGCTGCTGCTCGCCCCCGGACAGCTCGTGGGGGAAGCGGTCGGTCTTGTCCTGGAGGCCGACCAGCTTGAGCACCTCGGGGACGGTCCGCTCGATCGAGTGCCGGCGGGCCCCGATGACCTCGAGGGCGAAGGCGACGTTCTCCCGCACGGTCTTGTTGGACAGCAGCTTGAAGTCCTGGAACACGCAGCCGATGGAGCGGCGCAGGGCCGGCACCTTCCAGGAGGCCAGCCGGTTGAGCTCCTTGCCGGCCACCCAGATCCGACCCGAGGTGGGCCGCTCCTCCTTGGTCAGCAGGCGCAGGAAGGTCGACTTGCCGGAGCCGGACTGGCCGACCACGAAGACGAACTCGCCCTTGCTGACCTCCACCGACACGTCGTCGAGGGCGAGGACGTCGTTCCCGTACGACTTGCTGACATGGTCAAGCTTGATCACGGGGCGGGTATGGCCTTTCGCTCGTCGGGGCTGCACGGGCGGGAAGTTGGGGGCCTCCCCGTGGGCCGTCGGCCTGGACAACGCAAGACCATACCAGACCTGATGGTGGAAATCAGGGATGCCGGCGGCGTCTGGCCCGGGCCCGGCCGATCACCGTCGGGGCCAGCAGCGCCCCGAACCCGGCCACCGTGAGCGCCTTGCCGGCCAGCTCGACCGGGGTGTCGCGGTAGCTGAGCCGCACATCGGGCTGGGTGGGGACGACCACCATGAGCCCGGGCGACAGCATCCACGGACCCTCGGCGCCCTCGACCTTCCAGTTGGGGAACCAGGAGACCTTGACGATGTGGGGCTCGCCGACCCGGTCGGTGTGGAAGCTGACCACGTCCCCGGTCCGGCTGGTCGTGGCGGCCAGCTCGCCCGGCCGCTGCAGCCGCTCCTGGGGAAGGCTGGTCAGCGGCAGCGGCCCCGACTTGGCGAAGGCGGCCCTGGCCGCCGGGTCGTCGGCGGACGCGAACACCAGCGGGGTCTGGAGCCACTCGGGGTGGGCGTACCAGTCCAGCCCGTTGGCCCGCCAGTCGCCGTGGTCGACCAGCACCGGTCGGTACCTGGGCACCTCGACCAGGTCGCCGGTCCCGACCCGGTAGATGGTGAAGCGGCCGCTGCGCGCGACCACCGGCAGCCCGGCCGCGGCCGCGGCCTGCATCTCCTGGTCGCGCTTGCCCAGCTCGGCGCAGGGCAGCCACTGCTTCTGGTCGTTCTCGCAGGCGTCGTAGGCGACGTAGTAGCGGACGCCGTACAGCCGCAGGTGGGCCAGGCCGGTCGGGAAGTCGAAGTCCGGGTACTCGATGCCGGGCACCGCCTTGGTCTCGTCCTCGGAGGTCTCGGCCTGGTTGATGAAGTGGAAGGGGGCGTTGATCGACGACTCGATCAGCAGCCCCTCCATGGTCGGCTGGCCGGCGAACACCGGGATGTTCTCCAGCGTCCTGGTGGTGCCGAAGCGTTCGTAGTCGTGGTTGAACTCCCACATGACCCGCCCGGGGGGCAGGGTGGCCAGGGTGTCGAACAGCGCCCTGGCCTCGGGCCAGCCGTCCTTGACCTCGAAGCCCGAGTAGTTGTACTTGGTCCAGCTGGGCACGAACCCGCGGTGGCGCCAGGACCCGATCACCGGGGTCACGACCATGAGCGCGACCACGGCCAGCCAGGCGTAGCGCAGCGACACCCCGGTGCGCCGCTGGAACAGCTCGGCCAGCCACACGGCCACCGCCGAGGCCCCGTAGGCGGCCACCAGCAGGGAGAACAGGTACAGGAAGGGCAGCATGCGGGCGTTCCACAGGGCCGCCTCGGGCGCCACCCGGATCAGGGCCACGAACACGAACGCGGCCACCGCGCCCGGCCAGGCGAACAGCAGCACCCGCCGCTCGCCCCTGGCCACGGCCACCACCAGCCCGACCAGGGTCAGCAGCAGGTAGGGCCGGATGTCGTCGGGGAACAGCAGGCTGTAGTCGGTGAGCTGGGTCCAGCGGAAATGCGCCGTGTACTGCACCCGCAGCAGGAACGGCAGGGCCCAGAAGGCGGTCAGGCAGAACGCCACCACCATGACCAGGGCGAGCCGCCGGAGCGAGGCCAGGGCCGTGGCCAGGGGCCGCCGCAGGACCAGCACGGCCACGCCGAGCACGAGCACGATGGTGGTCAGGATGTGGCACAGCACCAGCGCCGAGACGAGCAGGGCGGCGGCCCGCCAGCCCTTGCCGTCCTCGCAGACCCGCCAGAGCACGGCCAGGGCCAGCGGCAGCAGGGCGAAGGAGATCGAGAAGGGGAACTCCCCGGCCATCGTGCTGGCGATGTTGCCGCCCCAGATCGTGAACTCCTGGGTGGGGGTGACCTGGGTCATGAACAGGAACACGCATGCCGCGCAGGCGGCCAGCAGCGGGGCCGGCTCGCGCAGGCGCAGCACCCGGAACGACGCCCAGCAGGTCACCGGGAGCAGGAGCAGGCCCAGCGCGGTCACCAGCTTGAACGCGACCTGGTCGCCAAGGGGGAGGGTGAGCACGGCGATCAGCACGTACGGGAGCGGGAAGTAGAAGGTCAGCATGGGGATGCCGGCGAACCAGCCGGGCGCCCAGCCGCTCACCCGCCCCCTCGGCAACAGGTCCTCGCGCAGGAAGGTGGCGACGTAGTGGTGCGACCCCATGTCGCCGCCCGCCGCCGTCGTCCGGGTCAGGATAAGGTTCCACTGCAGTGTCTTGAGAAGGACGAGGTAGATGGCGCCGAAGGTCAGCACGGTGAGGCCGCGCTGCACCCACACGGTCCGGGTGCGGGCAGCGGTCAGCCCCTCGCGGGCGAAGGCCGCGATCGTCGCCAGTGCCGCCTCCTCGGGTCGTGGTCGCCAGCAGCCATGAAACCAGGATCGGCATGGTAATGCCCCCTCGGGTCGCCCCGGCCTCCCCGGCGCCGGCGCCCCGCTGGCAGGGATCGTGGCTGCCCGCGGTCGACCTGCCGCTGGACGAGGAGCGGGCGGCCACCCTCTCCTTCGACCGCCGCGGCCGCTGCCGGCTCACCCTGGCCGTCGACCGGCCGGCCACCGACGCCGACCTGGCCGCCCTCGAGGAGGCGGCCGACGTCCTGCCCAACCTGCACCTGTTCGACCTGGACGACACCGGCGACTACCCCGAGCGCCACGCCGAGGCGTTCGGCCTCCCCCGCCCCCTGGGCCCCGACGCCTTCAACCACGCCGCCGAGGTCGAGCTGCTGGCCCCGCCGGGCGGGCGGCCGCCGCCCCGGCGCCTGGGCCGCTTCGGCATCCCGGTCGTCGCCCCCGGGCCGGAGGCTGTGGACAGCCCGAAGCCCTCCACCTCCCCCCCGGCTACCCTCCCGGATCGGGGGCCCGCGACAGCCGCTGAGCTGTGGGTCGAGCGTGCCCTGCTCGGGATGGGGCGGCGGCTGGTCGAAGCGACCCGGATCTCCGGGCCCGGACTGTGCGCGCTCGCCCTCGGCCTCACCCTGGCCGTGTTCGTGGTCGCCTTCGTGGCCACCACCTGGACGGTCCACGACCGCTTCGGCACCTACGGCTTCGACCTGGGCATCTACGACCAGGCGACCTGGCTGCTGTCCCGGGGCCGGGCGCCGTTCGTGACCGTCCGCGGCCTCGACCTGTTCGGCCAGCACGCCGCCTACATCATGGTCCTGGTCGCGCCCCTGTACCGGCTGTGGGCCGACCCGCGCCTGCTGCTGCTACTCCAGGTGCTGTTCCTGGCCCTGCCGGCGGTGGTCCTGTACCGGCTCGGGGGCCGCCACCTCGGCCACCCGGCGGCCGGGCTGGCCGTGGCCGTGGCCTACCTGGCCTACCCGGGGGTGCAGTGGGCGATCAGCTGGCAGTTCCATCCCGAGGCGATCGCCGCCGGCCTGCTCGCCCTGGCCCTGCTGGCCGCCGACCGCCGCCGCTGGCCGCACATGGCCCTGTGGCTGGCCCTGGCCGCGCTCTGCGGCGAGGAGGTCGGGCTGGTCGTGGCCGGGTTCGGCCTGCTGCTGGTCGTGGGCGGGCACCGGGCGGTCGGCTGGCGCACCGCCGGGGCCGGCCTGGCCTGGTTCCTGGTCGCCACCTACGTGCTGGTGCCGCTGCACGCCGGCCGGGTCACGCGGCTGTTCGAGACCGACTACGGCATCGCCGGGACCGGGCCGTGGTCCCTGGTGCGGGCCCTGCCCACCATGGCCGGCCACGCCGTCCAGACCGGCATGGCCAACGACGGCCTGTTCTACCTGCTGCTGGTGTTCCTGCCGCTGCTCGGCCTGCCCCTGCTGGCCCCCAGGTGGCTGCTCCCGGTGGCCCCGCCGCTGCTGCTCAACCTGGCCGCGGTCCAGCCCGAGCACCACCAGCTGCGCTTCCACTACCTGGCCACGGCCGCGCCCCTGCTGGCCGCCGGGGCGGTGGCCGGGCTGGCCGCGGTCCGCTCGGCCCGCCGGCGGCTGCTCGCCCCCCTGCTGGTCCTGCTGGTGGTGGTGGCCTGCCTCACCAGCTGGCGCTACGGGCCGGCGCCGTGGGACCGCGACCCGGTGGTCGTCCCGGCCGGGCCGGCCGACCAGGTCCGGCGCCAGGCCCTGGCCCTGGTGCCCGAGGGGGCGCCGGTCAGCGCCCAGTACAACCTGGTCCCCCACCTGGGCCACCGGGACGAGGTGTACGAGTTCCCCAACCCGTTCCGGGCCGTCAACTGGGGCCTGGCCGGCGACGAGCACCCCCAGGCGACGCTGGAGCGGCTCCGGTTCGTGGTCGTCCAGCGCGACCTGCTCGGCGACCAGGACCGGCAGCTGCTGGACCGGCTCCAGGCCGACCCGGCCTGGCGGACCGCCCTGGACCGCCAGAACGTGGTCGTGCTGGAGCGCCGGGAGCCCGTGCCGTGACCGGCCGGGCGCCCGCCAGGCCGAGCCTGTCCATCGTGCTGCCCTGCCTGGACGAGGCCGAGCGGCTGCCCGGCACCCTGGCCGCCTACCTGGCCCACTTCCCGCCCGGCCGGGCCGAGGTCGAGCTGGTCGTGGTCGACGACGGCTCCACCGACGGGACCACGGCCATCGCCGACCAGATCGCGGCCGCCGACCCGCGGGTCCGGGTGGTGCGGACGACCCGCAACCACGGCAAGGGGTACGCGGTCCGGACCGGCATCCAGGCCGCCCAGGGCGAGCTGGTGGTGTTCACCGACGCCGACGGCTCCTACGGGCCCGAGCAGCTGGAGCGGGTGGTGGCCGCCCTCGACCAGGCCCCGGTGGCCATCGGGGCCCGCCTGGGCAGCCAGGCCGGCGCCGGCCCGCCGCTGCGCCGGCTGGCCAGCCGGGTGTTCAACCGGGTGATGCGGCTGCTGCTCGGCCTGCCCTTCCACGACACCCAGTGCGGGCTCAAGGGCTTCCGCCGCGGCGCCGCCGAGGCGACCTTCCGTCGGGCCCGGGTGGACGGGTTCGCCTTCGACGCCGAGGCGCTGTGGATCGCCCGCCGCCTCGGCATCGAGGTGGTCGAGGTGCCGGTCAGGGCCGAGGAGCGCCAGGGCAGCAAGGTCCGCCTGGGCGGGGACGCGCTGCGGATGGTGGCCGACGTGTGGAAGGTGCGCCGGGCGGCGGCCAGGGGCGTCTACGACGAGACGCCGGTGCGCGACCCGGCCGGCTGACCCGTGCCGTCGTCGAGCTCGGCCACCGAGCCCTCGGCCACCGTCCGGGCCGCGGCCCGCTCCGGCGACACGAACACCCACCGCTTGTAGGTGGTGAACCGGAACACCATCCCCAGGGCCAGGCCGGCCACCTGGGCGACGTTGAACCAGAGGGCGCCCGTCTTGCCGAAGCCCCGCTCCACGATCAGGATGCAGGCGTCCGAGATCAGCAGCCCGACCCCGTTCAGCAGGAAGAACAGGGTGTACTCGCGGCGCAGGCCGGTGCGGGCGCGGTGCCGGAACGTCCAGTGCCGGTTCATGAAGTACGAGGAGGTGGCGGCCACCGCCACCGAGGCCGACTTGGCCGCCAGCGACGGCCAGCCCAGGCCCAGGTAGAGCAGGTTGGCGAGCCCGAAGTCGAGGACGGTGTTGACGGCGCCGACGATGCCGAACTTGGCCAGCTCGTGGACCAGGTGGCGCCAGCGCTGGTAGAGGCCTGCCATGACGTTCAGGGACCCACTCCCAACTCTCGATGCGGGCACGGGCCGTCAAGCCTAGCGCATCCTCGACAGTCCGGCCCGGCGGCCAAGTCACGAATCGGCCTCGGTCCCCGCACCCCGGTCCCGGCGGGTGGCGACGACGATGCCGTCGGACGCGAACACCTTCCTGTACCCCCCGTAGGGGCCGAGCAAGCGTTCGTACAGCGGCCGCTGGTCGCCCAGCAGCCGCTCGTCGATGACCAGGTACTGGACCGTGTCCGGGTCGGGCGGGTTCTCGCCGTGGGCGCCCCAGTTGGTGACCCGCCAGGGGTTGGGGAACTCGTAGGCGTCGACGCGGTGGGTCAGGTGCGGGATCAGGTTGTAGGAGGCCGACACCCCGGCGTCGGCCGGGACCAGCCGCAGGGCGGCCCGCACGATGGCGTGGCGGGGCTCGGCCCTGGCCCAGATGCCGTTGTCGTACTCGCGCCCGATCGGCGACGGCGACCAGGCCACGTTGGTCACCAGCGAGGTCGCCACCAGCACGGCCACCAGCACCCGGCGGGCCGTCCGGCTCCGGGCGGCCCAGGCCATCCCCTCCACCGTGGCCAGGAACACCCCGGCCAGGACGATCGAGGTGTAGTGGTAGTGGAAGTCGTGGGTCAGGGCGTGGCCCGAGGTCACGTTGACCACCGTCTGGGGCAGGCCGATCAGCAGGACCAGCGGGGCGGCCAGGGGGAAGAAGGCCACCGGGGCCAGGACCCGCCAGTAGTAGGTGAGCCGGTCCTCCTGGGTGGCCAGGCCCAGCAGCCGGCTCGGGTGGGCGACCATGGTCCAGACGATCTGGCCGAGGGAGTCGCCGAAGCCCGGGAACAGCTCCTGGTAGAACGGCCCGTCCCCGCCGCCGGCGGCCGGGATGACCACCTTGGTGGCGAGCAGGAACCAGCCGGCCCCGGCGGCGGCGGTGAGCAGGCCGGCCCGCCGCTCCCCGAGCACGGCCAGGACCAGCCCCATCATGAGCACGGCCAGGGCGGCGTCCTCCTTGCAGGCCAGCGCGACCGCGATCGCGGCCGCGAACCAGCCCCAGCGCCGCCGGCCGGCCAGCCACCAGGCGAACAGCAGCGGCGTGATGGCCAGGGCGTCGGGGTGGAAGTGCCACCAGTTGATCCACTCCAGGGAGGGGTACAGCAGGAAGCAGCCGGCCACGGCCACGGCCAGCCAGCCGCTGCGCAGCCGGTCCCGGGCCAGCAGGAACAGCGGCACCGCCCCCAGGGCCATCCAGACCGTCTCGACCAGGTACAGGAACGTGGGGCCGGCCCCGAGCCAGTAGGCGGGCACGAACAGCACGGTGATGAGGTTGACGTGGTGCTCGAAGTAGTGGAGCCCGCGGATGGTCACGAACGGGTCCTTGAACCGCGACAGCAGCCAGATCCCCTGGTCGTACAGGCCCATGTCGTAGCCGAAGGTGCCGAAGTTGGCCTGCTGGGCCCAGGTCAGGGTGCCGAAGGTGGCCACGTAGACGACGACCAGCAACCCGACGGCCGCCGCCGGGGCGCCCGGCAGCGCAAGCAGCTTGGAGGCGCGCAGGCCAGCCCGGGTTCGCACGACCGTAGTCTACGAGGGCTCGGCCACCTGGGCGGGCCGGGCGGACCCCGGCGGCGGCCCCTGGGAGCCGGTCAGGCGTCGCCGTGGTCGGTGGCGCGGCGGCGGAGCTCGGCGGCCACGAACTGGTCCAGGTCGCCGTCCAGGACCGCCTGGATGTTGCCGGTCTCGACGTTGGTGCGGTGGTCCTTGACCATCTGGTAGGGGTGCAGGACGTAGGAGCGGATCTGGCTGCCGAAGGCGATGTCGCCGCGGTCGCCGCGCAGGGAGGCCAGCTGGGCCTCGCGCTCCTTGCGGGCCCGCTCGGCCAACCGGGCGGCCAGGATCTTGAGCGCGATCGTCTTGTTGGCCAGCTGGGACCGCTCGTTCTGGACCGCGACCACGATCCCGGTCGGCAGGTGGGTGACCCGCACCGCCGAGTCGGTGGTGTTGACGCCCTGGCCCCCCGGCCCCGAGGACCGGTAGACGTCGATGCGCAGGTCGGCGTCGTCGATCTCGGGGGTGTCCTCGTCCTCCAGCACCGGGATGACGTCGACGGCCGCGAACGAGGTGTGCCGCCGCTTGGCCTGGTCGAAGGGGGACAGCCGGACCAGCCGGTGGGTGCCGGCCTCGGTCGAGACCAGCCCGTAGGCCCGCGGGCCCTCGAGGGTCATGGTGACCGACTTGATGCCGGCCTCGTCGCCCTCCTGGTAGTCGTTGACCGTCACCCTGAACCCGCGCCGCTCGGCCCAGCGCTGGAGCATCCGCCACAGCATCTCGGCCCAGTCCTGGGACTCGGTCCCGCCGGCGCCGGGGTGGATGGTGACGATCGCGTCCCGGTCGTCGAACTCCCCGCCCAGCAGGGCCAGCACCTCGAGGTCCTCGACGGCCGCGGCCAGGGTGGCCAGCCCCTGGGTGAGCTCGCCGGCCACCGAGTCGTCGTCCTCCTCGAGGGCGAGCTGGTTCAGCGTCTCGAGGTCCTCGAGCTGGCCCTGGAGCCGGGCCACCGTGTCGAGGTCGCCCTCGACGGCGGCCAGCCGGCGCATCACCCGGCGGGCCCGCTCCGGGTCGTCCCACAGGTTGGGCGCGGCCGCCTGCTCGCGCAGGGTGGCCAGCTCCCGTTCCTTGCCCGCCAGGTCAAAGGAACTCCTTCGCGTCGGCGAGCCGCTTGCGCAGCCCCTCCAGCTCCGGTCTGTGATCGGTGGGCATGGGTCCCGGGTCTCCTCTGCGCGTGGTCGGCCCCGGCCATCCTACCGACCGTGGCCGTGGACCGGGATCTGGTGGGAATCCGGGAGGGCCCGGGGGAGTTCCATTCCAGATCCACTCGCGCCCCCCAGCGAGGTCCCATGTCCATGCAGCGTCCCCCATGGCTGGTCGTGGTCCTGCTCGTCGTCGCCCTGATCAGCACCGCCGGCTGGGCCATCACGGCCCGCCGGTCGGCTCCCGAGCGCCAGGCCAGCGCGGCCGGCGGCGTCACCCAGGCGAACGCCCACGCCGGCCACGTCCCCGACCACAGCCACGGCGGCACGGCCCAGTTCACCCCGCCGATCGCCCCACGCGACGGGGTGGTCGTCATGACCGTGCCCCCGCTGCCCAAGACGGCCGTGAACTTCATCTGGAAGCCGGAGCACCTGGTGGTCGCGGCCGGGCAGAAGGTCACCCTCAAGGTGGCCAACGCCGACTACATGCAGCACAACTTCACCTTCAAGGCGGCCAAGGTGGCCAAGAACCTGCCGGTCGACGCCACCACCACCATCCAGCTGACCGCCCCGGCCAAGCCCGGCCTGTACCGCTTCTACTGCAAGTACCACCTCCAGATGATGGAGGGCGCCGTCACGGTGCGGTGAGGGAGGACGACCCAGGCCCATGCATCCGACCCACCCTCGCCGGCGCCCCTGGCCGACGGTGCTGCTGCTGGCGGTGACCGCCCTGCTGCTGGCCCTGTTCGCGGTGGTGCTGGTCGCGCCGCCGGTGGGCGCGCACGCGCTGGGCGGGGTGGAGCCGAGCAACTACCGGTCTCGGGTCCTGGCCGTGCGGCCGCCCCTGCCCGGCCTCACGGTCGAGGTGGTCGACGCCGGCACCCGGCTCCGCCTGGTGAACACCGGCCCCCGGGACGTGGTCGTGCTCGGCTACCAGCTCGAGCCCTGGCTGCGGGTCGGGCCACGGGGCGTGTTCGAGAACTCGCGGTCGCCGACCCTCCAGATGGCCGGGCCGCGCCGGGCCGACAGCCCGCCGCCGGCCGCCGTCGACCCCGGCGCCCCGGCGAGCTGGCGCCAGGTCGACCGGGGCCAGTCGGTGACCTGGCACGACCACCGCGCCCACTGGGAGGCCGACCAGCCGCCCGCCCAGGTGCGGCGGGCGCCCGGGTCGCCGCACCTGGTCATCCCCGAGTGGACCGTGAAGCTCCGCACCGGCGGACACCTCGTCGACGTGGTCGGCGAGGTCCGCTGGGTGCCGGGGCCGTCGCCGCTGCCATGGCTGGCCGGGGCCGCACTGCTGGCCATGGCGGTGGTGGCGGCTGGCCGGACCCGCCGCTGGAGCGACGCCCTGGTGGCCGCGCTCGCCCTGGTCGTGGCCCTCGACCTGGTCCAGGCGGCCGGGGCCTGGACGGCCGCCCAGGCCCCGCTGGCCAGCAAGCTGCTGTCGCTCGCGGCCTCGGCGGCCGGGTGGGTCGTGGCCGGGCTGGCCATCCGGCAGCTGCTGCGGCACCGGGTGGAGAGCGGGCTGTTCCAGCTCCTGCTCGCCGCCGGGCTGCTCACGGTCGTGGGCGGCCTCGGGGACCTCGGCTTCCTGCTCCGCTCCCAGCTCGCCAGCACCCTCCCCGACTGGATGGTCCGCGCCGCCGTCACCGCCAGGATCGGCCTCGGCCTCGGCGCCCTGGCCGCCGCCGGCCTCCGCCTCCACAGCACCCTGGCCGCCCAGGTCGAGGGTCCGGACCAGCCGGAGGAGCCCGCGGACTGGCCCGAGGAGGGTGTGGACAGCCGCGGGCACGCCCCAGGGGCCGACGGCGCGGCGGAGGACGAACCCGTCCTGGCCACGGTGTTGCCGTGGCCGGGCGGCCGCCGGCTCGACACCTATGATCTCGATGATCCCGACCTTCCAGGAGGCGCATGATGCAGGCCAGCGAGACCGAGCCCAACGGCGGGATTGTCGCCGCGACCGTCGCCGCCGGCGCCGGGTGCGCGGCCCTCGGGCTGCTCACCGTGGCTGCGGCCGCCTCCAGCGAGTTCGCCGACCTGCTCAACCTGTACGCCCCCTCGGGGCCGCTCACCGGCAAGGCCACGGTGGCGTCGATCATCTACGTGATCGTCTGGGTGAACCTGCACTTCCGCCTGCGTGACCGCGAGCTCAGCCTGTCCAGGGGCTTCCTGCTGACCATGTTCCTGCTGCTCATCGGCCTGGTCGGCACCTTCCCGCCGGTCTACCAGCTGTTCCAGCGCTAGAAGAAGGCTTGGAGTCGGCCTTCGGCCGACACGATCACAGACTCCGACCGGCAGATTCGCCGGTCGGAGAGCCGGTCGGTCAGGCGCCGATGGTGACCACCAGCACGGTCAGGAGCATGGCCAGCAGCACCGCCGAGAGGGCGGGGGTGGCGGCCAGCAGCTCCTCGCGGCGGCGCAGGGCGCGCAGCGCGTCGGCCCGGGTCCGGGCCAGCCACGGCACCCCGAACGGCGCCTCCAGCAGGTGGAAGGCGACCCCGAGGCAGCCGCCGTAGACGAGGTGGCCGGCCAGCGCGGACATGGCCCCGCCGGCCGCGGCCGCGCTCCACGCGGGGTGGCCCCCGAGCAGGGCCGGCAGCAGGGTGAGCGGCCCCAGGACCCACCACAGGAACCCGTAGGACAGGCCCCAGCCGAGCGCGCAGGTGACGTCCTGGCCCAGGCGGCGGAACAGCAGCCCGTAGGACACGCCGATGGCCACGCCGATGGCCAGGTTGACGGCGATCCCGGCCAGCGGCCCGTTGGAGCCGGTGAGCCGCTCGGCGACCTCGGGCACGGCCCCGCGCAGCATCAGCTGGCTGATGACCGCCCCGCCGAGCAGCCCCGCCACCGCCCCCCGCAGGGCCGCGGCCAGCACGCCGCTGCCCGCGGCCGCGCCCGAGTAGGCGCGCAGGTGCTCGGAGGACAGCAGCGGGGCCAGGCGGTCCAGGACGGTGCTGATCGCGGCGGCCAGGGCGCCCAGCAGCAGCCAGCCGGGCAGGCCGGGGAAGCTGGCCCGCGCCTCCGGAAGCGACCACTGCAGCCCGGCGTCGGCCAGCAGGGGCAGCACGGTCAGCTCCCCCACCACCCAGGCCACGAACCCGTAGCCCTGGCCGCGGACCAGCGCGGCCCCGATCCCCTGGTCGGACCGGGGCGACAGGGCCGCCTGGGCGAGCCCGACCGCGATCCCGGGGACCACGGCCGGCGCCCGGCCGTGCAGGACCGCCCGCAGGGCCAGCGCCGCCAGCAGGCCGGCCAGCAGCCCGCGCACCAGCGTCCCGACCCCGACGGGACGCCTGACCCGCCCGGGATCGCCGGGGCCGTGGAGGACCACGAACACCAGCGCCGTCCCCATCCCGAAGACCAGGTGGCCGAGCAGGCTGGGGAACTCCCGCTGGGCGGCGGCCAGGTCCCAGGCCGGGGTCTGGCCGAGGGCCAGCGGCAGCAGGGTCAGGGGCCCGATGCACCACCACAGGGCCCCGTAGGCGGCGCCGAGGAACACCGTCTCGCTGGGGCCGCAGCGCTGGCGCCGGACCATCAGCCCGAAACCGGCCCCGACCACCGCCGAGATGGCCATGTGGACCGCGAACCCGGCCCTGGACGAGCCCAGCCCGACCAGCGTGGCCACCGTCGGCAGCACGCCCAGCTGGGCCATGGCGGCCCCGAAGGCCAGCCCGCCGACCATCCCGGCCGGGGCGCCGGCGGCCACCGCCCGCGCGGCCGAGCCGTGACCGCCCCCCCTGACGGTCTCGATCCTGGCCACAGTCATTCGACGGCCTGGGAGGCGGGATGCCGTTCGGAGGTGGTGAGGGAGATGTCCCTCGGGAAGAGCAGCTCGACCGTCCAGTCGAGCAGGACCCGCAGCCGCTTCTGCGGCCCGGGCAGCTTCCACAGGTAGACGCCGCGCCACAGCAGCCAGGCGGGCAGGCCGGAGAAGCGCAGCCCGCGCAGCTCGGCGGCGGCGCTCTGGCGTCCCAGCGGGACCAGGAACCCGAGGCCGCGGAAGCGGAACGGCTCGGGCGCGGCGCCGCTCATGGCGGCGATGACGTTGTCGGCCACGGCCCGGCCCTGGCGGGCCGCGTGCTGGGCGGTCGGCGGGCAGGTTGTCCCCCGACGGGAGAGGTCGGGAATGCGGGCGCAGTCCCCCACCGCCCAGATGTCGTCGGTGCCTCTGACCCGCAGGGTCCGGTCGACCGGGACGGCCCCGCCCCCGGGGACGGCCCGCCGGAAGGAGGCCCGACCGGCCGGGGCATTCCCCTGGGGTCCGGACCCCTCCGGCGGCCCGGTGACCAGGGACACCGGGCTGGGGCGGGTCCCGGCGGCCCAGACCAACGTGCGGGCCGCCACCCATTCGCCGTCGCTGAGCCGGACCCCGTCGGCGTCCGCGCCGGCCACCGTGACCCCGAGGCGCAGCTCGATCCCGCGGGCGACCAGCTTGCCGCTGGCGTAGCCGGCCAGCCGGTCGCCGAGCTCGGGCAGGATGCGCTCGCGCGAGTGGACCAGCAGGAAGCGGGGCTCGCCGGCCCGGACGTGGGGGAAGTAGCGGAGCACGCTGTGGACCAGGTCGAAGAGGCTGGCCACGGCCTCGGTGCCGGCGAACCCGCCGCCGGCGACGACGAAGGTGAGCCAGCGGCGCCGCTCGGCCGGGTCGGGCTCGTGGTCGGCCTGCTCGAGCCGCCCCAGGACGTGGTCGCGGAGCCGCCGGGCGTCCTCCAGGGTGGCCAGGGTCAGGGCGTTGGCGGCCACGCCGGGCAGGTCGCGGAAGTTGGGCACGGCCCCGAGGGCCAGCACCAGGTGGTCGTAGGGCAGGGTCTCCAGGGCGTCGCCGCGGCGCAGGTGGACGACCCGCCGGTCGGGGTCGACGCCGAGCACCTCGGCACGGCGGAACCGGGTCCGCGGGCAGGCCGCCCGCAGCGGCACCCCGACGTTGCCGGCCTCGACCGAGCCGGCCGCGACCTCGGCCAGCATCGGGGTGAACAGCAGGTGGTTGCGCTGGCTGACCAGGGTCACGTCCAGCCACGGGGTCCAGGGGAGGAGCTGCTCGAAGCGGCGGGCGGCGCTGACGCCCCCGAACCCGCCGCCGAGGATGACGACCCGCCGCCGGCCCGGACCGACCGCGGCCGGGAGGGGGAGCCGCCGGTGCCGCCCGGCCCGCAGCGCGGCCTGCACGCCCGGGCCGACCACGCCGCCGGCGCACAGGCAGGCGAGCAGCGTCGGGAACAGCGCTGCCACCGACACCTTCAGTGCCGGCAGCAGCGTGAGGACCAGGATCGCCCAGACCAGCACACCGAGGAGCATCCCGTCGATGACGCCGCTGGCCAGTGCGGATGGCGGCGGGAGGGGCAGGTCTCCCGTAGCCTGCCCCTCCCTGCCTGCCTGGCGGCCGGTGCGAGTGGCCCGCGTCCCCAGGTTCGCGTCGATGTTGCCGACGCCGCCTTCGGACCTCCGGTCCGTCCGCTCCCTCCTCGACGGACGGCCGTCCACCGGATCGCCAAGGTGCTGCATGTTGTGGGTTGTCAGTTGGAGTCGGTCAGTGGCGTGGACGGTGGTAGGCGACCCGCCGCCGCTGGCCGACCGCCAGCAGCGTCGACCCGGCCGCGATGACGCACAGGCCGAGCAGCATCAGGCCCTTGGACATGGGACCGCCGGTGAAGGCGAGCTGGTCGTCGGCGCCGGCCACCGCCAGCTGCCCGCGGGCGGCGCCCTTGGGGAACTCCGGCGAGTGGACGTTGACGTAGTAGTTGCTGGGGTTGGCGGCGATGGCCTCGACCAGGGACTCCTTGGCGGTGACGCAGCCGCTCTTGCTGTTGGTGTCGAGCGGGCTCTCGCTGGTGAAGAAGGGCACGACCACGTCGCCGTTGGTGCCGGCGGGGGCCTTGTGGATGTGCGACATGATCGCCTCGAAGCCGCTCCACTTCACGTCGAAGCAGATCTCGGTGCCGCGCACCTTGACCGCGGCGGTGCCGCTGCCGTTGGGGTCGCCTCCGCCGACCTCGTTGGAGCCGGACAGCTTGGCGGAGAGCTTGGTCCAGGCGCCGCCCGACTGGCTGCTCCCGCTCGTCGAGGACTCGGTCCCGCCCTCGGTGCCGCCGTACACGTCGTCGCCGTACTCGACCTGCTTGGTCGAGTAGTCGTCGCTGCTCTGGGCCAGGGCGGCTGGCCCGATGATCGCGGCGGTTACGACAGCGACCACGGCCGCCATCGTCACTCTCCTGAGCATGAAGGATGCTCCTCCTGGACTTGGTGTCTGGTGGGTGAGGGACAGGGGTCTACTGGTTGGCGGTTGCGGGCTGGGGGGCGGCTCGGTTGCCGAGGTTCATGGCCAGCACGCGGACGCAGTCGACCGGGCCACCGCGCTGGGCGAACGCCCGGGCGGCCGGGTAGTGGTTCTCGGCGGCGGCGTCGACGCAGAGGCGGTAGCGGCCGGTCCTGGTCAGCGGCGGCATGATGCCGGTGAGGATGTCCGAGGTGCCGTCCTGGGACAGGACCACGAACGAGTCGCAGGTCTCGGCGGGCACGCTGCCGTCACGGGCGACCCGCTGGAAGCAACCGTGGTTGTGGCCCTCGAGGTTGCCGTTGGCGTCCAGGCGCTGGGTGCCCTGGCCGTACTCGGACTTGGGGTCGGAGAAGAACCCGGGGGTGAAGTTCTTGAAGCGGGCCCGGATCTGGATCTCCCGGTTGATGGGGATGATGCGGCCGCTGCCCGGACGCTGGATCAGCACCTGCGGGGTGTTGCCGGGGACCTCGCCGTAGGGCGTCGGGTTGAACACCGTGCCGGTCTGGATCCCGCTGTTCAGGGGCAGGTTGTTGATGTTGCCGTTGGGGTCGGCGTTCTGGTCGTCGGCCGCCGTGGTGTCGGTGGTGTCGTCGGCCGCCGTGGTGTCGGTGGAGTCGGCGGCGCTGGTGTCGGTGGTGTCGTCGGCGGCGCTGGTGTCGGTGCTGTCGTCGACGGCGCTGGTGTCGGTGCTCTGGTCGGTGCTCGAGTCGGTGGGCTGGTCCGCGACGGTGGTCGCGGTCGCGGAGTCGGGCGACTCCTGGGCACCGGCGGCGGCGCCCGCGCCGGCCAGAGCCGCGGCGACCAGCACCGCCAGCACGCCGGAGACCCACGGAGCCCGCAAGCCGGAACGGCGTGGGGGACGGAACGAGGACACGATGGCTCCCTCCTTGTCAGGAGTCGTCGAGGTGCGGGGATGCGGGGGGGGTTGCCGGCGACGGCTATCGGACCGTCAGCCAGCCCTGCATCTCCTGCTGGTGGTATTTGCAGTAGAACCGGTAGCGACCCGGTTTGGGTGCCGTGAAGCGGATCAGGGCGCTCGTATCGGGGGGCAGGTTCCGGGAGATCTCGAGGTCACCGAGGGTGAAGTTGTGCTGGGTGGGGTCGGTGTTGGACACGTCCAGCACGATCTTGGCCCCGGACGTGGCCTCGTAGACGGCCGGGGTCCAGGAGGCGTTGCTGCTCTTCAGCGTCTCCTTGGTCCCGCTGTGCAACTCGACCGGAGCGGGCTGGGCGGCCTTGCGGGCGTTCTGGTTCGAGGGACCGTATCCTCCGCCGTCCTTTGTGGTCGGGATGGTGCAGCCGGCGGCGGCCAGCGCCACCGCGACCAGGGTCGAAACGGTCAGCAGCAGACGGCGTCGCGGCATCGCGGTCCTTCCCTGGTCAGAGAATTTCCATTGCCACCTGGGAACTCTTGGCTGCGTCATCGGATTCCCAATATCTCTCAAGAATTCTGGAGGGAGACGGGGACACGGGTGCGGGCACGGCCGAACTCCGACAGCAGCAGCCGGCGCAGCCGCTCCCTGGCCCGGAAAAGCCGCGACAGGACGGTCCCCTTCGGCGTGCCCATCACCTCGGCCGCCTCCTCGCAGGAAAGGCCCTGGAGCTCGACCAGCGTCACCGCGACCCGGTAGGGCTCGGGCAGCTTGGAGATGGCCCGCCGCAACGCCTCCCGGTCGAGCTGGCGCAGCGCCTCCTCCTCCGGGTTGGGCGCGTCCGCCCGGAACTGGGCCAGCACGTCGACGTCGTCGTCGGCCGCGGTCCGGTAGGTGATCCGCTTGCGGCCCCGGTAATCGCGGCAGAACAGGTTGTGGGAGATCTGGAGCATCCAGGCCCGGCAGTTGGTGCCGGCCTGGAAGGAGTCGAAGGCACGGAACGCTCGCAGGTAGGTCTCCTGGGTGAGGTCCTGGGCCATCACCGGGTCGCCGGTCATGCGGAGATTCGCCCGGTAGATCGAGTCGTGCAGGGGCAGCGCCGTGGCCTCGAACCGCTGGTGGATCGAGGCGGCGGTCTCAGTCGTGGTTGGCATCGAGGTCACCTCCCGACCATTCGCGCGGGCATTGCCGTCGGCATCGGCGTCGGCGCCGCCGGCGACCGGGCCGGTGCCCGGCCCCGGTTCCAGGCGGTCAGCGGCACCGCCGGCGGCCACATCAGCAGGGCCAGGCTGAGCCCGGACAGCGACGCCCAGACCACCGAGCCGAGCCAGATCTCCAGCTTCCAGGTCACCCCGTAGCCGGCCTTGAGCAGCGCGAAGTGCGCGGTCCAGTAGACGGCGGGGGCGATCACGGCCACCGCTCGGGCCGCCCAGCGCCGCTGCGGCGACGGCCGCAGCAGGCTCACGGCCACGTCGGCCGCGGCCCCGCCCAGGACCGCCGCCCCGACCAGCCCGACCAGCCCGAACTCGGTCTGGGTGGCCAGCAGCAGGGCCACCGTCCCGGCCATCACCGTGAAGGTGCCGAGCGGTGTCTGCCAGCGCAGCAGGAGCAGCAGCACCGGGGCCACGAACAGGAGGTTGTGGACCAGCAGGCCGAGCAGGTCGTAGACCTGCACCGTCTCGGCGAACGGGGAGCCGGCCGGCAGCCCGGCCAGCCCCGGCCGCCGCCAGGCCACCACCGGCGACACGTACTGGAAGAAGAACGCCGTCATGGCCACCACCAGCGTGGTCGACAGCACCACGGGCCAGAAGGCCCGCAGCCCGGGCACCGACGCCGAGGTCGGCCCCGACCAGGCCGCCCGCAGGGCCGAGCTGACCAGCAGGCACGCCCCGGTGAACAGCACCAGGTGGAACGGCGAGATCAGCCGGGCCAGCCCCTGCTCCTCGCCGTAGAGGGTGTGCCAGACCGCGTCGCCGGCCAGCGCCACCATCGCCAGCCCCATCCCGACCAGGGCCAGCCGGTACCCGGGGGGCACGGCCTGCAACGACCACGCCCCCCGCCGCTGGTGCCGGGTCAGGATCCATCCCGCCGTCACCGCGAACCCCAGGTACAGCACCCCGTGCCAGGGGGTCAGGAAGGGGCCGAGCCCGTCGTCCAGCAGGTTGACGTGGTTCCACCCATCGAGGTACAGGCCGAGGACCAGCAGCAGCGAGCACCAGCCGGTCATCACGTCCTCACGCCAGCTCGCCCGCCGGCTCGGCGGGGCCCCGGCCAGGTGCCGCGGCTCCGGGTCGGCCCGCCGGGCCGGAGCGGTCCTGTTGGGGGCGACGGGCCGGAGGGTCGAGGTCCCCTGGGCCCTGGCGGCCTGCTCGTTCCAGCGCTCCCGGGCCCGGGCGGCCACCCGCTCGGTCCCCTCGGCCCACCACACCCGGGCCTGGTCGGCGGCCTGTTCGGCCCGCTCGACCCACCGGGCCCACCCGCTGGGGGCGGCGTGCCGGGACCGGGTGGCCCGGGTCGCCGTCACCCGGGCCGCGCCTGAGGGCGGGCGGGTGTCGGGCCCGACCGCGGCCAGGTGGGGACGCCGCTCGTGCCGGCCGACGGCCCGGTCCTCGAGTGCCGCCACGGGAGCGCGGCCTGCTCGATCGCGCATCAGCTCATCACCGTCTCTTCTCGTCGCGGCCGTCAGGGACTCCAGCCCCGGTGCATGAAGTCGTTGGGGGCGGTCACGTTGACCACCGCCCCCAGTCCCGCGGCGACGAGCGCCCCGGCAAAGGCGAGCAGCAGCATGATGGTCATGACCTTGCGGACCAGCCGGTCGGCGACCAGCCGGCGCCGGTACCGCAGGGCGGTGAAGGCCACCGCCGTCGCCAGGAATGGCGTGGTCCAACCAATGTGGACCTTCCACTCCATGGCGAAGGTCTCCCAGAACGCGAGCTGCGGCGTGTGCAGCAGGTACTCGCGCGGGTACATCTCGATGTTGCCCCCGGGGGGCATCTTGGCCCGGTAGCCGGCGTAGCCGAACCAGGTCCCGATCCCCGAGGCCAGCCAGGCCACCACCGCCAGCCCGGCCGTCGACAGCTTGCGGATCCGGTCCTTCATCCGCGAGTCGCCGCTGGTGAGCAGCGTCCCCAGCCCGCCGCCGAAGGCGTGGACGATGATGATCCCGAGGGTCGAGTGGGTGAGGAAGAACAGCTGGCGGGTGGTGAGCAGGCGGGCCGAGAGGATCCACGCGCTGAGCGCGACCGTGGCCAGCACCGCGACCGCGAACAGCAGGATGGTCGAGGTGTTCAGCAGCGTGCTCGTCCGGCGCAGCCCCACCCGGCCCTGCGAGGACCGCGGCCGGCGGCCCTCACGGGCCCGCGGTGCCAGCGGCTCCGGGTCGAGCTCCTCCTCCTCCTCGTCGAGGTCGTCGAGCTCCTCGTCGTCCCAGCCCGCCTCGGACCCCGACTCCCAGCCCGCCGGGGCATCCACCCACCGGTAGCGGTCGTCGTCGTCCTCGTGGGCCACGCCGGCTTCCCAGCGGCCCGAGTCGTCGGCGGCCCAGCCGCCGGTGTCGCTGTCGCGCGCCCACTCGCCACTGTCGTCGTGCTCCAGGTAGGCGCTCCGGAGCTGCTCGAACAGCGGCTCCCCGCCGGCCGGCGGCGCCGACGACTCGAGGACGTCCCGGTCCCATTCCTGGCCGGGGTCCTGATCGACGGCTGCCGGCCAGGGGCGGTCCTCGTCCTCGGCCTCCGCCTTGGTCTCGGGGTCCAGCCGCCCGGCGTACCAGGCGTCGCCCAGGCCGTTGACGTCGTCGTGGAGTTGCGTCACGAGGGCCCCCCCTCCGGAGTGGTCGTGGACACGCATGCAGCGCGGACGCCTTGGGGGAGGCACAGGGAGAACCAGGCCGCCATTGCAGCCACCTCATTTTTTCATAGCGCGACCAACCGGCCACGCGGCCGACGGGGGGATCACGAACCTGCCGGGAATTGCCGAGCGTTCCTGACAAGCCGTGCGTCAGTCCTGCAACTCGGAATTCGAGTTCGCGGCAAGCGCTGGGGGGAGCGCCTCGAGCAGTCCCTGTCGTTGGGGCGACAGGAAAGGGGAAGCTCGGACCGATCCGCGAACGGCGAATTCAGAGCGATGCTTCTGGATGTCGCTGAGCCTGGGGGGTGGCTCTTTGGTGCAGTGCCATGGGGGTAGCGCGTCGGACTGTACGGCACCACCCTGTTGGAGTCAAATCGTATACACGTCGAGATCATCCTGTGATCTACGTAGATGTCTGGCCGAAGATCGTGGGAATCCGCCGGACATCCAGCGAGTTCCCACACAAACTGCAGCCTGCAACCGTTCTCCGCCGGCTCCGACCTCCAGGCGAGCCGGTCCGACCGCAGGCAGAGG
>Ga0307277_10000193_pt1 | contig 20450 bp, 16 predicted proteins | sample ER_DNA_116_FD_194473 | JGI IMG/M metagenome (GOLD analysis project Ga0307277, IMG submission 194473) | Bulk soil microbial communities from the East River watershed near Crested Butte, Colorado, United States - ER_DNA_116 | ecosystem: Environmental > Terrestrial > Soil > Floodplain | place...
CCGGTCCTCATGTTCAAGTGCGAGTGTGTAGTGGGCCGCCGCTTCCCGGTGGGCGCCAGACGTGGCGGCGTCTCGGGCAGCAATGGGCGCATACCGTACGAGGGCGTCTATGTCGCCCGCTTCGGACGCGTGATGGACGAGCCGGCTGGCGTCGGTGGTAGCAAGGGAGGACGAGTCCCCTTGAATCCCCCGCCGAGTGTCAAGCCCTTCCATCGTGGCCAGCACCCGTGCGTTGAGCTCGAGGCGACGGGCCACCGGAAGGGCGTCAACGATGGCTCGTCGAGTGAGCTCATGGCGGAAGACCACGTGTCCGGGTTGCACGGTAAGCAGTCCGCGCTGTTCCGCTGCGGCTGTCGCGGAGTGGTCGCTGACCAAGGCGTCGAGGAGCTGCCGGTCGATAGACGACGGCACAACCGCGAGCAGCTCGACGATGTCTTGGTGAGCCGGTGAAAGCCGGCGGAGCCGGCCCAGGACGGCATCGACGACGGTAGGCGGCACGTTTGAGCCAACCGCCGAGGCGACCAGCTCGCTGACGAAATATGGGTTTCCATCGCTCAGGGCGAAGACCTCGTCAGCGTCCAAGGAGCTGCCGGCAACGAGTTGGCGTACGGCGGGCCCGGTGAGGCGTTGTGGGCTGAGATGGTGCACCTGTTCAGCGTGCGATGCGTCGCCCAGCAGTTGGGTCAGCGGTTGGTCGCGTGACAATTCGTCGTCGCGGTAAGTGAGCAAGAGCACAACTGGCAGTTGAGCGATCCGGCGTACGAGGAAACGCAAGGTGTCGACTGTTGCCTCGTCGGCCCAGTGAACGTCCTCAATGACCAGGGCGCTCGGTGGCGGCTGGCGCAGCTCATCGAGCAAAGCATCCATGACCTGGTCGCGCTCACCCGACTGGAGTGCTTGGGCTAAGCGGGGACCGACCGCATCGGTTAGGTCTCGAAACGGGCCAAGCGTGCGCGGCGTACTGAGTGCATCGCAAGAGCCAACCAGCATCCGGGTGCCGTCGGGGAGTTCTGGTCGGATCGCTGACACGAGGCTGCTCTTGCCGATGCCTGCCTCGCCATGGAGCAGTACCACGGAACCGGTGCCGCGTACGGCTTCGCGAGCCGCATCCACCAGGGTTGCCAGCTCGCGATCACGCTCCAGCAGCGGTCGCGTCACCCTCCGATGCTATTTGGCTGATGTTGGCTGATGCTGCGCACCTTCACCCGCCAAGTGGTCGAAGACGACACCAGATCCGGCCGTTCCATGCCGTCTTTGACCACTTGCGACAGAACGACGTTTGACAGATGGCAGACCGGTCGGTTGACAGATGGCACCGCCCGGTCGAATGCCTAGCGTCATTCACATGAAGAGCAATGGCACAACTGTGAGGGCAGCCGAGCTGCTAACTCCGATCACTATCGAGCACGCACGGACATCGCGCCGTCGGCCGCAGGGCGCGGTCGTGATCACCGGTGCGTCGAGTGGCATTACCTTCGCTGTGGACACATCGATGCGGGTGTCGGCCGCCAAGGCTCACGCCGAACTCGGCTGGCGGCCCGCCTTCCCGACCTACCTCGACGGCATTGCCGACATGATCACTGCCGCTCGACAGGCATCTGCTGCGGCGCCCTGATCAGTGCTTTCGCTGGAAACTTCACTTCAGTTGCGCATTAGTGGCCGTTTTGAGCCGTTTCGGGCCATCTCGGGTGAGGTTTCCAGCGTTTCAGCGCAGGTGACCCTAGCGGCCGGTTTCCGCACCGGGCTCGCCGGTGCGCTCGGAGTAAATTCGTCTGGGTGCTGCTGGGGCGCGCGGAAGAGTCGGCGGTTATTGATCAGCTGCTCGCGAACGCGCGTAGTGGCAGCAGCGGCACGATCGTCATCAAGGGTGAGGCCGGGATCGGCATGTCCGCGCTGCTGGACTATGCGGCCCACCACGCTTCCGGTATGCGGGTGCTCCGGATCAGCGGCGTGGAATCTGAGGCAGAGGTCGCTTTCGGTGACGGGCTTCCGGAGCTGCAGCTGGCCACTTTCCTTAGTCCGCGCACCGTCGGTTATCACCTGTACAAGGCCTATCCGAAGCTGGGCGTATCTTCTCGCCGAGGTTTAGTCGATCTTGATCTTCGACCTTGATCAACGCACGCCTCGATCGCCTGCGCCATCCTCACATGTTCCTCACAGGTAGCTCTGAGCCGCGTCATGAGTTGGCGGGATGTCCTGGCACATGTCGGCGCAAGCATGAGAGGGAGGGCCTGGTTCATGATCACATCGGAGGAATCATCGGACCGCAATGGTTGCCCAACCTGGGCTCGACCGGATCGCCGCCGGTCGATCTCTCGCAGACTCGGACGCTCGCCTCTCGTCGCGGCGGTTGCCGCCGCAGCGTTCTTCTTACCTATCGCGGGATCAGTCGCTTTGGCGGAAACGTCGACCAACGACGTCGCCTCCGGCGTCGCCGTCGATTGGCGGCAGCCCTGGGAGGGCCGGACCGGCTACTCAGAGGCCACCCCGGTGTCGAGTACAGCGACCGAAGCGCAATCCAAAGGCGTCGTGCTGATCAATACGGTGCTGCCCTACGACAATGCCAGCGGAGCGGGCACTGGAATGGTGCTGACAGCCTCGGGCCAGGTCCTCACGAGTTACCACGTTGTAGAAGGCGTCAGCACGATCAAGGTCACTGTCGCCGCGACCGGGAAGACGTATCGGGCCACGGTGGTCGGGAGTGATCAGACAGCCGACGTGGCACTGCTGCAGTTGCAGGGGGCCAGTGGGCTTGCCACGATCAAGATCGACAACGACGCGACCTCCGTCGGCGACAAGGTCACCGCAGTGGGCAACGCGGGCGGCACTGGCACGCTTACCGCTGCCAAGGGAACGATCGTGTCGCTCAAGGCCTCGATCACGACAGCTGCAGAAGGGCCAGTGGCCTCAGAAACGTTGACAGGGATGATCGAAACCACCGCCGATGTGGTGTCGGGGGATTCTGGTGGCCCGCTGTACGACGCCGATGGTGAGGCGGTCGGCATCGACACCGCCGCTTCCAGCGGCTCCGAGATCAACGGCTACGCCACTCCGATCCAGCGCGCTCTCGGCATCGTTCAACAGATCCAGTCCGGGAAGGAGAGCGGCACAGTGCAGGTTGGACCGGCGCCGTTCCTGGGCGTCGAACTGACCGATGCCTCCTCCTCTGAATTCGGTTATCCGGGTGCGGCCATGGAAGAGCCTTCGGGCGCAATGGTTGAGGACGTCGTCAGCGGTACGGCGGCGGCCGAGGCTGGCATCGAGGCGGGCGATCAGATCACTGCGTTGGGCGACCACGCCGTCACCTCAGCCGAAGACGTCACGGCCCTGCTAGCTGATCATGATCCGGGCGACCGCATCAGGATCGTCTGGATCGACCAGGCAGGTAGTGAGCAGGTGGCCACGGTCACGCTGGGTGCCAGTCCGGTGGCCTGATTGGAAAGTGGTCAGATACGACGCGTGAAACCGTCATGTGGTTGTCGTTTGTGACCCCTTTCGGGATGGACCCTTGTTCAGAAGCCGGCGCTGGAGGCCGTACTAGCCGATCAAGACCTGCCGGCGTTCCGGGGGTTCTGGACTCATTTGAGCCAGATGGCTTTGACATGGATCTGGATGCGCGCTTCGAGGCCGGGCTCGGCTACCTGCTGGACGGATTCGGCATACCGAAGTGACGCCTGAGTTTGTTAGGCATAAAGATCATTGGCACACGGTTTAGTCAGGTTGGGCGTAGCAGGTAGGTATCCATTACCCAGCCGCGAGCTGCCCTGATAGCAGCGCGCTTGGCTCGGATCTCGCCGAGGACCTCGGTCAACTTACCTGAGACCAGCGCTTCATCTTCCAGGCCCAATTGGGCACCCCAGTAGATCCTGAGATCAGCGAATCGCTCGACCAGACCCGAGCACGCCAGACCGCCATCGAGCATGACGACCACATCGCCGAGTGCGGGGGAGTACTCCGCAAGCAGCCGCCGGCCGGTGGTTACGTGGATGGGCTCGCCGATCCTATTCAAGATGATCTTGTGCCGGGCTGCAAGCAGCTGAATACTGCTGATTCCTGGAATGACGCTGAGCTCAAGATCAACGCCAAGGTCGGTGATCGACTCGACAACCCGGATGGTGGAGTCGTAGAAGGCCGGATCTCCCCACACCAGAAAACCGATCGTTCCGCCATCGGCGGCCTCGGCGGAAATGACTTCGGCATACCGCTGAGCTCGGGCATCATGCCAGGCCGCTACGCCGGCCTGATACTCCGCAGCGTCACGCTCCCGATCGGGTCCTCGCTCGGGATCAGTTACCTCTACGAATCGATAATGATCATGGGTGATCAGCGTCCGGCAGAGCTCCTCGCGTAGCCTGACCAGATCGTGCTTCGCAGCGCCTTTGTCGGCGACCAGGAAGACGTCAACGCGGTTAAGAGCCGCTACGGCTTCTCGCGTCAGATGATCAGGATTCCCGCTGCCAATCCCGATCACTAGCGCCTCAATGGTCACAGCCTGCCAGCCACCCGGGTACCGGCCAAGAGTAGGTCAAGATCAACAAACTGCTCCACGGCATCGGCGAGAGTATTGATCATGGTTTCGCGTCGAGCACCGTACGTCGGCGCGGCAAGCACGGGACGCCATTCCGATTCAGCAGCAGTAGCTATCTCGCAAAGCCAGGCCCGTCGGAAGCCGTCGTTCTCGAACGCTCCGTGCCACATCGTGCCCCACACCTGGTCGAGGTGGCAGCCGTCGAGGAACGGCTCGGTTTCACCGTCAATTTCGGCAACCCCGTGGTGGATCTCGTACGCCTCAACCTGGTGTCCGCACCAGGTACCCACCGGCCGCTGAAGCACTTTGTCAGCCTGAAAGCTGATCTTGACCGGTAGCAGGCCGAGCCCCTCGATCATCCCCCGACCTGACTCAACCGAGTCATCGATCGCCTGCGCCAGCATCTGATAACCACCGCAGATACCCAATACCGGCGCACCACGCCGGACCCGATCGTGGAACGGCTCAGCAAGTCCGGTTCGACGCAGCCAATCAAGATCACTAACAGTGGACCGAGTACCAGGCAGCACCGCAAGATCGGCGGCAGCCACGGCGCCGGCATCGGTGGTGATGAACACCTCTATTCCTGGCTCAGCCGCCAGCGCCTCCACATCTGTTGCGTTCGACATTCGCGGCAGTCGTACCACCGCGACATGAAGCGCCGCATCCAGGGAGCCGCGCTGCCGCTGCCAGGAACCGACAGCAAGACTGTCCTCCGCGTCCAGCCAGACATCGGGTAGCCAGGGCAGCACCCCAGCGAACGGCACGCCGGTCCGTCGGGTCAGCTCATCCAATCCCGGTTGCAGTACGCCAACATCGCCTCGAAACTTGTTGATCAAGAAAGCCTTGATCAATTCCTGATCATCGGAGTCCAGCAGAGCCACAGTCCCGTAGAGCGAAGCAAAGACCCCGCCACGATCAATATCGCCGACCACGACCACCGGCAAACCCTTTGCCCGCGCGAGGCCGAGATTCACGTAATCGCTGCCGCGCAAGTTGATCTCTGCGGGCGATCCAGCACCTTCACAGATGATCACATCAAAGCGGTCCGCAAGCTCGTCATAGGCGGCAAAGGCCGCGGCCGCCAGGTGGTCGCGCCCGTTGGCGTACTCCCCGGATTCCAAAGTGCCATATGGCCGACCGCGGAGCACAATGTGCGAGCGCTGATCAGACCCGGGTTTCAACAGCACCGGATTCATTGCCGATTCCGGAACGACACCGGCAGCCTGGGCCTGCAGATATTGCGCGCGCCCGATCTCTGAACCATCGCTACAAACACAGGAGTTGTTCGACATGTTCTGCGCCTTGAACGGGGCGACTTCGATCCCGCGCCGTGCCACGGCTCGACACAACCCGGTAACGACTAGCGACTTGCCCGCGTCGGAAGACGTACCCGCGATCAGCAGACCGCTCGAGCCGTCTTCAGTCCCCACCGGCGCAGTGTACGGCGTGTCCGCGGGCCCGTCGGCTGCTTGCCGGATCGGGTGGATTGTGTTTGGCTTGTCGGCGCCGTAATCAAATCGTGACCTGCTCGGGGGTCGTCGTACGCGATGGAGGGCGCCGTGACCGGCATTGGACTTCGAATCGCCTCTGCGAGCGCTGCGATCGTCGTAAGCGCGGCGGTTGCTGGGGCCGCCCTGTACGGAGGTGCGGCACTCAGCGACCCGGGCGCGCCAGGCCCGGACGACCGACTCATTGCCGAGCCGGCGACTCCATCGGCTTATCAAAGCGAGACTTCATCCCCAGCGCCCAAGGCGACCACCTCGAGCAGCACTACCCGGACGCACCTGGCTCGTCCCCGATCTCGGCCTCACAAGTGCAACGTCCATCAAAAGGACAGCCAGTGCTATCGGCAGCTGAAATCGCGTGCAACTCCAAAACCGGTTGCACAGAGCATCAGCCCTCGCCGCGCGGCGACCCACACTAAGCCGACAACCGCCAAGCGGCGGACGCCGACGGCAAAGCCGACCCACAGCACGAGGCCGACGCCGACCACGAAGACGAGCCCGTCAGCCAGATCCGCTCCGAGCAAGTCCGCATCCGGCTCATCGAGCTATGCAACCCGCTCTGATTGGGCCGACGCAGTGCTCAAAGAGCTGAATGCCGAACGCGCGGACCATGGACTCCCGGCCTTGAAGATGAACAGCAAGCTCGTTGACTCCGCGCATACCCACAACTTGGCAATGGCCAAAGCCAATACGCTGAGCCACCAGTTGAATGGCGAGGCAGGACTCGGTTCCCGAGTCTCGGCCGCCGGATATCACTGGAGTGGCGTCGGCGAAAACATTGCCTACAACAGCAACCGTTCGGAGTCCGGCGTACTCGCGCTGCAAAAGGCTATGTACAACGAGAAGCCGCCCAACGACGGGCACCGCGAAAACATCCTGAACAAGAGGTTCGTCGACGTGGGCATCGATGTGATCAACGACTCCACACACGGCAAGGTCTGGTTGGTCACCGACTTCGGGCGACCCTGATTTCCACCACCCCAAGACAAGACCGTCAGGAACCTGGGTCAACGTAGGTTGCCGACAGGGCGCTGGGGGCGCTGCACTAGGGCGATCCCGGCCAAGATCAGGACGCCACCCAGCAGCTGCGTCAGCCCGGGACGCTGGCCAAGCAGCAGGAATGCGAAGATCCCCGCGAAGATCACCTCGGTCAACGACACAAACGAGGCCAGGGAACTGCCGAGACGACGCACCGCGACAATGCCGCTTGGGTACGCCAGCACCGCGCTGACCAAGATCAACAACAACACCGGCAACCACCAGCCGACGGCGTGCTCCGCCAAGATCGTGACACCTCCAGAAGCGGCCAAGGGAAGGATGCCTGCGGCTGAGGCAGCCAGCAATACGCCCGCCCCGATGCCGGTCCCGGCGGTAGTCAGCAGCAGCGGATGGATCGGCGCATCGGTCCCCTTCTCCTCACTCAGCAGGAAGTACGCGCTGAGGCATAGCGCAGCAGCCAGGCCCCAAGCAACGCCGACAGGGCTAAGGCTGAAGCCACCTCGGAGGTCGAGTACGAAGGCAAGCCCGATCATCGCGAGACCGGCGCCGCCTAGCACTGGCCACGCCGGACGGCGATGGGTTCGCGCCCAATGCCAGCCGATCAGCATGACCGGTGCGAGATATTCCAGCAGCAACGCGACACCGACCGAGAGGTATTGCACTGCGCTGAAAAAACACAACTGGGCAAGTGCAACGGCCACCACCCCGTACGCGAGCAGCCGGAGCGATTGCCGGCCGGTGGGCAAGCCGATCCGGCGGAGCAGGAACAAGCAAGGTATGAGAAGGATCAGGAATGCACCACCGACGCGCGTTGCCACTACGGCGGCGGGCGACCAGCCCACCTCCAGGAGCGAGCGGGCAAGCGAGCCAGAGAGTCCGAAGCACGATGCGGAGGTGAACGCCAACGCAAATCCCCCGACGTAACCGCGATCGGTTATCGTCCGAGTTGCTTCCGGGGCAATGGTTGTCACGTCAACTCTCCTCAGATCCGATCACGAAAGGTCATCTGGGTGTCATGACCAAAAATGAGTACACTAATGACACTAGGGCAAAACATGTCAGGAGTCAAGATGCTTTTTAGTCATGACACCGAAGTTTCGTTGGCCGCGGCCGCGGCCCTGGTAAACACGGTTGGCCTCGATGGCGACACACTTGTGACGCTCGCTGATTTCGACAGTTACCTAGCTCGCAACCGCTACTCCGGCGTCATTCGCCGGACGCCGCAAGAGCTGGAATCGGTACGCGTGCTGCGACCTCGACTGCGCAGGTTCTGGACTATCAAGGACCGCGATGAGGCAGCCGCGCTGGTCAACGAGATTCTGGAGGAAGCCGACGCCCGGCCCTATCTGGCCCGCCACGACGAGTGGGACTGGCACTTGCATGTCACCCGCCCAGATGCTCCGCTTGCCGATCGGATCGCCGCTGAGGCGGCTATGGCCTTCCTCGATCTGATTAGGGCTGACGCGCTGGGTCGGCTGCGGATCTGTGGGGCTGAGGACTGTGAGGATGTGCTAGTCGATCTTTCCAAGAACTCCTCAAAGCGCTATTGCGACACCGGAAACTGCGGCAACCGGACCAACGTTGCCGCCTACCGCGCCCGCAAGCGGCTGCAGAGCGCATGAAGCCATCGGGTCGGGCCGCGGTCCCGCCGTTCGCGGTCATGAGCATCCTCAACCGGGTGGCGCAGCTGCGGGCGCAAGACCGGGAGATCATCTCGCTATGCGCCGGCGAGCCGTCCCAGGGCGCACCCGCGGACGTACGGCGCCGGGCCGCCGAGCTCATGGTCGACCGTACGCCGCTCGGCTACACCGAAACCTTCGGAATCAAGCCATTGCGGCGCGAAATTGCCGGGCACTACCGACGTTGGTATTCGCTGGATATCGATGAAGATCACATCGCGCTGACCACTGGATCATCTGGCGCGTTCCTGCTCAGCTTTCTAGCGGCTTTCGATCATGGTGACCGGGTGGCATTGACCCGGCCGGGCTATCCGGCGTACCGGAACATCCTTGCGTCGTTGGGATGTCAGGTCGTCGAGTTGCCTTGCGGTCCGGCCGAACGCTTTCAGCCTTCGGTAGAAATGCTGGATGGGGCACACGCGGCCGCACCTTTGGCCGGGCTGGTGGTCGCCTCTCCGGCCAATCCCACTGGCACCATGATCGATCGTGATCGGCTGGCCGAACTCGCGGCTTGGTGTGGTGATCATGAAGTGCGATTGGTCAGTGACGAGATTTACCACGGCATTACCGACGGCACGGTCAAGGCCAGCTGCGCCTGGGAGCATGATCGCGAAGCTATTGTGATCTCTTCGTTCTCCAAGTACTGGGGAATGACGGGCTGGCGGCTGGGCTGGAGCCTAGTGCCGGCCGACTTGCTGTCGGTTTTCGACGCCCTAGCCGGCAACTTCGCGCTGTGCCCTCCAGTGCCCGCGCAGCACGCGGCGATCGCCGCGTTCACAGAAGAGTCCTACAGAGAGGCCGATGCCGCCGTCGCAGCCTTTGCTGACGCCCGAGCGATCGTTCTGGAGGCCGTCGATGATCTTGGCTGGACCGGCGTTGCCCCTGCCGATGGCGCCTTTTACGTCTACGCCGGCATCGGTGATCAGCTCGGTCCCTACCCTGACTCGGAGTCGTGGTGCGAGGCGCTGCTGGAGGAACACGGCGTGGCGCTGACGCCCGGAACCGACTTCGACCGACTGGACGGCGGTACGACCGTTCGCGTCTCCTTGGCCGCCGGTCCTGAGGCGGTAGCTGCCGCCTTGATCCGGATCTTGCGCTTCCAGCACGGTCTGCGCATTCGCTAGACGGTTGGCGCCTTGCGTACCCACACGGCCGTCATCATCCAGCACTGGGTCCAGTAGTTCGGGTCGTCGAGCAAGGCCGACGCAGCATCGATCGTTGCGGCGTCGAGTTGCCCGGCAGCGATAACGCGATCGCGTACCTCCGCCAAGAACAGCTGGAAATACAGTGCCCCTCGATCGCGGCCGCGGATGTTTTGCACGTCGGTTTTTGCCTGCGGTTGCCCGAGACCTAGGTCGGCCACCATGCTCGGCAGCTTGCGGCCTATGAGCCACTCGACTCCACTGGCCTGTCCCCACTCGATAAGGCCCTGCCAGGTGCGTGCCCATACTTCCGGCTCGGTGGTAGGTGCGAGGTGGAAGTCCGGCTCTTGGATCAAGAGCCATCCGCCTGGCCGTACCGCCGCCGCCATAACCTGTGGGGCGTACTCGGCGATCTGGTGCAACAGCGCGCGGCAAGTGACGAGGTCGTAGGACTGCGATGGCAATTCACCCGTGCGCAGGTCCATCTGCTGCACCGTCAGGTTCTGCGCCGGGACCAGTTCCAGGAGCACCGGGTTGATATCGATCGCAGTCACGCTTCCCGTCGCACCGACCTCTGAGGCCAGCCACTCCGTGATGCTGCCATTGCCGCCACCGAGCTCAAGGCAATGCCAGCCCTTGCCGACGCCAAGAGCGGTGAGGTATCCGCGTGTCCACGGATCCAAGATCTTCGACATCAGGTCGAGCCGCTGGTACTCGATGGCCGAGGCGTCGTTCAGAATGTAGGGCTTCACGGTGCTCCCTTTTCCTCTTCGACTTGTCTCTTCGACGGCTAGTGCCGCCGCGGGATGCAGAAGAGCGCGAGGCTGGCGGCCGTCAGGTACGCGAGCGCGCCGACGGCCATGCTGGTCCGTACCCCGGTCGTGAAGTCGGCCGCGCTGGCCAGCAGCGAACCGCCGAGAGCGACGCCCGCGGCGCTGCCGACCTGCCGGGCGGTGTTGAACCACGCGGAGGCGGTGCCTGAGTAGTTTTCCGGGACGGCGGACATAACCGTTGTGGTCGTTCCGGTGAGCGCGAAGGACGTGCCGAAGCCAGCCGCCATCATCGGCACGACGAGCAGTAGGTAGTTCGGGTCTCCCCCAGATGCAGCCCAGCCGGCGAGGCCCGCCGCTCCCAGGAGCATGCCGGTGACCACCAAGGGGCGGTCTCCGGTGCGGCGTGCCAGTCGACCAGAGAGGACCGAGGCGAACATCGTCATGGCCACCGCTGGGAAGAGGGCGATCCCGGTGTGCAGTGCGGTCAGGCCGCGGTGGTGCTGGAAGTAGAGGCTGGCGGTGAAGATCATGCCGTAGAACGCAAAGTTGAAGAGAAGGCCGATGACCGAGGCCCCGCTCATTTGGCGGGAGCGCAACAGATGCAGGGGCAACACGGGGTTGCGGGCCAACCGCTCGCGCACCACGAACGCGGCGGCTGACAACAGGCACAGGCCAGCCCCGGCAAGAATGAGCGGGTCCGTCCAGCCACGCCGTCCGGCCTCGTTGAGGACAGCGATGAGGAAGGCCACCGTTGCGATGATCGCGCATTGTGCTGGCCAGTCCACGGGGCGATCGGTGCGGCGGGGCGAGGCGGGTACCTGGCGCAGCGTCAGCAGCAGGCAGGCGCATCCGACCGGCAAGTTGATGAAAAAGACCCAGCGCCAGCCCACAGTCGTGACCAGAAGACCGCCCAGGAGGGGACCGGCGGAGGCAGCGATGCCTGCCACGGCGCCCCACAGGCCAAAGGCACGCGAGCGCTCAGCGGGTGAGGGGTACGCCTGCTGGAGAAGAGCCAGCGAGCCTGGCACGATCAGCGCTGCGCCCAGTCCCTCCACCAGGCGGGCCGCGACGAGCGACCCGGTGTTCGGGGCCAGTCCGCAGGCGGCCGACGCTGCGGTGAACACAACTATCCCGGTACAGAAGATCCGGCGGTTGCCCAACCGGTCACCCAGCGCACCGCCGGTGAGCAGAAGGCCGGCGAAGACCAGGGTGTACCCGTCCGTGATCCACTGGATGCCGGTCAGTGAGGCTGATAGTTCCCGACCGACGACCGGCACGGCGACATTGATAATGGTCACATCCAGGATGACCATGAAGTAGCCCGCGCAGACTGCGACAAGCGGCGCGAGGTGCTGGCCCAGAGCTGCAGGCCCAGTTGGTCGATCAGCGGGGATGCGGCCGGCGCGCACCATGGCAGCACGGTAGTCCAGATCCGACGTGGCGTCTCCTCCAGAAGCGCCCGAGGCCCTTTCCCGACGCGACCGCCGGAGGCACGAGCAAGCCACTGAAAAGTTGCCGCTCGCAGTGAGTTGCATCGGCGAGTCGCAGGGATTTCGAGGCGCTGGAGTGAACTTTCCAGGGTTTGTATCGCATCCCCGTGCCAAAGAAGTAGGACATACAAGTGGTTTTCCCGCCTGCTGAAGGCAGGCGGTACGTTGGGGTGCGCGGCTGGCCAGGTGCACCCACAAGGAGCCGCCGAGCCAGCCGAAATCCGCTCGCGACAGGCAGCGAGCAGGAGTAACCAACGCCTCGGGGGGCGCGGGGGGCGTCCCCCCGGAGCAGCACAGCCCCGGAGGGTGGTGGTACCACCCAGCGCGGTGATCCCGCACCGGGACCGATGCGATGCGGAACCACCGCATCCGGTAACGAGAGGATGCACCAATGAGCGACGCCAGCGGTGCGAGCGGAGAGATCGAACTGGTCCAGCTGCTTACCCCCGAGGGTGTGCGGCTGGAACATCCCGAGTACTCCTTCAGCGGCGACGACGAAGAAATCAAAGGCTTCTACCGTGACATGGTGTTGACCCGCCGGGTTGACTCAGAGGCCACCGCCCTGCAGCGCCAAGGCGAATTGGGGCTATGGGCCTCATGCTTGGGCCAAGAGGCTGCCCAGGTCGGCTCGGGCCGGGCACTTGGCAAGCAGGACTACGTTTTCCCGACCTATCGAGAGCACGGCGTGGCCTGGTGTCTGGGCGTTGATCCTGTGCAGCTGCTGGGTTTGTTCCGCGGAGTTGATCTTGGTGGTTGGGATTCCCAGCAGAGCCGCTTCCACCTCTACACGATCGTCATTGGGGCGCAGGCCCTGCATGCCACCGGCTACGCCATGGCGGTGGAACGCGACGGTCTGGTCGGCACGGGCGATCCCGATCGCGATATGGCGGTGATTGGCTACTTCGGGGACGGTGCCAGCAGCGAAGGCGACGTCAATGAGGCCTTTATCTTCGCCAGTTCCTACAACGCCCCCATCGTCTTCTTCTGCCAGAACAACCAGTGGGCGATTTCGGAACCCTTCGAGCGGCAATCGAGAGTTCCCTTATATCGCAGGGCTTCTGGCTTCGGTTTTCCTGGCGTACGCGTCGATGGCAATGATGTGCTTGCGGTCTATGCGGCTACGACGGCGGCACTCGAGCGAGCCCGTAGCGGCAGCGGCCCGTCCTTGATCGAGGCGTACACCTATCGCATGGGCGCCCATACGACCTCTGATGATCCGACGAAATACCGGCTCGCCGACGAGCTCGAGCATTGGCGGCTGAAAGATCCGATTGAGCGAGTTCGGGCTTATCTGACCCGCAGTGGCAGCGGCGACGAGGGGTTCTTTGCCGACGTTGAGGCCGAAGCGTCCGACTATGCGGCCGACCTCCGAACCCGCTGCCTGGCTCTTCCCGATCCCAACCTGCTGGATCTTTTTGATCATGTGTACGCCGAGCAGACCCCTTATTTGGCCGAGCAGAAGTCAAAGTATGCCGAGTACCTCGCAACCTTTGAGGATACGGGCCCTGAGGCTGGGCTTGGACAGGCTCAGCCCGCATCCAGTGGACAGCCGCAGCCTGTCTACGGCGGAGGTGTCCACTGATGACCGCGCTGACCATGGCGAAGGCACTCAATGCTGGCCTTCGCAGAGCTCTGGAAGCCGATCCCAAGGTCGTTATCGCTGGCCAGGACGTCGGCAAGCTCGGCGGAGTCTTTCGGGTCACCGAAGGTCTCCAGAAGGACTTTGGCGAGCATCGAGTGATCGATTCGCCCCTTGCCGAATCCGGCATCGTTGGCACCGCCATCGGCATGGCGCTGCGCGGCTATCGCCCAGTGTGTGAGATCCAGTTCGATGGATTCGTCTTTCCTGCTTTCGATCAGATCGTCACCCAGGTTGCCAAGCTGCATTTTCGATCAAGAGGAATGCTGCGCATGCCGCTCGTGATTCGGATCCCCTATGGCGGAGGCATCGGTGCGGTCGAGCACCACAGCGAGTCCCCGGAGGCCTATTTCTGCCATACGCCGGGACTGAAGGTCGTGACATGTTCCAATCCCGCAGACGCGTACTGGATGATCCAGCAGGCCATCGCCTCAGATGACCCGATCATCTTTCTAGAACCTAAGCGGCGCTATCACGAGCGGGCTGAGATCGACGAGGCAGGAACCCCGCCACCGCTGCACGCCGCGCGCGTCGTTCGACCCGGCACCGACGTCACCCTCGTCGCGTACGGACCGATGGTCAAGACCTGTCTGGATGCGGCCGAGGCGGCTAGCGAGGAAGGTCCTGATCTTGAAGTGATCGACCTCCGGACCCTGTCGCCACTCGACATGGCGGTAGTCGATGAGTCGGTACAAAAGACCGGTCGGGTAGTCACGGTCCACGAAGCTCAACTCAATCTTGGGCTGGGCGCCGAGCTCGCCGCCCGGATTTCCGAACAGTGCTTCTATTCCTTGGAAGCGCCCGTGCTGCGGGTCGCCGGCTTCGATACGCCATATCCGCCGAGCCGGGTCGAGGAGGAGTACCTTCCTGATCTTGATCGGGTACTGGACATGGTAGATCGCTCGCAGGCCTACTGACGGGGGTGTAATGGCGTTGCAGACTTTCCGGCTGCCCGATCCTGGTGAGGGTTTGGTCGAAGCCGACATCGTCACGTGGCGAGTGGGCGTCGGTGACGAAATCAAGATCAACGATATTCTGGTCGAGGTCGAGACCAGCAAGTCGCTGGTTGAGCTTCCCAGTCCGTACGCCGGTACTGTCACCGAGCTCTTGGTGAACGAGGGCGACACAGTCAATGTCGGCACGCCGATCATCTCCATCGACGACGGCGTTGATGGCGCACAACCCACTGAAGCCAGCGGGGGCGAGGAGGATGTCAAGACTCCGAACCTCGTTGGCTACGGTCCCAGCACAGGCACGGCAAAGCGACGCCCGCGGCGGGCCGGCGGTGATGGGCCGGTAGAAGCCCATGATCGGGTCGCCGACACCTTCTCAGTCCATGCTCCGGTGTCGCGCCGCGCCGATGATCGTGAGCCATTGCACGCCGAACGGGATGCGCCGGCCGGCGCCCCGCTTCCTGGACCGGGTGAAGCGGCGCCGGCGCCCACGCCCTCTGGTGGCGCGGTCCTTGCCAAGCCGCCGGTACGCAAACTGGCCAAGGATCTGAGTGTTGATCTTGCGACGCTAGTCGGCAGCGGCCCTGGCGGAGTGATCACCCGCGACGACGTCATGCAGGCGAGCGGACGCACCCGGGCTGAGCCGGTCGAAGCCGAGATGCTGCCGGGTGAGCCAGTCGAAGTCCGACACGTGCGCGAGGACGTCCGGATCCCGATCAAGGGCGTACGCAAATCGACCGCAGATGCCATGGTGCGCTCGGCGTTCACGGCACCCCATGTCTCGATCTGGATGGACTGTGATGTCAGCGCGACCATGGAATTAGTGGAGCGGCTCAAGTCCCGACGCGAGTTTGCTGATCTTCGGGTTTCTCCGCTGCTGATCATTGCCAAAGCGGTTTGTCTGGCGCTCGGGCGTACCCCGGAGCTCAATTCCTTCTGGGACGAGGCGGCTCAGGAGATTGTGCTCAAGAGCTCAGTCAATCTTGGAATCGCCGCCGCAACGTCGCGTGGCTTGCTGGTGCCGAATATCAAGGGCGCGGAGTCCCTCAGCCTTGCCGAGCTGGCCGCTGCGATCAACGGGATTGTGGCGACGGCCCGCGAAGGCCGTACGCAACCGGCGGACATGGCGGGTGGAACGTTTACGATCACCAACATTGGGGTGTTCGGCGTCGACGCTGGGGCTCCGATCTTGAATCCGGGGGAGTCCGGCATCGTCTGCTTAGGTCAGATCACTCGCCGTCCTTGGGTGGTCGGCCGCGGAGCTGAGGAGCGAATCGAACCGCGCTGGGTGATGACCTTGTCGGCATCATTCGATCATCGGCTCGCCGACGGTGCGCAGGGTTCAACCTTCCTCGCCGACGTCGCCGCTATCCTGAACGACCCAGCCCTGGCCCTCCTCTACTAACGCTGACAAGTCGGGAAGTGAGTGAGTCAGAGCGCGAGGAGCTCTTGGTCGTGGACGTGACGGCCGGAATCGACGAGCTCTTGGAGGGTGTCTCCGTCGTCCCACTGATTCACATTCATCGCAGCCGCGACGCCACCGTCCCGCAGCCAGAACGCGGTGAACTCCCGTGACTTCAGATCGCCGCGTACGACAAGCCGGTCCTTCGTCGGATCCGCTTGCCCGCGATACTCGCAGCCGAGGTCGTATTGATCGGAGAAGAAGAAGGGTCGCAACACGTACGGCTCCTCCGCACCCAGCAGGTTGCGCGCCACGTGTGTTCCTTGATCTTTGGCATTCGCCCAGTGCTCGACCCGGACCCGATGCGGGTACCGAGGATGATCATGGGCCGCAACGTCGCCGGCGGCATAGATGTCCGGATCGGAGCTGCGCAGTGTCGCGTCGACGGCAATCCCGCCATCGGCCAGCTTGAGTCCGGCAACATCGGCTAGGGCGATGTTCGGCGCGGCGCCAACCGCGATCAGGACCATGTCAGCCGGCACCGATGCGTGACCTTTGATATGCACCGATGACACAACGCCATCACCGGCAAAGCCGGTTACCCCGATGCCCAGCCGGAGATCGACACCATGATCACGATGTAGTGCGGCGAAAGTCGCGCCGATCTGCTCGCCGACTACCCCCAACAGCGGCTGGGATCGCGGTTCGATCACGGTCACATTGGCGCCGTGCAACCGGGCAGCCGCAGCCGCCTCGCAGCCGATCCAGCCGGCGCCCACGATCACTATCCGTGCACCCTCGGTAAACCGCTCCCGGAGCCCAAGCGATTCCTCGAGGGTTCGCAATGTCAGCAGTCCCTCAAGATCGGCACCGGGCAGGTCCAGCCGTCGCGACCCCGAGCCAGTGGCTATCAGCAGCTTGTCGTACGGATACTCGGTGCGACTCGCCACCACGACCTTGCGCGCCCGATCGATTCGGGTAGCCATCGTCCCGAGTCGCAAGGAGATGTCCTTGTCCGCATACGTTGCCTCCTCGGCAACCCAGTCCGGTTCGTCACGTTCGCCAATGAGCACTGCCTTGGAAAGCGGCGGTCGTTCGTACGGAAGCTGACTCTCCTCACCGATCACCGCGAGCTCACCCTCGTACCCCTGATCTCGAAGCGCGATGGCGGCCGAGGCTCCGGCCAGTGATGCTCCGATGATGACGATGCGAGACGGCTGCGATGTGGGGGACTGAGTCATGTCTCCCATGGTCTCTCGCTGAGCTCTCGGGCGCCACGGACACAACTGGAATGGTCGTCAGAAGGCGGCTTCGTCCATATCCATGACGGCGAGATCGGTGGCTTCAGCGATGGCTCGTTCAGCAGCCAACTTGGGCAGCACCGTACGCGCAAACCAGCGGCCCGAGGCAACCTTGCCCTCATAGAAAGCCTTCTCATCCGGACTTAGCTGCGCGTTGAGCCGCTCCAGCGCCACCTCGGCGCCCCGGAGCAACAGCCACGCACAGATCAGATCGCCGAGTGCCATGAGAAGTCGCGTAGTGTTCAGACCGACCTTGTAGACATTGCGCGGATTACTGTGTGGTAGGCCAGGCACGGTCGTACCAAGATCATTGATCATGCCCAAATCACTGATCATGATCGCCACAATGGCCGCTACATCGTCCAAGCCCTGCTGCAGCAGGGCGCGTTCCTCTTTGAGCTGGCCATTCCCGCTCTCGGCGGCTATCCATTGAATGATCTGCACCGAAAGATCACTAAGCGCACTGCCCTGATCCTTGACGATCTTGCGGAAGAACAGATCTTGGCCTTGGATCGCTGTCGTGCCCTCGTACAGGGTGTCGATCTTGGCATCCCTCACATACTGTTCAATCGGATAGTCGGTCAGGAAGCCTGAGCCGCCAAAGGTCTGCAGCGACTCGGTGCCGAGCAAGACCCAAGACCGCTCAGAGCCGTAGCCCTTGACGATGGGCAGCAAAAGATCATTGAGCCGCTCAGCGGCCTCATCAGTGGTGCCGTTTGCCCGAGCGATGGCGTTGCGATCCTGGATGGTTGCGGCATAGAGCAGCAGCGCTCGCAGCCCTTCTGTGAAGGACTTTTGCGTCATCAGGGAGCGCCGCACATCGGGATGGTGAGTGATCGTCACTCGGGGCGCGGTTCGGTCGGTGGCTTGGGTGAGATCAGCACCCTGGACCCGAGTCTTGGCGTACTCCAAAGCATTGAGATAGCCGGTAGACAACGTGGCGATCGCCTTGGTCCCGACCAGCATCCGGGCGTGTTCGATCATCCGGAACATTTGTGCAATGCCGTCGTGTACTTCGCCCAGCAACCAGCCCTTTGCAGGTACTTCAGTGCCGCCAAAGGTCAGCTCGCAGGTGCTCGAGGCCTTGATACCCATCTTCTTCTCGAGATTGGTCGCGAAAACCCCATTGCGTTCACCGCTGAGCTGCCCTGTTTCAAGATCAAAATGGAACTTCGGTACTACAAACAGCGACAGGCCCTTGGTGCCTGGACCACCGACCCCCCCGACACCCTGCGGTCTGGCGAGGACGAGATGGATGATGTTCTCGGCTAAGTCATGCTCACCCGAAGTAATGAAACGCTTGACGCCTTCGATGTGCCAGGTGCCGTCACTTTGTGGAATCGCCCGAGTACGTCCAGCCCCGACATCAGAGCCAGCGTCCGGCTCAGTAAGCACCATCGTGGCGCCCCACCGGCGCTCGATCATGATCTTGGCAATACGCTGATCACGCTCGTTCCCCGTCGCCCACAGTGCATAGGCGAACTTGGGGCCAGCCGAATAGAGCATTACCGATGGATTGGCGCCGATATTGAGCTCGTGAACAGCCCACTGCACCGACGGCGGAGTGGGCTGCCCGCCGAGCTCCTCCGGTAGCTCTAGCTGCCACGCCCCGGAGTTCATGAGCGCCCGGAAGGATTTCTTGAGGTCCTCAGGAACTGTCACAGAGTGAGTCTTGGGATCGTAGACCGGCAGATTCCCATCACTGTCGGAGAATGACTCGGCCAGCTTGGTCTTGGCGATGTGATCAACTTCGGCGAGGATGGCCGAGACCGTTTCTCGATCAAGATCGGCGTACGGCCCGGTGCCTAGAATCTCTTCGCATCCGAGGACTTCAAACAGGTTGAACTCGATATCACGGACATTGGACTTGTAGTGACTCATCCGGGCACCTCGCTGGACCGCTCAGGCAAGTTACTCCTGAGTAACTTCAATTATGCTACTCGTCGGTAACCAATCCAAGTGTCGTTATCGAACGGCTAGATTGGCGACTGAGGCTAGGCGCACACCACCACGGAGGGCAGATGCGCAAATCGGCTAGGGACGACGAAAGCAAGATCGACATATCAGAGCCGGACGACCATGCTGCTGGCATTCCTGGCGTGGCTGTGGGCTTGAAACGATCAGTGCAGAAGATGGGCCCGCTGCGGTCCGCGCGCACCCTGCTCAAGCTCAATCAAGCCGAAGGCTTTGACTGCATGAGCTGTGCCTGGCCCGATCCCGACCCTGGTCATCGGCACACGGCTGAATTCTGCGAGAACGGTGCGAAAGCTGTCGCGGAGGAAGCTACGACAGCACGGGCGACGCCGGAGTTCTTCGCCCGCTACAGCATTGCCGATCTTGACCGTCACGACGAGCACTGGTTAGGACAGCAAGGCCGGATCACTCATCCCATGATCAAGAACCCCGGAGCGACGCATTACGAACCGATCGAGTGGAATGCGGCGTTCCGGCTCATCGCGGATCAGCTCAATGGACTGGCCAGCCCGGACGAAGCAATCTTCTACACCTCCGGGCGTACGTCCAACGAAGCGGCATTCTGCTACCAGCTGTTCGTTCGGGCGTATGGCACCAACAACCTGCCTGACTGTTCCAATATGTGCCACGAGTCGACGAGTGTTGCGCTCGCAGACACCATCGGCATCGGGAAGGCGAGCGTCATTCTGGAAGACGTTCACAACGCTCAACTATTGATCTTGGCCGGCCAGAATCCTGGTACCAACCATCCGCGGATGCTGGCCGCGCTCGAGTCTGCCAAGCGGCGGGGCGCCAAAATCATTGCCGTCAACCCGTTGCGCGAGGCCGGACTAATCAACTTCCGAAATCCGCAGCATGCCCGTGGGCTGGTCGGCCGAGGTACCGACCTAGCGGATCTCTACCTACCGATCAAGATCAATGGCGACCTGGCCCTCGTCCAAGCGTGGGGCGCACTGCTAGTCAAGTGGGACGCTCTTGATCACGATTTCATTGGGCGGTACACCCGCGGCTTCGAGGACTGGTCTGCTCATGTTGCAGCCATCGACTGGGATCTCGTCGAAA
>Ga0307277_10000195_pt1 | contig 20300 bp, 18 predicted proteins | sample ER_DNA_116_FD_194473 | JGI IMG/M metagenome (GOLD analysis project Ga0307277, IMG submission 194473) | Bulk soil microbial communities from the East River watershed near Crested Butte, Colorado, United States - ER_DNA_116 | ecosystem: Environmental > Terrestrial > Soil > Floodplain | place...
CATCGGGGCGTTTGTTCCTCTCGCGGCAATACCAATGGCCATCGTCCTGCTTGTTGCGATATTAACGGTGCACCTCCCGAACGGCTTCAGTTCGATCAAGCTCCAATCCTTCGATGCTGCCGGCGCTCATTTTGGGCAGCCTGGGTACGAGACGGACCTTCTTTATCTAGCGGCGCTTATCGCGCTGTGTTTGGGGGGCGCCGGTCCACTTTCGGTCGATGGATTTTTGAAGAGATTTAAATCAACCCCGTCTGGTCGCTAAACTCCAGCGCGGGGAACTTTTCTGCACGCCTGCTGCGCGTTTCGCCGTCACCAATCGCGATTATGAGGACACGCTCTAGTCGAAGAGGCGGCTCACGACTTCTTCAGCGAGCGAAAGCGTGCAGGTGAGCCCCGGCGACTCGATGCCGAAGAGGTGAACCATGCGCGTGAGCCCGTGCTGCGCCGGCCCTTCGATCATGAAGTCGGCGGCCGCCTCGCCTGGGCCCGTCAACTTCGGCCGGATGCCGCAATAGTCCGGGGTGAGCGAGTTGTCCGGCAGCCCCGGCCAGTAATCGCGAATGCGCTGGTAGAACGCGAGCGCGCGGCTGGCATCGACGTCGTAATCCTCGCACTCGATCCATTCCACATCCGGGCCGAAGCGCATGCGTCCAGCGAGATCGAGCGTCACGTGCACCCCGAGCCCGCCCGGCACCGGCACCGGATAAATCAGCCGCAAGAACACCGGCCGGCCGCTGAAGCCGAAATAGTTGCCCTTCGCGAGCACGAGACGCGGCACCCGCTCGGGCGGGTACTCCTCGGTCGCCCGCGCGAGGCGCTGGGCGCCGAGCCCGGCGCAATTGACTACCGCATCGAAACCGAACCATTGCGGCTCGCCGCCGCCGACCGCGGCGTCCCAGCCGCCGGCCGGCGCAGACTTGAGCCGCTCGATCGGACTTGCGAACGCGACCATGCCGCCGCGGTCCTCGAGATCGCCGCGCAGCGCCAGCATGTAACTGTGACTGTCGATGATGCCGGTTTCCGGCGAGTGCATCGCGGCGACGCAGGCGAGTGCGGGCTCGAGACGCTTGGCGGCCGCGGCGTCGATGAGTTCGACCCCTTCCACGCCGTTGGCCTGCGCCTGCTTGTGGAGCGGTGCGAGCCGCTCGACCTCACCCGCGTTGGTGGCGACGACGAGCTTGCCGCACCTGCGATGCGGTACGCCGTGCGAGGCGCAGAAATCATAAAGCATGCGTCGGCCGCGCGGGCAGTGGTAGGCGCGCAGCGAGCCCGTCGGGTAGTAAAGGCCGGCGTGAATGACCTCGCTGTTGCGAGAGGAAACCCCGGTACCTATGCCGGAGGCCGCTTCCGCAACCACCACGTCGTGTCCGGTGAGCGCGGCCGCGCGCGCGACCGCGAGCCCTACCACGCCCGCTCCGATCACCAGAACCTGCATCCGCTCCGCCCGCTCACAGCTCCACCGGCAGTCCAGTGTAGTTCTCGGCCAGCGAGCGCATGGCAGCCTCCGAGCTCGTCACATAGTCCAGCTCGGCGAGCTGGCGCTTGCGGTCGAAGGCATTGTGGCTCGGGTCGAGATGGAAGAGCTGTGTCATCCACCAGGAGAAGCGCTGCGCCTTCCACACCCGCCGCAGGCACGTCGCCGAGTAGCGATCGAGCCGCTCGCTGCGGCCGGTGCGATAGAACTCGGAGATCGCGCGCGCAAGCACCCTCACGTCCGCCAATGCCAGATTCATGCCCTTCGCGCCGGTCGGTGGTTGGATGTGCGCGGAATCACCGGCGAGAAACAGCCGCCCGTATTGCATCGGCTCGACCACGAAGCTGCGCGTGGCGGTGATGCCCTTCTGCAGCATCGTGCCCTCGCGAAGTTCGCGCGTGCCGCCGAGGCGGGCGTGCAGCTCCTTCCAGATGCGCGCGTCCGGCCAGTTCTCGATATCGTCATCGGGGCCGCATTGCAGGTAGAGCCGCGCCAAGGTCGGCGAGCGCATGGTGTAAAGCGCGAAGCCGCGCTCGTGATAGGCATAGATCAACTCGTGCTCGGGCGGGGGAGATTCGGAAAGAACCCCAACCCAGCCGAACGGATATTCGCGGTCATAGGCGGTGAGTACAGTGGCCGGAATGCTCGGCCGGCAAATGCCGTGGAAGCCGTCGCAGCCGCCGATGAAGTCGCAGGTTAGCTCGACGTCCCGCCCGCCGTGGTGGTAGCGAATTTTCGGCGCGCGGCCGGCGAAATCGTGCACGCTCACATCACTTGCCTCGAACAGAATTTGGCCGTCGTCGGCGAGCCGCCGCTCGATCAAATCCTTCACCACCTCCTGCTGACCGTAGATGGTGACGCCCTTGCCGATGAGGTCGCGGAAATTGATGTAGTGCAAGGCGCCGCCGAAGGCGAAATGAACTCCGTTGTGGAACATGCCTTCGCGCTGCATGCGCGCGCCGACCCCGGTTTCGACGAGGAGGTCGCTCGCCCACTGCTCGATCAGACCGGCGCGGATGCGGCTCTCGATGTAGTCACGGCTGCGGTTTTCCAGGATCACGCTCTCCACGCCCTCGAGGTGGAGAAGATGCGACAACATCAGTCCGGCGGGCCCGGCGCCGACGATGCCGACCTGGGTGCGCACCCTGCTCTCCGTCATTGGCCCTTCCGTTCCGCCTTACGCGGCGTCGTTAGCACAATGCAGGTTAGTTCGCGCAACTGTCTCCATCGTCATGCCCGGCTTTGTGCCGGACATCCACGTTTTGTTTCCAGACGCCAACATATCGATGGCCGGGACAACAGCGCATTCACGCGCGTCTTCCGACGCGCGATGCCCGGCCGTGACGTGACGTCAGCCCAGCGCGGCCGCGAGATCGGCGATCAGATCATCGGGATCCTCGATGCCGACCGAAAGCCGCACCAGCGTATCGCCGATGCCGAGGGTCGCGCGCACGTCCGTGGGCACCGAGCCGTGGGTCATGAGCGCGGGGTGCTCGATCAGGCTCTCGACCCCGCCGAGGCTCTCGGCCAGCGCAAACAGCCGGCAGCGCTCGAGGAAACGGCGGCTGTCGTCGAGCGTGCCCGCAAGCTCGGCCGAGATCATACCGCCGAAGCCGTGCATCTGTTTCTTGGCCAGCGCGTGCTGGGGATGGCTGGGGAGCCCCGGATAGAACACGCGGCGCACCTTGGGGTGGCGTTCGAGCCAGGTGGCGATCTTGAGCGCCGAGGCGCAATGCCGCTCCATGCGCAGCGCCAGCGTCTTGAGCCCGCGCAGCGCCAGGAACGAATCGAACGGACCCTGGATAGCCCCGACGGCGTTCTGTAGAAACCGCATTTTGTCGCCCAGCTCGGTGTTGCCGCCGGCGATCGCCACGCCGCCCACCATGTCGGAATGGCCGTTGAGATATTTCGTCGTCGAATGCACGACGAGATCGAAGCCCAATTCGAGCGGCCGCTGAATATAGGGGCTGGCGAAGGTGTTGTCGGCGACCGCCCAGATGCCGCGCTGTTTCGTGATCGCCGCCACGCCCTCGAGATCGACAAGCTTGAGCAGCGGGTTGGTCGGCGTCTCGATCCAGACGAGGCGGGTATCCTGGCGGATCGCCGCCTCGAGCGCGCCGGCGTCGGTGAGATCGTGATAGCTCACTTGCAATCCCATCGAGCGCTTGCGCACCCGCTCGAACAAGCGCCGCGTGCCGCCGTAGAGGTCGTCGACCGCAACTATGTGCGAGCCATGGTCGAGGCACTCGAGCGTGGTCGAGATCGCGGCAAGGCCGGAGGCAAACGCGAACGCGACGCTGCCACCTTCGAGATCGGCGATGCAGCGCTCGAACGCCATGCGCGTCGGGTTCTTGGTGCGGGCGTAGTCGTAGCCCTTGTTCACGCCGGGGCTCTGCTGCACGTACGTGGAGGTGGTGTAGATCGGCATCATGACGGCGCCGGTGGTGGGATCGGGCTCCTGCCCCGCATGAATGCAGCGCGTGGAGAAATCGAGTTGGTTTGATTTGGTCGTCATGGTCTTAGTCTTTATCATCCAGGAGGTCGGTGCGTGGCGCGTAGGGTGGGCAAAATCGCTTGCTGATATGCGGCAAACTTGACGCAGGAGCGATTTTGCCCACGTGAACAAAACGCGCGGGCATTGCGCCCGCGAGGTGGTGACTGGAAGAAAGAACGATGTGCCGCAATGCCCACCCTGCGGAGTTAAATCGCAATGCGAAAATAGTTGATCAGGTCGAGACGGGTCGCCACGCCCAGAAACTGGTCGCCGTCCATGACGATGGCGACATAGTCCTTGCGGAACAGCGGCAGGAGATCGGCGATCGGCGCATCGGCGGAAATCGTCTCCAGCCGCCGCGCCATCACCTCTTTGACCGGCCGGGCAAAGGCCTTGTTCGGATCGTCGCGCTCGGTGAGCAGCGCGGCGAGGACGTCGCTCTCGTCCACGAGGCCGACCACATGGCCGCCCTCGTCAATGACCGGAAGCTGGGAAACATCGCTGGAGCGCATGCGGGAGAATACCGTGCGCAGATTATCCTGCGGCCGCACCACGACCGCATTGCCTTCGCTGTAGCGGCTCACGACGACGTCGCGCACAGCGCCGTGCCGGTCGGGATGGCTCCAGCCTTCCTGCGCGAGGAAGATGGGATTGAACACTTTTGACAGATATTTCGCACCGGAATCGCAAACAAGGCTCACCACCCGCTTCGGCGCCGCCTGTGCGCGGCAATAGCGCAGCGCCGCCGCCAGCAGCGTACCCGAGGAGGAGCCGGCGAGAACGCCTTCGGCGCGCAAGAGCTCACGCGCGCTGGCAAAGCTTTCGGCGTCAGGAATGGCGAAGGCCTGCGAGACGAGCGCGAGATCGGCGTTGGGCGGCACGAAATCTTCGCCGATCCCTTCGACCGCCCAGTTCCCGGCCTGCAGCATGCGGCCGGTCTCGACGTAGGGCGCGAGCACGGACCCCTCCGGATCGGCGAGGACGATCGCGGTCTTGGGCGAGGCGCCGCGCATGAAGCGACCGATGCCCGTCAGCGTGCCGCCGGAGCCGACGCCGACGACGATGGCATCGACGTCCCCATCCATTTGGCGCAGGATTTCCGGGCCGGTCGTCGTCGCATGCGCCTGCGGATTGGCCGGGTTGGCGAACTGGTTGACGAAGAAGGCCCCGGGCGTGCGCCGCGCAATCGCCTCGGCGAGATCCTGGTAGTAATCGGGGTGTCCCTTGCCCACGTCCGAGCGCGTGGTGACGACCTCGGCACCCATCGCTTTGGCGTGCAGCACCTTCTCGCGCGCCATCTTGTCGGGAACGACGAGCAGCGTGCGGTACCCCTTGCGGCCGCCCACCAGCGCGAGGCCAAGCCCGGTATTACCGGCTGTGGCTTCGACGATGGTGCCGCCGGGCTTGAGACGTCTGTCCGCTTCCGCCGCCTCGATCATGGTGCGCGCGGGACGGTCCTTGAGCGAGCCGGAAGGGTTGGCGCTTTCGAGCTTGAGAAAGAGCCGACAGGGGCCACGGTCGATGCGCGTCACCTCGACGAGAGGCGTGTCGCCGATGAGATCGAGGACCGATGCCATGGTGGTCTATAGCATTGCGCGGCACACGAGGGCACCGGTCGCAGGCGGGAAACCGGCGGCAGCGGCGACGGACTCTATCGCCGCCCGCGCTTTATCCTGGTGTCGAAATCGGTCCCGTTCGGGGTGCGCGCGGAACAAATAACTTGGGACGGCGTTGCTCGGTTGAGCTTCCCACATCGACAAGCGTTATCCGGTCCTCAGGCAGGAAAGTCTGTCCTGCGAACGGGTTCGCTCGAAAAGGAGTAACGAGATTGGACACCGACGTTAAACGGGCGCGTGACCGCGCCGAAGCGGCTTTCAAGAAAAAGGAACAGCAACTGCGAGAGGGGCAGCAAGCAATGGCCGAATACGAGACAGCGCGTGCGGCCACGCGTGAAAAGACCGTTCGATTGCGGGCGCTGAGGCTGGCACGCGACGCAGGCTTGAAAACGCCTGTTCCGGCGGCCCAAAAACAGCCGGCTTGATCGAATCGAATCTGAGTAATAATTGGCTCGCCCGGCGGAAGCCCGATGAGGCAGCCTATTCTTCCGCCTGTTAGCAGCCGCCGAGCGCCTTGAAACCAACACATCCGTGGGCCATATAGGGCGAGCGACCTCATGTGGTCCTGGCGAGCCGCGTGTACGGATCCCCGTCAAACGGTTTCTGGCTTGCCCCTTCACTTTCACCGACAACCCAAATCACGCGGGGGTGTCTGCACCACCCGCGATGTGGAACTGCGACTGCGGCACTCCCCTGCAGCCGCCCATCTCGCACAATAGAAAGCTTGTTCATTGACCTCTTTTCATGATTTCGGCCTCGCCGAACCGATCACGCGCGCGCTCGCTGAAGAGAAATACACCACGCCCACGCCGATCCAAGCGCAGACTATTCCCGTCGCTCTAGCGCGCCGCGACGTTATCGGGATTGCACAAACCGGCACCGGCAAGACCGCCGCGTTCGCGCTGCCGATCCTGCATCATCTCTTCACCAATAGGCGGCGCCCGGGGCACAAAGCCTGCCGTGTGCTCGTGCTGAGCCCGACACGCGAACTGTCCGGGCAAATACTCGATAGCTTCCGCGCTTATGGCCGCCATGTCCGCGCCAGCGGCGCGCTGGTGATCGGCGGCGTGTCGATGGGCGCGCAGGTGCGCGCGGTGCAAAACGGCGTCGAGGTGCTCGTCGCCACGCCCGGCCGCCTGCTCGACCTCGTGAAGAGCAACGCGCTGCGTCTTGGCGAGGTGGAATTTCTCGTGCTCGATGAAGCCGACCGAATGCTCGATATGGGCTTTATTCACGACATCCGGAAAATCGTCGCGAAGCTTCCTGCGCAGCGGCAAACGCTATTGTTTTCCGCAACGATGCCACGTGAAATCGCCGTGCTCGCGGCTCAGATGTTGCGCGATCCGGCCAAGGTTGCCGTGACGCCGGCGGCCTCGACGGTCGAGCGCGTCGAGCAGCGTATCATCCATGTCGATCGCGCTGCGAAGCCGGCGGTGCTCGCTGAGATTTTGCGCGACGAGCCGATTGACCGCACTCTGGTATTCACCCGGACCAAGCATGGCGCAGACAAGGTGGTGCGTGGCCTGGCCAAGGCCGGCATATCGGCCCACGCGATCCACGGCAACAAGTCGCAGAACCAGCGCGAACGCGTGCTCGCCGCGTTTCGCAAGGGGCAGGTGCTCACGCTGGTTGCCACCGATATTGCCGCGCGCGGAATCGACGTCGACGGCATCAGCCACGTCGTGAATTTCGATCTGCCGAACGTGCCGGAAACCTACGTGCATCGCATCGGCCGTACCGCGCGGGCCGGGGCGGCAGGTGTGGCGATCTCGCTCTGCGACTCCGAAGAGGCGGCGTACCTTCGCGACATCGAGAAGCTGATCCGCATGTCCATCCCAGCGATGGACCAGCGCAGGTTTCCGCGCCAGGCCCGGCCAACCGCGCTTCAGGGCCGCACAGCGCGGCCGTCCCCACATGCACCCGGCAAGCGGCAACAGCGGGGCCGCACCAACGCGCCGCGCAAGCAAGATCGACAGGAGCAGCGGAAGGCTCCAAACGGGATTGCCGCCGTCGCGTTCCTGCATCGCAGCGTCAGGTCAGGCCACAACACCGACTCCCGCCGTAGTGAAGACAGCGATCGGAAGGGATAAAAATGCCATCCCCTCGGCGATCTCGCGCGAGAGCGCGCCATGGTGGTCTATAGCAGTGCCCGGGGCCGAGGGCACCGGCCGTAGGGGCTGTAGTCATTAAACGCGAAGGTGGCAGCGTTTTTACCGCGGGAGTGCCTTCAGAGCGTGGCGCATAATCGGGCGAGCCGGCGCGCGGCGAGCGACTTCCTTGAAGCCGGCGCGCACGAACGTCGAGGCTGTGCCAACAAAAATATTTGACGAGCTCTTCGATGCACTCGTGTCGATGGGATAAGCTTCGAGCGCGGATGCCTTCGCACGCTTTGCAGTTTTCACCGCCGCCGCGAGAAGCTGGGTCATGATCCCTTGCCGGCGACAGCCCCTGCGCACAAAGAAACAGGAGATCGACCAGACGGGCAAATCGTCCACACGCTGGAACCACCACATGCGGTCAAGCCACGGAAGTGCATCGCGCGGCGTAAGTTGGCACCAGCCCACTGGCAAATCGCCGTGGAAAGCGAGCAAACCCGGCGAGGGGCCGCGCCTCACGATCTTTCGTAGCGTCTCTTTGTTTTCCTCGCGCTTCCCGCGATAGGCGCCTCCGAGCCGCCAATACATGCACCAACAGCCGTTGCTGGCGCCCCACTTGCCAAACAGATTCTCGAGCGCGGGCCACAGATCGGGCGTGACCGGCCGGATCGTGAGCTTCATGCCAATTTTCGCTCTCGTATCGCGCCGCGCTGTTCATCCGCGACCAGCATTGTGCGCGAGGCAATCTCGAATGTCAGGATGACACACGCGTATCAAGCGCCTGCGTGGCCGCAAATATCGCGCGTTCCGACACATGTCGCTATCGCCCGAGCCCGGGGATCTGCTCGGCATAAAGCCGAGCCGAGCAGTTGAGCCCCCAGGATCAGGAGGATGGGCAGCGGCTCGGCCATCACGAAACGCCTGGAAAGAGGAAAAAAATTAAGCCCTAATTAAACTTATTGCATTGCAGCAGGATTGACTTCGAGGCCTGAATCACTATCTTCCGCGCAAACGGTTCGACGCGTAATACGCGACCGTCCGTCTCCGCGCATCCTTTAGTCGTTGTTCCGTCATCCGGCGCGGCTAGGCTCCGGACGGTCCCAACTTGAGGTTTCATGTCGTTTTCTCAGCTCGGCTTGTCCGAAAAAGTTCTCGCCGCGGTACAAGCGGCCGGCTACACCACCCCCACGCCCATCCAACAACAAGCCATACCGCACGTGCTCGCGCGCCGCGACGTGCTCGGCATCGCGCAGACAGGCACCGGCAAGACCGCCGCCTTCACGCTGCCGATGCTCACGCGGCTCGAACACGGCCGCGCGCGTGCCCGAATGCCGCGCACGCTCATCCTCGAGCCGACGCGCGAGCTTGCCGCGCAGGTCCAGGAAAGCTTCGAAAAATACGGCGCCGGCCAAAAACTCAACGTCGCGCTGGTGATCGGCGGCGTCTCGTTCGACGATCAGGATTCGAAGCTCACCCGCGGCGTCGATGTTCTCATCGCCACGCCCGGGCGGTTGCTCGACCATTTCGAACGCGGGCGGCTGCTGCTCACCGGAGTCGAGTTGCTGGTGATCGACGAGGCCGACCGCATGCTCGACATGGGCTTCATCCCCGACATCGAGCGCATCTGCAAGCTCGTTCCGTTCACCCGCCAGACGCTGTTCTTCACCGCCACCATGCCGCCGGAGATCCGGCGCATCACCGAACAGTTCCTGCACAATCCGGTGAAGGTCGAGGTGTCGCGGCCCGCAACCACGGTCGCCACCACCACCCAATGGCTCGTCAAGACCGGCCGCGAGCCGCACGACAAGCGTGACACGCTGCGCCGCCTCATCCGTTCGGCGGAAGGGCTGACCAACGCGATCATCTTCTGCAACCGCAAGCGGGAGGTCGCCGCGCTGCATCGTTCGCTCTTGCGGCACGGCTTTTCCGTCATCGCGCTGCACGGCGACATGGACCAGCCGGCACGCACGGCGGCACTCGATCAATTCCGCAGGAACGAAGTCACGCTGCTGGTCGCCTCCGACGTGGCCGCGCGCGGTCTCGACATTCCCGCAGTCAGCCACATCTTCAATTTCGATGTCCCGCACCATCCCGACGATTACGTCCATCGCATTGGCCGTACCGGCCGTGCCGGACGCAGCGGTACCGCAATCACCATCGTTGCGCCCGCCGAGCGCAAGAGCGTCGCTGCAATCGAGAAGCTGATCGGGCAGAACATCCCTTGGATGGGCCAAGCGCCGCAAGCCTCCGAGCACAGCGAAACTGGTGAGCGCGTCGAAGGCGAGCAACACAAAGGCGAGCAGCGCAGAGGCGGCCGTCGCGGGCACCGCCGTGAGCATCCGGCCCGGCGCGAGCACGCCAGCGCACCGGTGACCCTCCTCGACGAGGCGCGGCCGCGGCAGCCGGGAAAACCCACGCCGCGCCCGGCGCATGCGGACGATGGCGGGCATCTGCCGGCCTTTCTGCTGCGACCAGTCCGCGCCAAGGCGTGAGTTACCAACCGGCCGACAATTCCTCTGGGGAAAAGACGTGGATGCCCGGCAGCGCAGACACGTCAACGCAGTCTGCGCAAGCTTGACTGCGTGCCAGGATGACGAGCCAGCAGTTCAGAGCCTGATGTATCAGTTCGCCGGCGCCGCGGGCTTGAGCTGGACCGATTCCCCGCAGCCGCAGGCGGAGGTCTGATTGGGATTGTTAAACACGAATTGCGCGGCGAGCTTATCGGTCTTGTAGTCCATCTCGGTGCCGATCAGAAACAGCACCGCCTTGGGATCGATCAGCACGCGCACGCCCTTGTCCTCGACCACCTCGTCCGCCGCCTCGATGCGCTCGGCGTATTCCATGGTGTAGGCCATTCCGGCGCAGCCGCCGTTCTTGACGCCGACGCGCACACCGACGATCGGCTGCTCGGCGTTCGCCATCACATATTTGATACGCTCGGCGGCGGCATCGGTGAGCCGGATCGCCTGGAGTCTCGCTCTGAGTGCGGCCATTTCCACCTCTCTCCGTCCATCGGGTTCAAGGCCCGGTGGCAGAATCGATCACAAGGCTAAAATAACAACGAATTCGTCCTTGTGAAGGCCGCGCCGGCGCGCGCGAAAGCTTATTGGAAGGCTTCCAGAGCCGGCCACAATCGGCCGCTGCTAGCGCACCTTGTAAAGCGCATGCCGCCGGTTGTGGGTGAACGGCCGCACCTTGCCCGGCCAGCGGCCCTCTTCGACCGCCTTGGCCCACGCCGGGCTGGTGAGCACGTGCGGGCCCTCGATCTCATAGACCGCGCTATAGCGCGGTCCATCATGAGCCACCTTCTTCTCGGCACCGCCGATGCTCACCGCAAAGGGCTCACCAGCCATGCGCGTCACCGCGCGCACGCCAGGCACCTTGAGCAGATTGGGGATGTGCTCGGTATCGTAGACCTCGTTGAACAGCGCCTCCTTGTCAGAATCGACATCCATGCTCACGACAAAGAGGTACTTTGAACTGATCGGCATGATCGCCTGCCTCGCTTAGATTGCGCCTGCGCCACCCCGGCTCGGGCTCGTGCCATCGTAGGTGACGCGCGCGTGCGACGCCACCGTCCCGAGAAGAAGATCGCCGTGTCGACCGTCTCGGCGTCCGCCACAACGCCGCCTGCCGGTGACAGCTCGGAACCATATGCTACTATCTCTGCGTTGTTACGCTGTTGGTTCCATCAACAGATGGAGAAACCCAATGTGTTGGGAGATCGATTACAAGTTCTTCGCTGAGCAGAAGAAGGCGCAAGAGGCGCGCATCAAGCAAGAGCAACGTGCGGGCGTCATCGATCAGCTTCGGAACGAAGCCTATCAGCAAGGCGACATGCCCCAAGTCGAGGAACCGCAGGTCAAAGAGATTGCACCTGCAAAATAGCCGGCGCGCGGAGAGCCGCGCTGGTCGACCACGTCGTTTGAGCTGATCGGCAGACCGTAGAGGATCTACGGCCACGTAGGAGCATGCGCGCCGAGCGGAACCGTTGGCCGCACCCAATGCGGCGGCGTTTCCGTCATGACTGCGGCGTGGCGTACGGCGGTCAGTTGGCCGAAGCCGGACGGCGTCTCTTCCAAGCGGTCACCCACCTCGTCGAAGCCGGGATCGCGGCACGTCAGGCCATCGAGGCGTCCGAGCCGCCGAAACCAATGGCCGGTCTGCGCCAGCGAGGCGCGCACGTGCCAACTGCCGCCGCGCGCGTGCCGTCGCGCCAGCGCCGACATGGCCGCGAAAGCCATCAGCTGACCGGTGGCGTGATCGAGCACCTGCGCCGGCAGCGGCCTCGGCTCGCTCTCACCAAAAGCCTCCGCCTCGGCGGCATTGAAGCCGCTCGCGGTTTGCACCAGCGAGTCGAACCCGCGCCGCCCTGCCCACGGGCCCTCGTGGCCATATGCGCAAAGCGAGACGTAAATGATACCGGGCCGGATGCGTGCGACGTCCTGAGGTGCGAACCCGAACGCCGCAATCGCGCCCGGTCGGTAGCCTTGCACAAACACGTCGGCGTCCCGGAGCAGCGCGGCGAGCGCTTCGCGCCCGCTCGCCTGACGCAAGTCGATATATGCCGACAATTTTCCCCGCCCGGTATCGATCACGAGCGGCTCGAGCGAGGGCAGATGCGACGCCGTGATCAGCAACACGTCGGCCCCGTGCGCCGCGAGCGTGCGGCCGCATACGGGGCCGGCAATGATGCGCGTGAGGTCGAGCACCTTGACGCCCGCCAGCGGCCGCTCGGCCGCAGGCAACGCCTGCGCCGGCGCCTCGCCGATCTGATCGACGGTGAAGAGGGGAAGGCCGACGATAGCGCGGCCCTGCGGAAGGCCGTCCCACTCGGCGAACGTGCGGCACGCGGTCACGACAAGGCCGGCCTCGGCAGCGGCGGTCTCCAGCGCCTCGGCGCGCCATCCATCGAGCGCGCGCTGTACGGCCGCGCGCTCGTGCCGGCAGCCGAGCAGGGCAAGCGTTCCGTCGCGGTGATGGGGCAAATTGGTATGGAGCCGCACCCACCGGCCATCGCCGCAGCGATACAGTCCGGCGATCTCGTCATGATGCTCGACCGGCGGACTCCCATCGACACGCAAGTACCGTTCGCTGCGAAACTCGATCGCGGCGCTGCGCATGTCGACGCTGACGTGCTGGCGACGACCCGTGCGCAATCTCCACAGCTCGCCCGCCGCCAGGGCCGTGGCGGCGATGGTCGCCTGCGCCGCGCTACCGACCGGAAATGACGACGGCAGCACCGGCTCAGCGCCGGTGAGATCGACCGCCTCGAGCGCCGCTTCGCAATGTCCTGCGGTGCGCCATATCTCGGCGAGAGCACGTCTTGCAACTGGTTCGCTCATTTCCAACTCGCGCTGACACGGCGGAAGAGGATTTCGTCCGCGTCGCCGAACAAGCGGACCACACGTCTGCTCATTCCGACTTGACCGCCGCCGCCTTGATGATCGGAGTCCAGCGCGCGATCTCGTCCTTCACCAGCGCGGCGAGCGGCTGCTGACCGCGCCGCGTCTTGTCGGGAATTTCGCTGCCGAGCTCGAGCAGGCGTTTCTGCGTCCTCTCGTCATCCATCGCCTTCTCAAGCGCCTCGCTGAGCTTGTCGAGGATCGGCTTCGGCGTGCCCTTGGGTGCGAAAAAGGCGTTCCAGGCCGACGCCTGGAATTGCGCAAGGCCGGCCTCCGCCGACGTTGGCACCTCAGGCAGCGCCGCGCTGCGCCGCGAAGTTCCGATTGCATAGGCTTTGAACGCCCCGCTGCGAACCGGCTGCACGACGTCGGGGGTGACGTTGCACATGTAATCGACTTGGCCGGCGATCAATGCGGTGATGGCAGGAGCGGCGCCGTTGAACGGGACCAGCGTCGGCTTGACCCCGAGTATCGAATTGAGCAGCAGGCAGGTGAAATGCGTGATCGAGCCGACACCGGCGTGCGCCATGTTCAAGTTCTCGGCGTTCGCCTTCACATAGCTTGCGAATTGCTTCAGGTCGTTGGGCGGAAGCTCCTTTTTTCCCACAATCACGACCGGAAGGCCGGCGACCATGCCGATCGGCGCGAAATCGACTTCCGGGTTGTAGGCGAGGCTGGGGTAGAGCGCCACCGCAGCCGCATGCGTTCCCATGTTTGCCAATTCAATGGTGTAGCCATCGGGACTTGCGCGCATCGCACGGATCGAGCCGGTGGTGCCGCCCGCACCCACCACGTTCTCGACGATGAACTGCTGGCCGAGCGTGCGCGACATGTGCTCGCCGACAATGCGCGCAATGACGTCGGTGGTCCCGCCCGCGGCGAAGGGCACAATGATCGTGACAGGCCGCGACGGAAAGGCCTGGGCCGTTGCCGGGCTCGCACCGACGACTGCCAAGGCGAGCGCGCCGATCGCGAAGACAATCGCCTTTCTGATCGTCATGGATTTTCCTCCCTGCGTCCTTCGAACCGTATTGTTCTTGCGAAGGCCGAGTCACGGCTCGGAACCCCACTGGCTTAGATGCAGTGAAGTGATGTCCCTGTCCCATTACATCGGTTCGGCTTTGACGGGGCAAACCGAAAGATATCCGCTCGGCCGCAGGCCTAATAGGTCGCCCATAGCCCAGGCGTTGCCAGCTCGAGGAGGTGTCCATCGGGATCGCGGAAGTAGATGCTAAGGCCGCCGCGCGACCAGGTGGTGCGGCCCTCAATGACGATTCCCTGCGCGGCGAGCCGCTCTTCCCATTGCGGCAGTGTATCGGCGCCAACGGCAAAGGCCATGTGCAGCGGTCCATGCCCGTCGTGCGGCGGGATCGTGCCGCCCGGCATGCGCACCGTCTCAAGCGTCGAGCCGCGGTGAAACAGCAGCAACACGCTTTGACCGCCGACATCATAGGCGCGAAACCGCGCGTCGCTGGTCAGTGCAGCGAGCCCCAACACCTGCTCGTAGAAGCGCGCCGCGCGGTCGAGGTCATCGACGTAGAGACAGGTCTCGATCACGCGGTCGAGCTTCACGCCTCACCACATATTAAGAATGGCCCGCGCTTCCTCCGACATGCGGCTCGGATCCCAGGGCGGATCCCAGACGATGTTGACCTTGACCTCGCCCACGCCGGGCACGCTGGCCACGGCGTTCTCCACCATGGTCGGCAGTTCCTGCGCCGAGGGACAGTTGGGCGTGGTGAGCGTCATCTCGACGGTGACCGCCCGGTCGTCGGCGATGTCGATCTTGTAGACGAGACCGAGCTCGTAGATGTCGGAGGGAATTTCCGGATCGTAAACGGTCTTGAGCGCGGCAATGACGTCGTCGGTGAGCCGCGCCAATTCGCCCTCCGGCAGCGCCGAGGGCGCCGCGGCGGGCGCAAGCGGCGCCGCGGCCGAGGGCTCGGCAGCCGCCGCGGGAAGCTTATGCGGATCGTCGGTCATGCGAAGAAACCCTGCGCCTTGACCAAGGCTTGCGCAAGCCCGTCAACCTCGGCGCGCGTATTATAAAGCCCGAAAGAGGCCCGGCAGGTGGCGCTCACCCCGAAACGGGCGAGCAGCGGCATCACGCAATGGGTGCCGGCGCGCACGGCGACGCCAGAGCGGTCGATGATGGTGGCCACATCGTGCGGATGCGCGCCCTTGAGATCGAAGGATACGATCGGGCCCTTGTCCTTGGCCGTACCGAAGATGCGCAGCGAGTTGATCTCGCGCAGCCGCTCGTGGGCGTAGCCCACCAGCGAGGCCTCGTGGGCGCGGATGCGCGGCCTGCCGATCGAGTCGACGTAGTCGATGGCGGCGCCCAAACCGATCGCCTGCACGATCGGCGGCGTTCCGGCTTCGAATTTGTGCGGCGGCTCGCCGTAGGTGATGCGGTCCTCGAACACCTCGCGGATCATCTCGCCCCCGCCGTTGAACGGCGGCATAGCCTCGAGATGCTCATGCTTGCCGTAGAGCACACCGATGCCGGTCGGCCCATAGAGCTTGTGGCCTGTCACCACATAGAAGTCGCAGCCGATGTCCTGCACGTCGACGTCGAGGTGAACGGCGGCCTGCGCGCCGTCGAGCAGAACCGGAATGCCGCGGGCATGCGCGCGGCGCACGACCTCCTTCACCGGCACCAGCGTGCCGAGCATGTTCGACATGTGGGTGATCGCCACCATCTTGGTGCGCGGCGAAAGCAGCTTCTCGAATTCCTCGACGAGGAAATTGCCCTCGTCGTCGACCGGCGCCCATTTGATCACCGCGCCCTGCCGCTCGCGCAAGAAATGCCACGGCACCACGTTGGAGTGGTGCTCCATGATCGAGAGCACGATCTCGTCGCCGGCCTTGATCCGTTCGCGGCCGAACGTGTAGGCGACAAGGTTGATGGCCTCGGTGGCGTTGCGGGTGAAGATGATTTCTTCCTTGCGGGCCGCGTTGAGGAAGGCGCGCACCTTCTCGCGCGCATCCTCGTAGGCTTCGGTCGCGGCGTTGGCCAGAAAATGCAATCCGCGATGCACGTTGGCGTATTCGGCGGTATAGGCCTGCGTCAGCCGCTCCAACACCGCCTTCGGCTTCTGCGCCGAGGCGGCGTTGTCGAGATAGACAAGCGGCTTGCCGTAGATCTGCATCGGGAGGATGGGAAAATCCGCGCGAATGCGCTCGACGTCGTAGGTCCCGTTCTTGACCGCAGGGTGCATGTGCTCAGCTCGCGATTCTCTCCCGTTCCTCCGCCCGGGGCGGTCTCGGAAGCGACTCAATGCCGGACGAGCCGGCGATTCAGCGCAACGTCACTCCCGCGCCTTGAGCCAGGCCACGACGCGGTCGATCAGCGCGTCGCGCAGGCCGGCGTGCTCGATCCCTTCCACCGCTTCGCCGACGAAGGCCTGGATGAGCAGTGCCTCCGCCTCTTTGGCCGGAATGCCGCGCGCCTTGAGGTAGAACAACAGCTCTTGGTCGAGAGCGCCCGAGGTCGCGCCATGACCGCATTGCACATCGTCGGCGAAGATTTCGAGCTCGGGCTTGTTGTCGGCCTCCGCCGTGTCCGAGAGCAGCAGCGCGTGGGTCGCCATCTTGGCGTCGGTCTTCTGCGCATGCGGGCACACGATGATTTTGCCTTGGAACACGCTGCGGCCCTCGTCGTCGAGCACCGATTTGAACACCTCGCGGCTGGTGCATTCTGCCGCCGCGTGCTCGGCGACCAAGGTGGTGTCGGCGTGCTGACGGCCTTTGAGCATGGTCGCGCCGCGAATGCCGGCGACCGTGCCCTCGCCGCCGAAACGCACGAAAGCCTGGTTGCGCACAATGCCGCCCCCGGTCGTGAACAGAAACTCGTTGAAGCGGGCGTGCGCGCCGACGGCGGCCATCAGCGTGGAGACGTGCAGCGCGCCTGCACCCTCGCCGGTGATCTTGACGTGATCGACATGAGCGGTATCGCCGACCTTAAGCTCGAGCACCGCGTTGACTTGATGCTCGCTCGCATCCGAACAACCCACATGGCTTTCGAGCAGCATCGCGCGTGCGCCGTCTTCGATCACGACGAGCGAGCGGGCGAATATCGCAACCGCCTCGCCGCCGGCATTCACGAACACGAGGTGGATCGGCTGCGCGAGCGCCGCACCCGGCGCGACATGGATCAGCGCGCCGTCGCCCATGAACGCGGTATTGAGCGCGACCGCGACGTCGTCCGTGGGCACGAGCCGGCCGAGATGGGCGAGAAGATCGCGATCGCCGGCCGCCAACGCCTGCGCCATGGAGCGGATGGTGAGGCCCGCCTCGAGACGGCCGAGATCCGAAAGCTCGGGCACGAGCGTGCCGTCGACGAACACGATGCGGCGCGCGTCGACGGCGGCGAGCGTAACGAGCGCGGCCTTGGCGCGGTCCTTTGCCGCCGCGTCGGGCAAGCCCGCGAGCGGCTTTGCCTCGCGCATGAGCGCCCGCAAGTCGGTATATTTCCACTCCTCCACGCGCCGATGCGGCAGGCCTTCGGTCTCGAAACGGCGGAAGGCGTCCTCGCGCAGCGCGCCGACCGCCGCCGGCCCCGGAAGCGCGCGCTTGACCGCGGCGAAGCTCGTCGCCAGCGCCGTCTCGGCCGCAGTCTTGATCGGGCGCACCTCGGCGTTCATCGCAAGCTCACGCCATCTCTTCCTGGTACTGCGCGTAACCGGTCGCCTCGAGGTCGAGCGCCAGCTCCTTGTCGCCCGTCTTCACGATGCGGCCGCGCGAAAGCACGTGCACCACGTCCGGCACGATGTAATTGAGCAGCCGCTGGTAGTGCGTGATCACGATGAATGCACGCTCGGGCGATCGCAGGGCGTTGACGCCGTCGGCAACGATCTTGAGCGCATCGATGTCGAGACCGGAGTCGGTCTCGTCGAGCACGCACAGCCGCGGCTGCAACAGCGCCATCTGCAGGATCTCGTTGCGCTTCTTCTCGCCGCCGGAGAAGCCGACATTGACCCCGCGCCGCAGCATCTCCTGCTCGATGCCGAGCCTGCCCGCGACCTCGCGCACGCGCTTGAGGAACTCGGGCGTGGAGAGCTCGTTCTCGCCGCGCTGCTTGCGCTGGGCGTTGAGCGCGGTGCGAAGAAACGTCATGGTGGCGACGCCGGGAATTTCCATCGGGTATTGGAAGGCGAGGAAAAGGCCCTTGGCGGCGCGCTCCTCGGGGGGGAGCGCGAGAATATCTTCGCCCTCGAGCAGGATCTCTCCTTGCGTGACGACATAGTTGGCTTTGCCGGCGAGCACGTGCGCGAGGGTCGATTTGCCCGAGCCGTTCGGTCCCATGAGCGCATGCACGCTGCCGGACCCGATGGAAAGATCGAGCCCATTGAGGATTTTCTTGCCGTCGACCTCGACGTGCAGGTTCTTTACTTCCAAGAGATGCATCTTTACCCCACGCTGCCTTCCAGGCTGATCGAGATCAGCTTCTGCGCCTCGACCGCGAACTCCATCGGCAGCTGCTGCAGCACGTCTTTGACGAAGCCGTTGACCACCAGCGCCACTGCGTCCTCGGCCGACAGTCCGCGCTGACGGCAATAGAACAGCGTGTCCTCCGAGATCTTCGAGGTGGTCGCCTCGTGCTCGAAAACTGCGGAAGAATTCTTCGCCTCGATGTAGGGCACGGTATGGGCACCGCACTTGTCGCCGATGAGGAGCGAGTCGCAGTTGGTGAAATTGCGCGCGCCCTTCGCCCGCGGGTGCGCCATCACCAGGCCCCGATAGGTGTTGTTGGAGCGGCCGGCGGCGATGCCCTTGGAGATGATCCGGCTGATGGTGTTCTTGCCGAGATGCAGCATCTTGGTGCCGGAATCGACCTGCTGGTGACCGTTGGAAATCGCGATCGAATAGAATTCACCGCGCGCATTGTCGCCGCGCAGGATGCAGCTCGGATATTTCCAGGTGATGGCCGAGCCGGTCTCGAGCTGGGTCCAGGAAATCTTCGAGTTCTTTCCCCGGCAGTCGCCGCGCTTGGTGACGAAATTGTAGACACCGCCACGCCCGGCGGCGTCGCCCGGATACCAGTTCTGAATGGTCGAATACTTGATCTCGGCGTCCTCGAGGGCAATGAGCTCGACCACCGCGGCATGCAGCTGGTTCTCGTCCCGCATCGGCGCGGTGCAGCCTTCGAGGTAGCTCACGTAGGAGCCTTTGTCGGCGATGATCAGCGTGCGCTCGAACTGGCCGGTGTCGCGCTCGTTGATGCGGAAATAGGTCGACAGCTCCATCGGGCAGCGCACGCCCGGCGGCACGTAGACGAAGGAGCCGTCGGAGAACACCGCGGAATTGAGCGTGGCGTAGAAGTTGTCGGAGATCGGCACCACCGTGCCGATGTACTTCTTCACCAGCTCGGGGTGCTTTTGCAGCGCCTCGGAAATCGGCATGAACAGGACGCCGGCCTTGGCGAGCTCCTGCTTGAAGGTCGTGGCCACCGAGACAGAATCGAAAACCGCATCGACCGCCACGCGGCCGTAGCCGTTTCCCTCCTGCGCGTCTTCTCCCTCGAGCGGCGTCACGCGCTCCAACACCGCCACCTCGCGCAGCGGAATGCCGAGCTTTTCGTAGGTCTTGAGGATCTCGGGATCGATCTCGTCGAGCGACTTCGGGCCGTCCTTCTTCTTGGGCGCGGCGTAGTAATAGAGGTTCTGGTAATCGATCGGGCCGTAGCTCACCCGCGCCCAGCGCGGCTCGCGCATGGTGAGCCAGCGGCGATAGGCGTCGAGCCGCCAAGCGAGCATCCACTCGGGCTCGTTCTTCTTTGCCGAAATGAAGCGGACGATGTCTTCGGAAAGCCCCTTGGGGGCCTTGTCGGATTCGATGTCCGTGACGAATCCGTATTTATACTGGTCGACGTCGATACGGCGGACCTGATCGACGGTCTCCTGTACGGCCGGCATTCTTCCCTCCGCTGCGGTTTCAAGGACCGCGGGTTGGATTAAGTCGGTTATGGCGATGCTCTGGCCAGGATTTGTTCTCTGCCGGTCACCCTACGTTAGCCGTTTGAACCATTCCAACGGCCGTGAAAACGTTCGCCAATGCAGCCATTTAGGCGACGATACTGTGCCCTCTAAATTGCATTTGCAAGCCTTCTCCGAGCGGCAAGAGAGCGTTCGACATCGGCCTCTCCGGTGCTCCAACCCAGCTCACGCGCACCGCACCGCGCACGAGCGGAGGGGAAATCTCCATGGTCGCAAG
>Ga0307277_10000197_pt1 | contig 20228 bp, 22 predicted proteins | sample ER_DNA_116_FD_194473 | JGI IMG/M metagenome (GOLD analysis project Ga0307277, IMG submission 194473) | Bulk soil microbial communities from the East River watershed near Crested Butte, Colorado, United States - ER_DNA_116 | ecosystem: Environmental > Terrestrial > Soil > Floodplain | place...
CGCTCATCCCGGTGGTCACGGTCGCCGGGGTCACGCTTGCGAACGTCATCACCGGCGCGTTCTTCGTGGAGCGGATCTACAGCGTGCCCGGGATCGGTCGTCAGTTCGTCGACAGCGTGAGCGGCCGCGACTATCCGCTGCTCCTCGGGATCGTGCTCGTCTTCGCGCTGCTCATATCGCTGGTGAACCTGCTCGTCGATCTCTCGTACGGGTTCCTCGACCCGCGGATCCGGTACCGATGAGCACCCGAGCCGCGACGCTCGACGCGCCGGTCCCGATCCGTCGCCCAGCCAGCCTGTGGCGCGATGCCTGGCACCGCCTCGTCCAGAACCGCGCGGCGGTCGTCAGCCTCGTCTTGATCGTCTTCTTGCTGTTCATCGCCGTCTTCGCGAACGTCGTCGCGCCCTACTCCTTCGAGCAGCAGGACCTCGACAGCACCGACCTCGGGCCCGGTCCGGGGCATCTCTTCGGAACGGATGGGCTTGGCCGCGACGAGCTGAGCCGCCTGATCTTCGGAAGCCGCATCTCCCTCGCGGTCGCGGTCGTCGATGTCCTCATCGTGCTGCTCGTCGGCGTTCCGCTCGGTCTCATGGCCGGATTCTTCGGCCGCTGGCTCGACGTTCTCATCATGCGTGCTGTCGACGTGCTCCTGGCATTTCCGAGCCTGCTTCTTGTCATCGTCGTGATCACGTACCTGCGAGCGGTGCTCGACCAGCCGCAGGGACCGCTCCTCGCGGTGATCGGGAGCCTCGACGGCATCACCGGCGGCCTTCTCGGGGTCTTCATCGCGCTCGGCCTCGTGTCCTGGCTGACGGTCGCGCGCCTCGTTCGCGGGCAGGTGCTGTCGTTGAAAGAGAAGGAGTTCATCGAGGCAGCGCGGATGACCGGCGCCACGAACAGGCGGATCATCCTGCGGCACCTCCTTCCGAACACGCTCGCGCCGGTGATCGTCGCGGCGACGTTCGGCATCCCTGGCGCGATCGCGACGGAGGCCGGCCTCTCCTTCCTTGGTCTCGGCGTGCGCCCGCCCCTCCCCAGCTGGGGCATCCTGATCGCCGAGGGGGTCCGCAATATGCGCGCATTCCCGCATGAACTCCTGTTTCCCGCGGTCGTACTCGCGGTGACGCTCATCTGCTTCAACTTCCTCGGCGACGGCCTGCGGGACGCGCTCGACCCGAAGCTGAAGGTGGATTAGGGCTTGGCACCCGGCCTGCTGTTACCTGACTCGAACAGGAGGGCGAAAATGCCAGAGGACAAGGACACCAAGCCCGACTACGCGCCGAGGAACTACGAGATCCCCAAGATGGACTTCTCCGACGCCAACCTGGAGAAGGTGCCGACCAAGACGAAGACGTACACGGTCGACAGCGGCGACAACCTCTCAGCGATCGCGAAGCAGGAGCTGGGTGACGCAAACCGCTGGCGCGAGATCTACGAGCTAAACAAGGACCTCATCGGCAAGAACCCTGATCTGATTCAGCCCGGGATGGAGCTCAAGCTCCCGGACTGAGTCTTATACCTTCGCGTGCTCGAGCGCGTCCCACACACGGATCTGGACGCGTGGAGCGGCTTTGACGGCAGGACTGACGCGCATCCCGATGATCTCGCGTTGGTCCTGCCAGCGTTGGGCGAGGGATTGGAGCATCGCGAGGCCTGAGGTGCGCATCTCGCCGGCGTCCCAGCTCAGGATGTCTGCGCGCGCCGCTTCGAGGCGGCGATGGAACTTGTCCAGCCGCACGTAGTCGTGTCCCTCCGGCCAGCGCTGCTGGTCGAGATTGACGCCGAAGACGAACACTGTGTCGATGAGCTCCGCGTCGCGGAAGTCGTTGCCACGGAACTCATTCTTCGATCGGACCGGGTCGATCCGGGTGGAGCCCGGGCCTGCCGGCCGGCCGCTGAAGGTGACGCTCACGACCTTGCCCGCGAAGCGGCATTCGACGAACTCCGCGCGCGCCGGCGTCCAGCCGTCGAGCCGCGCATCGTCGAACGAGCACTTCTCGAATCGGGTGCCCTCCGGTGTGACCTGACGCATGTCCGCGCCGTCAAACTTGCACGACACGAACGTGCTCCTGGGCCGAGTCACAAAGAACGGGGCGAACTTCTCGTCGAGCCGGACACCGCGAAAGTCGCAGGCCACGAAGTTGCCGACGGCAAGCTGGAACTTGTCGAAGCGCGCCTTCCGGAAGTCGACGTTCGCGAGCCCGGCGCGCCCAACGGAGACGACGCCGGGTTGAACGTCGTCCGGCTTAGGTGCGCTGTCCTGCTGGGACACTCCGCCCCGGGGTCAGCTGTCCTTCATGCGAGAGCTTCGGCGCCTTTTGCGAGTAGGGCTCCTTGCCGTTCTCGATGAGGATCTTGTCGATCTCGGCGAGCAGTCCATCCATGAGCTTGTCCTCGGGATACGTGCCGACAATCTTGCCCTTGCGGAAGATCGCGCCCTTCCCCACCCCACCCGCGATCCCAACGTCGGCATCCTTCGCCTCGCCGGGACCGTTCACCTCGCAGCCCATCACCGCGACCTTCATCGGCACGGGTAGCGCCCGGAGGCGCTCCTCGGCGACCTTTGCGAGCGGGATGAGGTCGATGTCCGCGCGACCGCACGACGGGCACGCCACGAGCGTGAGCCCCTGGTCGCGCAGGCCAAGCGACTTCAGGAGATCGAACGCCGCCTTCACCTCGACGACCGGGTCTTCGCTGAGCGACACGCGGATCGTGTCGCCGATGCCTTCGTACAAGAGGACGCTCATGCCCGCCGCCGAGCGGATCGACCCCGAGAGCGCGGTGCCGGCCTCGGTGACCCCGAGGTGCAGCGGGTACGGCACGGCTTTCGCGAGGCGCCGGTACGCCGCGATCATCACGGGCACCTCGAACGCTTTGACCGAGACCACGATGTCGTCGAAGTCGAGATCCTCCAGGATGCGGATCTCGCTGAGCGCGAGGTCGACCATGCGCTGCGATTCGTCTCGGATGTCCCCCGGCTCGCGGTCCCCGATCGAACCGTGGTTCACGCCGATGCGAATCGGGGTCCCCTGCTCCTTCGCACGCTTCACAACCTCGCGCACGCCGTCCTTGTTGTGGATGTTCCCGGGGTTGAGCCGCAGCTTGTGGACCTTCGCGTCGAGCGCCATGAGGGCGAGGCGATAGTCAAAGTGGATGTCGGCGACGATCGGCAGGATCGAGCGGCGGACGATCTCCTTCAGGGCCTCCCCGCCGCGTTTGTCCGGGACGGCCACGCGCGCGATCTCGCAGCCGGCTTCCTGGAGGAGCTCGATCTGGCGGATCGTCGCGTCGACATCGTGGGTGAGCGTCGTGCACATCGACTGGACCGCCACGGGGGCGCCGTCGCCGATCGCGGTGCCGCCCACCCAGACGCGCTTCGACTTTCGGCGCGGGCGCGGCGAGGCGCGGTCCTCGGGAAGGTTGAGGTCGACGTTCATGGTGCTCACAGTCAAAGTGTAAGAGCCGCTTCTGCAGAATCTTCAGTGCGATTTGGTCTAAAGACGGTCTTTAATCGCAGCAAAGGCCTCGAGAACTGCGTCGAACGCTGGCATGTTTCGGCCGAAGAAAAGGGGCCGGACGTCATCTTCGTATTGCTTCCTTAACTTCTCGCTCAGTTCCCCATCGGGAAAGAGCGCCTCGCTATCACGAAAAGACTTTGGCGACGGGACATAGTTTCTCTTGAAATGCTCCTTGGCGAGCGCATCTTGCTCGTCGAGGATTGCGGCAAACTCCTCTCCGCCAACCAGGGCCTTCACTTCGTCACGCTGGAGCAAAACATAGAGGTCTGCGTAGTGACGCGCATTTCGCCGAAGCGGAGTGCCGTCCGCGATGAAGTGGCGCACGAAGCCGTGAATGGCGATCAGTTTCTCGACGAACGTGCGCCTGAAGTCCAGCACCAGCATCGAGAAGCCGGTCACATCTTCGGCGATGCCGCCTTGGCCCAGGGACTCCGCAGTCATGCCGACGAGTGACTGAATAGATCGCTTCTCGAGTGGCCAATTCCCTGCGCGCGTGCCGGCCTCGAACATGATGGTCTCCGCAAGCCCGAGTGTTCGAGCGGTCATTGCCGTCTTGTAGTCGTAGTAGTCGTGCCTAGCTTTTCCATCAACAACGACAGTTCTTGACTTATCCCACGAGAGGTCAGGATGCGTCCCGACTCCGGTCGCCAGGCTCTCCAGTCGCGAGTTAACGGCTTTCCCACCTAGGGCGGGTGTAAATGCGTTGCGGACCAGAACCCAGTCGATGTCTTCAGACATTCGTGTAAGGAGAGCCCAGCCTTTTGTCAGACTGGTGCCGCCCTTGAGAAAGCCCTCGGTGGGGTGTGCGCGCGCGACGATCCGCAGAACCTCAGTAAGGTAGTAGTCCTTCTCTACCCATGCTTCAGGCACCGACTGATTCGCCGAAGTCCTGGCGATAAGGGTTCGGAAATCTGAATGCTCAGCGAGCCTCACCGACCTTGCCACTCGGCGGCGTCGGGGAGTCCCCGGAGTCGACCGAAATCGTAGCGAGAGTACGGACTTAGAGAATTCTTGAGTCCCTTCAGGTGCCCGGTTGGTACTCCCGCACCTTGAGCCAGCGCACCAAGCATTGCGCGAACTCTCGGCGGCTCGCGCATTGCAGCATGCCGCAGGCGCGCGAAGGCTCCGGGCCTTCTTATCACCCGTGCGACCCGGCGTGTTAGCACATCGAGATCCGAGTCCGTGGTGCTTGCTCGATCGCGCAGCACCTCAAGCAATGCGCCTTCTTCCTGCGTAAGCGCGTCGCGCGAGCGGTCCCGTCCGGTGAGGACATGCGAGTTCGCAAGGGCTTTGGGCGGCGATGCACGCGTAGTCGCGAACTCCCCTCCGCTGGAGTTTTGGGTGGTCAAACCAAGGACGTTTGCGGCCGTAACGCCCGCCGGATGTAGGGTGCCGAGCGAAGCGTGGGCAGCGATATCGGGACCGGTCGGGACGCTGGACCCGAAGACGGTCTTCCGAGGAACGTAATACACACCTTTCCCGACACGCTCGATCTCGCGGTTACGCGTTAGCCGCGATAACGTTTGTGCTACCGCAGAAGCTGAAAGATCCTTGAAGTTCGCATAGGTAAGAAAACGATCCGGAGCGGCCTGAACGCGCCGGCGGATCGTGGCTGCAGTCCCCGTCTTGTGGCGAGCTCTACCCATAGTCAGCAAGGATTAGCATCGTACCCTCTATTTGTCAAGTTTTCTGACCGAAAAACTTGACGAATAAGCGATGCTCCGGTCGGGCGCCGCGCTCGTCGCTGGCCTCCGCGGGTGCGCGGGCGGCGAGGCTTGGGTCGCGGGCAGTCGACATCGACACTCATTCCTCCCGGTCAAGTGCAAGAGTGCTCCACTTGGAGTTATTCGCCCCCGGCGACAGCGTCGTGTGGCGCTCCGTCCTCCGCGATGAACGGACGGTGCAAACGGTCTGGCCGTGGACGGTCGTCCAAGATGACGACAAAGAGGTCGTCCTCTACCTACCCGCGGGCACCATCGGAAAGCGTCGGACCGGCGTACGGGGCGGGCCGCACGACCGAATGCTCCTCGCGTGGGACGGTGGCCACGCCGACATGACGTGGAAGCGGACCAACGTCGTTCGCCTCTATCGCGCGGGAGATCCGTACTCGCTCTGGCTTGCGTTCGACGCGACGACCCGGGAGCTGGCATGGCGGTACATCAACCTCGAGGACCCGTGGCTTCGCACCGCCATCGGGTTCGACTCGCGCGACGTCTACCTCGATCTTGTCGCGGGGCCCGACCGTGACGACTGGGAGTGGAAGGACGAGGACGAGCTCGCGTGGAGCGTGGAGCAAGGCCGCATCGACGCGGCGCACGCTATCCAGATCCGCGCCGATGGCGAGCGCGCGGTCCAGGCTGTCCGCGCGATGAGCTCGCTCGACCGATGGCGAGCGTGGCGCCCGGATCCCGGCTGGAGGATTCCGACCGTTCCCGAGCAGTGGCGCGAGTACGAGCCCTAGGGAAAGATCAGGCCGCCGCGCTCGTCGAACGATGTGTCCTCGGCCCAGACGACCTCCCAGGCGTTGCCTTCGGGATCGAGGAAATCGAATCCGCGACCTCCGAACGAGAGATCCTTGGGCTCCGCCGAGATGCGGATGCCATCGAACCGTTTCATCGTCTCGTACACCGCATCGACGCGCGCCGCGTCCTCGAGATTGATCGCGAGCACGAATCCCTTGAAGACGCCCGGCGCAGGCGGCCCGCCGAACTCCGCTTCGTAGTTCTTCGCCGGGAAGAGGCCGAGTACCGCGCCACTCGTCTGGAACGCGACGAAGCTGTCGTCGCTGAACTTCGACTCTGGCCAGCCGAATTGCCGGTAGAAGCGCGCCATGACCGCCAGGTCTCGCACCGCGAGGGTCACGAAGCTGGTCCGGGCGGGAATGCGCCCGCCGCCGGTCCGCGGCGCGTCCTCACTCGAACCGCGGGACAGTTTGGTCTCGGGCGGAGGCTCGCGCAGGAAGCTGCCGACGTCCGCGCCCTCTGCCGGCGGCTTGGGATCGCTCACGCGCTCGCTCCGGTGTACGACCGCAGGCCGAGCCGCCAGAACGACGACGCCAGAACGAACGCGGCGACGCTCCCGAGCACGAGGAGGCCCAGGCCGAGCGGATGGAGCCGCCCCGCGATCACCTGCGCGGGAACGGTCACCGCGATGCCGATCGGGACGGCGGTCGAGAGCGTGACGCGCAGCCATCCCGGATAGACGTCCACCGGGAAGCGTCCGGCGTCCATGAACGACCAGTACAAGGCCATGAGGTTATCGACCCGCACGAACCAGAACGCGAACGTCGAAAGCGCTACCAGGAGCGCGTAGATGAGCATGAAGCCACAGACGAGCGCGATCGGAAAACCGATGGCCTCGAACGCTCCGACGCTCGGGATCCGCGACAGGCCGACGGCGACGACGATCGCGCCGAGCGCCATTTGCGCGAGCTGGACGACCCGGAAATACCGGAGCGTGACCTGGAACTGCGGCGACGCCGGCTTCAGCAGCGCGAAATCGAGCGTGCCGAGCCGGACGTTCTCGAGGAACTTCTCGAAGCTCGGTTGGAGGGCGAACTCGCCGAAACCCTGGACCAGATAAAAACAACCGAGCAATACGAGCATCGCACCGAGATCCCAGCCGTTCAGAACAGTCGTGTAGCTGAAGAGGATGAGGACGGCCCCCACGCTCGTCCCGGTGACCACGGCCGTCTCGACGATCTCGAGAACGAAGTTGAGGCGGTATTCGAGCTCGAACTGAAGTTCGGTGCGGAAGAACAGACGCAGGAGTCGCAGGTAGCGAGTCATCAGGCGCCCACCGCGCTGTACTGGCGTACCCCCGCGCGCCACACGCGCTGGAAGGCGACGTAGAAGATCGCCACCCAGATCGCCTGCCCAGCCATGAGCAAGAGCGCCGTAGGGACACTCACGCCGCCGCGGAGGATCTCGGCCGGTACGCCAAGGATGTAGCCGAACGGCAGGGCGAGCGAGATCATCTGCAACGGTCCCGGAAGCAGCGCGAGCGGAGCGATCTGGCCCGCGAAGATGAACCCTGCGCGATCCCAGAAGGTCGAGATGGAGTGCACGCGCGTCGTCCAGAACGCGGTCGTCGCCAATACCCAGCCAGAGAGAAAGCTGAGGGTCGCGCCGAGCAGGACGCTCACTACGAAGAGCACCACATGCGCCGGCGTCGTTCGAAACCGCGCCTCGAAAGTGAAGGAGACGAACACCAGCACGATCGCGAGGGGCACGATCTGTGTGAGCTTTGCTACGAAATTCTCGACGACCGCGTAATGGATCGGGTGCAGTGGCCGCAGGAGTTTCGGGGACAACCGGCCGAAGCGCACCTCGTACTCGAACTCGTATACGGTCCAGCTCGCCGTGAGACAGCTCACGAGCGAAAGCGCGATGTAGTAGGCCGCGAAGTCCCGGACGTCGTAGGCGCCGATCTGTCCGCCCTGAGCGTTCGCTACGGCGACCCAGGCCGCGAGGAAGATCACGGGGCGGACCACCGCGAAGAGCATCCACAGGATTATCTGGACCCGGTACTGCGAGGCGGACTGGAGCTGCGCCACCAGGAGGGCGCCGTAGGTACGAATCACGCGCTGACCGTCTGCTCGGACGTGAAGACGCGGTCGATGACCTCCTCGATCGGGGGGTCCTCGACCGAGATGTCAGCCAGGCGGTCGCCGAGATCGTTGACGAGCCGAGCGGTCCGCTCGGGCGCCACCTGCCGGTCGACGCGGAGCGTCACTCGCCCCTCGTCACGCGAGACGACGCTGCCGTAGGCGTCGAGGTCCGTCGATGACGCGGCGCCGTCGTGCAGCGTCGCGGTGATGATCTTGTACGGCGCCATGCGTTCCGCGAGGTCGGCGAGCGGACCGTCGTAGAGAAGCCGCCCGCGGTGGATCACGATCACGCGTTTGCACAACGCCACCACGTCGTCCATGTAGTGGCTCGTGAGGAGGATGGTCGCCCCCGTCCGCCGGTTGTATTCGGCGACGAAGCGGCGAATACGCGATTGCATCGAGATGTCGAGCCCGATCGTCGGCTCGTCCAGGAATGCGACGTTCGGTGAGTGAATCAGCCCCGCTGCGAACTCGACCTTCATCCGCTCGCCGAGCGACAGGTTGCGCACCGGCTTGTGGAGGAGCTCCTGCAGCTCGAGCAGCGCAGTGAGCTCGGCCACGGTCGCGCGGAACCGCTCCTCCGGGACGCGGTAGATCTCCTGGAGCACGCGGAAGCTGTCGGCGGCCGGGATGTCCCACACGAGCTGCGTGCGGTTCCCGATCAGCATTGTCATCTGGCCGAGATAGGCGTTCTCGCGACGCCACGGGACGTAGCCAAGCACTCTGGCCTCGCCATCCGTGGGGTGGAGCAGGCCCGACAACATCTTGAGTGTCGTGGTCTTCCCCGCCCCGTTTGGCCCAAGGAAACCGACGACCTCGCCGGGGTCGATACGGAACGTGATGCCGGCGACCGCGTTCACGTCCTTGCGCTTGCGGTTCACGAACGAGCGAAGCGTCGCTGCGAGGCCCTCCTCGCGCTCCGTGACGCGGAAGGTCTTCCGCAGATCGCGGACGTCGACGACGGCCTCGGTCATTCGGGCATGATGACCGCGTTGTCCGAGCCGCGCGAGTGCATCATTTGTTGCGAAGAGAAGGAGGCCGACCATGGCTGAGCAGCGCATCATCCCGATGCTCGCGTACGAGAATGCGGGCCTCGCGGCCGAGTGGATCTGCAAAGTCTTCGGCTTCCGAGAGACCGAACGATTTCACGACAAGGTAGGCACCGTGACCGACGTGGTCCTCGACCTCGACGGAGCGGAGGTTCTGGTCGGTCATCCGACCGATGCCTATCAGGGGCCGCGCCGCCACGCGCAGGCGTGCGCCCTCGCGCGTCAGTGGCTCGAGACGCCGTACATCGTCGACGGCGTCGTCGTGTACATCGACGACGTTGACACACATTTCGGCCGCGCGAAGCGAGCCGGGGCGAAGATCCTCACCGAACCCGAGGGCGACGAACGGGAGCGCAAATATCGGGTGGAGGACCTCGAAGGACACCGCTGGATGTTCGCCCAGCGGCTCGGAAGCTAGCCCCCCGCGGCGCGGCGTATGTCGGCGATGCTCACGAACACAAGGAGACCGAGCAGGAGGACGAACCCAACCGCGTGAATCGCGGCCTCCACCTGCGGCGAGAGCCTGCGGCGAAGCGCAGCCGACAGCAGCACGAAGAAGAGCCGTCCCCCATCGAGTCCCGGGAACGGGATGATGTTGAGCACGCCGAGGTTCACCGAAATCACTCCGACGAGCTTCAGGAATGCTGAGAGCCCGGCCTGGCTCACGAGCGCGGTGACCCGAAGGATCTCGATCGGACCGCCCACCGGCGGCGGGCCCGGTTGACCGGCCGGCCGCGCGAAGAGCTGGCCGGGTAGCTCCGCGATCTGGACGACGACATCGCCGGTGAGCCGCACGGCCTGCGTGAACGCCTGCGGGGGCGATAGCGCGGTCGGTGGGCTCGTGACCTCCGACAGCCTGACGCCGATGGGGCCTTCGTTCTCAGGAGGTTGGGGCCGCGGAACCAGGACGAGCGGCCCGAGCGTCCGTCCTTCGCGTTCGAGGATGATCGTGACGTCTTTGCCCGCGTGCCCGTACACGTACGTGACGAGGTCACTGGTTCGGGTGATCTCCTTGCCGTCGACCGTACGGATGAGGTCGCCGGGTTGGATGCCCGCCGCTTCGGCCGGCGAACCCGGCGCCACCTCTTCCACTCGCACGATGCCGGTCGGCGCCTCCGTGCCGATCATGAACGCCGCGGTCAGCACGACGAGCGCGAGCACGAAGTTCATCGCGACTCCCGCGGCAAGGACGATGGCCTGGGCCCACCACGGCTTCGATGTGAAGGAGCCGGGATCGCCCGCGCCGTGCTGCTCGATGGAAAAGTCGTCCTGCCCCAGGATGCGGACGAAGCCCCCGAACGGGATCGCGTTGACGCTGTAGTCGATCCCGTCTCGGCGAATGGCGAAGATGCGCGGGGGGAAACCGAACGCGAACTCGAGCACGCGCATGCCCAGCAGGCGCGCGGTGATGTAGTGACCGAACTCGTGCACCGCGATGATCAGGGTGAACATCACGAGGAAGAGCGGGATCGCAAGCGGGTTGTCGATGAAGAATTGGATCAGCCCCATCAGGCGACCGCCGCCGGCGTGCCGAGGGACGCGCGGACCGAAGCGTCGATCGCGACGATCTCGTCGAGGTCCGGCTCGGGCGACTGCTTCGCGCGGGCGCCGAGGTCCGCACCGCGATGGAGAAGCGCGGCGATGTCCGTGAACGGGATGTCTCCGCGCAGGAAGCGCTCCACCGCGATCTCGTCGGCGGCCGAGAGCCCGACCATCGCCCCGAGGTCGCCCGAGCGCGCGGTCTCCAACACGACGGCGAAGCACGGATAGCGCCGCACGTCGATCTCGCCGAAGTGCAGCGTGCGCTCGGCGGTCCAGTCGAAGCGCGGCGCGGGCGATGGCACGCGGTCCCACAGGAGCGCGTACTGGATCGGCAGGCGCATGTCGGGTTCGGCGAGCTGCGCCTTCACGCTGCCGTCGACGTACTCGACCAGCGCGTGCACGACGCTCTCGGGGTGGTAGACGACGTCGATCCGGTCGTACTCGAGACCGTAGAGCCAGCGTGTTTCCACGACCTCGTAGCCCTTGTTCACGAGCGTCGCTGAATCGATCGTGACCTTCGGACCCATCTTCCACGTCGGATGACGAAGCGCGTGCTGCGGCGTGACGCCGGGAAGCGCTTCGAGCGGGACGTCGCGGAATGCACCGCCGGATGCGGTGAGCGCGACGCGGCGGACCTTCGCGAGGTCCTCGCCGACCAGGCATTGCCACAGTCCGTTGTGCTCGCTATCGACCGGGCGAAGGCGGTCCCCCGCCCCGCCGGATAGGCGGCGGATGAGATGACCGGCGGCAACCAGGACTTCCTTGTTCGCGAGCGCCACCGACTTGCCGTCATCGAGCGCCGCGACGGTCGCGCGGAGCGCCGCGACGCCGGGTGTCGCGACGAGGACGAGATCCGCGTCGGGATCGGTTGCGAGCGCGACGAGAGCGTTCGGACCGAGCGCCGTCCGCGCCGTCGAAAATTCCATCGCGAGCTCGCGCAGCTGGTCGGCGTTGCGGTTCGCGCCGAGCGCGACGACGCGAAGGCGATCCGGATGCGCGCGCACTACATCGAGCGCCTGGCGCCCGATCGAGCCGGTTGCGCCGAGGATCGCGACCCGAACAGGAAGGGTCACAACTCCATCATCCCAGACGCGAACTCAGAACCGGTTTGTGCTCAGAATCGGTCGACGATCCCGCCCTCGGCTCCGAGACCTGAGAGAAGCCACGCGAGAAAAACCACAAACACGAACGTCGCACCGGCGACCAGACTGTCGAGCCGGTCGAGCAGCCCGCCGTGTCCTGGAAGGATCGCGCCTGAATCCTTGACCCCGACGCGGCGCTTCACGAAGGACTCGAGGAGGTCGCCGGCCAGACCGACCGGGCCAAGCCCGAGCGCGACGATCACGACCGGAACGCGAGGGAGACCGAACGCCGCTCCGACTCCCAGCGCGGCAAACGCGCACGCCACGAAGCCGGCTGCCGTCCCTTCAACGGTCTTGCCCGGGCTGATCGACGGCGCGATCCGGCGACGACCCACCGCGGATCCCACGAGATAGGCGGCGATGTCGGCTGCCCAGGTGGGAACGATCGCGAGAAGCAGCCAGACCGGAAGCCAGTCGGCGACGCCAGGGCGTGCGCCGAGTGCGCCAGCTGCCTTGAGAAGGCCGAGGCAGACGAGGCCGACAAGGAAGACCACGCCGAACGCCAGAGCTGGCCTGCCGGCGCGAAGCGCGAGGAGCTCGGAGAGGCCGAACCGAGCCGCGACAACGAGGACGATCCAGAGCACGACCGGCGGCGCGGCAACCGCAACAAGAACGATCGCCGCGTAGATGAGCGCCGTGATCGTGCGGCGTCGAAAGTCTCGCACTCAGCGGCCGAAGCGCCGCTCGCGCTCGGCGTATGAGGCAAGCGCGGCGTCGAGGTCGGCGACGGAAAAGTCCGGCCACAGCACCTGCGTCGCCCACATCTCGGAGTAGGCGACTTCCCACAGGAGGAAGTTCGAGACGCGAAGCTCGCCGCCGGTGCGAATGAGCAGATCGGGATCGGGGTGACCAGGGGCGTAGAGCCGAGCGGCGATGGTTGCCTCATCGACCCTGTCGGCCGGGACGCCATCCCGCACCAGGCGACGAACGGCGTCGACGATCTCGGCACGGCCTCCGTAGTTAAAGGCCAGCGTCATCACACCTCGTTTTCCGTCGGACGTCGCCTCGACCGCGCCCGCGATGGCCTTCTGCAGCCGTTCGGAGAGCTCACCCAGCCGGCCGATCACCCGAAGCTGCACCTGATCCTCGACGAGCGATCTCGTCTCGCGCCGGATCGTCTCCTCGAGGAGCGCCATGAGCGCGCCGACCTCTTCCTCGTCGCGCGACCAGTTCTCCGTCGAAAAGCTGTAGAGCGTGAGGTACTCGACGCCGCGCTCGCGCGCCGCGCGGAGGGTGCGGCGGATGGTCTCGACGCCCGCACGATGCCCGGCGATCGCCGGCAGATGCTTCTTGCGCGCCCACCGCCGATTGCCGTCCATCACGATCGCGAGATGCCGCGGGACGGCGGCGGTCAAACGGAGAGGATCTCCTTCTCCTTGGCCTGCCCGATCTCGTCAGCGGTGAGGATGTACCGGTCGGTGAGCTTCTGGAGTTGGGCCTCGACGCGCTTCACCTCGTCGGTCGTCACGCCGGAGCTCTTCTCCTTCGATTTGAGCTCGTCGTGCGCGTGGCGCCGCAGCGTCCGGATCTCGACGCGGCCCTCCTCGACCTTCTTGTGCAGCTGCTTCACGAGCTCCCGTCGGCGCTCCTCGTTGAGCGCCGGGATGTTGAGCCGAATCACCGCGCCGTCGTTTCCCGGCGTGAGTCCGAGGTCAGAGGCGAGGATGGCCTTCTCGATCGCCTTGATGAGGCTGCGGTCCCAGGGCTGGATGACGATTTGACGGGGCTCCGGCGCGCTGATCGCGGCGAGCGACACGAGCGGTGTCGCGGCACCGTATGCGTCGACCTCGAGCTCCTCGACGAGGCTCGGCGCGGCGCGGCCGGTGCGGACGCTCGCGAGCTCGTGCTTGAGCGCGTCGATCGCCTTGCGCATCCTCGTCTCCACCTGAGGGAGGATGTCCTCGATCGCCACTATTTGACGTGGACGAGCGTGCCGATGTGCTCGCCCTGTGCGGCACGCACCATGGCGTCGGACTGCGAGATGTCGAACACGATGATGGGGAGCCCGCGCTCTTCGGCGAGTGCGGCCGCGGTCGCGTCCATCACCCCGAGCTTCTTTTCGAGCAGGGCGCGGTACGTGATGTCGTCGTACTTCTTCGCGCCGCGGACGACTCGCGGATCGGCGTCGTAGACCCCGTCCACGGCGTTCTTCCCCATGAGGATCGCGTCGGCGTTTATCTCGGCAGCGCGTAGGACCGCGGCGGTGTCGCTGGTGAAGAACGGGTTTCCGGTGCCCGCCGCGAAGATCACGACGGAGCCCTTCTCCAGCTGATGGATCGCGCGCCGCCGGATGTATGGCTCGGCGACCTCGGCGATCGTGATCGCGGACTGGACCCGCACGGGAACGCCGATCGACTCGAGCTGCGACTGCAGCGCAAGAGCGTTGATGACCATGGCGAGCATGCCCATGTAGTGGCCGGTGGCTTCCTCGATCCCGTGCTCGGCGACGGTCGCGCCGCGGATGATGTTGCCGCCGCCGATGACGACCGCCACCTGCACGCCGAGGTCGCGGACCTTGCGGATCTCCTCGGCGAGGTACTTCGTGTACTCCGGGGAAATGCCGAATTCGCGGTCCCCGAGGAGCGCTTCGCCCGAGAGCTTCAGCACCACCCGGCCGTACTTGGCCTTCGTCTGAACGGCCATCGCCGGCAGTCTAGGTCGGTTCGCCGTTGGACTGACCCAGCTCGAACCGCTTGAACCGCTTGACCCGGACGTTCTCGCCGGTGCTGGCGGCGATGGTGGTCACGAGTTCGCCGATCGTCTTCGACGAGTCCCGGATGTAGGGCTGCTCGAGAAGCTGGTCCACGTCCGTCGGATCCATCGCCGCGACCTGCATCGCGATCTCCTTCGCGAGGCCCCGGAAGTCGGGGTTGCGTGCCACGAAGTCGGTCTCGCTCGAGAGCTCGACCATCGCGCCGATGCGACCGCCCGCGTGGACGTACGCCTCGACGACGCCTTCCCGCGCCTCGCGGTCGGACTTCTCCTTCGCCTTCGTGAGCCCACGCTCCTTGATGAGCGCCTTCGCCTTGTGGAAGTCGCCCTTGGCTTCGTCGAGCGCTCTCTTGCAGTCCATGACGCCGGCGCCGGTCTCTTCGCGCAAGCGCTTGACGTCGTCTTTCGAATTGGCCATCACTCGTCCTCTTTCTTGTCCACAGCGGCTTCCGCAGCATCTTCGGCCGGCTCTTCGTAGCGCTGGCCGCCGAGCGGGTAGTCCTCATCCTCTTCAGGCTCGTACACGCGCGGAGTGCGCTTGGCTCGCGGTACGCCGATGCCGCCTTCGTACTGCTCGGCCGTCGTCGACGGCGCGTAGCCCATGTCCTCGGGCGTCGCTTCCTTGCGCGCCGCGTCGAACTGCTGACGCCCCTCGATGATCGCGTCGGCCATCTTCTGGCAGATCAGCTTCACGGCGCGGATCGCATCGTCGTTCGCCGGGATGATCACGTCGATGAGGTCCGGGTCGCAGTTCGTGTCGACCATGGCGATGATCGGGATCTCGAGACGTCGCGCTTCCTCGACCGCGATGTGCTCGCGGTGCGGATCGACGACGAAGATCGCCGTCGGCGGCCGGCGCAGCTCGCGCACGCCGGAGAAGTAGCGGTCCAGATGCTGGAGCTCATCGTCCAGGCGCTGCGCGTCCTTCTTGGGCATCGTCGCGAAGTCACCGCGCTCTTTGCGCTCGGCGAGATCGTTGAGCCGCTGGATGCGCTTTTGGATCGTGACGAAGTTCGTGAGGAATCCGCCGAGCCAGCGCTGGTTCACGAAGTGCATCCCGGCTCGCTTGGCTTCCTCGGAGATCGACTCCTGCGCCTGCTTCTTCGTGCCAACGAAGAGGATCTGCCCGCCGTCGGCGGCCAGGTCGCGCATGAAGATGTACGCCTCCTCCACGCGCGAGAGCGTCTGCTGCAGGTCGATGATGTGAATGCCGTTGCGCTCCATGAAGATGAAGCGCTTCATCTTTGGGTTCCAGCGGCGAGCCTGGTGGCCGAAGTGCACGCCGGACTCGAGCAGCTGCTTCATCGTGACGACTGCCAATGTGATCTCCCTTGTTCCTCCGCCTGCTTCCCGTTCGTACAGAGGGCGATCAGCAGGCGTGCGAAGTACCGAGCTCGTGCTCGATCTCGTCCAATTGTACGGGCAGGCTTGCCGTCTCCGGGGTGCGGGTCCTGTCCAAGGGGCAGGGGCCCCTGACCGCGAAGCGGCTCCGCGGGTCTCTCGCTCCCGCACCCTTCCCCGCCCTTGCAGCTCACTTCGTTCGCTGCGTGCGGGGTCCTGGGAACCCGCGCTCACGAGAGACCCGCTGCGCCGTGCCACCCGCAGCCCGCGGCTTCGATCCCGTTCCCGGTCGATCGGCGATCGCTCTTTTCTTATTCCCTTTTCACTTCGGCACGTCGAATGCGGAGTAAGAAGAGAGACATGGCGAAGTACGACGAAGCGAGAGTCCCGCGAGGCACTTCCCGAAGGTGGGAAGTCCTCATGTCCGATGACGCCATGAGCTCGCACCCGGACAGCGAGCGACGCACGGCACGGGATGTCCGGTCCGAGCACCGCGTCCTTCTTTCGTTCTCAGAGAAGGATCTCGCTGCGATGCCCCTCGTTCCCGAGGGGACCCGCCTCACCCGCGGCGGCTGGTACATGGATCTCCACAACCCGGCCAAGGCTGACTTCCCCGCCACCGGCGATGAGATCGTCGAGCCGGGGCAGCACGTGCTCGCTCGAAAAGAGGTCCCCGCGGGGCTCTGGGACGAGCTTCGCCGCGCCTGCGACGGCGTTCTTGGCCGGCCCTCGATGCGGCGCCTTCGACCAGCCGTTTGACGAACGACTCCGGAAAAACAGATCGGCCCGGCTTTCGCCGGGCCGATCGCCATTTCCAGCAGAGGGCCTACTAGGTGAGGTTGTTGCCGATGTTGCTGAAGATGTTCTGGAGCTGACCGCGAAGGAAGATCATGGCGACGATGACAGCGATGGCGATGACAGCAATGATGAGTGCGTATTCCACCAATCCCTGGCCTTCGTCGTCACGGAAGAATGCGAGCACTTTTCAAGTCCCTCCTTTCTTCCATGTTTGGCTGGAGGACTACCAGCCGACCTGGAGCAAGAATAGGAGCGTTCCCCACCCTCACCAGTCCCCCGGCGGTACTCCCCCGTTCGAGTGATACCTAGCGGAAATCGGGGTGCCCGCGGCGCCTAACGCGGTCCCTGAGTGCCTCCAGCGGGCTACGGGGGCGGGTGGGTTTGACAGCATCCGCGCCAAGTGTCGCGGCAACGGCATCTTTGAGCTGTTCCAGCGAGCATCCGAAGATCTCGCCGCTCGTCTCGAACTCCGCGCGGAGTCGAAGGAAGCCGAAGCGGTTGTGGCGGGACACGTCGAGTCCCGAGGTGAGCTCGTCGAGCAGCACGTACAGCTCCCGCCGCGAATCGCGCGAGAGACTGCCGAGCCAGGCATCGAGGGCCCTCGTCGAGCGGTCATCCACGGTCGCACCACGCTGACACGCGGGCGGCTATGCCGTCGAGTGGCAAATGTTCCGTGCGCGCATCGGGAAGGGAACCGAGCAGCACCTCCCCGTAATCCCTGGTGACGACGCGGCGGTCGAGAAGCACGACGGCGCCGTAGTCGGTCTTCGTGCGGATGAGCCGCCCGAAGCCCTGGCGGAGCCGAAGCGCGGCCTGCGGCAGCTGGAACTGGACGAACGGGTCGTCGTAGCGCTCGGCGCGCCCCTGGACGAGCGGATCGTCGGGCACGCTGAAGGGGAGCCGGGCGATAACGACGCACCGCAGGACGTCACCGGGAAGATCCACGCCCTCCCAGAACGATTGCGTGCCGAGAAGCACCGCTCGGCCCTGGGTGAAGCGCTCGAGGAGCGCGCGGCGAGAGCCGTCGATGCCCTGCGTGAGCACGGCGAGGCCCTCGCTTTCGAGCGCGCCAAGCCGCGCCGACGCCTCGCGCAACGTCGAGTGGGAGGTGAACAGCACGAGCGTTCGTCCGTCGAGCGTGCGCGCGACATCTTCGATGAGCCGCGCGGCCTCTTCGATGAATCGGTCCTCACCGGGAAGAGCGATGTCGGTCGGCAGCACAAGGAGCGCTTGACGCCGGTGGTCGAAGGGCGAGCCCACGGCAAGCGGCTCGGCGACGTCGGCGATGCCGAATCGATCGAGCGCGAAATCAAATGAGCCCGCGACGGACAGGGTCGCCGACGTGAAGACGACCGCGCGATGCGTGTTCACGATCGTTTGACGAATGACGCCGCCGAGGTGGGACGGCGCGACGTGGAGTGCGAGCGCGCCGTCGTTGTCGCGGTCGAGCCACACGATGTCACTCGAGCGCGGAGCGTGCAGCCCGCGCGTGATCGCCCCGCGCGCGCCGGCGAGCTCACCCATCCCGGCCTCGAGCTCGGCGAGCTCGTCCTCATCGCCGCCGAGATTCCGGATCCGCTCCGCCGCGAACGCGATGCCCGCGATCGCGTCGGCGAGCCGTTCGCCGGCGAGCTCGACCGGAAGCCAGCGGTCGTCGCTCGCGCGCAGGCCCGCGGTGATGCGCATGCGCTCCTCGGGCGGACCGGCGGCAGGCACGAGGAGCGCTCCGAGCGCGTCGAACACTTCGCTCGTTCGTTCCAGGGCGCGCTCGGCCTCGGCGCGGATCCGCTCGGCGGGTTCCGCCCGCGCGGGGTCACGCAGGGCGGATGTGACCGCGAGCGAATGCGCGACGCGTTGCACGTCACGACGGAACCGAGGCTCGTAGAGCTCGAGCCCGAACGCGTCGGTTGCCACATCTTCGAGCCGGTGCGCCTCGTCGATGACGACGTGCTCGGCCTGCGGAAGAAGCGCGCCTCGCATCCGCGCGTCTTGCAGCAGCAGCGCGTGGTTGACGACGACGATGCCGGCATCGGCAGCGGCCTCGCGTGCGCGCTGCAGGTAGCAGGCCACGCCGGGCGTGCGCTTGCACCGCCGCTGGTCACACGACTCGTCGTTCGCCGAAATCCGCGACCAGAGCTCGCCCTCGCCTCTCATGAGGTTGAGCTCGGCCCGATCGCCGCTTTCCGTCGCCGTGCGCCAGACGAGGGTCTTGCAGACCAGGCGCGCCTCTTCGCGCGTGGTCACGGAGCCGCGGAGAATTTGCCAGCGCCGCGGGCACAGATAGTTCGACCGACCTTTGAGCACCGCGATCACGACGTCGGTGCCGAGCGCGGCTTGAACCGCGGGAGCATCCTTTCGGACGAGCTGGTCCTGCAGCGGCAGCGTGTGCGTCGAGACGATCACTCTTTCTCCGAGCAAGGCCGCCGCGATCGCCGGCACGAGATACGCGATCGACTTGCCCACCCCGGTGCCGGCCTCGGCCACCAGCGCACCACCGTCTGCGAATGTCCGCTCGATCGCCGCCGCGAGCTCGCGCTGCTCAGGACGGTCCTCATATCCGACGAGCTTTGTCGCGAGCGGGCCGTCCGACGCGAACACGCTCTCTACGTCTAATCCTGATGCGCGGCGCGCATCGCGGGGGTCTTCCTCGCTCGGCCCCTCGTGGGATCGCGATGCACCGCCGGCCAGGGGCCGCTCGCTCGGAAAACCCCCGCGCTGCGCCCTGTCGTCGGACCACGCGTCGCGTGTCGCGGTCCCGGCCGCGTCGCGGAAGAACTCGGCGGTACTCGGTCCGATGAGCTCGCTCAAAGCGGCGATCTCGCTCGCGATGAGCGGAGGCAGCTCGCGCGCAACAGTTGCCAGATGGCCCAACACGAGTGCTGAGGTGATCGCGTCATCCAGCGCGCGGTGCGCGGCTTCAGGAACGATCGCTGCGTCCGCCGCGAGCCGCTGAAGTGCATAGCTCGATGCGGACGGCAGCAGGATCGAAGCGAGCTCCGCGGTATCGAGCGTCGCGGCACCAGTCGGCATACCCGCGCGCTCCAGAAATGAGACATCGAAGCCGACGTTGTGGCCGACGAAACAAGGCGGACCGTCGCGGAAAGCGAAGGTCACGAACAACGCGACCGCCTCCTCGGTAGTTGGGGCGTTGCGCAGGTCTTCGTCGCGTATGCCGGTCAGTCGAAGGATCGGCGGCGTCAGCGGACGGCCCGGGTCCGCGAAGGTCAGGAACCGCTCGCCGAGCGTCACCGCGCCGTCGGGCGAAACGGTCAGCCGGATCGCACCGATCTCGATGATCTCTTCGGTCTCGGCCTCGTACCCAGTGGTCTCGAGGTCGACCGCGACCAGGACCCGGTCCACGGCTCGCCGATCTAGCCGCCCCTTCGGACGGTAACTCGTCGCGCCGGTCGGGCGCGCGACCGCAACTTTAGCCGCTGGCACCGGCCGTGCGGACGAGCGGTGGTTAGTGCGTGGAAAAGACGCCCAGCCGCTTTTCTGGTGGATCGCCATCTTGCTC
>Ga0307277_10000199_pt1 | contig 20210 bp, 17 predicted proteins | sample ER_DNA_116_FD_194473 | JGI IMG/M metagenome (GOLD analysis project Ga0307277, IMG submission 194473) | Bulk soil microbial communities from the East River watershed near Crested Butte, Colorado, United States - ER_DNA_116 | ecosystem: Environmental > Terrestrial > Soil > Floodplain | place...
AACCGGCGCCCCCCCTCGCGCCCGTGGGCTACGCTCCCCCACCGGGGGACCCGGCAGCGGCGGGTGGGGTTCCGGCGTGCCCGGGGTGCCGGAGACCGGGGTGCTGGAGACCGGGGTGCCGGGAGCCAGCGTGCCGAAGGCCTGGCGAGCTGTGGCTGGGGTGGTGGGGGAGAGGCGGACGGTGGCGGCGCCGCCGGCGGTGACGAAGGCGGTGGCGGCGGCGACCGCGCCGGCGACAGCTTCGGAGGGGAGGGCGCCGTCGCCGAGGAGGCCGGCGGCGGTGGCCGAGAAGCGGTCGCCGGCGCCGCAGGGGTCGCCGGTGGTGGCGGCCGGCGCCGGGACGACCAGGGGGGCTCCGGCGCCCTCGGCCAGGAGTGCCCCGCCGGGGCCGAGGGTGACGGCGACCCCGGCGGCCATCCACCGTTCGGCCAGCCGCCTGGCCCGCGCCGTCACCGCGGCCAGGCCGTCACCCGGCACCTCGGGGACGAACCCGGCCGCCTCGGCGCGGTTCGGGGTGGCCAGGCGCGCCCCCGGGACCGGTGCGGGACCACGCGGGTGCGGGTCCCAGACCAGCGGCCGGCGGGAGGGCAGGTCGGCCAGGGCGGCCCGGAGCCCGGGCTCGGCGGCCACGCCCCGCCCGTAGTCGGCCACCAGCACCGCCCCGGCCCCGGCCAGGGCGCGGCGGCCGGCCCGGTCGAGCGGGCCCACCCGGCCCGGCCGGGATGCCCGGTCGAGCCGCAACAGCGAGTGGCCCTGGGCCCGCACCCGGATCTTCTCCGGCGTCGGCCCGGCCAGGCCCAGGTCGACCACCTCGACCCCGGCCGCCTCCAGCAGCCCACCCAGGGCCCCCCCGGCCTCGTCGCCGGCCAGGGCGGTGACCAGGACCACCGCCCGCCCGTCGAGGGTCGCGGCCAGGGTCGCGGCCAGCGCCGCCCCGCCGGGCCGGCGCCGCTCGGCCGGGTCGTCGACCACCGGCACGGGCGCGTCGGGAGCCAGCCGCTCGGCCTGCCCGTCCAGGTCCCGGTCGAGCAACGCGTCGCCCACCACGACCAGCGGCGCCCGCGTCACCGGGGCCATCTCCCGGACCGCCGCGTCCGCGCAGGCGTGAACCCGACCCCCCGCTGCGAGGCCCCCCGGAGGGGGAGCGTAGCCGGCGGCGAAGGAACCTGCTCCCGGTTGCCCGCAGCCCCTGGCGAAGGGACGTGCTTCCGGTCCCGGGGCGAGGGAACCGGCTCCCGATCATCACCGGCGCCCGTGAGCAGCCCCGCGTACACCTCGAGGGTGCTGCCGGCGATCCGGTCCCAGCCGTAGCGGCGGCGGGCCCGACGGGCTCCGGTGGCGCCGAGGGTGGCACGCCGCTCCGGGTCGGCGAGCAGGGCGGCGACCGCCGCGGCAACGAGCCCGGGCCGGCGGGGTGGGACGTGGACGCCGGTGACGCCGTCGACCACGGTGTCGACCAGTCCCCCGACGGCCGAGGCGACCACCGGCACGCCGCAGGCCATCGCCTCCAGGGGCACGATCCCGAACGGCTCGTACCAGGGCACGTTGACCACCAGGTCGGCCGACCGGTAGAGGGCGGGGAGGTCGCAGCGCCCGACCCGCCCCAGGAGCCGGACCCGCCCGGCCACCCCGGCCCGCTCGGCCAGCGCGGCCAGCCGCGCGGCCTCGGGGTCCCCGGCGAGCTCGGCCGCCGGCGGCCCCCCGGCCACCACCAGCTCGACCCCGGGGAGCCTGGCCATGGCCGCGACCACGTCCCCGATGCCCTTGCGCTCCACCAGCCGGCTGACCACCAGCAGCCGCGCCGCTCCGGAGGGCCGCGGGGCGGCCGGGCCGTCGGGCCGGAACATGCCCAGGTCGACCCCGCAGGGCACGACCGCGACCCGGCGCAGGTCGGCGCCGATCCTGACCAGTTCGAACACCTCGTCCGAGCAGGTGGCGACGATGCGGTCGGACTCCCTGGCCAGCGTCGCCTCCTCCCGCAGCCGGGTCGGCGGGCTGGTGTCCTTGGCGCCCTGGTGCCGCCGCTTGACCACCCCGAGGGCATGGAAGGTCTGCACCACCGGGATCCCCAGCGGCCGGGCGGCGGCCAGCGCCGCCCGCCCCGACATCCAGAAGTGGGCGTGGACCACGTCGGGCGGGTCGGCGAGGAAGGACCGCCGCAGCAGCTCGGCGAACTCGTCCATGTGGGGCAGCAGGTCGTCCTTGGGGATCGGCTCGGCCGGACCGGCGTCGACGTGCTCGACGGTCACCCCGGGCGCCGCGTCCACCCTCGCCGGCAGGGCCGGGTCGTCGCGCCGGGTGTGGACCACCACCTCGGCCCCACGCCTGGCCAGCGCGGCCGAGAGCGCGGCCACGTGCACGTTCTGCCCGCCGGCGTCGGTCCCGCCGAGCACGGCCAGCGGGCCGGCATGCTCGCTCACCATGGCCACCTTCATCGGGCCACCCCTCCTGGGGTCCCCCGCACCGTCCAGCTCATCTCCCGCGCACCTCCTCCAGCAGCGCGTCCCAGTCGGCCAGGAACCGGTCGAGCCCGTAGCGGGCGGTGGCCGCGACCCGCGCGGCCTTGCCCATGAGCCGGGCCTGCTCGGGGTCGGCGACCAGCCGCCGGGCCGCGTCGGCGAGCACCTCGACCTGGGTCGAGACCACCCCGGCCTCCGGCGGCACCGCCTCGACGACCTCGGTGGTGGCGAGCGCGACCACCGGCATCCCCAGGTGCATGGCCTCCAGCAGCGACAGCCCCAGCGACGTCCAGCGCACCGGGTGCAGGTACAGCCGCCGCCTGGCCATCTCGGCATGCAGCCGGTCCTGGGCCAGGTCGGCCACCGACCGCACCCCCGGCGCCCCGGCCAGCCGCCCCGACCGCATCCCGAACAGGTCGAGCGGCACCGCCGCCCCCAGCCGCTCGAGCAGGTCGGTGCCGGTCACCCGCCCCCGGCGCCCGGCCTCGTTGACCACCACCGCGGCCGCCGCGACCTCGCCGCTGTAGCGCTCGCCCGGGTCGACGATGCCGTGCTCGATCACCCGGGTCGGTGTGCTCCCGCAGTCCCAGAACAGCTCGTTGAAGTGGGTGACGTGCACCACCATCAGGTCGTCGCGGTCGGCGGCGACGTGGCGCATCTCGTTGATGCGCCCCTGGGGCGCGTCGTGCTCCAGGTAGACCGCGGGCACCTCCCGCCCCGGCCGCCGCCCGCCCAGCCACTCGGCGGCCAGCCCCTCCAGCTCGTGCGGCCGCTGCAGCACGACCACGTCGACCTCGGCGGCTGCGGCCTCCTCCCTGGTGACCTCCACCGCCGACGCCGGCCACGACCAGGTGCGGGCCCGCCCCAGCCCGTCCGCCCCCCGGTCCGCGGTCACCGGGATCAGGTACTCGTGACCCCCCTGCACGAACGCCGTCGTCCACGACCCGTGCACGTGCCACAGCAGCACCCTCACCCCGCCACCCCCTCGACCTGCGGCAGCGGCGCCAGCCGTTCGACCGCGGCCACCACCTCGGCCACCGCCACCCCGTCCAGGCATGGATGCCCGGCGACCGGACAGACCCGGGCCCGCGAGCCGGCGCAGGCCGCCCGCTGGTCCCCGAGCTGCTCGTGGCGCACCCCCCACGGCCGCCACCGCACCGCAGGCACCACCGGCGAGAACAGCGACACCACCGGCGTCCCCACCGCCGCCGCCAGATGCGCCGGCCCGGTGTTGCCCACCACCACCACGTCGGCCCCACCCAGCACCTCGGCCAGCCCAACCAGGTCCACCCGCCCCCCGAGGTCGACCACCCCTCGGCCCCTCCCCCCGGCGACCATCGAGGTCAGCGGCCGCTCGGCGGTATCGCCGGTCACCACCACCCGCCGGCCGGCCCCGACCAGCCCATCCACCAGCTCCGCGTGCCGCTCCGGCGCCCACGCCCGGGCCGGCACCGACACCCCCGGATGGACGACCACGTACGGCCCCTCCAGCTCTGGCGCGTCACCCCTGCCCCCGAGCCGGATCCGCAACCCCCCGTCGTCCCCCTCCGGCAGCCGGTACCCGAGCGTCGCGGCCAGCGACAGCCCCCGCTCCACCTCGTGGACGTCCTCGTCCGGCCGATGCCGGACGTCCAGCAGCGACCCCGGGTAGTCCACGCTGACCGCGGCGATGGTCGGCACCCCGGCCATGCGGAGCAGCAGCGCCAGCGGCAGCGGGCTCTGATGGAACGAGGTGAGCACCAGCGCCTGGTCGATCCCCAGGTCGACCAGCCGGTCCACCAGCTCCTCCACCGCCCCCCTGGTGACCCGCCGCGGCTCGGCGTCGATCCACCCGGCATGGGCGACCACCACCTCGTCCACCCCGGGCAGCAGCCCCGCGGCGGCCCGCCCCCGCGGCCCGCACAGCAGCGTCACCCGCCCCGCCCGGGCCGCCACCGCCCGCACCGCCGGCCCGGCCAGGAGCACGTCGCCCATGCTGTCCTGCCTGGCCACCAGCACATGACGGGTCATCGGCCCTCCTCGCCACCCGCACCGAGCACCAGGTCGACCGCCGCCAGCAGGTCGCCGGCGACCTCCGGAGCAGCGGCAACCTCCTCGGCCCGGGTCACCGCCGTCGGCACCAGCACCGCCCGCGCCCCGGCCGCCCTGGCCGCCTCCACGTCGGCCCCGATGTCCCCGATGACCACACACTCGCCCGGCTCGACCCCCAGCGCCCCCGCCGCCGCCTCGATCAACCCAGGCCGCGGCTTCCGGCACCGGCACCCGTCCCCCGGCCCATGCAGGCACACCATCCAAGGCCCCAGCGGCCCAAGCAGCTCCTCGACCCGCCGGTTGACCGCCTCCACCTGCTCGACCCGGAGCAGCCCCCTGCCCACCCCGCTCTGGTTGGACACGACCGCCGTCGCCACCCCGGCCGCCCGCAGCCGCTCAACGGCCTCCCGAGCCCCCGGCATCGCCACCACCCGCCCGGGATCCCCGTTGTAGGGAACGTCGGCCACCAACGTCCCGTCCCGGTCGAGCAACACCGCCTTCGGCGCCCGGAAGGGACGGGGCGCACGCCCGCTGCCGGCAAGCAGCCGAGGCAGCCGCACCCATCCCGCCAGCCAATGCCAGGTCGCCGCCGGCGGCAACAGCACACTGGTCACCACCATGCCGGCAACCTCACCAGCCGTCCGCGGACCAGGCAGCACCCGAGCAAGCGTCAGCTCCACGGTCCCGGCCAGCCACCCCACCGCAGCCCCCGCCGCGACCCACCGGGCCCGCCGCGCGAACAGCATCGCCCCAAGCCCAAGCAGCCCGAACCCCGTGACCGCAAGATGCTGTGGCCGCCGCCCTGCCGGGACCCCGGCCCGCTCCCGCCACCCCCGCCCGTGCAAGCCCCGCATGAGCACGTCGTCCGCGTTCCCAGCCTGGAGCCGCACACTGACCAGCCGAGACGCCGCCCGCACCGGATGCGACACCACCCGCCGCCCCGACACGATCCGGTACCCCGCCTCCACGACCCGCAGCCCCAGATCGGCGTCCTCCCGGTAGGCCCGCGGGAACCGCTCGTCGAACCCGCCGACCTCGCCCAGCACCCTCCGCCGATACGCCATGTCGGCAGTGGCCCACCGGGCCGTCTCCAGCCCCCGGACGCTGCGCTCCCAGTCGGTCGGCCGCCGCCCCTCGGGCATCGGCACCACGACCCGCCCCTGGCTGGCCGCGACCTCCGGCCCCAACCCGTCGAGATCGCGGGCCAGCTCGGCCAGCCAGCCCATCCCCGGCACCACGTCGTCGTCCAGGAATGCCACCCACTCCGCGGTCGCCCGCCGCCACCCCAGGTTCCGGGCCGCCGCCGGCCCGGCGGCCCGCCCTGGCACCACCTCGACCGAGACCCCGTCGGGGACCGGCAGCGGCCGGGACCGGTCGCGTCGGTCGTCGACCAGCAGCACCCGCCCCGACCCCGACCCGAGGGCGTCCAGCAGCCGCAGGAGGCTGTCCCGCCCCACCGTGGGCACGACGACGTCGAAGGTCATGGCCGGGTGAAGGCGGCCCGCCGTACCAGGAACGGCCCCAGGGCGAGGACGTCCACCGGCGTCGACCCGAAGCACTCGAGGGCGTCCCGCGGGTCGTCGACCATGGGCCGGCCGGCGGTGTTGAGGCTGGTGTTGACCACCACCGGGACCCCGGTGCGGCGCTCCACGCCCTCCAGCAGCCGGGCGACCAGCGGCTCGTCGTCGCGGTCGACGGTCTGGATGCGGGCGCTGCCGTCGACGTGGACGACGGCCGGGATGCGCTCGCGCCAGGCCGGCCGCACCCGGTGGGTGAACAGCATGTAGGGGCTGGGCATGGGCCCCTCGAAGATCTCGCCGGCCCGCTCGGCCAGGACCATGGGCGCCACCGGCCGGAACTGCTCGCGGCCCTTGACGTCGTTGAGTCGCTCCAGGTTGGCCGCCCTGGTGGCGTTGGCGAGCAGGCTGCGGTGCCCGAGGGCGCGCGGCCCGTACTCGCTGCGGCCCTGGAACCAGGCGACCACCCCGTCGGCGGCGATGACCTCGGCCACCGCCTCGGCCAGGTCGGGCGGGCGCTCGTAGGCGACCTTGGCCGTGGCCAGCCAGGCGGCCAGGTCGTCGTCGGTCCAGCCCCGCCCGAGGGCGGCGGTGGGCATGGGCGCGACCCGGTCGCCGAGGGCGTGGGCGAGGTGCATGGCGGCGCCGAGGGCGGTGCCGGCGTCGCCGGCGGCCGGCTGCACCCAGATGCGCTCGAACGGGCCCTGCTCGGCCAGGACCGAGTTGGCCACGCAGTTGAGGGCGACCCCGCCGGCCATGGTCAGGTCGCGGTCGCCGGTCTGGGCGTGCAGCCAGCGGGCCAGCTCCAGCAGCACCTCCTGGAGGCGGAGCTGGACGCTGGCCGCCAGGTCGGCGTGCTCGGCGGTCCACTCCTCACCCTGGCCGCGCCGCTTGGCCAGGGTGCGCAGCTCGATGGGGGCGACGGTGAAGCCGCCGTCGCCGGTGGTCCGCACCGCCTCGCGCAGCTCCCGCAGGTAGGCCGGCTTCCCGTAGGCGGCCAGGGCCATCACCTTGTACTCGTCCGAGGAGCGTCGGAAGCCGAGGTGGTCGGTGACCTCCTCGTACAGCAGGCCGAGGGAGTGGGGGAGCCGCTGGGCGGCCAGGACGTCGAGATCTCCGTCGACCGAGCGGCCGGCCAGGTGGGAGGCGGCCTCGCCGCGGCCGTCCAGCACCAGCACGCTCGAGCTCGGGTAGGGGGCGGCCAGGTGGGCCGAGGCGGCGTGGGCCACGTGGTGGGGGATGTAGCGGACGCAGGCCGGGTCGAGGCCGGGCAGGGCGCTGCGCAGGAACAGCGGGGCCCGCTCGGCGTACAGGGTCCGCAGCCCCTCCCAGCCGTCGTCGGTCAGGTCGGCGGTGGCCGGCGGGGCCAGGGCGGGGTCGTAGGAGTAGGCGACGGCGTCCAGGTCCTCGGGGGCCAGTCCGGCCTCGGCCAGGCACCAGGCGGCCGACCGCTCGGGCAGCTCCCAGGTGGCGAACGGGACCGGCGGCTTGCCGTGTTTGCGCCGGGTGAAGCGTTCCTCTTCGGCCGCGGCCACCACCTGCCCGTCGACCACCAGGGCGGCGGCCGGGTCGTGGAACACCGCGTTCACACCGAGGACACGCATCTTGTGATCCTTTGCACAATCGTCCAGGCAGGGGCCCCCCTGGGGCCCTGCCGGCACTGCCAGTTGTCTGCGGGGAGGGGATGGGTAACCCGGGCTGGGAGAAGTAAACGACCTTCATGGAACTTGCCTCTCCGGTCGGCCGAACCGACGCTGGCCTGCTGGACGGCCACCTACAATGGGGTGGATGCCGGCCCGACCCGATCCTGCGCAGCTGGCCGCCTGGCGGCGGCTGCTGGAGGCGCACGCCACGGTCACCGAGCTGCTGGAGCACGAGCTGGTGACCGAGCGCGGGCTGCCCCTGAGCCGCTACGACGTGCTCCTCAACCTGGCCGAGGCGCCGGGGGGCCGGCTGCGCATGCAGGAGCTGTCGGCGTCGGTCCTGCTGTCCAAGAGCGGGCTGTCGCGCCTGGTCGACCGCATGGTGGAGGCGGGCCTGGTCCGCCGGGAGCGCTGCGAGGACGACCGCCGCGGCTGGTTCGCCGTCCTCACCGACCAGGGCCGCAGCGCCCTCCGCAGGGCGGCCCCGGTCCACCTGCGCGGCATCCAGGAGCACTTCGTGCGCCACCTGGAACCGGAGGAGGTCCAGGTCCTGTCCACCGCCCTGGCCAGGGTGGTGGCCGCGGCCAGGGCAGCCGGCGCCGACCAACCCGAGCCCGCGGAGTCGGTGGAGCTCCCCGAGCCCTCGGAGCCGGTGGAGCCTCTGGCGCCCCTGGCCGCCGGCTCGGCCGCCGACCGCCGTTGACGCCGAGGGGCTGGTAGCGTCTCCGGGACCCAGACGACATGGAGCGACCGGAGGACCCATGAACAAGGCCAAGGCCACCAGGCGGCTCGAGGAGGAGCGCACCCGGCTCCAGGGGATCCGCGACGACCTCCAGCGCGAGCAGGAGGAGGCGACCTCCGAGACCGGTGGCGAGCTGTCGAGCGTCGACCAGCACCCCGGCGACAGCGGCACCGAGACCTTCGAGATGGAGAAGAACGTCTCGCTGCGGGAGCAGGTGGAGTACGAGCTGACCGAGATCGACGCCGCCTTCCAGCGCCTGGAGCGCGGCGACTACGGCAAGTGCCAGGCCTGCGGCCGCCCCATCGGGGACGCCCGGCTGGAGGCGATGCCGGCCACCCGCTTCTGCGTCGAGGACCAGGCGAAGGCCGAACGCGAGGCGGGCTATCCCGGCTCGCGCAGCTGACCGGGTCGGGCTAGAACTCCCGCATGCGGGTGTTGAGCGGCGACCCGACCCGCTGGCGCTGCTTGATCACCTTCTGCCAGTCGTTGGGGCGGGCCTCGACGTGGAAGGAGGCGCCGGGCTGGGAGTCGCCGATGCGCAGCAGGCGCAGCTCGATGCCGAAGAAGCGCACGTCGTCGTCGCCGTGCTGGTTGAGCCAGTCCAGCACCGCCCGGTGCTCCTCGCCGATGCGGGTGGCGATCCAGACCACGGCCGAGACGTCCAGGCCGGCCGCGAAGGTGATCATCTGACCCAGGTGCAGGTGGTCGCTCGGCTCCAGGTGGCTCATGATCGCGACCCGCCGCCCGCGGTCGGTCTGGGCGAGCAGGTCGGCGGTGAAGGAGCCGACCCCGACGTCGCGGCCGACCTCGCGCAGGCCGCTGACCCCCAGCTCCTTGGCCAGCCGGTCCAGGTTTGCCGACAGCCAGTCCGGGAAGCCGGCGCCGTCACGCTGGAAGATGGTGGACGGGTCGACCTCCTCGATCTCGGCCAGCTGCACGGCCGAGGCCGGGTTGGCCGCGAAGCCGCCCCTCGACCGGTCGAGGTCGGCGGCGGCGGCCGCGTTGCGCTCGGCCCGGCTGGAGCGTGTGGGGGTGGCCGTCTCCGACCCGCCGGTGGACGCGGTGACGTCTGACTGGGTCACGCCGGATCCTTTCCCTCTCGAGCAGCATGACCGGGACAGCCTCGTGCAGCGGCGCAGCGTGGGTCAAATCGCCTCGCCGACGGCCGCCGGCTCGGGGTCGGCGTCGTCCTCGGCCAAGGCCGGCTCGACCGTCGGGACCGTGACCGTGAAGGTGACCAGGTCGTCGACGGAGTCCACCTCCACGGCGCCCCCGTAGGACTCGACCAGGCGCCGGACGATGTGCAGGCCGAGGCCGACCCCGGAGGCGCTGCGGGTCAGGGACGAGTCGAGCTGCACGAACGGCTCGAAGATGCGCTCGCGGTCGGCGGCGGTGATGGGCGGACCGGCGTTGGAGACCGACACCGCCAGCAGGGACGGGCCGGCCGCCCTGACGGACACCCGGACCGTGGTCAGCGGGGTCGCGTACTTGAGGGCGTTGCCGAGCAGGTTGACCATGACCAGGCGCAGGGCCTCGGCCGGCATGGCCACCTCGCGGGCCGCCCGCAGATCCACCTCCAGGTCGAGGCGCTCGCGCCCGGGCACGTCGTCCAGGTCCTCGATGACCGCCCCCACGACCCCCCGCAGGTCGGCGGCGGCGCTGCCGTCCTGCTGGATGACCTTGGAGGAGTAGACCAGGTTGTCGACCACCCGCTTGAGCCGGTTGGCCTCGCGCACGATCCGGCTCAGGTGCTCCTTGCGCTGCTCCGCGGTCAGGCGGTCGTCGCGGGTCAGCAGCAGCTCGCCGAACCCGAGGATGCCGGTGAGGGGGGTGCGCAGCTCGTGGGAGACGACGTTGTAGAGCTCGTCCTTGAGTCGCTGGGACTGCTGGAGCTCGCGGACCACGGCCCGCTGGCCCTCGTAGAGCTGGCGGAAGGAGCGCTCGGCCTCGGCCCGGCTGTCCTCGTTCAGGCGCCAGTTGGCCAGGTTGGCCGTGGCCGTGGCCAGGATCAGCAGCTCGCCGACGGCCGCCCGCAGCCACGGGCTGGACCAGGTCCCGGCGGGCGGCCACACCCCGATGGTCTCCAGGCCTGCCGACACCACCGCGTAGACGGCCACGAAGCCGACCGCGATCAGGAACGGGAAGCCGTCCTGGTACAGCATGACCAGCGCGATCGTGACGAAGAAGTGGAACGCCAGCTCGACCCTGCCCTCGCCCATGCCGACCAGCACGCACGACGCCGACAGGAGCCCGACGGTGGCCATGGCCGAGCGCCAGCGCCGCCCGCCCCAGGTGGCGGTGGCCAGCGCCGCCGAGGTGGCGACCACGGCCACGCCGGAGGCGACGTCCGGGCCGCTGCCGAAGTACACCGCCAGGATGGCCAGGGCGGGCACGTGCAGCCACAGGATCAGCAGGATCGCGCGGTGGCGACCCCACCAGACGTCATCGGGAAGCGAGCGGCCTTGGGGGAGGGTGCCGCGCACCCGGCTGACCAACCGCAGGGCCACCTCGAACTCCCCCCTCGCCAGGGCGACGCCAAGCCCGGCGGAGCCTACGTGGCCGCACGTGCCGCGATCACGCGCAGTCCTTAGCAGCTTCCCTACGCAGATGTACCCGGGCGGGGCCGGCGAACCGGTGCCGAACCGGCGATTGGCACCTACGGAGAAAGCTCGACTACATTGCCCGCGGCGTCGAGGCGGAGCGGAACGTGATCCTGAGAACGGCAGTGGTTCGGAAGTTCCGGAGCATCGAGCATTCGGGGACCGTCCGTTTCGAGCCGGACGTGACGTGTCTGGTGGGCAAGAACGAGAGCGGCAAGACCGCCTTCCTGGAGGCCCTGCACCAGGCCAACCCGTTCGGCGGGCCCGGCCGGGGGTTCGACGAGCTGCGCGACTACCCTCGCCGCCTGCGCGGGCGGGACCGGGCCCGGATCGCCGGCACCACCGCGGTCTCGGCCACCTTCGAGCTGGGCGACGCCGACCTGGAGGCGGTGGCCCAGCGCCTCGGCCCCGAGGCGCTCGAGGCCAAGGAGCTCACCGTCGAGCGGGACTACTCCGGCGACCGGCGCCTGCTGGCCGGCGAGGAGCCGGTCACCGGCGACCTGGCCGGCCTGCTCACCGCCCGGCTGCCCCGCCTGCTCTACTTCGACGGCTACAGCGTGCTCCCGGGCCGGGTGTCGATCCCGCGGCTCCAGGCCACCGCCGCGGACGACCTTCAGCCGGGGGAGCGGACCGCCCTGGCCCTGCTGCGGCTGGCCGGGGTGGCCGCCGACGAGTTCGCCGAGTCCGAGTACGAGGTCCGCAAGGCCGCCCTGGAGAGCGCCGCCACCACGGTCAGCGAGGAGGTCTTCCGCTACTGGAGCCAGAACCCGGAGCTGACCGTCGAACTGGACCTGGACTTCCGCGAGGCGGGCCAGAACGGCCAGGGCGGCCCGCCGTTCCTGGACGTCCGCATCCGCAACGACCGCCACCGGGTGACGACCAACTTCGGCGAGCGGTCGGGCGGGTTCGTCTGGTTCTTCTCGTTCGTGGCCGCCTTCTCGGAGCTGCGCGACGCCGACGACCTCATCCTGCTGCTGGACGAGCCCGGCCTCGGGCTGCACGCCGCCGGCCAGGCCGACCTGCTCCGCTACCTGGACGAGCAGCTCGCCGTCGGCCACCAGGTCGTCTACACCACCCACTCGCCCTTCATGGTCGACGCGACCCGTCCCCACCGGGTCCGCACCGTGGAGGACGTGGAGGGGGAGGGGACCCGGGTCGGCGAGGGCGCCGGGGCGACCAGCCGCGACACCGTCCTGCCCCTGACCGGGGCGCTGGCCACCTCCCTGCTGGAGGGCATCGGGGCCGGCCCGCGCACCCTGCTCGTCGGCGGCGTCCCCGACCTGGTCTACCTCGAGGTGATGAGCGCCTACCTGCGCGACGGGGGCCGCCAGGGCCTCGACCCGGCCTGGCGGGTCCTGCCCACCGGCGGCCTCGGCGGCCTGCCCCTGCTGGCCACCCTGCTGGGGGGACCGCTGGAGGCGGCCGTGCTGCTGGAGGTCGGCGCCGGCCACCCCAGCGTCCGGGCCCTGGCCGACCAGGGCGTGGTCCTGCCCGAGCGGCTGCTCGCCCTGACCGAGCTGACCGGCCAGAGCGAGGCCGGCCTCGAGGACCTGTTCGACGACGCCTTCTACCTGCACCTGGTGGCCGCGACCGGGGTCGAGGAGCTCGACCCGGATGAGCTGGCCGGCGAGGGCTCGATCGTCCGGCGGGTCGAGCGGGCCATCGGGACGGCGCTGGACCGCTACCGCCCGGCCAGGTACCTCCTGACCCAGCAGCAGCGGCTGCTGCCGGCCATCGGCCGCGAGCCCCTGCACCGCTTCGCCAGGCTGTTCGCCACCCTGGACGAGCTGTAGCCTGGGCGGGTGCCGCCCACCCACGAGGTGCTGAACCAGCCACCGCCGCTGGCCGGCTATGACCTCTACGCCGCCGACCCGGTGCTGGCCGAGGCGCTGCACCGGGAGGGGGCCGGCTGGGCCGAGGAGCGGGTCAGGGCCCTCGGCGTCCTGGCCGGCGACCCGGAGGCGATCGCCTGGGGCGAGGCCGCCGACGCCAACCCGCCGGTGCTGCGCACCCACGACCGCTACGGGCGGCGGGTCGACGAGGTCGAGTTCCACCCGGCCTGGCACCGGCTGCTGGGCACGGCGGTCGAGCACGGCCTGCACGCCGCCCCCTGGCGCGACCCGCGGCCGGGCGCCCAGGTGGCCCGGGCGGCCGGGTTCTACCTCTGGACCCAGGTCGAGGCCGGCCACGGCTGCCCGGTCAGCATGACCTTCGCGGCCGTGCCCGCCCTGCGGGCCGCCGCCCCCGGGCTGGCCGAGGTCTGGGAGCCCAAGCTGACCGCGCTGGCCTACCAGCCGGCGCTGGCCCCGCTGGCCGCCAAGGCGGGAGCGCTGTGCGGCATGGCCATGACCGAGAAGCAGGGCGGCAGCGACGTCCGGGCCAACACCACCACCGCGGCGCCGGCCGGGCCCGACGAGCCGTGGCTGCTCACCGGGCACAAGTGGTTCTGCTCGGCCCCGATGAGCGACGCCTTCCTGGTCCTTGCCCAGGCGCCGGCCGGGCTGAGCTGCTTCCTGGTCCCGCGGGTGCTGCCCGACGGCGCCCGCAACCGCTTCCACCTCCAGCGGCTCAAGGACAAGCTCGGCAACCGGGCCAACGCCTCGGCCGAGGTCGAGCTGGACCGGGCCGCCGGCTGGCCGGTGGGGGAGCCGGGCCGGGGCCTGGCGGCCATCCTGGAGATGGTCAACCACACCCGCCTGGACTGCGTCGTCGGGTCGGCGGCGCTCATGCGCCAGGCGGTCGCCCAGGCCACCCACCACGCCGCCCACCGCAGCGCCTTCGGCCGCCGCCTGGCCGACCAGCCGCTGATGGAGAACGTGCTGGCCGACCTGGCCGTGGAGTCCGAGGCGGCCACCGTGCTGGCCATGCGGGTGGCCGGCGCGTTCGACCGGGCCCCGGACGACCCCGCCGAGGCCGCCGTGCGCCGGCTGGCCACGGCGGTGGCCAAGTACTGGGTGTGCAAGCGGGCCCCGGCGGTGGCCGCCGAGGCCCTGGAGTGCCTGGGCGGCAACGGGTATGTCGAGGAGAGCGGGATGCCCCGGCTGTACCGGGAGGCGCCGCTCAACTCCCTCTGGGAGGGCGCCGGCAACATCAACAGCCTCGACGTCCTGCGGGTGCTGGCCAGGCGGCCCGAGACCGTGGCGGCCCTGCTGGACGAGGTCGCCCCGGCCAGGGCGGCCGAGCCGCGCCTGGACCGGGCGGCCGCCGCCGCCGAGCGGGAGCTGGCCGCCGCCGACCTGGCCGGCCTCCAGGGCGGCGCCCGGCGGCTGGTCGAGCGGCTGGCCGTGCTCCTCCAGGGGGCGCTGCTGGTCCGCCACGGCCACCCGGCGGTGGCCGACGCCTTCTGCGCCTCCCGGGTCGCCGGCGACCACGGCGCCGCGTTCGGCACCCTGCCGCCCGGCCCCGACCTGCCCACCATCGTCGAGCGGGCCACCCCCAAGGTGGGCTAGGGAGGTGGTCATGCGGCGCCGAATGACCGCCTCCCTACGGCAAACCGTTACACGCCCGAGACGGCGCGGGAACGCCGGTGCTGGTACGACTGGTAGCGACGGCGGGATCCGACGGACCGGGGGTGGGAGGCTTGGCAGGCAGCAGGCGAGGGGGGGTCGCCATGGTCGCGGCCGGGCTGGCCGCCGCCCTGGTCCTGGGCGCCTGCGACGCCGGCGCGGACGAGCGGGCCAGCGCCCAGGAGGCGCCGACCACGGCCGCGCCGACGACGGCGGCCCCGACCACCGCGGCGCCCACGACCACGAGCAAGGCGCCGACGACCACCGAGGCCCCGACCACCACCGAGGCCCCGACGACCACCACCAAGCCGAAGCCGGCCCCGCCGGCCAGGCTCCGCTCCGGCTCCGAAGGCGCCCAGGTCACAGCGCTCCAGCGCCGCCTCCACGAGCTCGGCTACCAGGTCCAGGAGGCCGACGGCCAGTTCGGCCAGGAGACCCACCACTCGGTGGTCGCCTTCCAGAAGGTCAACCGCCTGGCCCGCGACGGCGTGGTCGGCCCGATCACCCGCAAGGCCCTGGAGCACCCGCGCATCCCCAAGCCCCGCTCCACCAAGGGCGGCTTCCACGTCGAGGCCGACCTCACCCTCCAGGTCGTCTACATGGTCAGGGACGGCAAGATCGCCGAGATCCTCGACGCCTCCTCGGCCTCGGGCCAGCACTACACCGTCGACGGCGACGTCCGGCTGGCCGTGACCCCGCTGGGCAACTTCCAGATCCAGCGCAAGATCGACGCCTGGCGCAAGAGCAAGCTCGGCCTGCTCTACCGGCCCGCCTACTTCACCGGCGGCTACGCCCTGCACGGGGCCTACTCGGTGCCGCCGTTCCCGGCCAGCCACGGCTGCATCCGCATCACCACCACGGCCATGGACCGCTGGTTCAACCGGATCCCGGTCGGCACCCCCATGCTGGTCTATCGCAGCTGACGGGAACCACCGCGGGGCGCCCGGTGTAGTTGGGGGCGGAAGTCGGCCACCGGAGGGGGTCCCCATGCAGCGCCGTGTCCTGGCCATGCTCGTCCTCGCGCTCCTGCTGGCCGCGGTCCCGACGGCCGCCCAGGCCAAGGGGGCGTCGGCGGCCTCCATCTCGGGCGGCGGGCCCGGCGGCCTGCCGGGCGGCCCCATCGACCTGAACGGCGACGGCGAGCCGGGCAGCGGCACCGACCTGGCCAACCTGGCCGAGGCGTCGGGCGTGTTCGCGCTGCTGTTCGAGGACGGCCCGGGCGGCGAGCTGGCCACCCCGCCGGCCGGCGGCCGCGGGCCCCGCTACACGATCACCTGGACCTTCCCCAACGGCGCCGGCCGCGCCGACAAGGTCCGCCAGTCGGTCTGGCCATACGCGGCCGGCGGGCCGCTGACCTTCCTGGCCGCCGGCCAGCCGGTGCTCGACACCACCTCCAGGGGCGGCTGGTACCGGGCCGGCGACGACCTGCGCCTGAGCCTGATCGCCCTCGGCCTCCCCCGGCGCCAGCCGGTGGCCTTCCCGGCCCCCGCCCCGGCCCCGGGAACGTCGGGTCCGGCCGGGGCCGGGGCTGTGGACAGCCAGGGACGCCCCGCCCCCGACTCGGCTACGCTCCCCCACCGGGGGACTGAGCCCGGGGCCGGATGGCTGCAGGCTGCCCCGGGGGCCGGGCTCCTCCTGGTCGTGGCCGCCCTCGTCGTGGCTGCCGCCGTGGTCCTGACCCTGCGCCGTCGCTCCGGCCCCGGCACCGCCGCCCGGTAGCCTCCCGGGGCGGGGGGGCCGGCCCCCGGTAGGCTCCCCGGCATGACCGCCATCCTGCTGGCCCTGGGCAGCGGCGTCGGCTACGGCGTCAGCGACTTCCTGGCCAGCCGGGTGGCCAGGCGCGTGCCCCCGGTGCTGCTGGTCCTCTACAGCCAGGCCCTCCAGAGCGTCGTCCTGCTGGTCGTGGTCGTGGCCGTCCGCCAGCCCTACAGCCCGGGCGGGCTGGCCTGGGGAACCGTCTCGGGCGCGATCGGGGCGGCCGGGCTGGTCGCCTACTACCAGGCCCTGGCCACCGGCCAGACGGCGATCGTCGCCCCTCTGGCCTCCAGCGGCGCCGTGCTGCCGGTGCTGGTCGACCTGGCCAGGGGCGAGCGGCCCGGGCCGCTGGTCCTGGCCGGCCTGGTCATGGTGCTGGGCGGGATCGCGGTGACCTCGCTGGCTGCCTTCGAGGAGCCGGACCAGGCCGCGCCGGCCCCGACCTGGCACGGCCCGCCCGCGACCCGCCGGCGGATCGCCCGCCTCCGCCCGCCCGTCCCCATCCTGCTCGCCCTGGTCGCGGCGGTGCTGTGCTCAACCTGTCGGCCGACGCCTTCCTGGCCTACGCGGTGACCCGCGGCGAGCTGGCCGTGGTCAGCGTCCTCGCCTCCCTGGCTCCGGTGGTCACGGCCCTGCTCGCCCACGCCCTCACCGCCGAGCGTCCCAGCGCTCCCCAGCTCGCCGGGGCCGCCCTGGCCGTGCTCGGCACCCTGGTCGTGTCCGCCGCCCAGGCTGCCGCCTAGCGGTACAGTCGAGCGTCGACACCGCCCAGGAGGGACCAGCGATGGCCAAGCTCACCGAAGGCGCCCAGGCGCCGACGTTCACCCTGTCCGACCAGGACGGCAAGCAGGTGTCGCTGGAGGACTTCAAGGGCGCCAAGGTGCTCGTCTACTTCTACCCGGCCGACGACACCCCTGGCTGCACCAAGGAGGCCTGCCAGTTCAACGACAACCTGGCCGCCTTCCAGGCCGCCGGCGTGCCGGTCATCGGCATCTCCCGCGACGACGCCCAAAGCCACCAGCGCTTCCGCAACAAGTACGGCCTCCAGTTCCCCCTGCTGACCGACGCCGACCACCAGGTGATGGACGCCTACGGCGCCTGGGGGGAGAAGACCCGGTATGGCCAGACCAGCATCGGGGTGCTGCGCTCCACCTTCCTGGTCGACGAGCAGGGTCACATCGAGCGGGCCTGGCACAACGTCAAGGCCGACGGCCACGCCACCCAGGTCCTCGAAGCACTCGGTCCCAAGGTCTGACCGCGGCGTCTCGCGGCGCTCACGGATATGGCGCGTGCCGAGATGCGCCGGCGTGTCTGGACTTGCCGTTGCGTAGGAGCTGAACCGGCTCAGCAGTCGGGCAGCTCATGCGCTAAGCCCCGTCTGAGCGGTCAGGGGATGAGGCCAAGCCGACGGGCGAGGGCGACCGCCTCCTCACGCGAGGAGACTCCGAGCTTGCGGTAGACAGCCTTGGTATGGCTTTTGACCGTGTCCCGGGTGATGTAGAGCGCATCTCCGATGGCCTGCTGCGAAAGCTGACCCGAGAGGAGCCGTAGCACATCGACCTCGCGCGCGCTGAGCGCCTCGGAGGGTTGTGCCAAGTGGTGCTCGGCCTGATCTAGGCGCTGGGTGGCCGCCCGCAGCCGCTGGGGCAGGACCCCGAAGTCGATGCCGGTCGCTTGCAGCCGATCGGCTTCGGCCACCAGCGCCTCGACTCCCGTGTGATCGCCTCGGGCGAGGCGGGCCGGCAGCAACTCCACCAGCGCGTGGAAGCGCTCGATGGGATAGCGCTGCAGTGCATACGCTCGTTCGTGTGCCGCCAGGGCGCCGTCCAGGTCACCTCGATGCCTGCGGATCCTGCCCTCCAGGGTGTAGGCGTCCGCGACGGTGGGACTCTCGGACAGCCCGTTAGCTTGGACTAGCTCGGATGCCCGGCGCTCCAGAGCCGCAGCGGCGTCGCCCTGGCCCTGGTCGTCCTCGATGAGTCCAAGCAGGGCCAGCGAGCGGATCCGGGTCGTGATCACCGGCGAGTCCTCACCGAGACGGACAGCCTCCTCGGAGGGTGCCCGTGCCTCGGCCGTCCTGCCGGATAGGTAGAGGCTGTAGCCAAGCGCCCAAAAGGCGCTCAAGCGCCAGGGACTGGCCGGATCGGGTTGCAGCTCCAGCACACGCCGGGCGGCCGCCAGCTTGGCGGCGACACCCTGGAATCCGCTGATGGCCCGTAACGAGACGATCCCGACTTCCAGCGAGGGGGTGCCGTCGGCCAGCGGCCCCTGCGAGGGGAGCTGTTCGGCGATGGCGAGCCAGCGGTCCATCTCCGCGGGCTCATAGAAGGAGAGGGCGATCCAGGCGGACACCAGCGTGAGGACGGGATCCGAACGCACGGCAGCCGGAGGAAGGGCCCGCAGCCAATCCCGCACCGTCGCGATCAGCCAGCGGTCGACATAGGAGATCCAGTGGCGGGCGATGAGTTCGCTGACCTCGTCGAGGTCGCCGGCGGCGCTGGCATGGTGGATCGCTTCGTCGGGGAAGCCTGCCTGCCGGTACCAGGCGCTCGCCCGCCGGTGCAGGGCCGAGATCAGCTCGGGCTCGGATGCGGCAAGCTCGTGCCGCAGCAGGTCCGCGAACAGATGGTGGTAGCGGTACCACTCCCGCCGCTCGTCAAGCGGCAGAAGAAACAGGTTGGCCCGCTCCAGCTGGCGAAGGAGGCCGGCCGCACCCTCGCTGTCGGTGACGGCATTGCACAGGTCGGCCGACAACCGTTCAAGGATCGAGGTGCGGAGCAGGAACCCTCGGAGCGGTGGCGGCTGCGCGTCCAGCAGCTCGGCCCCTAGGTAGTCGATGACATGCCGGTGGCTGCCGGAGAAGGACTTGACGCGGGTGTGGGGATCGGGATGGCCCTTGAGCGTGAGCGCGGCGAGGTGCAGGCCCGCGGGCCAACCTTCGGTGCGATCGTGCAGGACGGCTAGATCGGCCGGATCGAGCTTGAGCTGGAGTCTGTCGTTCAGCAACGTCGCCGACTCCTCACCGGTGAAGCGCAGGTCGGCACCTTGCAGCTCGAGCAGCTGGCCCCGTGCCCGGAGCCGTCCCAAGGGAAGCGGCGGGTTGGAGTGGGTCGACATGACGAGCTGCACGGTCTTGGGAAGGTGTTCGATGAGGAACGCAACCGAACGGTGGCATTCCTGGTTTTCCACCACCTGGTAGTCGTCGAGCACCAGGACCACCGGACGGGCCAGGTCGGCCAGTTCGTTGAGCAGCAGTGGCACCACGACGTCGAGAAGGCTGACCCCAGGAGCCCGCAACGCCGCCAGCGAAGGCGCGCCAACGGCCGGGTCAACCCGGTGGAGCGCCTCGATCAGGTAGGTCCACAGGCGTAACGGGTCATTGTCGTCCGAACCGAGGGACACCCAGGCGCAGGGCCGATCATGCCTCACCGATGCACACCACGCGGCCAAGAGAGTGGTCTTGCCGAAGCCGGTCGGTGCCTGGACCAGGGTGAGCTGTCGGCCCGCCCCCGCGTCGAGGAGCGCGAGAAGGTGGGGCCGGGGCACGAACGCCGGACTCGGCGTGGGCACGTGCAGCTTGGTCTCGAGCAGCAACGGTCCAGGCCGCCCGGGATCGCTGCCGGCCTCTGGACCGGCTAATTCCTTGACCTCGTGAAGGTGCGAACGCCTCGCCACAGCCCTACCTACCCGGTCGGCGGAACACCCGATCGCAGGGGTAGAAGGCCACCGTCATCACCTCAGCGTTCCCTCGAGTACATCGCCAGGCAGGCACGATAGCAAAGGCCGACGATCCCTCCGCTCGGGTCAGCGGTGCGCGGTGGCGGTGACGTCGGGGGATGGCTGCTCGCCGGGTTCGAGTGGTCGAGGCTGCGATAGCGGGATCTGGTCGGTCCCGGTGGTTGGGTCGGGCTTGAGGCGGCCGCGGTAGCTGTCGTAGAGGTCGCGGCCGATGACATG